>Ga0157372_10002897_pt1 | contig 18551 bp, 16 predicted proteins | sample C55metaG_FD_115307 | JGI IMG/M metagenome (GOLD analysis project Ga0157372, IMG submission 115307) | Corn rhizosphere microbial communities from Kellogg Biological Station, Michigan, USA - C5-5 metaG | ecosystem: Host-associated > Plants > Roots > Rhizosphere > Soil | place: USA: Michigan... | reverse complement strand
GCGCGGCCCTGGCCTCGCTGCGCGGCCGCGTCCGTGGCAACGAGCTGGCGACGCTGGTCGCCGCGATCGAGCGCTCCCGCCGGTTCGGCTCGCCGCTCGCCGACCAGCTGCAGCGTCAAGCCACTGCGCTGCGCCGCGACAGCCGCCGTGCGGTCGAGGAGCGCGCCGCCCGCGCCGCCCCGAAGATCCAGCTCGTCGTCGCGCTGGTCCTCGTCCCCTCGGTCCTGCTGATGATCGCGGCGGGCCTGATCGCCAACGCCGGGACGCTATTGGCTGGTTTCTAGGGCCTCGTCCCGCAGCCGTTTCGCCACGGCGGCGGTGGCGGCGGCGATCCCGTCGAGGTCGGCGGCGTTCTCCTTGTGGCCGTTGACGTAGCAGCAGAGGGCGCCGTCGACGAGCTCGAAGGCGAACTTGTTCGGCGCCGCTTCGTTCAGCCAGACGATGAAGGTGGGGGCGAAGAGGCGGCGCAGCCAGACCGCGTCCTGCTCCTTGCCGGCGAAGATCTCGTACTTCTCGTCGAGCGCCTCGCTCTCCAGCTTCACTCGCTCTTTGTTGCCGCGGAAGACGTCCTCGAACTTCTCCAGCGAGCGGAGGCCGAACTTGCGTTGGCAGTAGAGCTCGGGCACGTGGGCGACGCACTCGGGGACCTCGACCAGGCCAAGGGTGTAGCGGTAGTAGTTGGTCTCCCGGTTGCCCTCGCTGTCGGTCGTCTCCTCCTCATAGGTATAGAGAGCGAGGACGCCGTCGACGCCGTCGCCGATCTGGCCGCTGAGGGTGCGGTCGGCGTAGCGGTCGTCGCCCTTGCGCAGCAGCGGCGTCGCCGCCGGCAGCGGCCCCTTGCCGCCGAGGACGAACCCGCGCTGCCGGGCGTAGGAGTCGAAGAAGGCGTCGGCAGCCTTCGAGTCGGCGATCACGAAGACGACCAGGACGGCGACGAAGAAGACGCCGACCGCGGCCGCGCCGCCGATCGCCGGGCCGACGACCGCTGCTCCGACGACCCCGGCGGCGATCACGAAGACCGCGATCAGGACCCAGGTCAGCGGCTTGCGCATCAGGCGCTTGAAGTGGAAGCCGCGGAGGTCGTTGGCGTCGTCGGGCGTCGTTTCCGCCGCCGCTTGTGCCTCGGGGGTCGTAGCCACGGACCGCAACCTACTGCGCCCCCGCGGATGCAAACGGGGTTGCAGAGGGGGGTCGTGTTGCAAAGTGGGGGAGAGTGGGTTATTGTGGCGATCGAGTTGAAGCCCAGGACCGGGGTGGTGAGGCTCCTCCCACCTCATCACTCCGGTCCATTTTCGTTTCTGTCTTTCGCCCCCCGTTTCAGAAAGGACTCGCGAGGTGCCCTTCCGGGGTCTCTACGAGCACAGCCTCGATTCCAAGGACCGGCTCACGGTTCCCTCTCGCTTTCGGGCTTCCCTCGCTGACGGAGTCGTTCTCTCCAAGGGCTTCGACCCCTGCGTCTGGGTGCACACGACCGAGGAGTTCGAGCAGCTCTCCGACCGCTTCCTCTCGCCGCACAGCCCCTTCGGGCGGGACGCGCGCCGGCTGCGCCGCCGCTTCCACGGCGGCTCCTTCGAAGAAACGCTCGACTCCGCCGGGCGCATCCGCATCCCCAAGCCGCTGCTCGAGCACGCCGGCCTCGACGGCAACTGCGTCGTGATCGGCGCCGGGGAGTACCTGGAGATCTGGAACGCCGACGCCTGGGTCAAGCAGGAGGAAGAGCTCGACGCCGCCGCCCCCGAAATCGCCGAGGGCCTCGCCGCCGCCGGCCCCACCGCGTAACCATGAGACTCAATGCCGCCGCAACCAACACCTACCCGTCGCCCCGGGTGTCGACGCGACCAGCGCTGCGGCCGGTCGAGGTCGTCATGAGCGAGCACGAGCCCGTACTCGCGCCTGAGCTGGTCTCGCTGCTGGCGCCCGAGCCGGGGCAGACCGCGGTCGACTGCACCTTCGGCGGCGGCGGCCACGCCCGTCAGGTCGCCGAGCTGCTCGGGCCGGAGGGGACGCTGATCGGGATCGATCGCGACCCCGCCGCGCAGGAGCGCTTCAACCGCTTCTCCGTCCAGGTCCCCTGCCGCACCCTCTTCATCGGCGCCGACTTCGCTGCAGGACTTCTTGCGCTGCAGGGCGAAGGAGTCCGCCCAGACATGGTCTACATGGATCTGGGGATGTCCTCGATGCAGGTGATGCGCGTGAGCGGGGCTTCTCCTATTCCTACGACGCGCCGCTCGACATGCGGATGGACACGCGGCAGAAGTTCACCGCGGCCGACCTCGTCAACGAGTGGCCGGAGTCGCGGATCGCCCAGGTTCTGCGCCGCTTCGGCGAGGAGCGCCACGCGGGCGGGATCGCGCGGGAGATCGTCCGCCGCCGCCCGCTCTCGACCACTTCCGAGCTCGTCGACGCGATCAAGGCGGGGATGCCCGCCTCGGCCCGCTTCGGCGCCGGCCACCCGGCCAAGCGCAGCTTCCAGGCGATCCGGATCGCCGTCAACGGCGAGCTCGAGGCGCTGACCGACGCGCTGCCGCTCGCCTGGTCGCAACTCAAGGTCGGCGGTCGCTTCGCCGCGATCTCCTTCCACTCGCTCGAGGACCGGCCGGTGAAGCAGTTCCTCGCCGCCAAGGCGCGCGGCTGCATCTGCCCGCCGGAGCTGCCGGTCTGCGTCTGTGGCCACGAGCCCGAGGCGGAGCTGCTGACGCGCCGCGCGGTCTCGCCGGAGGCCGAGGAGGCCGAGCGCAACCCGCGCTCGCGCTCGGCCCACCTGCGCGCGGCCGTGAAGATCGCCGAGGAGCAACCCGTGGGGGAGGCCGGCTGATGGCCGTCGCCGTCCCCAGAAGCCGCACGGCCCCGGCGCCCGCACCGTCGCGGACGACGCCGCCGAAACGCAAAGCCCCGGCGCGCAAACCGGCCCGCTCGCGGACCGCCCCCGTCCGCAAGCCGGCGACGAAACGGGCTCCCGCCGCCCGACCAAAACTTGCCGTAGTCGCCGGCCGCACCGCCGTCGCGGTCCGCGACCTGCCCGACTCCGGCCTCGTCGTGCGGATGACCCAGGGCCGCCTCTGGATCGGAGTCCTCGGCGTCCTCCTGGTCGGGATCGTCGCCCTCAACGTCGCCACCCTCAGCTTCGCCGCCACCTCCGGCAAGGTCGACGAAGCGATCACCGCGCTGGAAAAAGAGAACTCGATGCTGGAAAGCCGCGCCGCTCAGCACTACAGCACCGCCCGCGTCCGCGGCGAGGCCGCCGAACTGGGGCTGGCGATGCCGACCACCGAAGAGCCGAAGCTGATCGAAGCGAAGCCCGGCGACGTCGCCACCGCCGCGGCTCGCCTCGCTGCCGCCGGTGGCTAGGGGAGCATTGCCCGAATGCGCTTGATCGAGCGTCGGATCGGGCTCCTCTTCGGCGGCTTCCTCCTCTGCTTCCTCGTCATCTTCGGCCGCGCCTTCTGGCTGCAGGGCGTGCAGGGGTCGCAGCTCGCCTCCGAAGCGGTCTCCCAGCAGACCGAGGTCGTCACCGTCCCCGGCCTGCGCGGCGACCTGCTCGATCGCCGCGGCAACAAGCTCGCCGCCTCCGAAGACGCGGCGACGATCTATGCCACGCCCTACCAGGTGAAAAACCCGCCGGCGGCGGCGGCGCAGCTGGCGCCGATCCTCAAGCAGCCGAAGGGGGAAGTGCTGGAAGCCCTGACCGCCGAAGGGGGCTTCTCATACCTTGCCCAGAAAGTCGACCTCAGCACCGCGGCGAAGGTGGAAGCGCTCGAACTGGAAGGGATCGGCGAGCTGCCCGACAGCCGCCGCACCTACCCGCAGGGTGAGATGGCGGGGCAGGTGATCGGCGCCGTCGGCTCGGAGAACCAGGGGCTGACCGGCCTCGAGATGGGCGACGAAGAAATCCTCGGCGGCAGCGACGGCGAACGGAGGATTGTCAACGACGCGCTCGGCCAGGCGATCCGGATGGAAACGGTGAAGGAAGCCGAAGACGGCGAAGACATCGAACTCACCCTCGACCCGGTGATCCAGCAGAAGACCGAAGAAGTGCTGAACGGGGTGGGGGAAACGTACTCGCCGAAGGGGGCGACGGCGATCGTCGTCGACCCGCGCAGCTCGCAGATCCTGGCGATGGCGAACTGGCCGCCGGTCAACCCCGAAGACCTCTCCGAAGTCAGCAACGAAGACCTGCTGAACAAGGCGACCGGGTTCAACTACGAACCGGGATCGACCTTCAAGGCGTTCACCGTCGCCGCCGCCCTGGAAGAAAAACTGGTGACGCCGACGACCGAATTCACCCTGGCGCCGACGATCCAGGTCGCCGACCGGACGATCAAAGACGCCGAGGAACGCGGGACCGAAACGATGAGCGTCGGCCGCATCCTCGCCCAGTCCTCGAACGTCGGTGCCGTGACGATCGGGCTCGAGGTCGGCGCGCAGAAGTTCAGCAAGTGGATCGAAAGATTCGGCTTCGGCAAGCAGACCGGGATCCAGTTCCCCGACGAGGAAGTCGGGATCGTCCCCCCGCTCGACCAATACTCGGGCTCGACGATGGGCAACCTGCCGATGGGGCAGGGCCTCGCCGTCACCCCGATCCAGATGGTCGCCGGCTACACGGCGATCGCCAACGGCGGCATGCTGAAACGGCCGCAGCTGGTCAAGCGGGTCGGCGAAGAAGCGATCGGCGAGCCGAAGGGCAAGCGGGTGATCTCGCCGCTGGTCGCCTCGCAGATCCGGGAAATGCTCGAAGGGGTGCTGGCCCCGGGCGGCACCGCCTCGGAGGTCAGCGTCCCGGGCTACTCCCTGGCCGGCAAGACCGGCACCGCCCAGGTCGCCGAAAACGGCGGCTACTCAAAGACCAAATACATCGCTTCCTTCATCGGCTTCGCCCCGGCGCAGAACCCGCAGCTGCTGGCGGCGGTGATCGTCGACGAGCCGCAGGGGGAAATCTACGGCGGCTCGGTGGCGGCGCCGGCGTTCGGGCAGATCGCGGAATTTGCGCTGCCGTATCTCGGGGTGCCGCAGGAATGATGGGTGGGGGCGGGTCGGGTGCCCCTCGCGCTTCCTGGGATTTTCGCCTGGTCGTGGACGGCTGCCGCATTGGCTTGTGGTGCGAAAATCGGGACGCCGGGCGGGCGAGGGGCACCCGACCCGCCTCATAGAATCCGGCGCGGATGAGACTGGACGAGCTTGTCGCGGGGCTGCCGGGGGCGCGGGTTGTCGGGGATGCCGCCGTAGGGGTGGTTGATCTTCAGTACGACAGCCGGAAGGTGGAGCCGGGGTCGTTGTTCTTCTGTGTGGTGGGGGAGAAGGTGGATGGGCATGAGTTCGGGGCGCGGGCGGTTGAGGATGGTGCGGCGGCGCTGGTGGTCGAGCGGGAGCTGACGGAATTGGCGGTGCCGCAGGTGGTGGTGCCGGACTCGCGGGCGGCGATGGCGCCGTTGGCGGCGCGGTTCTGGGGCGATCCGACGGCGCGGCTGCGGGTGGTCGGGGTGACCGGGACGAACGGGAAGACGACCACCGCCTTCCTGGTCCGCGAGATCCTCCAGGCCGCCTCCTTTTGCTGCGGCCTGTTGGGGACCGTGAAGCAGGTGGTCGGCGGGGTGGAGAAGGAAGTGGTGCGGACGACGCCGGAGGCGATCGAGCTGCAGGCGACCTTCCGGCAGATGCTCGAGGGCGGCGACGTAGCCTGCGCGATGGAGGTCTCCTCGCACGCGATGGCGCTGCACCGCGCCGACGCGATCCACTTCGAGGTCGCCCTCTTCACCAACCTCACCCAGGACCACCTCGACTTCCACGCCGACATGGAGGACTACTTCCTCGCCAAGCGCAAGCTGTTTGAGATGGGGCCGAAGGTGAAGATCGTCAACGTCGACGACCCCTACGGCCGCCGCCTCGCCGAGGAATTCGACTGCGTCACCTTCTCGGCCGAAGGCGCCGAGGCCGACTACAGCGCCCGCGAGGTCGAGTTCGACGCCCTCGGGGCGAGCTTCAGCCTCGGCACGCTGCGGCTGCGGACGGCGCTGCCCGGTCACTTCAACGTCGCCAACGCGCTCGGCGCCTTCGCAGCGGCGGAGGCGATGGGGGTCGGCGGCGACATCGCCGCGGCCGGGCTGGCGCGGGCGGCGCGGGTGCCGGGCCGGTTCGAGCCGGTCGACGAGGGGCAGGCGTTCGGGGTCCTGGTCGACTACGCGCACACCCCCGACTCGCTGGAGAACGTGCTGCGGGCCGCCCGCCGGATCACCGGCGGGCGGGTGATCTCGGTCTTCGGCGCCGGCGGCGACCGCGACCGCGACAAGCGCCCGAAGATGGGCCGGGCCGGCGCCGAGCTCTCCGACCTGGCCGTGATCACCTCCGACAACCCGCGCTCGGAGGACCCGGCCCGGATCGTCGCCGAAGTGGCAGCGGGCGCCGAGGCTGTCGAAGGCGCCGGGGAGCTGGAGGTGATCGTCGACCGGCGTGAGGCGATCGCGCTGGCGCTGGGGCAGGCGCGGCCCGGCGACACCGTCGTCATCGCCGGCAAGGGGCACGAGCAGGGGCAGGAATTCGAGGGCGGGCGGAAGATCCCCTTCGACGACCGCGAGGTGGCGCGCGAGGAGCTCGGGAAACTGGGAACGCCGGCGTGAACCTCTCGCCCACGGAGATCGCCGCCGGGCTCGGGGCGGAGGTGGTGGCGGAGGGGGCGTCCGAGCCGCCGCGGCGGGCGGTCATCAGCTCCGACGAGGCGGGTCCCGGCGACCTCTTCTTCGGCCTCCGCGGCGAGAGGGTCGACGGCGGCAGGTTCGCCCCCGCGGCAATCGACGGGGGCGCCTGGGGCGTGGTCGTCGGCCCCTCCTTCAAAACGCAGTTGTCTCCGCATAGCGGAACGAAAGGCGTTCTCACCGACGAGGGTGGCGCCGACGCTTGGGTCTTCGCCGTCGAGGACCCGCTGGCGGCGATGCACTCGCTCGCCCGCGCCTGGCGCCGCGCCCTCGGCGCCCGGGTCGTCGGCGTCACCGGCTCGGTCGGCAAGACCTCGGTCAAGGACATTGCCCGGGCGCTGCTTCCGGGCCGTGTCCACGCCAGCCCGGAGAACTGGAACACCGAGATCGGGCTGCCGCTGACGATCCTGGAAGCGCCCGACGACACCGAGGTGCTGGTGCTCGAGATGGCGATGCGCGGGAAGGGGCAGATCGCCGAGCTCGGCGTGATCGCCGAGCCCGAGGTGGCGGTGATCACCAACGTCGGCCCGGTCCACGTCGAGCTGCTCGGCTCGGTCGAGGCGATCGCCGCGGCCAAGGCCGAGATCCTCGACGACCTGGCGCCGGGCGGGACCGCGGTGGCGCCCGTCCACGCGAGGGAGCTGGAGCCGCACCTGGAGCCGATCGCCGAGCAGCTGCGCTTCGGACCCGGCGGCGACGTCGAGGCGACCGAGGCCAAGGTGGACGATGGCGTTACCGAGGCGCTCATCTCGACCCCCCTGGGGAGCCGGCGCTTCCACTTCCCCTTCACCGAGGCCCACAACCTCACCAACGCGCTGGCCGCGATCGCCGCCGGGGTCGCCCTCGGCGCCGACCTCGCCGGTATGGCCGACCGCGCTGCGGACATAGGATTCTCCCGCTTCCGCGGCGAGCGCTTGGAGCTCCCCGGCGGCATCGTCCTCGTGAACGACTCCTACAACGCCAACCCGGTGTCGATGCGCGCGGCGCTCGACCATCTCGCCTCGCTCGAGGCCGAGCGCTCGGTCGCCGTCCTCGGGGAAATGGGCGAGCTCGGGCCAGATTCGCCGAACTTCCACCGCGAAGTGGGGGAGCACGCCCGCGCCGCCGGGATCGACTTCGTGGTCGGGGTCGGCGCGCCGGCCCGCGACTACGACCCCGACGAACTCGTCGCCGACCCCGGCGAGGCGGCCGAGCTGCTGGCGGCGCGGCTGGAGCCGGGCGACGCGGTGCTGGTCAAGGGCTCGCGCTCGGCCGGGCTCGAGGCGGTCGCCGAGCAGCTGCCGGAGCTGATGGAGGCGGGCGATGGGTGAAGTCCTGATCGCCGGCATGGCGGCGATGCTGATCTGCATCTTCCTCGGCCCCAAATTCATCGAGTACCTGCGGGTGAAGGAGTTCGGGCAGCACATCCGCGAGGACGGTCCGCAGGAGCACCACGCCAAGGCCGGGACGCCGACGATGGGCGGGCTGATCGTCTTCGCCTCGATCTGCGTCCCGTTCCTCGTCCTCTCCGACCGCGACGCGCAGAGCATGGCCGTCTTCGGGGTGGCGATGGGTTGCGCCGCGCTCGGCTTCGCCGACGACTACATCAAGATCGTCAAACGCCGCTCGCTCGGCCTCGCCGGCCGTTGGAAGCTGCTCGGCCAGCTGGTCCTCGCCTTCGGCCTCTGGTGGGTGGCCCGCCACTCGGTCGGGCTCGAACCGACCCTCTACTTCCGGATCGGCGACGGCAGCATCGACCTCGGCCCGGTCCTCTATTTCGTCCTCGTCTTCCTCGTGATCGCCGGCACCTCGAACGGGGTCAACCTCACCGACGGCCTCGACGGCCTCGCCGCCGGCTCCTGCGCGATCGTCCTCCTCGCCTATACGGCGATCGCCTTCGTCGCCAACGAGCAGCAGAACCTGGCGCTGCTCTCCGCCTGCCTGGTCGGCGCCTGCATCGGTTTCCTCTGGTACAACGCCTTCCCGGCTTCGATCTTCATGGGTGACACCGGCTCGCTCGGCCTCGGCGGCGCGATCGGCGCCCTGGCGGTGATGACCCAGACCGAGGTGCTGCTGATCATCATCGGCGGCATCTTCGTGATCGAGGCGCTCTCGGTCCTGCTCCAGGTCTTCGCCTTCAAGACCTTCCGCCGCCGCGTCCTGCTGATGGCCCCCCTGCACCATCACTTCGAGATGATGGCCTGGTCGGAGACGAAGATCATGCTCCGCTTCTGGATCATCGCCGCCGTCTGCTCGGGGATCGGCTTTACCCTCTACCAGCAGAGCATCGGCAGCTGAGTGTGATCAATTCGGTGGGAGAGACCGCTCGCACCAGCAATGATCTGAGGTCGTGCCAGAGGTAGAGGTAACGGCGGGTCCGATCGAGTATGGAGACAGCGGCGGCGAGGGTCGGCCGATCGTCTTCATCGGGGGCCTGCCGCATGACGAGAGCCTCTGGGACGAGGTGATCGCCGAGCTGAGCCCGCGGTTCCGCTGCCTGACGCCGGTGCTGCCGCTCGGCGCCCAGCGCAAAGCTCTGCGCCGAGACGCCGATCTCACGCTGCCGGGGCTGTCGCGCATGGTCACCGAGTTCCTCGAGCGGCTCGATCTGCGGGACGCTGTCGTCTGCTTCAACGACTGGGGCGGCGCTCAGACGATGGTCTCCCGCGGTGGGACCGACCGCGTCGGCGCCTTCGTCCTCGTCTCCTGCGAGACCGCCGACAACTACCCGCCCGGGGTGGCCGGCCGGATCGCGGCGCTTTCGGGCTTCATGCCGGGCGGCTTCGGCGTGATGCGCTTCGCCCTCTCCTCGCCGACCCTGCGCCGGCTGCCGTTCACCTACGGCCGGATGAGCAAGCGCGGGGTGTCCGACGAGCTGATGCACCGCTGGCTGCAGCCGCTGAAGCGCCCCGAGATCCGCCGCGACACCCGCAAGTACGTCCGCAACGTCCGCCGCGGCAGGCGCGAGATCCAGGCGGCGACGCCGAAGCTGCGCTCCTTCGAGCGCCCGGTCCTCGTCGTCTGGGACGAGGAGGGGACGATGATGCCCAACAGCGAGGGCCGCCGCCTCGCCGACTCCTTCCCGAACTCGACCTACGTCGAGTTGCCCGACTGCTACACCCTGATCCCGATCGACCAGCCCCAAGCGCTGGCGCGCGAGATCAGGCAGTTCGCGGGATACGGCGATTCAGTCCCGCAGGCAAACGATCCGTAACTACTAAGTAAGCGCTGCAAGGGCCGATATGGGAGCGCTCACCCTCCTGACTCTTGGGGGCAACTCTTTAATGCTTTTCCCCCAAGAGAAAGGAGGCCAGATGGACGTGCGAGCGCGCTCAACCTGCTGTTGCTGTGGACGCTGATCCAGAGCATTCAACCCTAGCAGACAAAATATTACATTACCAGGGCTCTCCGGGTCGCCCGCGAAGCTTCAGGGGTGCAACAGCCGCCTCGCGGTGGAGATCAGGCGTTCGCCAGGCCGGGTCAGGAGGGCGGTTCCCTCACGTCAACCAGGTCGTCGATGATCTTGAAGTCCTTGTAGTTCCTGGTGAAGAGCGTTGCTTCGTGCGCGATCGCAGTGGCGGCGATTACAAGGTCTGCAGTCCGCGCACGAGGATTCCCACCCCTGATTGCGATCGCGGCTTGCAGTTGCCCAAGCGTTCTTGCCACCCACTCGTCGACCGGGTGAGCAGCAAAGGCAGACTCGACCCGCCCGAGGTGTGCGGCGCGCCGGGAGCGCTCGTCGGGATCCTCCGTTTTCAGGACGCCGAAATGGAGCTCTGCCAAAGAGATGGTGCTGATCCCAGCCTCGACATCCAGTGGTAGCGGATGCCGGGCGATGAGGACTGAGGTGTCGAGGATCGCCTTCATTCGTGGTCCGCCCATGGATCCCGGAGCTGGATATCGAACTCCTTGAGGTCGCCAGCCAGATTCTCGTCGACCGGCAGTTTCCAAAGGTCTTCGAGCCGTGCGGCGGGGACCCACCGGCGAGTGTCGCCAAGGGGCCCCAGCCGGGCGACGGGGCGCCCTGAAACCGTGATCGTGAACTCCTCGCCTGCCTCGGCTCGGCGGAGGATCTCTCCGATCTGGTTGCGTAGCTCTTTTTGTGGGATTTCGGGCAAGGAAGGGACGGTAGCAATAGTGCTACCGGGAGTCGCGGAGGTGTATCCGGGGGGGTCTAGAAGCTGTCGCATATGTCGTTAAGGGTTCAGCCCAAGGAAATTCGCCCTCCCCTGCCGCGAGGACCTTTCCTCATCGTGGGCCTAGCCCGCTCCGGCCAGGCCGCAGCGCGGATGCTGGCGGCGCGGGGGGAGGTGGTGCGGGCGGTGGATTCTGGTCACCCGGAGGGGGCGGCAGGGCTGGAGGGGGTCGGCGTCGAAGTCTTCCTGGATACGGATGGATTGGCATTGCTCGAGGGGACGCGGACCGTCGTCAAGAGCCCGGGGGTTCCCCGGGAGGCGCCGGTGATCGCAGCGGCGCTGGAGCGGGGGATCGAGGTGATGGGGGAGGTCGAGCTGGGCTGGCGGGCGCTGCCCAACCCGTTCGTCGCCGTAACCGGCACCAACGGCAAGACGACCACGGTCGAGCTGCTCGGTCACCTCTACCGTACGGCCGGCGAGCCGGTGGCGGTGGCGGGGAACGTCGGCATGCCGCTGGCGGGCCTGGTCGGCGAGGTCCCCGCTGACGACACCATCGTCTGTGAGTGCTCCAGCTTCCAGCTCGAAGACACGGTCGCCTTCGCCCCCGAGTGCGCGGTCTTTCTCAACCTCGCGCCGGATCACCTCGACCGCCACCACGACCTCGAGTCCTACCTGGCGGCGAAGCTGCGGATCTTCGCCAACCAGGGCAACGACGACGTCGCCGTCTACAACGCCGACGACCCCTTCCTCGCCGACACCGACCTCGGCGGTTGCGCCCGCCGCGTCGCCTTCTGCCACGGCGCCGCCCCCGACTGCGAGGTCGCGGTCGCCGAGGGGACGATCTTCTACGACGGCGAGCCGCTGCTGCCGGTCGCCGAGCTCGGCCTCTTCGGCGAGCACAACGTCGCCAACGCGATGGCCGCCGCGGCGGCGGCGCTGGCGATGGGGATCGACCGCGAGGCGGTGCGCGAGGGCCTGCGCAGCTTCGCCGGGGTCCCGCACCGACTGGAGCAGGTGGCGGAGATCGAGGGGGTCCGCTTCGTCAACGACTCGAAGGCGACCAACGTCGCCTCCGCCACGGTTGGGATCCGCGCCTTCGAGGGCGGCGTCCGCGCGATCCTCGGCGGCAGCGAGAAGGACGAGCCGTTCACGCCGCTGATCGACCCGATCCGCGAGCGGGCGCGGGCCTGCTACCTGATCGGGGCCGCCACCGAGCGGATGGCGCGGGAACTGGCGCCGGTGCTCGAGGCGGGGGTCGAGCTGCACCGCTGCACCGACCTCGAAGACGCGGTGCAGCGCGCGGCTGCCGCGGCAACCGCCGGCGACATCGTCCTGCTCTCACCCGCCTGCGCCAGCTTCGACGCCTTCGAGAACTTCGAACGCCGCGGCGACCGCTTCCGCGAGATCGTCGCGGAGTTCGGCCGATGAGCGCCGCGGCACTCCCCCTCGGTCGCCGCAAGGCGACCAAAAAGAAAGCCAGGAAACGCGCCCGCCCGCGCCCGCTCGAGTACAGCCTGCTCCTTACCGCCACCCTCTGCCTGCTGGCGCTGGGGGCGGTGATGGTCTTCTCCGCCAGCTCGACCACCAAAGTGCTGCAGGAAGGCGGGCTCTCGAGCAGCGCCTACTACCTGAAGCGCACCCTGATCTTCGGCTCGGTCGCCCTCGTGATCATGCATGTGACCGCGCGTGTCGGCCTCGACAAGATCCGCAACCTGACGCCGCTCCTGCTCGGCGGCTCGATCTTCCTGCTCCTCGTCGTCCTCGGCGCCGGCACCGAAGTCAACGGCGCCACCCGCTGGATCGGCGGCGGCTCCCTGCAGATCCAGCCCTCGGAGCTGACGAAGGTGGCCCTGATCCTCTACGGCGCCGACCTGCTCGCCCGCAAGCCGAAGCGGGTCCGCTCGCTGGAAGGGATCATGCCCTTCCTCCTCGTCACCGGCGCCTCCTGCCTGCTGATCATGCTCCAGCCCGACATGGGGACGACGATGGTGATCGTCTTCTCGGTCGCGGCGATGCTGATCGCCGCCGGGGTGCGCCCGGTCGACCTCGGCAAGATCGCGCTCGTGATCGGCGGCCTGATGCTGCTGATGGCGGTCGTCGAGCCCTACCGGATGGCGCGCCTCACCTCCTTCCTCAATCCCAGCGCCTCGGCCGAAGGGGCCGGCTTCCAGGCGGCGCAGGCGAAGATCGCCCTCGGCTCGGGCGGGATCTTCGGGGTCGGGATCGGCAACGGCGTCTCCAAGGCCTTTTACCTGCCCGAGGCCCACACCGACATGATCACCGCGGTGATCGGCGAAGAGCTGGGGCTGGTCGGGATCAGCGCCCTCGTCGGCCTCTTCGGGATGCTCGGCTACGCCGGCCTGAAAACGGCGCAGAAAGCGAAGGACAACTACTCGAAGCTGCTGGTCGCGGGCCTCACCTCGCTGGTCCTCGTCCAGGCGACGATCAACCTCTTCGCGGTGATGGGACTGGCGCCGCTGACCGGGGTGCCGCTGCCCTTCGTCTCCTACGGCAACAGCAGCCTGATGGCGACGCTGTTCGCCGTCGGCCTGATCCTCAACGTCGCCCGCGGCGGCCGGGCAAAGGCGTCGCGCGCGAGGACGCCCACCGGCGCCGGCAAACTGCGCGTCGTCGAAGGCGGGCGCCCGCCCGCGAGCCAAAGGAGCAGATCGAAGGGTGGACGCCAGAAAGCCGAGAGTGGTCGTGGCGGCGGGGGGAACCGCGGGGCACGTGGTGCCCGCCATGGCGGTCGCCGACGAGCTTCGGGCTAGCGGCGCCGAGGTCAGCTTCCTCGGCACGCGCGAGCGGATCGAGGCGGAGCTGGTCCCCGCCGCCGGCTACGAGATCGACTTCGTCAAGGTGCGCGGGATCGACCGTCGCAACCCGCTGAAGGCCGCCCGCGCCGGGGTTGAGGCGCTGGGCGCCGTCGGCGAAGCGCGCAAGGCGCTGCGGCACCGCGATGCCGACGTGGTGGTGGGCGGTGGCGGCTTCGTCGCCGGCCCAGCGGGGCTGGCCGCGACGCTGACGCGGACGCCGTTGGTCCTGACCGAGGCCGACAGCCACCTCGGCCTTGCCAACCGCCTGCTGGCACGACGGGCGCGGCGGGTGTGCCTCGCCTTTCCGATCGAGGGACGGGAGGGGGAGCCGTACCTGCTCACCGGGCGGCCGGTGCCGAAAGCGGTCCTCGAAGGCGACCGCGAGCAGGCGCGGGCGCGGTTCGGGATCGCCGCCGACGCCAAGGTGCTCCTCGTCGTCGGTGGCAGCCAGGGCGCCCGCTCGATCAACTTCGCTGCCATCGAAGCCTTCGCCGAGGGTGAGAACGCGGTTGTTCCCGCTATGCGGAAAGAAATGCGTTCTCACGACTTCCATGTGCTCCAGATTGCGGGCAGGCGCGACTTTCCGGAGCTGGAGGCCAGGCTCGCCACCGCCCCTCACGCCGAGGACTACACCCTGCTCGACTACGAGCCGAATCTCGGCGACGCGCTCGCGGCGGCCGACCTGGTGCTCGGGCGCTCGGGCGGCTCGATCTTCGAGGTGGTGGCGGTGGGGCGGCCGGCGATCCTCGTGCCCTATCCATTCGCCACCGCCGACCACCAGAGCGCCAACGCTGAGTGGATGCGAAGCGGCGGGGCGGCGATGGTGATCGCGGACGCGGAGCTGACCGCGGCGCGCCTGGCGGCCGAGGTCGGAGTGGTCCTGGGAGACGAGGCGCGGCTGGGGAAGATGGCGGCCGCGGCGCAGCGACTGGCCAAGCCCGACGCCGCCCGCAGAATCGCCGACGAGGTCTTGGAGGCGGCGCGATGAGCGAGTGGCGCGGGCGTCGGCTCCACTTCATCGGGATCGGCGGTGCCGGGATGAGCGGGCTGGCGCTGGTCTGCGCCCGGCTCGGCGCCACTGTCACCGGCAGCGACCGCAGCGACTCCTCTTATATGGAGCGGTTGCGCGAGGCGGGCCTGGATCCCGTGATCGGGCACGACGCCGCCAACCTGCCGGAGGGGGCCGAGGTGGTGGTCTCGACCGCGATCGGCGAGGACAACCCGGAGCTGGCGCTGGCGCGCGAGCGCGGCGTCGAGCCGATCCACCGCGGTCAGCTGCTGGCCGAGCTCTGCGCCGAGAAGCGCCTGATCGCGATCGCCGGCACCCACGGCAAGACGACGACGACGGCGATGACCGCCTGGGCGCTGCGGACGATCAGCGCCGACCCCGCCTTCTTCGTCGGCGGCGAGGTGCCCGGTCTCGGTCCCGACGGCGCCACCGCCAACGCCGGCTGGGGCGAGGGGGAGTGGGTCGTCGCCGAGGCCGACGAGAGCGACGCCAGCTTCCTGCGCCTGCGGCCTGAGGTCGCGGTGGTCACCAACGTCGAGATGGACCACCACTCGCGCTGGGGCTCGCTGGCCGAGCTGCACGAGGCCTTCCGCAGCTTCCTCGGCCCCGCTCGGGGGCTGGTCGTGCCGGCGGACGAGGACATCGGCCGGCTGGGGCAGAGGGGAGAGGAAGCGCGCTTCGACGCCGCGGCGCCGGGTCCGGCGGGGTTAGAACTGGCGGTGCCCGGGCAGCACAACCTCCGCAACGCCCGCGCTGCCCTTGGTGCGATCGAACTGGCGGGCCTCGACGTGGCGGCGGCCGCTGAGGCGCTTGCACGCTTCCCCGGCGTCCACCGCCGACTCGAGCTGAAGGGCTCGCGCGGGCCGGTCCATATATATGACGACTACGCCCACCACCCGACCGAGGTGCGCGCCGCGCTCTCGGCCCTGCGGGAGCTGCGGCCCTCGCGCCTGATCGCGGTCTTCCAGCCCCACCTTTACTCGCGGACCAAAGCGCTGACGCAGGAGTTCGGTGCCGCCCTCACGCTCGCCGACGAGGTCGCGGTCCTCGACGTCTACCCGGCCCGCGAGCAGCCGGTCGGCGAGCTCGCCGATGTCAGCGGCCTGCAGGTCGCCCAGGCGGCCGCCGAGCGGATGGGCGGAGGGCCGGTCTGGTGGCTGCCGGAGATCGAGACCGCACAGGGCGCGCTCGCCGCGCGCCTGGATCGCACCGGGGAGGTCGGCGAGGCGCCGATCCTGGTCACGATCGGCGCCGGCGACATCGTCAAGTTGGGGGAGGCCCTGGTCACCGAGCCGGTGGCCTTGACGGAGGCGGGGGAATGAGCGCGCCGCCCGACGGGGTGGAGCGGGACTTCCCGTTGGCGCGGCTGACGACCGTTCGCACCGGCGGCGCCGCCGACTGGTTCGCCCGACCGGGCGACGAGGAGGCGCTGGTCGCCACGTTGCGCTGGGCCGACGAAGAAGGGCTCGCGGTGGGGGTGATCGGCTCGGGCTCGAACCTGCTGGTCGCCGACGAGGGCTTCCACGGGTTGGCGCTGAAGCTGAACGGCGAGCTGGCGGAGATCGAGCGGGAGGGCGATCGCGTCGTCTGCGGCGGCGGCTACCGCTTCCCCTCGGCCGCGGCGAAAACCGCCGGCTGGGGTCTCTCTGGATTGGAGTTCGGGATAAACATCCCCGGCACCACCGGCGGCGCCGTGCGGATGAACGCCAACGCCTACGGTGGTCAACTGGCCCGAGCGCTCGAGTGGGTCGACGTCGCCACCGCTGCCGGCACCGACCGCCGCCGGGCCGATCAGCTCGGCTTCGAGTACCGCCGCTCGAACCTGCGGCCGGGCGAAGTCGTCGCCCGCGCCTCCTTCCAGCTGCGGCCCGCCGACCCGGAGGAGGTCCGCGCCACCCTGGCCGGCATGCGCGAGCGCCGGCGCGAGGCGCAGCCCTCGGGGATCAAGACCTTCGGCTCGACCTTCAAGAACCCGGAGGACGAGAGGGCGGAGGGCAGATCGGCGGGGCAGCTGCTGGAGGCGGCCGGCTGCCGCGGCCTCCGCCACGGCGGCGCCCGCTTCTCCGAGAAGCACGCCAACTTCGTCGAGAACGACCGCGACGCCAGCACCGCCGACGTGCTGGCGCTGATGGCGGCGGGAAGGCGGCGCGTCTTCGAGCGCTTCGGTGTCGTGCTGGAACCCGAGGTGCAGGTCCTGGGGGAGGTCGAGTGGCCCGACTGGGATCTGTGAGGGCGCGGCCGGCGGTCGGGGCGTCGATCGCCCTCCTCGCCCTGGTTGCCGTCTACTGGTTCGCGATCCGCCAGGACACCGCCGAGCCGACGGTGCTGGTGCCGCGGCTGGCGGCGACGATCGGCGAAGGGTCGGAAGCCGTCGGCGTCTCCGCCGACGGGTCCCTGGTCCGCTGGCTGCCGCTGCCCGAAGATCCGCCGCTGCCGCGGCTGCCGCTGGAAGACCCGCCGAAGGGGGGACGGGTGAAGGGACCGGCGCTGGAACAGGTGCGCGTCCTCGCCGCCGTTCCGGACGAACTGCGTCCCTACGTCGAAAGCAGCTTCTACGGCGACAGCGGGGTCGACGTCAACCTCACCACCGGGGTCGAACTGCGCTTCGGCGACGCCACCAAGGCGAGGAAGAAGTGGCGCGCGGCCGCCGCGGTTCTCGCCGATCCGGAAATAACCGCCCTCGATTATGTAGACCTGCACGCCCCGAGCCGCCCTGCCTACGAAGGCGAAGAACATGAACTGCCGCCCGCACCCTGAACCAGCCCTCAGGCCTCACAAACCGCTTTGGCAAGCGGTCCCGCAAAGTCTCAAGTAAAGGGTGAGGGCGGGCAAACCCTCAACCCATGGTTGAGATATCCGCCTGCAGGATGCCTCCCGCTCGTTTGACAGAACCCCGGAAATGCCCTACGTTCAAGCGCAATTTCCGCCGTTCCTGCAGCCCCTCGAACCCTTGAGTGTTGCTGAAGGCTCGGACGGAAAGAAGGCTCAACTCAACTCAAAGCTTTGGAAACGCGCCAAGGGAAACCGGGCGCGCTGGAGAAAATCGGGAGATGGAATCCACTTACCTCGCGGTCATAAAGGTCGTCGGCGCAGGCGGCGGCGGAACCAACGCGGTCAGTCGCATGATCGACGCCGGCATCAGGGGCGTCGAGTTCGTCGCCGTCAACACCGACGCGCAGGCGCTGCAGGCCTGCGACGCCGACATCAAGCTTTCAATCGGCCAGGAGCTCACCCGCGGCCTCGGCGCCGGGGGCAACCCCGAGGTCGGGGCCGGCGCGGCGGCGGAGAGTCGCGACGAGATCAAGGAGGCGCTGAAGGGTGCCGACATGGTCTTCGTCACCGCCGGCGAGGGTGGCGGCACCGGCACCGGCTCGGCCCCGGTGATCGCCGAGATCGCCAAGGAGGAGATCGGCGCCCTCACCGTCGGCGCGGTGACCAAACCGTTCGAGTTCGAGGGCAAACGACGGATGCAGCAGGCGCTCGAGGGGATCGAGAAACTGCGCAACAAAGTCGACACCCTGATCATCGTCCCGAACGAGAAACTGCTGCAGGCGGTCGAGCGGCGGACCAGCGTCCTCGAGGCCTTCCGGATGGCCGACGACATCCTCCGCCAGGGCGTCCAGGGCATCACCGACCTGATCACCATCCCCGGCCTGATCAACCTCGACTTCGCCGACGTGCGGACGATCATGCGCGACGCCGGCTCGGCCCTGATGGGCGTCGGCTCCGCCTCCGGCGAGGCCCGCGCCCTCGACGCTGCCAAAGCGGCGATCACCTCGCCGCTGATCGAGGAGTCGATCAAAGGCGCGACCGGGATGCTGCTGAACATCACCGGCCCCGAGGACCTCGGCCTGTTCGAGGTCAACGAGGCCGCCCAGCTCGTCCAGGCCGAGGCCGACGACAACGCCAACATCATCTTCGGCTC
>Ga0157372_10002894_pt1 | contig 18560 bp, 13 predicted proteins | sample C55metaG_FD_115307 | JGI IMG/M metagenome (GOLD analysis project Ga0157372, IMG submission 115307) | Corn rhizosphere microbial communities from Kellogg Biological Station, Michigan, USA - C5-5 metaG | ecosystem: Host-associated > Plants > Roots > Rhizosphere > Soil | place: USA: Michigan... | reverse complement strand
TGCTCGGCGGCCGAACGACGCTGGCCGCCGCCACGAACATCGCCGTCGATGGTTACGCGGCACTGCTGGGACTTGTCCTCGCCAGCTGGATGGCGCGGGCGCTTAAGCTGCATTTGCTCCTGCACCGGCTGAAAACACCGACGACGATTGCACGCTCCTTCGGCATCTCGCTCGCAACCGACCTCGCATTTGCCGCGACACCGGCGGGAATCGGCGGATACGTCGCAACGATCTATTACTTGCGCCGTGCGGGCACGTCGACGACCGGTGCGGCAACGATCATGGCCATGGACCAGGGCACTGATCTCGTGTTCTTCTCGATCTCGGTGCCGCTGGTCGCGCTCGCGCTCGCAGGCTCCGATCTGTCGCAAACGATGACCATCGCGGCACTCGGCACGGCAGCGGTGACGCTGATATTTCTCGCGACGATCTGGCTGGCTCGGCGAAAAATCCTTTCGTTCGTGTTCGCACCGAATCGGCTGCTCGAGCGTTCGTCCTATCTGCGGAGAGCCCAGCATGCGCTGCGAACGTTCGTTACGGGCTCGCGCACATACGTTTCGCTGATCATCGCGGCCGGCCCGATGTTCTTTTTATGGATGCTCGGACTGACCGCCGTGCAGTGGCTGACACGCTACGGAGTCCTCTGGCTCACGCTGCTGTTGCTTCACCATCCTGTTTCGTTTGCGCTGACCTTCCTGCTTCAGGTCGGCGTGCTTCATGCCGCGCTCTGGACCGGCATTCCGGCTGGCGGCGGCGGGGCCGAGCTCGGCTTGACCGCGACGCTCGCACCTTGGGTTGCGCCAGCGCAAATGGCCACGGCGTTGGTCATCTGGCGCGCGGCGACGTTGTATACCTCGCTGCTCGCCGGGTCGGTCGCGATGATCGCGCTGGCGCGCGCGACGCCACGCGTGGTCGCCGTACATCCGCCGGGCTAGCAATTCGCAGCGTCGCGGGTTCGCGGACGGTTTCAAGGTTCGCGACGGGACAGATCGCCGAACAAACCGAAGCCTCGCCCGCTCTAAAGCCGGTTGTGCTCGAGCGGGCGCTGCCTATGCATCAACGCCCATTCGACCTGCTCGGCAAGCGCTGCCTCGCCGAGCAGACGCAGGATTTCGCGTTGCGCATCGGCGTCGGCGGCGTGGTCGAGCGCAACGCGCGCTTCGTTGAAGAGTCGTTGCATGTATCGGTATTGCTTGATCAGTTCCTTGTCGGCCTTCTTGTACGCGTACGCGGCACGCACGCCGGCGACGATGGAAAATACCGCCATGATCATCACCAGAATGTTCTTGGCATCCGGCGACAGGCGCCGAGCGAACACCGCCAGCACAATGCTGATGCCTATGCCTACGCACAAACTGGCGAGACCAATCGTCTCCGTGAAGCGATGCGTGCGCGCGCGCTGCGCGGCCTTGCGCTCGTAGTAGTCGAGTTGCCCGGAGTGCTGTCCGTCGCCGACCCACTCGCGGATCACGCTGCGCACATGACTTTCGTCCGGCCGGACGGGTGCGCTCGTCTCGAGCGCGGCGCCGCGCATGACGTTGCGTACCCAGCCCAGCTCGACATCCTGCTTCTGCAGGAAATTGTCGCGCGCGAATTCAGCATCGCCCGTCAGCGAGATGCCCGCCCGCTGCCAGTACGATTGGACACGCAGCCCTTCGGCGAGCGCGCGGTAGTCCAGATACTTGCGATGCCAGCCTCGACGATTGGCCAGGACGACCACGAAACCGCCGACCGCGAACAGCAGCAAAAAGACCACCAGCATGTTGTCCTGCGCGGGCAGATTGTCGTAAACCGCGAACGCGATGCCCATTAGCGCCGCGAGCGTGTATAGCGCGCGCATCGCGAGCAGCACTCGGCGCTGGAAATGGATGGCCAGCCAGTCGGCGGCCTGAAAGAGTCGATTGATGGCACCTGCAGCACGCCTGTCCGTCGCGGGTGAGAGTCCCGGATGGACGGCGATCGGCGTCGAATATTTCCCGGAGTCGACGTTGAAATCATCCGTATGCACGAACGTCGTGCGGAATTCCTCCGGCATCGGGCCATCGCCGGGCGACGCTCTTTCCCCCGTGCGCCACCAGGTCTGCAGCGGCTCGAGCGGTGGCGCCGGCGAGCCGTCGGGTTGATCTCGCGAGCAGACGATGTGATATGCGAGCCGCTCATTGTGGTTGCCCAGAAGTCCGTGCGTATCGCTGCGACGACGACCGGCCGGCGACGGCCTCGTGCCCGTCAGGTGATAGTTGGCGATCTGCGCAGTTCCGCCCATCAGGCTGGAAGCCTTGCCGTCCCAGATCGCCAGCAGAATGTGGCAGTGATCGGAGACGTAGACGCCAGCGTGCGCATAGTGCAAATCACGCTCCTGCCCGATCGGCTCGGCGCTCTGCACGCTCGGTGCGTGGTCGGCAACGTCCGGCACCTCGATCACCTCGGCGGAAGAGCACAGCGAATCGAAGCGCGCAAGCGCTGTGGCGTCGACGAAGTCCCGCGCGTATTCGGCCCGCGTCATCGGCAATGCAGCGATCAAGCGCACGTTCGCGGCGAGGGCTTCTTCGGCAACCCATTGATCGCCGCCCTCCGCCAGCGCCGACAGCAACACGAGCGGCAGATGTGGAAACTCGATCTGCAAACGCACGAAAAGCTCGCGTACGCGCTGACGGATCGGCGCAATCTCATGGGCCGGAATGTTGCGATGACTGGTAATGCCGATCACCAGCGGCGCGACGATCGGCCCTGTCGCGCTGTCGGGGCGAATGAGATTGGCCTGGTGCGCCATGCGACGATCCGGCGCCGCTACGAAGCGCGCGCTGAAGAGATCCAATTGGCCAACTCGCGAAACGTCGCCATCCGCCGCACTTCAGCCGAAGCACCGTCGATCAAATTGGTCGCTTCGGCGAGGTCGGCATTGCGCTGCGCGCGACCGTCCGCAGTCGCGGCGCGGGTCAGCGCGCTGACATACAGCGCGTACGCAAAGTCATAACGAAACGTGGTGCCGCGCGCGCCTGCCTGTTGCTGCTGGCGGTAGTAGGTCAGCCCGGGTTCGAGCGTGGATCGTGCCTCATCGGCGCGGACCTGCATCACGATCGCGTGCGCCAGAACGGTGCCGTTCCGCGAATTTCTTTCCTTCGGATCAGAATCCGACGTCGGGTCGGCAGGCACCGTCTGCCATTTGCGCGCCAGCGCTTCAGCCTGCGCGTAATGGCCGAGTCGAATGGCGGCCGCCGAAGCCGTGTTCAAAGTGCCACGCAGCACATTGTTCTTGGTTACGCTGGCGCTGCGGGCACTCGCGGCAACCTTGATCGGTTCGACGCGCTCGAACACCGCCATCGCGTCGGTGTAGGCACGCTGATGCGCGCCTTGGATCAACTGCAGATTACTGCCTACCACAAGGTTCGATTCCGCCAGGATCTGACGTCGCGGATCATCCTGCGTCAACTGAGCGACCATTTCGCCGGTATCACGAACGAAGGATTTCAGCGATTGCTGTGCTGCCGCCGAATCACCGAGCTCGGCCTCGAGGTCACCGAGCAGGAGCCATTGAAACCATAGAACCGGGCCGAGGCTGGAAGGTCGCCGCTGGTCCTGTTCAAGGGCCAGCAGCGTATGCAGCGTCGCAATCGATTGCGTCACGTTGCCGCGTTCGTATTGCAGATCGGCGACCTGCCGCAGGCCCGTGGTCCAGAATCCCCACGAGCTCAAATCGGAGGGATTGAAGCGAACGGAATCCTCGCCTGCCTGCGCGGCCCGTGCCGCGTAGTCCGCGGCCGCTGCAACGTCGTGACGGCGCGCCGCCAACGTCCCCAGCAAATTAGCGGCAAAGAAGCGGTCGCTCAGCGAGCGCAAGTCGCTCGGACGTTGCGCAAGTACCTTCTCGGCAACTTCGTAGACTTCCTGTTCGAGCTTTTGCGCTTCGTCGACACGCCCCAGCGACAGCAGATGGCGCGCTTCCGAGTCGGCCGTATCGGCGTACGCCGATGCGGCATTCAGATCCGAAAGATCCAGCGCGCCGAGGCCGACCAGGATTTTCCGCGCTTCCTGACACGTGGTGACGCCCACATCGAACGACTGCGTGTGGCTGAGGAAATTGAGAGTGTCCGCATAGAGCTGTTTGACCCGACGCGAACTGCCGTCCGTGTATACGAGAGGTCGCAACAGATCGGCGGCATGGATCAACTCCTCGGCAGTGCCGCGACCGCCGCCAACGACGCTGTTGCCCTGGTTGTACAACGCAAGGGACAGGCCATAAGTGACGGCTTCGCTATGATCCCCGGCTACGTTGAGTTTCTCGAAGACGGCCTGCGCTTCATCGAATGCCTTGTAAGCGGTATCCACGTCGCCGCTCGCGTTCTGGGCGGCGCCTTCGCGTATCAATGCCATCGCGCGATTGATCTGCGTACGCGGCGTGACGAGCTCCGATGGCAAGCCGTCGTAATAGCCGACGGTCATGTGCGCGAGCTTGCCCAATGTTTCCAGCCGGCCCGTCGGTGCCAGCTCGGCGTAGAAATCCTCGATCAGGAATCCGACCAGTTTCTCGGCATCGGCGCGTGCCTTCTCGGCGAGCAGCCGCGAATTCTGTGCCTCCACATCCGCAATTCGGGCGCGACGCAGGTTGATCCACCCAAACACCGCGCTGGCTACGGCCACCACCATGAGCACGGCGCACACGGCGGCGACCATGCGCGCGCGCACCAGCGCGCGATGCGAAGCTTCCTCGCGCGCCTGCTGCGCGGCGAGCTGTCGTTCGGCTTCGTCGCGTGCCTCGCGCTCGTGTCGCAAGTTGCGACTGGAGAGGACGACGCTGCACAACACGTCGTGCGTGAGCTCGACACGACGCATGTCGAGTCGTTCCTCGATGCGCAATAGCCGTCGATCGACCAGCGCTGCCAGCGCGCCCGGCGCAGCTCCGGCGGCAACGAGCGCCTTCTTCACGCGTTCTTCGGCGAGGCTCTCGCGATAGCCCGACTCCGTCAGCAGATCGTCTTCAATGACGCGGCGCACGCCGGCCGGTTGATCGGCCAGCGCGCGCTCGTAGAATTCGCTGAGAATCGTATCGCGCGAACCGGCCAACAGATCCGCCGAAATTTCGGCGCGACGTTGCGCGATTCGAACCGTGTTGAGCTCGCGACAGACGAGGCTCAACAGCGAGGGCTCGATTTCCGCATTGCCGAGCTCCGAGCCGCCGGCGACGAAGCGGACGATCGATTCGGCGACCTCCTGCGACACGAGCCTACCGCCGGGTTTGATGACCGCGCTCAGCGCCTGCGCGCCCGTCATGCGCGCGAGCCGCATGCGGTTCTGCGTGATCGAGGGCATGATGCCTTTGACGCCTTCGAGGTGCGCCAGATAGTCCTCGCGCAGCGCGATCATGATTCGGTAGTCGGCGCGCGCAAAATCGAAATCTTCGGCGGCCTCGTCGTCCTGTTCGAGTCGCGCTTCCAGCGCCGCGGGTGGACGGTTCTCGACGAGGTCGGCAAGGTCCTCGAGGAATTGCTTGGCGCGCACGCGGCCGGCATCGTCGGCCTGCGCCAACGTAAAAATCTCTTCGAACTGATCGAAGATCAACAGCGGCAGCAGCGTGTGTCCGTCGGCGTCGCGCAACAGGTCGCCGCGGTGGTGCAGAAACTCCCACAGCGATTCGCCCTTGATCGCCGCGCCAGGCCGTGTCCAGTAACCCGCGGCCGCGGTGGCGCGGAAAATGGCCTGCTTGATCTGTTCGGAAGGAGCCGGCGACTCGGGCGCGTAATCCACGCGCACATACACCGGGCAATAGCCTTCGGCGCGCAGGCGCGGCACGATGCCCGCGCGCAGCAACGAGGTCTTGCCGAGGCCCGATTGACCGAACAATACGGTGAGCAGCTTGCGCTGCACGCGGCGCGCGAGCTCCGCGGCTTCTTCGTCGCGTCCATGGAAGTAGGCGCGCGTTTCCTCGGAGTAGGAAAAGAGGCCCAGCCATGGATTTTCCGGATCGATGGTGACCGCAGCCTGGCCCGGCTCGATCGCGCTCATGCGTGCCGTCCGCGCAACAGATCGGTGAGTCGGCGCAGGAATTCCGGCGGCGGCTCACCGCCCGGAACCCGGACGATGTGCAGCGATTTGAAATTTTCCGGCACCAGCGCTTCGGATTCCGGCGTGTCATCGATGCACACAGGCAGAATGAACACGCCGCCGTCCGCGATGTTGCGCGCGCGATCGACCGCGTAGCTCCATTCGCGGCGGAAATAGGCCTCGTGCCGGCGCTGCGTCGTCGCCGAAATCACCGGTACGAAGAAACTGCAGCGCTTGATGTTCGAGTGAATTTTCCGGTCGTAGTCGTCGCCGCCTTCGAGGCGGTCGAGATCGAACCACGTCGTGAATCCCGCCGCATCCAGCGCAGCCTTGAGACGCTGCACGGCGGGCAGGTCCTCGCGCGCGTAGCTGATGAAAATCGCGTTTTCCGGCATCTCGCGTGCCGGCGGCAGGAAGCGCTGCGGCGCGCTGTTCGACCCATTGGCGGGAGCGACGTTGCGCTGTCGCTTGCTCCAGCGCTCATGCAGCTCTGCGACGAACGATTCGGCGCCGCCGTAAACGCGCGTACGCACGCTGACCTGCTGCAGGAACGCGACGAGCCGTCCGTCCTGCAGCGTGTGATCGTCGGCGAATACTTCGGTGACATCGCGCGGATCGGAAAGGCGCTTGCGCTTGGCCATGCGCAGGAACAGCCGAGCCAGCCAATTGGAAAAATCGCTGCCGATGAGCAATAGATGATTGTGCTCGAGCTCGTGGAATAGTTTTTCGGGCGTCAGGTGCTCGGACTGCAGCGCGCAGATGAACTCCAGCATGTCCTCATCGGACAATACATACGTCGGCGATGCGGAAAGCCGGCCGAGCAGGTGATAGACGACCGTACGCTGCAGCTGGCTTCGTTCGACCGGCAGATCCAGGACGCGGTTCGGCGCGTAGGCGAGCACTTCCGTCGAGGGTTGTCCGCCGTAGCGCTCGAGATTGATCGCGTTTTCGAGCAACGGATCGAATGTCGTCGTCACGAAGAGATCGAAATCGGTGATCTGTGCAAGCTGCCGCAACGCGAGCGGCGGCGCGAATTCCACTTCGCGCATGATCGAGCGCAGTCGCGTGTACGCTTCCTCGCGGCGGCCGCGCTGCCCGAGGTAGCAGCACATCACGTCATTGAGTGTCAGAGGCTGCGGAAGTCCGACGACATCGACCGACAATTTCGCGGCGAGCTTCTCGGCCAACCAAACGTACAGCGGTCGCAGGCCACTGTCGGTTTGAACGCGCAAGAGGTCCGGCCCGATGATCGGGATGACGCGACGTTCCTCTATATAGTTCAGCAGATCGTCCCAGGCATCTTCGTCGAAGGCTTGCAGCGAGCCTGATGTAGCCGGGAGGGTCATCATGTTTATTAGGGCTTCATGGAGTGTGGAACGGGACCATCCATAGAGGGAGCCAGCCAAACTGGCTGCAGTATGCCTCAGGCTGCGGCTGCATTGACGCCGCGCGCGATACGATCGCCAGCGCCTTCGCGCCAAGGACCCTCGGCGAATACGCGCAGCCGGCCTGGACAGGGCGTCCGGCTTTGCTGCCGGGCACACTGCGATGCCGTCCGGAGACGGCCCGTCACGCCAAGACTGTGAGGTATTCGGCGGGAGAGTCGCGGTTCGCTAGAATCTCTACGCCGGTGCGCAGCCCGGATCTGTGGCGGGTGCTCTGCCGGCGAATCGTCTGCAAGCGAGGCATCATGTCAGACCTACCCCCTTCCGCCACCGTCGGGCAAGCGGCGCCCGACTTTACGCTGGAGTCGACGCCCGGCAAAAAGATGTCGCTATCGGAATTGCGAGGCCATCCGGTCGTACTGGTGTTTTATCCCGCTGACTGGAGCCCCGTATGCGGCGATCAGGTTGCCCTCTACAACGAGATGCTGCCGGTGTTCGGCGATCATGATGCGCAGATCGTCGGCATCTCGGTCGACAGCGTGTGGTGCCATGCCGCATTCGCGAACGATCGCAAGCTGCACTTTCCTCTGCTCGCCGACTTCGAACCCAAGGGCGAGGTCGCCCGACGCTACGACGTTTACGAAGCAGCCGGCGGCACCGCCGAGCGCGCCTTGTTCGTGATCGATGCAGACGGCATCGTTCGCTGGCGATACGTCTCGCCGATTGATGTGAATCCGGGCGCCGACGGCATCCTCGAAGCGCTGGAAAACCTGCCGCGCCATCGGAGCGGATCTTGAGTCAGCTGAAGCCTCCGGTCGGACCGGACGATCACACCCAAGGCCCGATCGACGCCGCCATCGTTCTGGTCGAATACGGCGATTTCGAATGTCCGTATTGCGGCGAAGCGTATCCCGAGCTCAAGGCCGTGCAAAAGGCGATGGGCGATTCGCTCTGTTTTGCTTTCCGCAACTTTCCGCTGAGCAACGCGCATCCGCATGCCGAGCGCGCTGCCGAATTCGCCGAGGCAGCGGCAACGATCGATCGCTTCTGGGAGATGCATGATCTGCTCTATGAAAACCAGCAGGCGCTCGACGATCGCAGCCTGGTCGGTTATGCGACGCAGCTCGGATTCAATAAAACGTTGATCGAGTCCGCCTTGAGTGGCGAGTTCGCCACGCGCGTGCGTCGCGCTTTCACCAGCGGCGTGCGCAGCGGCGTCAACGGTACGCCGAGCCTGTTCGTGAATGGCCGGCGTTACGACGGTCCGCGCGATGCCGATTCGCTGATCGATTTGTTCAAGCGCATGGGATAAGGCGAAACGACGCGAACGTTTCCTTCTCCTCATTCGCCTTCGACGGGGCCGCACCAGCCGGGCAAGTAATCCGAAACCGGACTTTTCGCGAGGCGCAGCGCTTCTTCGACGGCGCTGGAGAAGTCCGCGTCGATCGTCTTTCGCTTGATCCTGCGCCGCAAGAAGTCTGCCCAGAGGAATTCACTGAATGGCGTGGTGTCCTTGGCGAAGCCGCCGATGCGTCGCAGCTCGCCCGCCAGACTGCGGTACGGATCGTCCTCGAGCTCGGTGATCTTTTCGGGAACGTCATCGTACCTGCGACGTTTGCCCGCGCTGTCGAATGGATGAGTCCAGCCTCGATTGTCGAGAAATATCCAGAACGCTTTCTTGTCCAGCTTGTGAAGATTGGCGACGACGGTGACGGCCACCTTCGAAACTTTTTCGCGATGCAACGCCAGCGCCAGATGATGGTGATCCGTGATGAACAGGCGATCCCTCGGACCTTGAATAACGGGAAGCATATGGCTGCCAAGGAACGAGAGCCGATCTTTCTTGTATGTACGCCAGTGGCGCCGCTTGGCCTCCACTTCGCGCATTCCGACCGTGATTTGCGTCGGATGCAGATCCATCGTCGATACGGAATGAATGCGGGGTTCGCGTGTCATGACAGTCTCCGGACCAAGGGACGTGCCAGCCAGCAGGCCGGCCAGTGAGATTGTGCATTTCTGTCGATCGTTGTTCTGCCTCGGCCGTACCAGTGATCCTGCGGAGACGGCGCCGCGCGATTGCGAGACCTCGGCCGCGGCTTGAGCGCACCGATGCTATCCTCGGAATCTGCGTGAATGCGATGCCCACGATGGGATAGCGGCGGCAATGGCAGCGGTCACTGAGGCTGATCTGACATCCCGCGATCCCGCGCTCGCGGCCTTGTTCGAGTGCGATCGCGCGCTGGCCCGCATCGGCCGCCGCATAAAGGTGCTCAAGGCGATCGATTGGCCGCCTGAGCTTGAAGAACGCTTCCTTTCCGCTTGGAGACATGGCCAGCCCGAGCTGCCCTCGCCGCCTACCCAGCCCCAGATGCTGGCCGAGGAAACGACGGCGCTCGCAGCGCTGATGCGTCGGATCGATCGCGGCCATCCGATCGGCAACTGGCTGTTCAAGTCGGCGTGGAGCTACCACATCGCCGCGCTGATGCTGGCCGGCATCGGCACGCAGGAGTTCACACGCTGTTCGGCGCTGCTGTATGGCCGTCCCGACTTCCGCTATCGCAGCCAGGACGTCACGAACGTCGATTCCGCGGAGGAAATGCTTTCCATCACCGACGAACTGATCGGCCGGCGCCAGCTGCCGGACGTGCCGTTCGACATTCCAGCCGAGAAATTCGCCGCGATGCTGCGCGAACGCATCGGTTCGATTTTTGATCGTGACGGCGTCACGGTTGAACTCGACCCTGCCCTCCCTTCCAAGGCGACCGCATCGAGCAAACGCATCGCTCTGCGCGCGACGGCGCTGTTTTCCGAGCGCGATCTCGAGCAGCTCACCCAGCATGAAGCGTTCATTCATACGCTGACTGCGCTCAATGGCCGCCATCAACCGCACCTGAAGATGCTCGGGCTCGGCACGCCGCGCACCACGCGCATGCAGGAGGGCCTCGCGACCTTCGCGGAAATCATCACCGGCGCCATGGATATTTCTCGCCTCCGGCGCCTGGCGTTGCGCGTCGTGATGGTGAAGCAAGCGCTCCAAGGCGCCGACTTCATCGAAGTATTCCGTGGGTTTCTCGACGCCGGCCAGAGCGAGGTCGAAAGCTACCGGAGCGCCGCCCGCGTCTTCCGCGGCGGTGACGTGCGCGGCGGCGTGTGCTTCACCAAGGACGGAGCCTATCTGGAAGGCGTGATGCTGATTCACGCCTTCATCCGCAAGGCGCTGCAGGAAGGACGTGCCGAGCTGCTGCCCATGCTGTTCGCCGGTCGTCTGACGACGGCGGACGTCATCGCACTGGCTCCTTTCCGCGAGAGTGGCTTGATTGCACCGCCGGTCTACGTGCCGCCGTGGGCGCGCGACCCGCAGCGCGTCTTGTCGACCATGGCGTTCTCGGCCGCCGCACAGCGGCTGCGCTTGGACACGTTCGATCTGCAGAGGTTTGTCGACTACGAAGACGAAATCATCGCCAGCCACACGCTGTCCTGATTCGCCCCATGCGTCGTCTGCCGCTGTATTTGCAAGAATACGTCCGCCGACGCGTCTTGAGCGCAAGATCCAACGATCGTGAATTCCCAATCACATTGGCAAAGCGTCTACCAGACCAAGCGAGCCCACGAGGTCAGCTGGTATCGCGCGCACCTCGATGTTTCGCTCGCGTTGATCGAGCAAGCCGCGCCGAACCGCGACGCGCGCATCATCGATATCGGTGGCGGCGAAGCGACGCTGGTCGATGATCTGCTTGTCCGCGGTTATCGTCACCTGTCGGTTCTGGATCTGTCATCGACTGCGCTGGAGGTTGCGAGAACGCGACTCGGCGGCAGCGCGAACGACGTCAGTTGGCACTGCGCCGATGTCACGACGTTTGCGTTTCCCGAGCACCGCTACGATCTATGGCACGACCGCGCGATGTTTCATTTTCTGACGAGGGCGGAAGATCGTGCGGCCTATGTGCGCCAGTTGGTGCGTGCCGTGAAACCCGGCGGCCATGTCATCGTGGCGACATTCGGTCCGGAAGGACCCACGCGATGCAGCGGGCTCGATATCGTGCGGTATGACGCGCAAACGCTCCATCACGAGTTCGGCGAACGATTCCAATGGGTGAGGCACGTCGCCGAATGGCATCGCACACCGGCAGGCACCGATCAGCAGTTCGTCTACTGCTACGGCAACGTCACCTAGCAATTGCGCCGTGCAGCGGAAATTCCGGGACGACGCGCTGCGTCGGATCAACTTTCAGCCACAGCACGATACCCACGCAGAGCAGCACCAGCATCGGGATGAATGGCAGCTCGTAGCCGCCGGAATACGCCACGAGATAGCCGAACACGACTGACGACACCGCCGACGACACGTTCGATGCGGTGTTCATGAATGCGAACACGGCGCCGACATGTCCCTTTCCGATGTCGACGGTCGTTGCGCACAAGGTCGGCTGCTGGAACAGGATTCCGGCGTAAGCGCAAGAGAGGAATATCAGCGACCAGAGGCCGTTTGGCGCGGCAATCGTCGCCGCCATGAAGATCGCCGCAGTACTGCGTCCGGACACGCCGACGATGCGACGCCCGGTTGTCAATCCATAGCGGCTAACGAGCATATCGCTGACGACGCCGCCGATGCCGTTTGCGCACGCGCCGACGATGTATGGCAGCGTGGAGAACACGAGCGCAGCGGCGGTGAACCCGCGTCCCTTGACCAGATAGGTCTGCAGCCAGGATTGGAAAAACCCGATCACGTACACGTACGACGCGCCGATCGCAGCAACCCGCCAGAAGGCCGGCGAACGGAGCGCTATGGCCCACGGCATCCCGCCGTGCCGCGGCGGCGGATCCTCGCCGATTTCCTGAAGCTCGGCGGCGCTGATTCCGCTCATCTCGCGGGGCGAATCGCGGAACCACGTGTACCACACCACGCTCCACACAACGCCGAGGATTCCAAACAGATAGAACGAGGCGCGCCATCCGTAGTGCAGCTGGATCGGTACGACCAATAGCGGCGCCATCGCTGCGCCGATCTGACTCGTCATCCAGATGATTCCCCAGGCGCGCGAGCGATTCTGCTGTGGAATCCAGCGCCCGATGACGATCGAGGCATTCGGATAAGCGCCCGCTTCGCCGGCGCCGAAGCAGAACCGGACCAGCAGCAGCACCGGATAACTCGACACCGCGCCGGTCATCGAAGTGAATGCGGACCACCACGTCACGATGCGCGTCAGCACGCGTCGCGAACCCATGCGGTCGCCGAGCGCGCCAGTGGGGATTTCGAACGCCGCATACGAAAAGAAGAATGCGCTCGTGACCCAACCCCACGCTTGCGGGCTGATCTTGAGGCTGTCCTGCATCTCGGGTCCGGCGACGGCGATGCAGACACGATCCAGGTAGGTGATGATCGCCAGCAGCGACAACATGCCGAGAACGCGGTGCTGATACTTCACGAGCACGGTCCGGCCGTTGCCAGCCCCGACCGCCGGCGTTCCACCATCAAAGACCGCATCCCCGCCCCCCGGCTGATGACTCGATCTTACCGGTTATCGCCCGGCTTCGAGGCGCGGTTCGAGGGAGCGATCGGCCTTGGCCATTCGCCAATGCGGGTCCGTTCGCTAGAATCGCCGCAATCACGACCGACCGCCGAGCCGCAGCGATCGCCTCTCCCCAGACGCGCATTCGCGAAAAACCAGCATGTCGCCGAATAATCATTGACCACGAATTCGGCCATCGGCATGCCTGATATCGGTACGGACCGCGCGCCTCCGGACGCGATCGCTCACACGCAGCCGCGAAGCTCGCATTCGCGCAGCGACCATGGCTATCGTCGCGACATCGACGGCCTGCGCGCGATCGCGGTGCTTTCGGTCGTCGTTTTCCATGCATTTCCAGGTCGCTTGCCCGGCGGCTATGTCGGCGTCGACGTTTTCTTCGTCATCTCGGGCTATCTGATTTCCGGCGTCATCTGTGGTCAGCTCGCGCGCGGCCGCTTTTCGTTCGCCGATTTCTACGCCCGCCGCATCAAGCGGATCATCCCGGCATTGCTTGTCGTGCTTGCTGCTTGTTACGCGTTCGGATGGATCGCACTGCTGCCCGACGAATATAAGCAACTCGGCAAACACATCGCTGCTGGCATCGGTTTCGTATCGAATTTCGCGCTGTGGAACGAAGCCGGATATTTCGACGCGTCGGCCTCGTCGAAACCGCTGTTGCATTTGTGGTCGCTCGGTATCGAAGAGCAGTTCTACCTTGCGTGGCCTCTGCTGCTGTGGTGGTTCGCACGCATGCGACGCAGCGCACTGGGTCTCGTATTGGGCGTCGGTGGGATATCGTTCGCGATCAACCTCGCGACCGTTCACACGTGGCCCGTGGCGGCGTTCTATTCGCCGCTGAGTCGATTCTGGGAGCTGCAGATCGGGTGCCTTCTGGCATTGCTCGTTCGCGACTGGGAACCCGATCGCGCTCCGATGCCGCGCAGGATCGCAGACGGTCTTTCGATCGCCGGCGCGCTCGCACTCGCGTTCTCGATCGCTCTGTTCAACACGGATATTGCCTTTCCCGGAGCATGGGCCTTGCTACCGACCGGCGGCACGTTTCTGCTTATCGCGTCCGGTCCCGCGGGTTGGTTCAACCGCCGAGTTCTAGCGCGGAATATTTTCGTCTGGGTCGGCTTGATCAGCTATCCGTTGTATCTATGGCACTGGCCGATTCTTTCGTACGCTTCCATCGTCGAGATCGGTACGCCGCCAACGGGTGTTCGCATCGCAGCTGTGATCTCGAGCGTGGTGCTTGCGCTGGGAACCTACCTCTTTGTCGAAAAACCGATCCGCTTCGGCGCACCGCGTTCGTTCAAGGTGCCCGCGCTCGTTGCGATTTCCATCCTCGTCGGCCTCGTCGGCGTCGCAACGTATGCACGAAGTGGATTGATCTCGCGCTTCCCGCCGGAAGTGCAAGCCATCGCCAATTTCCAGTACGAATACAAGACCGACGCGCGGTATCCGGATTGCTGGCTGTCGGCGATGCAACCGTTCGATGGCTTCGCGCCATTCTGTACCGACACGTCCCGCGGGCGCGAACTTGCCGTCGTGTGGGGCGATTCACATGCGGCGCGCCTGTATCCGGGGTTGAAGGCGGTGTTGGGCGACAAGATCGGACTATCGCAATTCACGCGCGACAGCTGTCCGCCCATGCTCGGCGTCGCGGCGCCGAACTGCCAGAAGAGCAACGCATGGGTCATCGCGCAAATCGCACGCATCAAACCGCAAAGCGTGGTCCTGTTTGCCGCCTGGACGGGCTATCAGGGCGACTGGCAATCGCCGACTGCGGCGAAGGCAGCGCTCATCGCGACGATAGATGCGCTACAACTTGCAGGCGTCGACAAGGTGATCGTGGTCGGTCCCGCGCCGAGATGGAACGGTGGATTGCCCAAGCTTCTATATCAGGCGTGGGCCACGTCACGGCCGGTGCATAGCGTACCGGATAGGCTCGCGAAGGGCCTCGACCCGAACATCTTCGTCGCCGATCGCGCGATGCGACTCGAGTTTGAGCGTCGACATGTGACGTACTTCTCCGTCGTCGATGTGTTGTGCGCGAATGCAAGTTGTCTGACGCATACGAGTGACGGTCCCGCGCGACTGGTGACCTGGGACTACGGCCACCTGACGACCGATGGGGCCATCATCGTCGCCCGGCAACTCGCCGCGGACGGCGTGTTGCCTTGACGGTTTGCCAGTGTCGCGACCTTGCAAGCCGATTCCGCCGCCGACTGAATCACAGCGATGCGGCCTAGTTCGATCATCGCTCAAGTGGCACGGCGAAAGATGTCGAAAGCGGTTCTTAAACTCGATTCGCGGGGAGTCGATAGTGGCGTCGCAACTTCGGAGAAGAGCCATGCGCGCCCGATATCTATTTTGCGTCGGTATCCTGTCGTGCACGGCGGCGTCCGCGGCACCTTCCGGCGGACAGAACGATTTCGACTTCGAATTCGGCACCTGGAAAACGCACGTGTCGCGGCTCGCACATCCGCTATCGGGATCGAAGGAATGGGTCGATCTTGACGGTACGTCGGTCGTCCGCCCGATCATGGATGGCCGCGCCAATATCGTGGAGCTCGACGTCGCTGGCCCATCCGGGCACATCGCCGGCATCTCGCTGCGTCTCTACAATCCGGAGACGCGGCAGTGGAGTCTCAACTACGCGAGCTTCCGAAACGGCGTGCTGACCGCGCCGACGATTGGCGCATTCACAGATGGGCGCGGCGAATTTTTCGGGGCCGACACGCTCGACGGCAAGCCGGTGTTCGTTCGCTTCGTCATTACCTGTCCCGCCTCGGATACATGCCACTTCGAGCAGGCGTTCTCGGGCGATGGCGGCAAAACGTGGGAAGTGAACTGGATCGCTACGGATAAACGCGTCAAGGCCTCCTGACGTTCTGCTCCCTCGAAGCGCAAGACCTAAGCGCGACGTCACGGATCTCTTCGCCGACCTCGCAAACGGCACGCTGCCGGCCGTTTCTTACGTGAAGCCCGACGGCACGATGGATGGCCATCCCGCGTCGTCGAAGTGGACGCTCTTCGAAGCCTTCGCGCAGAACATCATCCAGCTCGCGCAGAGTAACCGGCAGCAATGGGCGCAGACCGCGATTTTCGTCACCGTGGATGAAGGCGGCGGTTACTACGACTCCGGGTTCATCCAACCCGTCGATTTCTTCGGCACGGGCCCGCGCATTCCGATGATCGCCGTTTCGCCCTACTCCACGGGCGGCCATATCAGCCACGCTTACGGCGAGCATTCGTCGTTCGTTAAATTCGTCGAGCGCAACTGGAAAATACATTCGACGCTGAGCGAACGCAGCCGCGACAACCTGCCGAATCCCGAGCAGCGCGGCCATAATGAATACGTGCCGAGCAACATGCCGGCGATCGGCGATTTGTTCGATCTATTCGACTTTCCTCACCATGGCTGAGTACGACCCACTGAAGCCGAGCGGCTTTGCCTGTTGAGTGATTGCTTCCTTTCGTGAGGGCCGCGCACGCGGCCCTCACTTCTTCGTCGCGATGCAGCGACGATCAGCGGACCCGCGGCGCTCAACCCGGCGTGCCTGAATCGACTGCGCGAACGCCAGCATGGTCGTCTTCTGTCCCAAGATCTCGCACGTCGACGACTTGCGCGGCAAGAGCGTCGCGCAAATTCTCCAGCGCCGCGTGGATCGATTCCGGCTCTCGCATCGCCTTGCGCGCCTCGCCGATGGCCTTGCGTATTGTTCCCGGCTTCTGCCCATCGGCGATCAGCGATACTAGAGGCGTGCGGCAAGCCGCGAGCGCATCGACCCAATCGGCCGGCTGCACACGCCGGAAATTTCGCGTCACCACTCGGCTGGCGCGAAATGCAGGCGCCGCTTTTTCCACACGCTCTATCGCTTCGAGCACTTTGTGTGTCTCGCGCGAAGACGTGACCGGATCGAATGCCTCGGCAAGCAACGCCAGGGCATCCGCGATTCGCCGACGCATCACGTCGGTCGCGCGGATAGGCAGCACGAACCACGCGGCTAAAACGCCGATGATCGCGCCGACGACGATTTCTTCGAGCCGCGGCCAAAGGATTTCCTGTGCCGAAGTCCCGACGAAGCCCTGCAACAGCGACAGCGCGAGCGTCACGAACAAGGCCCACCACGCGTAGCCGATCGGCCGCAGCCACAAACCGCAGAACACGGCGACAAAGATCAGAATGACGGTGACAGCATCGTTCGCCCCTGCGTGGAATGTGAACATCAAGGCGAGAAGCGTACCGGTCGCCGCGCCCAAAACCCGCAACACGCTTTTGTACGCAACATCGAGGCGGCCCTGATTGCCGCTGCCGACGATATAGGCAGTCAGCACGATCCACGACCACCGCTCGGAGAAAAACACGAATCCGACGGTGAACGACAGCGCAAGCGCCATGGCCATCTGGATCGCCATGCGCGTACTCGCGATGGGACGCATCGTGCTCGCGCGCGGCGCTTCGACAAAAACCGATTTCGATACTCGCTGCGGCGGCAGCCACCGCCAGCGGCGCGCGAGCATGTGAAACGCCGTCACCGACACGAGCGCCAGTTCGGCGACGATGATCGGCACGAGCAACGTTATCGATGGGCCGATGTGCGTCCTCGGAACATAGGGCGTCGTCAGGATGACTACAAACGGCAACGCAATCAGCGAACCCGCGCGACGTATTCCCTCGCGGAACTGCCGCATCCAGATCGGAATGGACATGCCCACGACGAACGCGAGCGCGCCGACCCACGGTGCGCGGTGCAGCAGCGCGCCTACTCCAAGCGCCAGAAGGCCGACGATCGGAAGTACGAACGCCGCTTCGACCCGCCCGCGAAAATCGAAATCGAGATGACTCCGCGCGAGCGACAGGCTGAGCACGACCGCCATCACCGCCGGCCCGGGTTCCGGATCGATCGCGAGCGCGCACAGCATCGTGACCACGGCGGCCGATGTAGTGACCGTTGCTTCGCGAAGTGATCGAACGACCAGCGCGGTATCCATCAGCCAAGGGCGTCCGGCGCGGTAGACCTCCGGATATTACTTATTCCGGTCAGGATGGCGCGATCTGTTTCGCGATGAGGCCTTCGATACGCTTCGTACGATCAAGCTGCAGCGACTAGCTGCCGTCGAAGCCGTCCGCGAAGATCTCATCCGTCGCATTCGCGGTGATCTGCAGCTCCACGCTCGTGGCGTTGTAAATGAGCGTGCCATGGACTGAAAGCGGCAGCGTGAGTTGGCCGAATGTGCCGGTGATCGAAGCGGCGGACAGCAGCGTGTAGAGCGAGCCGATCGCCGGCGCCGTTCCGCCGAAATCGACATCGAGCGATCCTGCCAGATTCGCATCGCCCGCGACGGCAAGAAGCGCACTCGCCGTCGAAAGGGGATTCGAAACGAGATGCAGCGTGCCGGCAGCACCGAAGGTTGCGTCGCCCGCTACCGTCAGCGTGCCATACGGCGTCGCCGCGTTTCCTGGCGCGAGCGTTCCGCCATCGACATTCAGCGCAGCGATGGTGCCGGTACCGACGACGTTTCCCGACATGAGCGCCACCGCGCTGTCGCTCAGCGTGCCGTCTATTTCAAGCACGCCTCCGTTGACGGTCGTGTCCCCGCTGTAGCTGTAGTCGCC
>Ga0157372_10002890_pt1 | contig 18571 bp, 18 predicted proteins | sample C55metaG_FD_115307 | JGI IMG/M metagenome (GOLD analysis project Ga0157372, IMG submission 115307) | Corn rhizosphere microbial communities from Kellogg Biological Station, Michigan, USA - C5-5 metaG | ecosystem: Host-associated > Plants > Roots > Rhizosphere > Soil | place: USA: Michigan... | reverse complement strand
GATTCGTCATCTCCCGGATTGCACTCAGAATATCGCCTGAGCTGTCCATCGAACCATCCTCATCGATTACCAGTGGAACGCCAGCCGGGCATCCGTCACGCCGGCCAGCGGCATTCGCTGTTCTGTTCCCTTCCCGTCACGCACGATCACCACTTCCCCTCCCGGCTCGCCCTCGACCCCGACGATTTCAACGTCCGCGCGGCCGTGCAACAGCGGGCTCGCCACACTCGCGGTGCGCCCGACGAACCGTCGCCAATCGGCCGGTGATCGGAGCGGCCGCTCCACGCCTGGCGACGACACCTGGAGTACATAGCGTTCACCGAGCGACGCCTCACTGTCGAGGCGTTGCTCGAGCGCCCGGGAAGCGCGCGCGCAGTCGTCCACCGCCACCGGCGATCCATCGCGCCGGTCGATCCTGACATCGACCGTCGGGCGAGCGCGCGACCCGCTTACCCGGAGCTCGACGAGGTCGAATTCCAGCGCGTCCAGCACGTGCGCCACGACGGCTTCCAGCCCTTCGGACATGTCGAATCGCAAGTCATGATAACAAAAAATGTGGGGCATCAACCCCACATTTCCGCCCGCCACTCGCTCCGGCAGGCTTCCGAATGACCAATCTACGCTTGTACTTAGGGAGAGTCAAGTGAAGTGGCATCGCTGGCCGCGACGATTACGGCGACCTGCCTGCCGCGGTCACCGGCACGATGCGAGAAGAACCGGTCATGGTCGCAACGCGTGCATTGCGAACTGGCGTGGATGCGGGCGATGCCGAGGGCGCGCGCCTGCCGGGCCAGGACGTCGCGCAGATCGACGGTCGTTGGACGGGAGACCGCGCGGGCCGTAATCCGTTCGTACACGTCAGGACTCACTTCATAGCATCTGCCGCAAATCGCCGGACCGAGGGAGAGATGCAACTCCTTCGGCGGGATACCGAGGCAGCGCAGCGCCCGGACGCCCGCCTCGAGAATGTGGGCCGCGGTTCCGCGCCATCCCGCGTGGAGCAGCGCCACCGCGCCCGAGGCGTGCGCGAGAAACACCGGAACGCAATCGGCGATCACGATCGCGAGCGCGGTACCAGCGCGGGCCGCCACGTGCCCATCCGCGGCGGGGATGCGGAGCCACCCGGCCCAGTCGCCACCATGCGTGACGACGCGCGTGCCGTGCACCTGGCTCGCGCTGGCAAGTCGCGGCCCGAAGCGCTGCAGCTCCTCCGCCAGCGCCGACCAGCGGCCCATCACCTCGTGCACGGGATCGTCTCCGGACGTCCCGAAGGTTCCCGCCGCGCGGGTCGTCGTGAAGGCATGCACGCCGTCCAGCACGAGCCCGTCCACGGGCTCGGTCGCAATGCGTGCTGTCACGTCTCGCCGCTCTCTACCCGCGTGATGTGAGCGCCGAGCGCGCGCAGCCGCTCATCAATGCGCTCGTACCCGCGCTCGATCTGACCGATGTTGTTGATCGTGCTCGTGCCCCGGGCGCACAGCGCGGCGAGCAGAATGGCCATGCCGGCACGAATATCGGGCGATTCCACGGTCGCGCCGTGCAGTCGCGACGGGCCGGACACGATCGCGCGATGCGGATCGCAGAGGACAATGCGCGCACCCATGCCCACGAGCTTGTCCACGAAGAACATGCGCGACTCGAACATTTTCTCGTGCATGAGAATGAGACCGCTGCACTGCGATGCCGTCACGATGGCAATGGACATGAGATCCGCCGGAAACGCGGGCCAGGGCTGATCCTCGAGCTTGGGAACGTGGCCGCCAAGATCGCTGCGGATCTCGCGCGCCTGATCGCCGGGCACAATCAGGGCATCCCCATCGACCTCGCACACGATCCCCAGCCGCTCGAATCCCATCAGGATGGCGCGCAGATGCTCCACACCGGCATCCGGGATGCGCAGGGCGGAATTGGTGGCCGCCGCGAGTCCGATGAATGACCCGACCTCGATATGGTCCGGCCCGATGCGATACGTCGCGCCACCGAGGGACCGTCCCCCTTCCACGATGAGGCAATTCGTGCCGATGCCATCGATGCGCGCACCAAGCGCCATGAGAAACCGGGCCAGATCCTGCACGTGCGGCTCGCTGGCGGCATTGCGCAGCACGGTCGTTCCGCTCGCCGCCACCGCCGCGGTGAGTGCGTTCTCCGTGGCCGTGACGCTCGGCTCGTCCAGGAACACATCGGCGCCGCGCAAGCCGCTCGAGCGGATGTGATACGCGATGTCCAGCGCGAACGTGGCGCCTAGTTGCTCGAACGCGAGAAAGTGCGTGTCCACCCGACGCCGTCCAATGACATCGCCACCGGGCGGAGGAAGCGTGACCTCACCGCACCGCGCGAGCAGCGGCGCCGCGAGCAGAATGGAGGCCCGTATGCGCGCCGAGAGGCGGGGATCGAGTTCCGATGCGCGCAGCTCGCGCGCTTCAATGGCCAGGGCGTTGCGCGCCGTCCAGTCGATCCGGACGCCGAGCGACTGCACGAGCTGTACGAGCGTCTCCACATCGCGAATGCGGGGAACGTTTTCCAGCGTGACGGGATGTTCGGTGAGCAGTGCCGCGGCGATAATGGGCAACGCGGCATTCTTGTTGCCGGATGGATGGATGGCGCCGGCAAGGGGGTGGGAGCCTTCAACGATGAATTGCGGCGCTGACATTCGCAGGATTGGTGGCGCGTGATGTTAGGTTTAGTGGGTGAGCCGCGAAGGATGGACCAGCGCCGAAGGAGAAGTCAAGCAACTGCTTGACTTGTGTGCGGCCCGGCCCTACGCTACGCGCTCTCATCCTCTATGACCACGCATGCAGCTACTCGTAGCCGTCATCAATCATATGGAACAGGTGGATGACATCCTGGCGGGATTCGTCGAGCTCGGCATCACTGGCGCGACGATCCTGAACAGCGAGGGGATGGGACACGTGCTCACTCACGACGTACCGATATTCGCGGGACTGCGGTCGCTGACGGCGCGGTCGCGTCCAAGCAATCAGACGCTGCTCAGCGTGATCGCCGACGACAAGGTGGACAGCGCCGTCGCGCTCATCCAGGAAGCCTGCGGCGGACTGGAATCGCCAGGAGCCGGCATTGTCTTCACCATTCCCGTGACAGCGGTCGTGGGACTCGCGCCGGAGCTGGACGAGTGAGATCGGCCTCATGATGCCAACGGCCGCGATCGCCCTGGTGTTCGCGCAAACGTCGGCCGCTGGCGGATGGCTGGGCGTGTTGCTGAGCATAGCGATCGTCGTGCTCACGATCCTGCTGCTCGTGCTCGTGGTGGTGCTGGTGCCCACCGTGCTGAGCCTGCGGAAGACAATGCAGGAATCGCAGAAGGTCATTGCGCTGCTGGTCCGCGAGACCGGCCCCATCGCCCAGCGCGTGAGCCGGGTGGCGGACAACATGGAGTACATCACGACGGCGGTGCGCGCGGACGTGCATCATCTCAGCCGGACGCTGCAGGACGCCACGGCGCGGCTGGGCGATGCGATCGATGCGTCGGAGTTGCACGTCCGCGAATTCGGCGCGCTTGCCGGTTTTGCGCAGGAGGAGGCCGAACGCGCCGTGGTCTCCGCCGCCGCGGCACTGCGCGGCATTCGCGCGGGCGCGGCGGCATTCACGAGTGGGCCGCGCGTCGGCCCGGCCTCCGTCCGCACCGGATCGCATCATGAAGACGGGGAGACCGCGCCAGCCGGCCGGCCGCGTATTCGCCGCCGTTCCGGACGCGATGCCGGGTGACGGTGCGGCTGTCTTCGCGCTCCGGCGCCCGACTGCGCACCGCGCTGCTGTTCGGGAGCGTCATCGTCCTGGCCATCGCACTGCTGCCGTCGAGCGCCTTCGCATGGACCCCGGGGACGCACATTTTTCTCGGTCAGTCCGTTCTCGCCGCGGCGGCACAGCTCCCGTCCGCCACGGCTGAACTGCTGCGCGCCTTTCCCTACGACTTCCTGTACGGCTCGATCGCGGCCGACACGAGCATCGCGAAGAAGTACGTTCCCGTGGGCCGGCACTGCCATTCGTGGACCGTCGGGCTGGAGATCCTGGATGGCGCGGCGGATGAACCGATGCGGAGCTTCGCGCTCGGCTATCTTGCGCATCTCGCGGCGGATACGGTCGCGCACAACTACTTCGTCCCGCGCTACCTGGTGATCGCGTCGCGCACGTCGGGGCTGGGACACAGCTACTGGGAGAGCCGCTTCGAGACGCACCTGGGCGGCGAGTACAGTCATCGGGCACGTGAGGTCATGCTGCGCGACCATTCCCGCGCCGATCGATTCCTGGACCGCATTCTGAGCCCGACGATCTTCAGCACGCAGACCAATCGCCGCATTTTCAACGGCATGGTGTACGTGACCGATACGGAATCGTGGCAGCGCATCTTCCAGATCGCGGCGGAGAACAGCCGGTGGGACCTGGGCACGTCGGAAGTGTCGCGCTATCTCACGCGCAGCTACGATTACATCCTCGATTTTCTCGGCCGACTGGATGCATCGGAACCGTACGCGCTGGATCCGTCCGGATTGGACGCGCTGGAACTCGCCAAGGATGTGCGGCGGCGCGCCCGGCTGAGCCGGGTGGAATACCATCTGGCGGAGGAAGCCGGTCGTCACTTCGGCATGCCTGATTCGCCGCTGGACTTTTCCGCGCGACTCGAGCCCCCGCTCTATCCGCCGCCGGAGCGCTCGCCGAGCAACTGATTCACGCGCTTCGGATCCGCGCGTCCTCCGGATTTCTTCATCACGAATCCCACCAGCACGCCCTGCAGCTTCCGCTCGCCCGACGTGAAGCGCTGCGCTTCAACGGGGTGTTCGGCGAAGACCTCATCCACCCAGCGGCGCAACTCATCCGCATCGCGCACCTGCAGCAGTCCCTCCCGCGAGGCTATCGTATCGGCCGGTTCGCCTGAGCGCACCATGATCTCGAAGATGCGCTTCGCCGCGGAGTGGCTCACCGCCCCGTCGCGAACGAGGTCGAGCAGCCGCGCCAGCGCGGCCGGCTGCACGGGAAAGTGTGCGATTGAGCCGCCGGATGTGTTGAGAGCGGCGAGCACTTCCCCCATCACCCAATTGGCGGAGGCCTTGGCATCGCGGTGCGCGGCCACGAGCCGCTCGTAGTAATCGGCAAGCGGCGCCGCGGCGGTGAGCACCTCCACATCGGCGGGCGCGAGGCCGAATTCCCGGAGGAATCGCTCGCGTCGCGCCTGCGGCAGTTCGGGGAGTTCCGCGCGGATCCGCGCGATCCACTCGGGCAGGAGGCGCAGCGGAGGGAGATCCGGCTCCGGGAAATAGCGGTAGTCGTGGCTCTGCTCCTTGGAACGCGCGGGACGCACCTCGCCCCTGCTCCCATCCCAGAGCATGGTCATCTGCTCCACGCGCTCGCCGCGGTCGAGCAGGGTGCACTGGCGCCGGAACTCCGCCTCGAGTGCGCGCTCGACGCCCGAGAAGGAATTCATGTTCTTGACCTCGGTCTTCGTGCCGAGGCGTGTCTCGCCGCGCGGACGCGCGCTCACGTTGGCATCCACCCGGAGGCTTCCCTCCTCCATGTTGACGTCGCTCACGTCGACGTACTCGAGGATCTGCCGGAGCAGCCGGAGATAGGCGCCCGCGTCCGACGCGGAACGCATGTCAGGCTCGCTCACGATCTCGATGAGCGGCACGCCCGCGCGATTCAGATCAATCGCGGAGACGCCCGGGAAGCGGTCGTGGACCGACTTGCCTGCGTCTTCCTCCATGTGGACGCGCGTGATGCCCACCTGCACCGGCGATCCGTCCTGCCGCGCGCCGACCACGAGCCGGCCGTGCTCGGCGAGCGGCCGATCGAACTGCGAGATCTGATAGCCCTTGGGAAGGTCCGGATAGAAGTAATTCTTCCGCGCGAAAATGGATTCCTCGTTCACCGTGCAGCCCAGAGCGAGCGCCGCGCGCACGGCGAGCCGCACGGCCTGCTCGTTCAGCACCGGCAGCGCCCCCGGCAGCGCGAGACACACGGGACACGTGTTGACGTTGGGTGCCGCGCCAAAGCTCGAGCTGCAGCAACAGAACGCCTTGGTGATCGTGCGCAACTGCACATGTACTTCCAGTCCGACCACCATCTCGTAGCGGGCGGTCGCGCCGGCGGCGACATCGCGGGTGGTCGTCACGCGTGTGCCGCCGCGCCGAGCGCGTGCTCGAGTCCGAACGCAGCCCGGAACATCGTGAATTCATCGAAGTGCGGCGCCATGAACTGGCCGCCGACCGGTAGTCCGTCCAGCCGGCCGATCGGCATCGACAGGCCGGGAACGCCAGCGAGATTGGCCGTCGCCGTGAAGATGTCGTTCAAATACATCTCGTACGGATCCGACTTGGCGCCGAGAGGAAACGCGGGCGTCGGCGCCGTCGGCGTGAACAGCACGTGCACCCCGCTCGCGAACGCGCGCGCAAAATCATCCGTGATGAGCGTGCGCACCTCCTGCGCCTTGCGGTAGTACGCGTCGTAGTAGCCCGCGGACAGCACGTACGTCCCGAGCAGAATGCGGCGCGTGACCTCGGGTCCGAATCCGCGCGACCGCGTCTGCTCGTACATCGCGCGCAGTCCCGCCCCCGCGGAGCGCGCGCCGTAACGAACGCCATCGAAGCGCGCGAGGTTTGACGAGGCTTCCGCCGGCGCAATGATGTAGTACACGGGAATGGCGAGGTCGGTGTGCGGCAGCGACACGTCGCGCACCTCGGCGCCGGCGGCGCGCATGGCGTCCAGTGCGCGGTCGCAGAGCGCGGCCACCCGGCCGTCGAGTGTCTGCGGGAAGTATTCCCGCGGCCGCCCGATGACGAGCCCAGCCAGCGGCCGTTCGGCCGCCTCGCGATAGCGCGGGACGGCGCGGTCGGCGCTCGTCGCATCCCGGGCATCGCGGCCGGCGACGAGCTCCATGACGATCGCGGCATCCTGGACGGTCGCGCCGAACACGCCGATCTGATCGAGCGATGAAGCGAAGGCTACCAGACCATAGCGGCTGACGCGCCCATAGGTGGGCTTCACGCCCACGACGCCGCAGTACGCGGCGGGCTGTCGCACCGATCCGCCGGTCTCGGAGCCGAGTGCCACGCGCACAATGCCGGCCGCCACCGCCGCCGCGGAACCCCCCGACGAGCCGCCGGGAACGCGCGAGCGGTCCACCGGGTTGCGTGCCGGGCCCCACGCGCTGTACTCGGTGGACGAGCCCATGGCGAACTCGTCGCAGTTGGTCTTGCCAATCACCACGCCGCCAGCATCGCGCAGCCGCGTGATGACCGTGGCCTCGTACGGACTGACGTACCCGTCCAGGATGCGCGAGCCGCACGTCGTCGGCAGATCGAGCGTCGCAATGTTGTCCTTGACCGCGATGGGCATCCCGGCCAACGCACCGCGTTCCGCGCGGGCATCGATCTCGCGGGCCGCGGCCAGCGCGCCGTCACGATCCGACCAGAGGATGCAATTCAACCCATCGGCTCCCGCGTGGACCTCGCTCATGCGCTCGAAGCTCCGACTCACCTGCGCGACCGCGGACGGGGCGGTCATTCGAGATCCTCCGGTGCCGTGTCTTCATGCGTCGAGAGCCGCGGCACGAGGAGAAATCCATCGCGCATGGACGGGGCGAAGCTTTCGAGCGGACGCGCCAGCGACAGCGGTGGTCCCGCATCACGGCGCAGTGGCATGCCCGCCTCCTCCACCGCAGCAGTGCCGGAAACGCCGGACGTGTTCACCTGCTGGAGCACATCCATGTGCGCCAGAATGCCGTTCAGCTCCGTGACCATTTGCGTCATCTGCGCCTCGTCGAGTGCGAGGCGCGCGAGCGCCGCCACGTGCGCGACATCGTCCCGCGTCACCGCCATTCAATCCCACCCGCGTTGAAGTCCGGCATAGGCGATCACCAGCCGCTTCCGGCCGATCGTCTCATCGTCGAAGTCAATCGTCACTTTGGTGTCCCGGGCGACGCCGCTCAGTTCCACGACCGTGCCGCTGCCGAAACGGTCGTGCTTCACTCGCTCACCCTTGATGAAACGCGGCGCATCCTGCGAAACGTCCGCATCATCCAGCCAGGCCGGACGCGTGACGGGCGTTCCCGGACGCCGCGTCGCGGCTGTCGATGGAAATGACGCATAGCCGGTCTGCCGCAGCCGGACGGTCGCGTGCTGCTCCAGCGATTCGCGCGCAATGGGCTTCAGGAAACTGGATGGCAGCGACGGCATGCTGGTGCCGTTGCGCCGCCGGTTCCGCGCATGCGTCACGTACAGTTTGCGCTGGGCCCGCGTGATGCCGACATAGAACAGGCGTCGCTCCTCCTCGAGCAGGGCGTGATCATCGAGCGCGCGACTCAGGGGAAAGAGTCCCTCCTCGAGGCCGGTAATGAACACGATCGGAAACTCGAGCCCCTTGGCATTGTGCAGCGTCATGAGCGTCACGGCATCCGCTTCGGGATCGAGGCGATCGAAATCGGTGACCAGCGACGCGCGCTGCAGGAAGTGGTCGAGCGGTGTCAGGCCCAGTTCGCCGCCCTCGTCTGCGACGGCCTCCGAGGCGCCGGCGATCAGCTCGCGCACGTTCTCGAGGCGCTCCTCGCCATCAGGACCTTCCGCGCGGAGGACATCCGCGAAATGGATGTCGTCAATGAGCTCGCGCAGCAGCTCATCGACGCTTGCGTCCACCGCGCGCGCACGCAGGCGTGCCACGAGCGTGGCGAATCCGGTGAGCGCGGGTCGCGCGGCGGGCCTGATTTCGTCCAGCAGATCCGGTCGCGCGGCCGCGTCGAGCAGCGGCACCGCCGCGCGACGCGCGAGCGCTTCGAGGGCATCGACGGTCGCGTCGCCGAGTCCGCGGCGCGGTACGGCAACGGCGCGGCGAAAGGCTTCGTTGTCCGCGGGATTCGCGATGAGTTTCAGATAGCTCATCAGGTCCCGGATTTCGCGCCGATCGTAGAAGCGCACCGCCCCAACCAGGCGGTGGGGGATGGCGCGCCGGCGCAGGGCATCCTCGAGCGCGCGGCTCTGGGCATTCGTGCGATACAGCACCGCGATGTCGGCGAGCGCCAGGTCGCGCTGCGCTCCGCGGCGTGCGAGAATCTCGTCGGCAACGTAGTCGGCCTCATCGCGCTCGTCCACCGCGCCCGCAATCGTGACCCGTTCGCCGGACCCTCGCGTGGCGCGAAGCGTCTTGCCGCGCCGCGAGCTGTTGCCGCTGATCACCGCGTTGGCGAGGTCCAGGACCTCCGGCGTGGAGCGGTAGTTCTCCTCCAGTCGCACGATCGTGGCGTCGGGAAAATCCTTCTCGAAGTCGAGAATGTTGCGGATGTCCGCCCCGCGCCATCCGTAAATGGACTGATCGTCATCGCCCACCACGAGCACGTTGCCGTGTTCGCCCGCCAGGAGACGAATGAAGCGGTACTGCGCGCGATTGGTGTCCTGGTACTCGTCCACCAGCACGAACTGAAAGCGCTGCCGATACTCCGCCAGCCTGTCCTCGTGCGCATCCAGCAGCCGGACGGGGAGGACGAGCAGGTCATCGAAGTCCACGGCGTTCGCCTCGCGCAATGCGGCCTCGAGCTGCGCGTACACCGGAGCCGTGGCGCGAGAGAGCGGATCGAACGCCAGGCGCGCATAGTCCTCGGGCGACACGAGCGCGTTCTTGGCGTCGGAGATCGCCCGACGGATCGCCTTTGGCGCCCACTCCCTCGTGGAGATGCGCAGCCGCTCCATCACGCGCCGCACGGCAGCGAGCGCATCGTCCTCGTCATAGATGGTGAATCGTGTCGTGCGCGAGACGAGCGGCGCTTCGCGGCGGAGCATGCGCGCGCCAATGGCGTGAAAGGTACCGGCCCACATGCCGGCGGGCTCTTCGCCCAGCAGGCGTGCCACGCGCTCCCGCATCTCCGTGGCCGCCTTGTTCGTGAACGTCACGGCGAGAATGTGCCGCGGATCCACACCGTGGTGCTCGATCAGGCGCGCGATGCGCGTCGTGAGCACTCGCGTCTTGCCGGACCCCGCGCCCGCCAGCACCAGAATCGGCCCCTCAAAGTGAAGCACCGCGGCCCGCTGCGACGGATTCAGTCCCGCCAGCGCGTCCTCGGAGGCGTTCGATGGACTCATCCCTGAAGTATAACGTCGAAGGTGGCGCCTTTCTCGGACGGCGCGAGCACCAGGCGGCCATCATGATTTTCCTCGACGATCCGCTGCGCCAGCGCGAGACCAATGCCCCAGCCCGACTCCTTGGTGGAAAATCCGGGCTCGAAGATGCGCGCCCGCAGTTCGCGCGGCACGCCCGGACCATCGTCGGCGACGCGGATTCGCACGCGATCGGGATCGAGCCGCCTGGTCGTCAGGTACATCCGCCCGCCCCGACCCGCGAGTGCATCGAGACCATTCTTCACCAGCACTTCCAGCGCCCACTCGAGCAGCACCTCGTCGCCCTGCACGATCACCGGTTCGTTGCCGCGCGACGCCACGATCGTGACCGTGTGTGCGAGCGTGGGCACGCGGGCCTGAAAATACGCGCCCACGCGCACGACGAGGTCGCCGAGATCCAGCTTGTCGCGCCGGGGCGGCCTGCCAATGCGCTCGAACCGGTGCGACACGCGCTCGAGCCGCTCGAGATCACCGCTCATGTGCGAGAGCGCCGACTGGGCCACGTCGTCGCCACCGCGTTCCCGCAGCAGCTCGAGCCATCCGCTGAGACTCGACAACGGTGTGGCCAACTGGTGCGCAGACTCGCGCGCCATGCCCGCCCAGACGCGTTCCCGATCCGCGCGGCTGCGCGTGCGCACGACATATACACCGGCGAGAAACACCAGCACCAGCAGCGACGCCAGAATAACCGGAATGAAACGCAGGCTGGTGATCAGCTTGCTGTCGCCGAAGTGCACCATGCCGAAGCCCGGTTCGACGACCGGCGGATTCTGGCGGTCCAGCACAGCGAGGTACTGACGCACGCGCGGATCATTCAGTCCGGCCGTGAAGGGCAGATTCGCCGTCGCCGTCGGACGCCCGGCCGTGTCGGTGAGAATGACCGGTACGCCCAACTCGCCAATGGTCCTGGAGAGGTCCAGCAGCGCCGCGCTGCCCGACTCCTCGCGCGGATCCGCGAGCGCCCGGAAGACGCTGGCGTACATCCGGCCGTAGCGGCCAGCATCGTGACGCAGCTCGAGGACGACGCGCTGCGAGTAGACGATGTAGGCGCCGAGCAGAATGGCAAGAACGGCGCCCAGCACGATGACCGGCGCGCTTCGGCGCATGCGATCAGCCGAGCACGTCCGTGCCCAGATACGGCCGGAGCGGCTCGGGCACCGTCACGACGCCATCCGGGCGCTGGTAGTGTTCGAGCAGCGCGATGATCGTGCGGGGGAACGCGAGGCCGGAGCCATTGAGCGTATGCACCAGTCGCGGCTTTTCCCCGGCGCCCGGCCGATAGCGAATGCCGGCGCGGCGCGCCTGGAAGTCGGTGAAGCTCGAGCACGACGACACCTCGAGCCAGGCGCCGACACCCGGCGCCCACACCTCCAGATCGTACGTCTTTGCCGCGGAAAAACCGGTATCCCCGGCGGCGAGCAGCACCACGCGATACGGAAGTCCGAGCCCTTGCAGCACCCGCTCCGCCTGGGAGACCAGCAGCTCGAGTTCTGCCGGCGACCGCTCCGGCGCGCAGTAGCGGACGAGCTCCACCTTGTCGAATTCATGCACACGAATGAGGCCGCGGGTGTCCTTGCCGTGCGCTCCGGCCTCACGGCGAAAGCACGCCGAATACGCGGTCATCGCCTTCGGCAGCTCGGCGGCGTCCAGCACTTCGTCGCGATACAGGTTCGTGATCGGCACCTCGGCGGTGGGAATGAGGAACAGGTCATCCGTCGCGACATAGGCGTCCTCCTCGAACTTGGGGAGCTGGCCCGTGGCGGTCATGGACTGCCGGTTGACGAGGAACGGCACCCACACCTCTTCGTACCCGTGCTCGCGCGTGTGCAGATCGAGCATGTAGGACATCAGTGCGCGCACCAGCCGCGCGCCGAGCCCGCGCATCACGACGAATCCGGAACCGGTGATCTTGGCTCCTCGCGGCAGATCGAGAATGCCCAGTTGCGCGCCGATGTCCCAGTGCGGCAGCACGCCCGCGGTCTCGCGCGGCGTGCCCCACGAACGGACGATCGCGTTGGCGCTCTCTCCGCCCTCGGGCACATCGGCGAGCGGCAGGTTCGGCAGCTCGTACCAGAGGCGCTCCAGCTCCGCGGCCAGTTCGTCGTAGCGCGACTGGTCCGCGGCAATGTCACTGCCGAGCGCGCGCGTTTGCGCGATCAGCTCGTCCGCGGCGGCGCCGGCACGCTTGCGCCGCGCTACTTCCTGGCTGGCGGCGTTGCGCTCGGCCTGGCGCTCCTCGATCCGCTGGAGGAGCTGGCGGCGTTCGCGATCGACGGCGTCGGCCCGGTCGATGATCGGGCCGAGCGTGTCCAGCTTGCCGCGGCGCCGCATGCCATCGCGCAGCGCCGCGACGTTTTCCCGGAGCAGTCTGAGATCGTGCACGTCAGAACGTGGGGATTCCGTCGGCGAAGGAAATGAATCCGCAATTCGGATCCACGCGAATGCGGAAGTAGATCGAGCTCCCAGCAGGGTTGGTGATCGGATCGAACGCAGACGTGTTCACGCTGTCAATCACGATCTTCGCATACATCACCTGACGCTGCGTCAGCACCTCGCCCGAGCACGCCACCGTCCGCGCCTGGATCAGCAGCACATCGCCCGGCGTGACCGCCACCGCCGTGGAGTCATCGTAGCCGCTGACGGGAGCCTGCTTGATGTCGTCGAACACGTGCACGGAATCACGGAGAATGCCCGCACTGCCGAAGAGCGCGACGACCTTGGGCGGCAGCACGAAGCCACGCATCGTGCCGGACGAGTCCCGCCGGACATCGAAGACCAGATCGTAGTTCTGCGATGGGGTCGCCGACACCGGCCGCGCGGAGGCAACGTACAGCGCCGTGGGGGCGCCCGGCGGCGCCTCCGACAATCCGTACACGGCGATGGTGTCGTCGAACACCGGCACGTTGGCCTTGACCGCGAACGGATCGCTGCACGCGGACGCAGCCGCAATGAGCAGCACGCTCGTGCCGAAGAGCAAGAGTCGGGACCGCATAAGCCTGCACATGGATGGGAATGACCGCGGCTGTGAGTGGCAGAAAGATCGTACGCGAGCCGAGAGAGTTCAAGCGATTGTCGTCGCTTGACTTCACCCTCGGCGCGGTCTAGCTTCGCACCACCTGACGTTGGAGCCCACATGCCCACAATTCGCGACCTCGTTGGCGCCCTGCGCCGGCGGGATGGAGTCGAGGCCGCCATTCTGCTTGGGCGCGACGGCCTGCTCATTGATGGGGACAGCACGGAGGGCATCGATCGCGAGAGCGCCGCGGCGCTCATCCCATCCGTCGTCTCCGCGGCCGATGAGTTCGGCTCGCACAACGGGCCCGGCGCGCTGACCATGGCCATTCTTGAATACGAGCGCGGCGTGGCGTTCGTCTCCGTGCTCACGCCCGACACGATCCTGCTCGTGCTGGCCCGCGCGGACGCCAACGCCGGCGCGTTGCTCTACGAGCTGCGCCGGCACCGCACGCACATCGCGTCGCTGGTCTGAGATGCCCGGCGCCACTCAGCCGGTTCACGTTCTCGTGGCCGACGACGAACCGCACATCGGCCGCATCATCAAGATGAAGCTCGAGCAGGGCCCGTTTGCGGTCACGCTGGCCTATGACGGCCGCGAGGCGCTGCAGGCGCTCGAACAGGACAAGCACATCGCAGTGATTCTCCTGGATCTGATGATGCCGGAGCTGAGCGGCCTGGATGTGCTCACGCGCCTCCGGGCCGAGCCGGACTGGGCGGGACTGCCGTGCATCATTCTCACGGCGGCGGGACAGGAACAACATCAGCGTGAGGCGATGGCGCTGGGCGCAAGCGCATTCCTCACCAAGCCCTTCAGTCCGAAAAAGCTCTACGGTCGCATCGCGGAGCTTGCGGGCGTACCAGCGGAGGACAGCGGGGCAGGCACTTCGTGAATCCGTGGACCGTGATCCTCGCGGGCGGCGTCGGCTCGCGCTTCTGGCCGCTGAGCACACCGCGGAGGCCGAAGCAGTTGCTGCCCCTGGCGGGATCGGATCCCCTGCTGCTCGATGCCGTGACGCGCCTGGCTCCGCTCGTTCCGGCCGAGCGCATGCTCATTCTCACCAACGAACAGCTCGCGCCGGTGGTGCGCACGCTCCTGCCCGACATTCCGGCTGGCAACGTCATCGCGGAACCGCGTTCGGCGGGGACTGCCCCCGCCCTGGCCTGGGCCGCAATGGAAGTACAGCGCCAGGCCAACGCGGGCACCGCCATGATCTGCGTACACGCCGACTGGTGCATCAGCGATCCGGCTGCTTTTCGCACGACGCTGGCGCGCGCCGCGCAGGTCGCGGCGGAGCAGCAGAGCCTCGTGACCGTAGGCGTCGTGCCCAGTCGCCCCGATCCCGGTTTCGGCTACATCCAGCCGGGGAGCGCGGTGAACGGCGGAGACGCGCGCCGGGTCGCACGGTTCGTGGAAAAGCCGAACCGTGCGACCGCCGCTCGCATGGTGTCCGATGGATACCTGTGGAACTCCGGCATCTTTGCCTGGCGCGCGGGCGATTTCCTGGCCGAAGTCACGGCGCACACCCCGGAAGTCGCCCCTGCCCTGCCACTGGCGGCTCGCGGCGATCTGCGCGGCTTCTTCGACGCGGTCACACCGATCTCGGTGGACCAGGGGGTGCTGGAACGCAGCGCCAGAGTGCTGGTCCTGCCCGGAGACTTCGGCTGGGATGACGTCGGCACGTGGGCGGCGCTGCACCGCGTTCGCAAGACCGATGCAGAAGGGAACGCCACATCCGGCGACGTGCATCTCGTGCAGGCGCGGAACAATGTCGTGCATGCGGAAGGCGAGACGGTGGTGCTCTATGGTGTCTCGGACCTCGTGGTCGTGAGCGGCGGGGGGATGACGATGGTGACGACGATCGAGAAAGCCGCTGATCTGAAGACGCTGCTCGACGCGCTTCCCCATTCGGTCCGGGATCGGCCGTGACCGCGCTCTACGTGTACGATGATGCCTGCGCCCGGTCGTTCGCGCCGTTTGCACTCACGCGGCCGCTGGGCGAAATGCGTGCCGGCGTGGAGCTCATCCGGCGGCGATGGGAGCGGGCGCTCGGCGTGGCCGCGTGCGGTTCACTCAGCGCGGCACACCTCGAGCACTTCGAGGAGTTCGATGCGCCGCCGGTGGCGGTGGGCACCGTTCCCGCGGGCGCCATCGTCGTCAACTCCCGATGCGTGGTGTCGCTGCAGCCGGGCACGGCACGCGCGGATGTCTGGACGTGCGAGGGCCGCGTGGCCGCCGTGCGACTGGGACACGAGCTGTCGGCCCGGGAGGTCGCCGGCGGTGATGAGCCATTGGAGTCACTGGGTGCGGCCGGTTCGCACGTGGCCTGCCTCACGGGGCGGTGGCTCGACAACGTGTGGGACTTCATTACGACGCTGTCGCCGCTCCTGCGCGAGGACATCGATGCGCTGGGACCAACGCTCGAGTGCAGCATGCCGGCCGACGCGATTCGTCTGGGGAGCGGGAACGTCTTCGTCGAACGTGGCGCGCGCGTCGAGCCGGCGGTCTGCCTGGACGCCAGCGACGGACCAATCCTGATTCGTGCGGGCGCGACGGTGCGTGCCTTCACACGGCTCGTCGGACCGTGCGCCATCGCGGCGGGCGCCACCATACTGGGTGATCGCGTGAGCGGCTGTTCCATTGGCGAGATGTGCATTGCGCATGGCGAGCTGAGTGGGACCGTCATGCTGGGACATGCGAACAAGGGCCATGAGGGCTTCGTGGGGCACTCGTACCTCGGCCGGTGGGTGAACCTGGGCGCCGGCACGATCACGAGCAACCTCAAGAACACCTATGGCACGGTCCATCTCTGGACGCCGGCCGGAGTGCGTGATACCGGTGAGACGAAACTCGGTGCATTCATCGGCGATCACTGCAAGACCGGCATCGGCACGCGACTGACCACGGGCAGCGTCGTGGGGGCGGGTTCGAACCTCTACGGGAGCGCGATGCCGCCAAAACGCGTTGCCCCGTTCTCGTGGGGTGAGGGAGACGCGCTGGGTGTCTACCGGCTGGACGGCTTCCTCGAGACGGCGACTCGGGCCATGGCGCGGCGTGGCGTCGCACTCGGCGATGGTGCGCGCCGCCAGCTCACGGCCGCCTACGCGCTGCGATCGGAGGCGACCTGATGCACCTCTGGATCCTGGGCAGCGGGAGCGCAGGCAACGCGACGCTGCTCGAGAGTGACGGAACCCGCGTGCTCATCGACGCGGGCTTCCCCCCGCGCGTGCTCGCGACACGACTGTCGCAGATCGGGGTGCCGTGCGAGTCCATCGCGGCCCTCGTGCTCACGCACGAACATCACGACCACGTGCGTGGCGCATGCGTGAGCGCGGCGCGCTGGGGCTGGTCGCTGCACGCCACGCGGGGCACCATCGCGGCGCTGCCCGAGCTCGCAACGTGCGGGGCGCAGGCATTTCAGGCGGGTGAACTCGTGGCACTCGGCGATGTCATGTTGCATGGCCACGCCGTCTCGCACGATGCCGCGGAACCGATCGCCATCATCGCGACGGCACGAAGGAGCGGTGCTCGTGCCGGCATCGCGTACGATCTCGGGCGGGCGACCGGCTCGCTGCGGCAGCAGCTCCGTGATCTGGACCTGCTCGTCGTGGAGACGAATCACGACATGCAGCGGCTACGCTCTGGACCGTATCCGGCGTCGGTGCAGAAGCGTATCGCGAGCAATCTCGGACATCTGAGCAACGAGGCCGGTGCGGAGTTGGCCGCGGGGTCGGCGCATCGCGGGCTCGCGCACGTGATCCTCGCGCATCTCAGCCGGCGTTGCAATGAGCCGGCGCTCGCGCTGCGTGCCGTGCGGCAGGCGCTGCGGGTGACGACCTTCCAGGGCACCATCCACGCGGCGTCACAGGATCGTCCCTGCGGACCGTTCCGCGCCGGCGGCCATGTGGGCACACAGCTGTCGCTGGCACTCTAGCGACCGGCGTCGGATGGACGGGCATTACGGGCATTACGGGCATTACGACTCATCCGCGGTCACGAGCACCGTGCTCCACCCCTGTGAACAGACGGACAGGATTCGCGGGATTCGCAGGATTGACAGGATTCTCACGGTGCCGTTCCCAAAGAATTTGCCGTAATCAGACACACTAACTGAAATTTTCCGGACACGGCTCCAAGCAATCCTGACAATCCTGTCCATCCTGTCTCTGCTGCAAATCCCGTCTCTCCCACAGAGCCTCCTCTCCTCGAAATTCTGTTCTTTCATGGCAGCCGGCATCATTAGCAGTACATGAAGCGCCGTCGGGCCGCGCCAGGCACCGGACACACGAATGCCCCGGGAGATTGCTCTCCCGGGGCATTCGTGTATCCGGCGCCTGGGCTCAGTACATGCCGCCCATGCCGCCGCCGCCGGGCATGGCCGGCGCGGCCGACTTCTCTTCCTTCCTCTCCACGATGAGCGCCTCGGTCGTGAGCAGCAGACCGGCAATGGACGCCGCATTCTGGAGTGCCGTGCGTGTCACCTTGGTCGGGTCAATGACACCGGCCTGGATCAGATCCTCGTACGTGTCCGTGAGCGCGTTGTAGCCGTAGTTGTTGCTCTTGGACTCGCGGACGCGCTCGAGCACGATGGACCCTTCCGCACCCGCATTGTGCACGATCATGCGGAGGGGCTCCTCGATGGCGCGCCGAATGATCTCGACGCCGACCTGCTCATCCGCCTCGCTCAGCTTGAGCGACTTGAGCGCCTTCTGTGCGCGGATGAACGCCACGCCGCCGCCCGGAACGATGCCCTCTTCGACAGCCGCGCGCGTCGCATGCAGCGCATCCTCCACGCGCGCCTTCTTCTCCTTCATCTCGGACTCGGTCGCGGCGCCCACGTTGATGACGGCCACGCCACCGGCCAGCTTCGCGAGACGCTCCTGCAGCTTCTCCTTGTCGTAATCCGACGTGGACTTGTCGATCGCGACACGAATCTCGTTCACGCGGCCCTGGATCTTGCTCTCCTCGCCAGCACCGTCGATAAGCGTGGTGTTGTCCTTGTCGATGACGATGCGCTTGGCGCGGCCCAGATCGCTCACGACCGCGTTCTCGAGCTTGAAGCCGACTTCCTCGCTGATGACCTGTCCGTTCGTGAGCACCGCGACGTCCTGCAGCATCGCCTTGCGGCGGTCGCCGAAGCCGGGGGCCTTCACCGCGCACACGCGCAGCGTGCCGCGCAGCTTGTTGACCACGAGCGTCGCCAGCGCCTCACCTTCGATGTCCTCGGCAATGATGAGCAGGGGCTTGCCGAGCTGCGCCACCTTCTCGAGGATCGGAAGCAGATCCTTCATGGAGGAGATCTTCTTGTCGTGGATGAGAATCATCGCATCCTCGAGCACGGCTTCCATCTTCTCGGGGTCCGTCACGAAGTACGGCGAGAGATAGCCGCGATCGAACTGCATGCCATCCACCGTCTCGAGATCCGTCGCGAGACCCTTGGCCT
>Ga0157372_10002889_pt1 | contig 18572 bp, 15 predicted proteins | sample C55metaG_FD_115307 | JGI IMG/M metagenome (GOLD analysis project Ga0157372, IMG submission 115307) | Corn rhizosphere microbial communities from Kellogg Biological Station, Michigan, USA - C5-5 metaG | ecosystem: Host-associated > Plants > Roots > Rhizosphere > Soil | place: USA: Michigan... | reverse complement strand
AGCATCCGATATCGCCGATCGAGCCGAGTGGCAAATCATTGTAACAGGCATCGATGCACTGGGCGGCATCCTCTACCACCATGAGCTTGTGCCGAGCCGCGATCTCCTTCACCAGCTTCATGTTACAGGCAACACCCGCATAATGCACCAGCACTATGGCTTTGGTCCTTTCCGTGATCAGCTTCTCAATCTTGCTTTCGTCAATGCCCGGATGATCGCTTTTACTGTCGGCAAATACAATGCCTGCACCCCTGAGCGCAAAGGCATTCGCGGTAGACACATACGTGTATGCCGGCATGATCACTTCATCGCCTTCGGCAATGTTCAGTAGCACGGCCGCCATTTCGAGCGCCATGGTGCAGGAATTGGTGAGGAACACTTTCGGAAAGCCGTATTTTTTTTCAAGGAACGTTTCACACTTGCGGAGCATTGCCGTATCACCGGTGAGGACCTTTGTTTCCATCACACCGGAGATGGAGCCGATCTCCTTTCCTGAATAATATGGCTTGTTGAAGGGGATCAATTTAAAGTCCGATTGAAGATAAAAAAGGACGGGAGGAGATCATCCTTCCGATGCCGTCTTCCAGCGAGATCAGCGGACGGCCGAGGATCTCACGCATCTTTGAATTATCGGGCTGCCTCCGCGTCATGTCACCTTCTTTCAGCGGAGGAAGGTGAATGATCTTTGAAGAGGAGCCGGTGAGCCTGATGATGAGCTGCGCAAGATCGAGGACCGTGCAGAGCTGGTCGTTACCGATATTTATCACATCGTTCACCTGCTGGTTGGTGTAGAAGCACCTCAGGCATGTATCCACCGTATCATCCACATAAGTGAACGTGCGTGTTTGCGAGCCATCGCCGTAAATGGTGATGTCGTTCCCTTTCAGTGCGGCGGCAAGAAAGCGCGACACTACAAAGTCGGTGCTCTGGTTAGGCCCGTACGTATTGAAAAAGCGGAAGATGGTATAGCTTAAATTATATTCCTGGTAATAGCTTTTGCAGAATGATTCGCCTACGTTCTTCACAACGGCATACGGCACTCTTGAGTTCAGCGGCGTTGTTTCCTCGTGCTGCGGCAGCACCACGGGCTCCCCGTACACTTCGGAAGAGGACGAGAAGAACACACGCTTCACGGAAGTGTTCTTTGCAAGGTCGAGGATGTTTTTTATTCCGTCGATATCACGCAATACCTTCACGGGATTTTCCTGTGTGCGGATCACTCCCACTACTGCGGCGAGGTGAAACACATAATCGAATTTATGCGACATCATGATGGGCGAGATCTCCTTGAAATCGTTCACATCCGCCTTGATGAATTCCCACCTGCCATTGCTGGCCTTTGGCAGCTTTGAAAGAAAGCCGGTAGAAAGGTCGTCGACGATCACGATGTAATTATTCTCATCGGTGATCAGCTTTTCAACCAATGCACTGCCGATGTTTCCCGCCCCGCCGGTGATCAATATTTTGTTCATAGTACCGATATAAGTTTTTGCGCCCAGGTTTGGGGAGTGATGCGTCCTGCTTTTTGAGCGCTCTGCTCTCCCATGTCCTTTAAAGCCGAAGGTGTGGCATTCACGATCCTGGAAAGCGCGAGCTTTAATGCCTGCTTGTCTCCCGACTTGTAAATATAGCCATTTAAATTATTCTCTACAAAAGCCGTCGCGGCCCCCACTTCATCCGTACACACCAGGGGAAATCCGGCGGCAGCGAACTCGTGCACCACCACGCCCCAGGGCTCAAAATGGCTGGGCAGCACAAATACGCCGGTATCGCGCAGGTAAGGCTTCATGGCCTCGGGCTGCACAAAGCCGAAATGCCTGATCTTCGGATGCAGGCGCGGCGGCACATCGCCCGTGCCGAGACACCACAATTCCCAGCCGTTGGGGCGTTCCTCCTGCAATTCGCTGAAAGCGTCCCACAGATCGCTGATGCCTTTGTGCTCCACGTAACGGCCGGCATAGATAAAGCGCTTCGGGAAATCCGTGTTTTTCTGACTCCTGTTTTCGACGTACTGCGCATGAAAAAAATCATGGTCGCAGCTGTAAAAGCCGGTTAAGATGCTGCTGTCCTTAAATCCCAGCTTCCTGGCATACTCCAGCTGCGGCGCGCCGGGAACCCAGCAGTGACTGAAATGATTTAAGATCCGGAAGGGGCTTGCGAGCCTCGCCAGCTGCTGCTTCAGCGTGCCTTTCCATTGGTTGTCGAAGCCCACGATCACCGGGATCTTTCCCTTGTAAGGCTTGCATACCTGCATGTACCCTTTGTCGATCCAGCCGCTGCAATAAATAGCCGAAGGGTTTATTTCTTTCACAAGCTCATGCAGCTGCTCAACGCTGTAATCCTTCCTGTTGTATACGTTAAGGCCGGAAGGAAAAGCAAACCTAAAAGGCGCCTCGCTGTTCACTTCCCAGCGTACGATGTGCACTTCAATACCGGGCGATCTCAGCAGCTCTTCCACGCAGGCCAGGAAATACGTGGCAAGCTCGGTATACAGGAAAACTATTTTCTTTTTTTCCATCTTTTAACGACAAGGCTTAAAAGCAAAAACAGCAGGAGCGCGATCACAAAGCCCGACCAGAAATACAGGTGTGTGACTGCTTTAGAAACCAGGAGCGGCAGCAGCCTGTAATTGAATTTCTCTTCTTCGGGAACCGATCTTTTCCAATAGTCGATCCCGTAATGCTCCACCGGTTCCAGCGACTGGCCGGTAAGTGAAATGCCTTTGAATGAGATAACGCCTTTATCCGCAGTTACCAGTAAAACGGCATCACGCGGCAGATCACGGACAGCTGTTTGCATGAACGTGATCTTTGTGTTTTCATCCTTGTGATAAAAAAAAGAAGCCGGGGCATTTGCCATAGAGCCCGACATCCAGTATACAGGCTTCACTTTGGCAATGGCTGTAAGCAAGGGTTTCAGCTCATTCTCATAATTATTGCTGCCTACCGCGGTTCGTGTATTGCCCGCAAAGAGCCCGGCAAAAACGGGATCATTCTCCGCCCAGACGGGACGATGCGAAAAAATAAAAACATTCTTAATGTCTTGCTCCTGCGCATTCTGCAGCGCATTCTGCAGCATCTCCAGCTGTTCGCCTTCAATGCTTCCATCATCTTTTTCCGTATTTAAAACAATGAACAATTCCGATCCCGCAGTAAAAAAATACCAGGTTGCGCCGAATGTTTTTTCATACATATCGCCATTGGAAAGGTCGTGATTGCCAACGGCATTGAACAGGGGCATTTTCAATTTACTGAACAGGGAACGCCTGTAATGCTCAATGTAAGTGTTATCAAGGTCGAGGAACAGATCGCCAAGCGTAAGCAGGAAGGCAGGCCGCAAGCTGTTAAGCGTATCCGTATTCGCCAGAACGGTAGCTGCCGGAAAGGTGGAGAGGTTGCCGGATGCGCCGTGGAAGTGACCGCTTACGATGAACGAATACGCAGCGGAAGTATCTTTGAGCTCCATCCTGTTGAACGGGGAGATCACCTGCGCCGCCGATGAAAGCGCCAGCAGCAGGAGCATGCACAGGCTGATCCTATTTTTTAGCTTTATCACCTTTTATGAGTATTTCAACATTGTCGACTATTTCTCCCACTTCCATTCCATCCGCAACGATCAGCGATTTTTTTTCACGGAGATAATTTTTCTGCACCTTCGTTAATGTGACTTTCGTAAGCCTTACCTGCGGCTGCCCGCCGGCCGGCTTGTTCTTGTATGCCACCACTCCCGTTTTACAATCGCTGATGGTCACATCGCTGAGCGTTATGGTGGAAAGATCTTCTGCAGAGATCGCGATGTTGGAATACTCGATCTTTACATCTTCCCCTTTCACTTGTCCGCCCGCTTTTACATGGATCGCCTTATTTCCCGCGTTGTTGACAGTAACCGAATTTAGCTCCACCTGCCCCATCGTAATGTCGAGCGCATTCTCGCCGCAAAACGAAAAAGCACAACCGGAGACCGTACCATCCGAAAATTTGCAATCCAGCGCATCGTTCTTCATGTGCCGGAAATAGCAGGTTGTAAGCGAAAATGCAGAACGGATCATACTCAGGGCATCCTCGGCTTTGCAATTATAAAAGCTGCAAAAGCTGATGTCGACCGGGGATTCATAAAAGGTAAGGCTTCCCGTCCTTGCCCATCCGCTGCTCTCTACTTTCGCAAGATCTGTGAACGTTACATCCCTCAATACAGAGTATTCTCTTACCTGGATAAGCATAATTCCCTGTGAGCTGGAATCGGATGATCCGATATAGATCTGCTCATCCTCATGGCCTAAGAAGAACAATGGGGAATACGAAACGATCCCCGACTTGTTTTTAAAATCGAGCGATACGCCTGGACCGGCAATAAGTCTAAAACCAGCAGGAATAACGATCCCTTCGGTTACAACATGCTTCCCCGGTGGTATCACAATGATCTTCGTATCTTCATTCACCTGCAGGAAAGCGAAATCATGAAGATTTCCCTTTTTATTTTTCAGGTCGTCTGCAATAAACTCGGCATCGGTATGCGGAAAAGGGAACACAGCACATTGCTTTAGATCCGAAGAACCTAAAACCGAATAACTAAGTTTCATCGAATCAAGGTCGTTCTTGCTGAATGTGCCCGGCGTAGCGGAGTTGAATTTAAATTCTTTGTAATCGAGGTAGCTGCCCGGCTGTTTTGCAGGAAGGATAATCTCCTTTGCAGGAAGCAGTTTCTGCTTTCCAATGATCAGCGCGTGCACCTGCACAGGCATTGCATCGATGGCGCCAAGCTGGATCATCACCGCATTATTTTCTGTCCTGTTATAATAAGCATGCAACGCTTTCGGCGAATCGAGCAGCTTCCGGATCATCCGCTGACGCTTGTAATAATCCTGCCGGTCGAATTTTTTGTAAGGAAATTCCCTGTAAATGATCGCCAGGTTTTTATCCAGCTCCGTATTCGAAGAACTGAAAAAATCATCGAGATACTGCGGCTTTGTAAGCCTTTCGAGGTTCTTCATGTACTCCTTAAAGAAAACAGGATTGCTGAAGATCATCGAATGCCAGTCTTCATAATTAGCTGTTGAATCGGGTACCGCAAATTTGTACTGCGCCGACAGGCTGTGCGAATTAAGCTCCGTAAAGCTTTCGTATGCAACAGGCTCCAGCTTTTCAGTAACAGGGTTGTAATAATATTTAATGTCGCTCCAATCGATGCTGTGAACACCGCCCACCAGGTCGATCACTGCATGGAATTTCGCCAGGCGCGGAATGTCAAATGCCTCGTCAACGCTTACCTTCCTGCTTCGCAATCCTTCAATGAGTGCGATCGCTTTCAGGTAATAGTTTTTCTGAACTGAATCTTCCAGCACTTTGTCTTCACGGTATGCTTCAGGATTCGCCGAATAGTAGGATGCAAATTCCGCTGCGGAGCTGGCACCCGTCATTCCATTGTAACGCCTTACCCAGTAAAGGTCTGGATTGAAGCGCAGCACGGGTCCTTTGAGGCGCTTGTTATTTTCCACCAGCTCATTCTCAAAATTTTCTTCCACAGCGTAAATGCCCCAGTCGCGGCCGTTCACCGAAACATTGATAAACTTATAACGGAGCGCCATTACATCCTCGCGCTTCATCAGCTCATGGTAGATCCATTCATAAACATAGCCCCTTGTTCCGGGATGCTGGATGGAAAAGCGCTTCATGCCCATAAACGTTTCGTCCTTTTCTTTCACCTTGATGCGGAACGACCATTTATCATCCTGCAGGTGATCGGTCATGTGCCCCTTCAAACGCAGCTTCACATCGATCTTTTTTCCCTTGTATTCAATGGTTGCAGGAACGTAATCGCCGTCCATATCGTTGATGATCACACCACGCTCCAGCGCCTGCTCACGGTTCTTCTGCAGCTTTTTATAATCCTTATCCTTTATTTCGATGGAAAGCAGTTCCGGCTCGGCGCTTCTGCCTTTCCAGTAATTGGAGAGTACCGTCGACGTAAAATCCCAAAGGCCGCTGTAACCTTTGCCGCGTACAAAGCCCGAAGCTTTATACCCTCCGGCAATAATTAGAACAAGCAGCACAGCCAGCACAAAACGCCGGTTGACGTATCGTTTAAGTCCCTGCCTGCCGGCTTTCTTATTTGAATTATACACGTCCATATCAGTTGATTGCGGGAATGACCGTTTCCGTTTCCGGCGCTGCCCCAGCTTCTTCAACAGGCTTTACCACTGTTTCCGGCAGGATCTCCTCGCTGGTGATCAGCGTAAAGATAAACATCCCTAAAAATGCAAAAGCGCTCAGTGAAGCCACCAGCCACGATTCGAAGAAGGCGGAAAACGAGATCGCGAACATGATCGGGAATGCGAATTTTGTTTTCTTGGAGCCTTTGATGAACATGAGTATGTACGAGCGAAGATAGACCAGGAGGCCGATAAGCCCGTGGTCCATCCAGAAGGTAAGAAACGAATTGTGAATTCCTCCCTGGTGGTTCAGCTTTAAGAGCATCCCGTAATGCTGTCGCATATAAAACTCATCGTATGCAAAGCCTTTCCCGATAAAGAAATTATTCTGGATCTGCTTCCAGGCGAAGTTCCATGCGATGTAACGCCCGCTGCCTTCCTCCAGCGTGTTCGTGCGGAGGTACTCGCCAAGTCCGAGCGACACAATGATGGTGGTTGCATTGGTGCTGATGAGCTCGGTGATGAAGATGGTGAGAATGAATATGATAAAACCAAGGAAGGGCGAAAGGCTGAAGAAGCGCTGGAACACGTAAAAGATCACTACTGAAATGATCGCATTCCGCGAACCGGTGAGGTAAATGGAAAACAGGATCGCGCCGAAGATAATGATCCGCTCGTTGCGGCTGAACAGGTTCGGGAAAAAGTCGTTCAGCACAAAGAACACAATGAAGATGAGCACGCAGTAAACCCCTAATCCGTTCGGGCCCCCGAAGATCCCGCGAAACCTTGTTCCCAGAAGGAATGCCGAATCGGGCGAGACGTACTCCATTAAAAAGCCGAGCAGGAGCACTGAAAAGATAAAGAACGCAAACCTCCGCAAAAACTGTTTTCCCTTCTCCCGATAGATCCTGTTTACAAGGTTAGGGATCACGATGAACGAAAGAATGAAGGATAGCGTTTTCTGAAAGCTGGTAAAGAAGAACGAATCGTTTACGCTGGTTGACATCGTGATGACCGCGATAATGAAAAAGGGAACGAAGATCCGGTAAAGCTGGCTGAACGGACGGAATTCCACACTGTCGACCAGCAGGAAAAGCGCAAGGATGGAGATGTAAATGTTCTTCGCATTTTTGGCAAACTCAAAGATCGGCTCCTTGCTGTCGGATAAAACGAGAATAAAGAGGTAGCCGATGAGCAGCTCCTCGTACATGCCTTTGTTGCGCAGCAGGAGCATCACCATCGGGATCACAGCCAGGATCACCGGGCCGCCGAAGCCGCCGATGAGGATCCATACCAGGAAAAGTATGTACAGCTGTAAATTATCTTTGTAGTATTGCAGCACTCCTATTTGTTTTTATTCAAAAATTCATCCAGTTGCTTTCGCTGGATCGCAGGCCTTTCAGCTGCAAAATTCCTCATCTCCTTCACATGCTCCTTCCAGCTGTCGTATGAACGCACTGCGCGCCAGCGGTCGATGTGCTCCGGCATGGCAGGAGCGAGCTCTCGTTCAAACTCATCGATCTTCCGGATCGCGTTCTCCTTATTAAAAGTGTTATCCAGCAAAAAAAGGAACCGCGCCTTAAAAGCCTCCCTGAACGCATTGTTCCTGAGCAGGCCGCTGAAGATCACACCGGTGCTGCCCATTTTACGGGCCTTCTCCAGCAGGTCCATCTGCACCGAAGCGCTTCCCGTGTAACCAAAACCCCAGTCGGTATCGTACAGGATCCAGCGCCAGCGTCCATCCTTTGCAGCCGAGGCTGAATCGGCAACCGGGCTGTTCACCCTGTACCGCCAGAACTTCACGTTGTTGTTAGGCCAGTCGCTGTTGCAAAAATACACATTTGCAATAACAAAGTCGATGAAGCTCGACACATCTATTTTACCCAGCACATACCTGTAATTCTCCTCTTCCGACATATCGCTGCTGCGGATGTGATCGAGCAGCGCCTTGAACTCATCGCCATCGTGTTTCTTCCCGAATGCCACAATACCGCCGTGTTCCAGGATCACGATGCTGTCCTTACGCAGCTTATATTTCGCTGCAAGAAAATCTTCATCCGAGCGCTCCCGGATGTTGTGGATGCCCCAGTACTCGCCGTTTATAAAAACGATGGCGTTCCTGCAATCCTGCACATCCACATGCGAATCCTTCATCAGGCCCTGCATGAAGGCATCCCTGAACATTGTTTTGTTCCAGTCGTTCCCGCCGTTCCTCAGTATAAACGATTTGAATGTGCTTACCGGGTTGCCGGGAAATAAAGGGTATTCGAGCTGCTCGCGGCCGTATTTGCGGTCGAAGCAGATCCGCAGCGACTTCTGGCTGAATCCCCTCGTGGCATTTCCATTGATCCTTGCTCCTGCATCGCTTTCAAATCCGGGCTTTCCTCCCGGCTCAAAAAATTCGATGTGCAGGGGCCGCTCGGAATTTTCGCCGCGCTTTAAATAGTTGGAGGGATATTCCCACCAGTCGAGATCAAGCGGCAGCTTCTTACGGATGTAATCACGCTTGTCTTCATAGTTCTTACCCAATACGTAAATGCCTTTCCTGTAGCCGAAAAAATCGTCGGGCTCAACCGTGAGCGCGATCACGGGAAGCGTATAGCGCTCGGCTCCTTTCTCATCCACAAAAAAAGTGCGGATCAGCTCCCTGCTTTTTTTATTATCATCGCTTACCGCTATCGCACGGAGCACCGTTCCTTTAAACACATCGCCGAGCGGAGGGGTCCAGCGGGCGGAGGTCGGGATCACCGAATACACTGCGGGATCGTTCGTGCGGTTTTGTATAAGAATAGGCTTCTCATACACCTCGGAGCGAAGCGTTGGCATGGAGCCGTCGAGCGTATAATAGATCTTAGAGGAAGCCGGCGGCACCAGGGAAAGTGAAAATGCCTCCGGGTAAAACCCTCCATTCACAGCACATTCGGGAGCTTGCAGGTTTTGGTCGTATGTCAGTTCTGGATATTCTTTACGGTTCTCACCGGAATAATAAAGACTGAGCACAAATGAAACGGTCGCGGCAAGCAGCACAAGCACAGCCGCGAGCTTTACCTGCGGGGATGTTTTGTGAGTGGTTGTTTTGATCGGTTTCATGTTTTATTTAACTGCGAAATTTTATTTTAACCGCGAAGATGCGGAGAGTTCATAATAATTCGCTCCTCCGGAGCTCTTGCCTGCCTATTGTTGCTTGTTATTAATAATATACTCCTCCGGAGTATTGCTTATGATTATTATGACTTACTCCGGAGGAGTATATTATTCATAAAAAATAACCACACAGCCATACAGAGCTCCGGAGGAGCGAATTATTGGAGGTGTAACAAACGTTATAAAAACAGCCTCTCCATACCCGTCAGGTACTTCGAGTTCTTCGTCATCATAAACGGGAACAAGGCGCCGATCTCCTTCGCCTCCTGCTCCAGCGCCGAATCATATTTTAATTCAAGCACGGTTGCATTATGGTCGATCGATTTATTTGTAAATGTATTGCTGCCGTAACTGATCCTGTAATAGGATAAGCTGTGATCGATGGTGATGCGAAAGTTCTTATCGGCCGACATAAAATATCTTCGCGTGTAGCTGTTCATGAGCGCCGGCCTTAGCGACAGCAACTCGTCCCTCACTTGCTGCGGCAATTCGCTTCCGCTGATGGCATTGAGAATTTGCCGCTGGTCAAACTGCCCGTCGAGCGTAAACGGCCGGAGCGCATACGAATCCTTTTTCCCAAGCAATCCCTTTTTGATCTTGTGCTCAAGAACAGGCTGTCCGACCGTTCCAAAGAGTTCGCCATACCATCGGATCCGCACTTTGAGCCGGTCCTGCGAGCCTTCCACATTGTCGTAATAATGACCAAAGCCGGGGGTGTCGAAGTAAATGTTATTCACCGTTCGCTCGTGGTAGATCTCGGAAAAGCAGGCAGGATGAAATTTGATCATTTGCTCCACATCCTTGTGGGAATAGCCGGTGATCAGGAATTTACGTTCATAACGCAAGGGCTCCGCTTGTTCCGTTGAATGAGGCATGTGCAGGATGTTAAAACGTATTAAAGATCGCGGGTGTTATCCATAAATGAGATGGTTATGGATGAATGAATATTTTTCAGATCGGCTTTTGCCTGCTCCAGCTTTTCGAAATCATCAAACTCCACGAAGAAGGATGCTTCAACGGCTGCAGGCGTTTCATCGCTGCGCTTCAGCTTGATGGCCGTGCAGTATTTTTTCAATATTTCAACGATGCTTTTCAGATCGATCACTCCCGGCGCGTTCCCGGAAATGGTAAGGTACAGGCTTTGCGCTTCCACGCTTTTCTGCGTGCGGTTCACAAACCAGATCACGGCAACAAAGCCGATGAACGCGATCAGCGTAAGCACGGTAAGCCCTGCTCCGCAGCCCAGGCCGATTGCAATGGTCAGGAATAAATAGGTAAGCTCCTCCGGTTCTTTGATAGCAGCCCGGAAGCGTACAATGGAGAGGGCGCCCACCAATCCTAATGACAATGCCAATGAAGATTTAACAACCGAAATAATGAACATGGTGGTGATGGCAAGCACGATGAAATTACGCGCAAAGGATTTGCGGTTCGACAGGGCATTGCCGTAGCGCACATAAAATTTGCCGAGCACAAAGGCAAGCACTGCACACACGATAAAGCTGAAAATAAATCCGGGAATGGCTTTGGGTGAAAAGCCGGACAGGTTATCGGCTAAAAATGCTTTCAGGTTGTTCATAGGGTTTTCCGGCTGCTGGTTGCCTCACAAATTTAAAACAATTTTGCGAGAGCGCGGTATAAATGAACAAAATATAACAGGAGGCATAATCCACTAATGTTCAACAGATTACCTTCACTTTCCGGCACTGTTGCCATCCGTCATATCCGGATAGCCGAACCACCTGAAAAACGATGCGTAGCCAAGCTTATCCGAATGCTTAAAAGAATACGGGATAAAAACAAAGAACCGCTTCAGCATCCTGAAAAATCCGGCAAGCTGTCTCTCCTGCAGCACCATTTTATAAAATGCAAGCAGGGTGCGGTAACAGATAAAAACAAAGCCGATCCCGAACGGATAATATAAGGCGGTAATGATGAGGTTGTTCGCATACAGGTGAATGTTGCGCCATTCGCGGCCATAGATGCCTTTCGCATTTACGGTCGACTTCTGCTTCTCCCGCTGCTGCATGTCGATGCGGTGGTGAACAACGAGATTGTCCCGGCTCACCGTATAATATCCCAGCTTATAAGCACGCAGCGAATAGTCGAGCTCCTCGCAGTAAAACACAAGCACTTCCCTGTAGCGCCCGAGCTTTTGGATCACTTCACGTTTAATGAGGTGCCCGCATCCGATGTAGCCGCGCAGGAACCGGAATGTATCTGGCAATTCATTTTTAGGCGGCGGCGGCGCCAGTTGATTAAACACCCGGAAGTGAAAAATGCCGTATTCTTTTTTGCTTTCCATGATCGAAACCGCTTCTTCCACATCTTCGCGTGTGCGGATGTGCGAATCGTCGTCGATTGAAAGGATATACTCGTTCTGCGACCACTCCATCATGTCGGAACGGTTGGTCATCAATCCTCTTGACACCTCATTGCGCCGGATGTTGATTCCCGGGTACGAGCTGCGGATGGTAGTATATGTTCCGTCGGTTGAGCCATCGTCGATGATGAAGAACTGCGCCTCCGCAAAGCCGATGGAAAGCATGTGGTCGATCGTGATCAGCAGGTCGGCTAACCGGTTCTTGGTGGTAATGATGATGTCAACCTTGTGGATCACAGCTGCTTTATAATTTAATTTTTGAAGATAAACGTTTCGACGGCTTCTCGATGAACAGGTACATACAATACGAGCAGGCAATGCTGACGCCAACCCCTGCAAGCACTACGAGCGCTTTCGTGAGCGGGCTGTGTGCGTGGTGCGATAAAATATTGATCACCGTTGTGCCCACAATGGTATGCAGCAGGTAGATCGAATAGGAAATTTTCCCGATCCAGTCGAGAATACGGTTGGAGTAGCTGAACATGTACAGGATGGCTGCAGCGGGGATGAGCGAAGAGAAGAACACCGGTCCCGGCAGGAAGACCGCGATCTGTACAAGAAGAATGATCATCATGCTGTAGAACTCAGCCTTGCCGATCCGCTTCGCCAAAAAGAGGAACAGCATATTCCCGAGCAGGAAAACAGGCAGCCAGTAAAAAAGAAAATTCCGCGTGCCGATAAAAGAAAGACCGATCACCAGAGCATAGCCGGCAATGCGGAGCGCGATCTTTTCGCTGATGATCACGAAATAGAACAAGCCCATAAAAAGATAGAACTGAAACTCTACTGCCAGTGTCCAGTACACATCCAGGATCCACCTGTAGCTGGAGAACGGGATAAAGTAGCCGATGTGCAGCAGCACCTGCCCTGCGCTGATCGCCCGCGATTCAGGCAGGTCGGCATAAAAGCCGCGAAAGAAAAGAATGCCGAGCGCCAGCGCAATGGACACAAGATAAGGCGGCTCAAGGCGAAGAAAGCGCTTCAGCAGGAACTTAAAGTATTTACTGATCCGGTAATCGCTGTGGTAAACCGACCATGGGATGATGAATCCGGAGATCACAAAGAAAAGCTGCACGCCGTATTTCCCGAAGGTGAATACATCAAGCACCGTTTCATTGCTGATAAAGTTGATAGGCCCACAAACGAAATGGTACAGGCATACCGAAAGCGCTGCGATCGCCCTGAGGCTGTCGAGAACGGGAACATGCTGTGCTTTTTGCAGTGCCATTTACAATTTTATTTTTGAGGATAATTTCTGCGAAGGCTTTTCCACCCACAGGTACATGCAATACGAAACAAGTATGGTGATGCCGGCGCCTGCCAGGATCACCGCGAATTTCATAATTCCCGTATGCGCAAATCTCGACATCACATTGATCGCCGCCAATCCAACGATAGCGTGGATCAGGTAAATGGAGTAAGAGATCTTCCCGATCCAGCTTAAAAAACGGTTATGGTAATTGGTGAGGAACAGGATGCACAGCACTGCGAACAAACAGGCGAAGAAGGCCGGATAGGGCAGGAACAGCCAGATATGCAGGAACACGATCGCAAGAACCGTGTATAATTCATACTTTGTGATGCGTCCGCTCAGGTGCAGGAACAGCACATTGCCGAGCAGGAACACCGGCAGCCAGAACAGCACGAACTTCTCGGAGCCGATGAAGGAAACCGCCAGCACGCCGGCATAGCCGAGGATGCGGATCGCGAGCTCCTTCCGGATGATCACAAAATAGAACAATCCCATGAACAGGTAGAACTGGAATTCGATAGCGAGCGTCCAATACACCCTGCACATCCAGCCGTATTTTGTGAAGGGAATCAGGTAACCGATGTGCAATGCCATTTGTTTTGGATCCAGCACAGGAAGCCGTACATCGGGAACGTCGGTGTATAATTTGCGGATGAAAAAGAAAGCGATCACAAGCCCGATCGAAACAAGGTAAGGCGGCTCGAGGCGGATGAAGCGCTTGAGCAAAAATTTGAAATAATTTTTCAGCTCGTAGTGATACTTGTGGATCGACCAGGGGATCACGAAGCCGGAGATCACGAAAAAAAGCTGCACGCCGTAAAGCCCGAAATGAAAAACACCGGTAATAGCCTCATTCTTAATAAAGCCGATGGGGCCGCATACGAAATGGAAAAAGCACACCGAAAGCGCTGCAATGGCCCTTAAGCTGTCAAGTACGGGAACATGTTTTTTTTCCGGGATCATCTGCTTTTCTCCAATGCATTTATTATTTGTTCATGCGCGTCGAGCTTCAGCTGCCCGGCAATTGTTTTGCCGGCTGCCAGGCCAAGAGCGTGCAGCTCCGCCCTTCTCGCCCACATGCGCTCCATTGCTTTGCCGAAGGAATTCACCGAAGGCGCTTCCGCAACAAAGCCATTGATGCCTTCTTTAATGAGCTCGGCATTGCCGCCTACATCCGATACCACAGCAGTTCTCCCGCTAAGCATCGCTTCTATCAGGCTGAGCGGTGTGCCTTCCAGCGTGGAGGCCATCAGCAATACATGATTGAGCTCCCACACCTGTTTTATATCATTCACGAAACCCTTGAAATTCACATTGCTTTCGAGCTGATAAAGCTTCACCAGTTCTTTTAGATATGCTTCATCCTCACCCTTTCCGTACAGGTTCAGCTGCCAGCTTCTCTGCTTCCACTCCGGCCTGCCGAGCACCTGCAGCAATACGCCCAGGCCTTTTACAGTGGAGTTCAGCCGGCCGACGAACGCAAAATTAACCGTTGCCGATTCATTCCATTTGCAGATCTCATAGCTCCGCAGGTTGGCAGGATTCGAAACCACATTTGCTTTTTCAAGCTTCATAGCCAGCTGCCTTTCCGCCACTTCCATGTTCCTCCGCGATACAAAGTACAGCTGGAAAGCGGAGCGGAATAAGTTCCTTCCCGTTTCAAAGCATGCAGCAGGAATGGTCTCGTATTCCGAGTTCGCCTGCGTGATCACGCTCAGCTTTGCGCCTGTTGAGCCTGCCAGCGCTTCAAATTCGGGGAACATGCATTCGTAGATTGTACCCTGGCTGATGATGATCGCATCCGGACTGTGTTTCTTCAGGGCGCGGATCTCATTCGCCGCAAACATTTTCTTTATAAAAAAACCTTTGATCCTTTGCGAAGCCGAGCCGCCGTAAAAGATCTTTTTCCGCAGGCTGATCTCCGCACCTTTTTCCTTCAGCTGCTGCAGCTTCGGATGCAAAGCGCCCCAATCGTAAACGGAAACAACAACGCTGTGCCCTTTTTCGAGCGCATACGCGGCGCACTTAACCCAGAGCTCTTCGCTGCCGCCCCAGGATGCACCTGCCATTGTTGATATGAATAAGATCCTCATCTGTAAATCTGAAATCCTGCTTAATTTTTTAACAGTCCGGACAGCTTCTTACCGGCTTTTTCGTATGAAAAACCGGAGTAGTCGTAAGCGGCATCAAACTCAAGGGAACCGTTAAGGTAATTCTGCAGCAAGTTAATTAAATTATCATAACAGTGCTGCGGCACAATGCAGTACCCGAGCTTATGCTGCGCCATCATCCTGCTCACTTCCCCTTCTTCCGAAACAACTACCACCGGCCTCCTGAAAGGCAGGTAGGTAATGTTCTTGGTGGTGATGAGGTCTTTCCATTTGCTGCCGAGGAACACGAGCAGGAAATCGCTTTCCGCCACTTCCGCATAGAACTTCTTTTCCGGGATCTTTGAGGAGATCTTCACCGCATCATCTATTCCAAGCTCTTTCACCATGCGGTTCACCATGTAATGATCACCGTACACCGAGATCTCCAGCATGCCGTAAAGTGCGGGATTCTCCTTTTTCAATTTTTGAAGGGCATGAAAAAACGGGCTGAAAGCATCATTAAATGCGGCCGTGTTGATCGTCCCGCCGTAGATGAACCGGATCTTCCCGGTGCTCCTTTGCTTTACAGTGATGGCAGGGTAATCGTCGATATCGTAATTGTGCGGAAAGAGGATGAACTTCTCCGGAGGCAGATGTGTGTATTCGCTTCTGAGCTCTTTGATGATCTCCTCGTACGTGGAGATCACATAATCAGCATGCTCGCAGGTATACTTCTGCAGCGCGCTTTCTTTGCGGAAAGCGGCATCCGGAACTTTCTCAATGCCGTACACCTGTCCGTCGGTCCAGCGGTCGCGGAAATCGATGATGATATTCAGATCGTTAAATGTTTTTTTCAGCAGGGTTGTAAAATAGCTTGCACGGTGGTACGGCCCGGAGCAGATCACATTCTTAATCGAGAATTCGCGGATGAGCTCTTCCGCTTTTTCAAGCATGGTCCTTTTAAAAAAGATCGCCTTGTCCTGGATGATCCCGCCGTCATAGGCTTCAACAGCCTTCGTCACGATCTTCTTCATGACCCTTACAAGAATGTTCGATGAAGTTGATTTTAAGATCTCCGGGTAACCGCTCGGCAAATAATACACGCTGATGTTCGGATGTGTGATATCGGCCATCCAGTTTTGCCCTTTCACTTCCTGCTCCGGCTTAAACGCGATCACTTTGATCACAAAGCCGTCCTTCGCAAGGTACTTGGCAAACTTAGCCCAGCGCCTTCCGCCAATGGAGCCGTTCGGTGGAAACTCGGGAACAATCAGTAGAACCGTTTTTTTCAAAATAAACCAACTAAAATTAACTTGAAAATATCCTTTTCAGTCGTTCTGCATTTTTAAAACCGAACAGCTTAAATAACAGGGCGTAGACCGACCAGCCCGAACCAGACCGGGGGGCAAAACCCTTCTCAAAATCGTTCTTAAAGATCAGGGCGGCACTTTCAAGATCGTATTTCGCAAGCGTACGTACCTGCGAAAAAAGATTCTGGTAATAAAAGTCTTTTTCCTTTTCAAAATACTCTTTCCTGTTTGTCTTCAGGTAATCGATGATCTCGATCCGCAACGCAATGTATTGCATCCAGTTCTTCTTCGGGTCACCCTGCGAGATCTGCCCCGAGGCCCTTTCGCGGATCACCGTCAGCGGCACGTTATCGTCGGCGATCACAGCTCCGTTCCTCAGCAGTCTGAACATCAGGTCGCTTTCCTGCGAGCTCCGGATGTTCTCATTCCAGCCGCCGATGCTTTTCAGCTGAGCCGCATTGAACAGGTTTGCACAGGTATTGCCGAGCTTTGTGGTGTACAAGGATTTGAACGGATCTTTCGTTTTTATAGCCACAGTTGTTTGTTTTCCGTCAACGGTTTGCCTGATACAGGCTGCGGCTATAAATCCGTGTACAGGCTCCGCTGCGATGATCCCGAGCTGGTGCTTTATTTTTTCCGGCAGCAACAGGTCGTCGGCATCGAGGAACTGGATCCACTCTCCTGCCGCCACTGATAAGCCTTTGTTGCGTGCTGCGGAAGCGCCTTTTTTCAATTCCTTCAGCGCCCGCACCTTGCCGGGATGCTTTAACTCCTGCTCCTGCAGGATCGCTGCTGTGCGGTCGGAAGAGTTATTGTCGACGCAGATGATCTCGGTCTCCGTATGCGATTGCGCAAGCACCGAAGCGATACATTCCTCAATGTATTCTTCAACGTTATAGCAGGGAATAATGACGGAAACAAGCATCTGATTATCTGAAAAAATCTAAGAAATTCCGTTTGCGGGGCCTGATCGTTTGCCCGGAAAATGTTTCCCAGGCCTTTAGCAATTGTGGATGGTAATATTCAAAATCGTTGAGGTTAAAGCTGCGCCATTTGCCGAAACCCTTCAGGTAAGCGGAGTACGCGTTCATATCGATGCTCTCGAATTTTCCCGACAGCAGCGGATCGATCTTGCTGGTGATGGTGGTCGGTGAAAGAATCCGTAAATAAACAGGATGCTTTTTCGGCACAAAATGGATCTTCTTATCTGCGTAATACCGGTGCCATGCCTGGCTGTGATCCTGGCTGAACAAGGGTTGCCCTGAATCGCCATACGCGGCAACGGCATGCTCGTATTTGTGAATGATCGTATTCGGCAGCCAGTCGCGGTGCTGCTGGCTCACAAGTCCCGAGGCAATATCGTAAAAGGTATGGTAAAGGTCGGAGCAGCAGTCGAACTCATGTTTGGCCGCATATTCCAGCGCGTACTGGGAAATAAGGTCGTCGTCGTCGAGGCGGATGATGTAATCGGGCTTCACTTCCAGCGATAACAGGTACTCGTAAGCTACCTTTAATTTATCGCCTTTTGAAACAGCATCCGTTTTTTTAAAGATGATCCTTCCCTGCTTTTTTTCTTCTTCCCCGATTAGCAAGGCCTCCCAGTTCGGATAGCTTTGCGCATTCAGGGAATCTTTATACAGGTCAAACAGCGATGCCCTCAGCGGCGACAAAAGCGCTTTCGGCGTAAGCGTTGTTATGAACAGGAATTTTTTCATTGAAAGCAGATCGTCCTGAATTAAGATTACTTCTTATTCATTTCCAGCACACCAATGCCGTAACCGCCCTGGTTCTTGTCCTGGATCAGCTCGGTGTATTTGTAATCGTTCTTGATCTCGTGCCATAATTTCTCCACGCCGTACACCGGGTTCGGATTATGCGCAATGTCGTGAAACGCGATGATCCCGTTCTCCGATACCAATTCGCGGTATTGCAAAAAATCCTGCTTTACGCCTTCGTAGGTATGATCGGCATCAATAAAAAGAAAATCCACCTTTTTACCGTTCAGTAATTTCTTTGCTTTTTCGAGTGTCAACGGACTGTGGGAATCTTCCCTCAGCAAATGGATCGTCTGGTCTTTCTTCGCGAACGACTCGTACACAGGGATCTTCCAGCTTGGATATCCTCTTCCGAACTTGCCGTGCGGAAGGTCGATGCTGATAACGGTGGCATCATCCTTCGCCAGGCGGCAGAAGGAAAAAAGCGTTCCGCCGTTTGCCGTGCCGATCTCCAGCACGCATGCCGGCTT
>Ga0157372_10002888_pt1 | contig 18572 bp, 18 predicted proteins | sample C55metaG_FD_115307 | JGI IMG/M metagenome (GOLD analysis project Ga0157372, IMG submission 115307) | Corn rhizosphere microbial communities from Kellogg Biological Station, Michigan, USA - C5-5 metaG | ecosystem: Host-associated > Plants > Roots > Rhizosphere > Soil | place: USA: Michigan... | reverse complement strand
CGCCAGTGATAAATTGATTCGACCGGTCCACCGATGTTCACGCATGCCGCGATCCGATCATCGAGCAATGCCTTTGCCAGCATCGTCGCGACCGCGCGGTCGGGAACGTTCGTGAGCACGAGTATCGCGGCGTCGCGCAAGGAGTCGTCATGCGTTTCGTAATGTTGGCCATTGTACTGATCTTCCCGCTGGTGGACCTCATGGTGACCGCGAGGTTCGCTCGCTGGAGCGGCGTGCCGCTGTGGATGTGGCTGACCGCATCGGCGGCTGCCGGCCTGTGGGTGCTCACCAACGAACGGGCCCAGTTCCGTTCGCGAACGCTGGCGGCATTTCGCGGCGATTCGCTGATGCGCGGTCTGCTGGACAGCGGCCGGCGTGTGCTCGCAGGCGTCCTGCTGATTGCGCCGGGCATCCTTAGCGACGGTCTTGCGCTGCTATTGCTGTTGCTGCCGATCAACCAGCGCGGCCGCTTCGGGCCGGAGCCCGTCAACGCGGGGCGCGGCGCGTCCCGACGCACGCTCGACGGCGATTATCGGCGCCTCGATTAGCTGGGGTCACCCCTTCATCCGGTCCATCAGCGTCGGCTGGTCCTTGCGCGAGCGGCGATAAGCCCACAGCATCAGCAGCAGGCCGGCGACGATCATCGGCATCGACAGCCACTGACCCATCGTCAGGCCTCCCGCCAGGAAGCCCAGGAAATTATCGGGCGCGCGCGCGAATTCGGCGATGAAGCGGAACGTGCCGTAGCCGATCAGGAACAATCCCGATATCGCGCCGCGCGGCCGATGCCGCGATGCATAAATCCAGAGGATGATGAAGAGCAGCACGCCTTCGAGGCCGAATTCGTACAGCTGCGACGGGTGCCGCGGAAGCTGATCGACCTGCGGGAACACCATCGCCCACGGAACGTTGGTGGGACGCCCGACGAGCTCGCCGTTGATGAAATTGCCGAGTCGCCCCGCCGCGAGACCGAGCGGACACAGCGGCGCCACGAAATCGGTGACGTCGAGCAACGCCTTGTGTCGGCGACGCGCAAAGAACCACAGCGCGATCAGCACGCCCAGAAAACCGCCGTGGAAGCTCATGCCTCCATGCCACACCTGGAAGACTTCGAGCGGATGCGCGAAGTAATAGAGCGGCTTGTAGAACAGCACGTACCCGAGGCGCCCGCCGAGTATCACGCCGAACACGCCGAAGAACAGCATGTCGTCGACATCGGACGGCCGCCATCCGGTGAGCATCTGCGCCCGCGCGCGCCGGCGCCCGAGCACGATGAACAGGATGAACCCGATGAGGTACATGATCCCGTACCACCGCACGGCAAGCGGGCCGACGTGGAACGCGACCGGATCGAATTGCGGGTGGACGAGCATGCGCTGCCTATATCATAGCTGGCTTGCCGCCATGGAGATTTCCCCATGCCACTGAACCGCCGCTCCCGATTGATCACCGAGGGTGTCACCCGCTCGCCGAATCGCGCGATGCTGCGCGCCGTCGGCTTCGGCGACGCCGATTTCGAGAAACCGATCGTCGGCGTCGCAAACGCGCATAGCACGATGAATCCCTGCAACGCCGGCATCCAGCCGCTCGTCGATCGCGCGATGGCCGCGCTGCACGACGCGGGCGCGATGCCGCAGGTGTTCGGCGTACCGACGGTGACCGACGGAATCGGCATGGGGACCGAAGGCATGAAATATTCGCTCGTGTCGCGCGAGGTCATCGCCGATGCGATCGAAACGGCGGTGAACGGCCAGTGCATGGACGGCGTGCTCGTCGTCGGTGGCTGCGACAAGAACATGCCGGCCGCGATGATGGCAATGGCGCGGATCAACGTGCCGGGGATCTTCGTCTACGCGGGAACGATCAAGCCCGGACACTGGAAGAATCAGACGCTGACGATCGTCTCGCCGTTCGAGGCCGTCGGCGCGTACACGGCGGGCAAGCTCGCGAAGGAGGATTACGACGGCATCGAGCGCAATGCGTGCCCGACCGTCGGTGCCTGCGGCGGGATGTACACCGCCAACACGATGTCGTCGTCGTTCGAGGCGCTCGGCATGAGCCTGCTCGGCAGCTCGCAGCTCGCCTCGCCCGATCCCGCGAAGGCCGACTCGTCGGCGCAGTCGGCGGAGATCCTGGTCCGCGCGATCGCGAACGACCTGAAGCCGCGCGACATCATCACGCGAGCGTCGATCGAGAACGCGATCTCGCTCGTGATGGCGACCGGCGGCTCGACCAACGCCGTGCTCCATTACCTCGCGATCGCGGCCGCCGCGGAGGTGGAGTGGACGATCGACGATTTCGAGCGCATCCGCAGGCGCGTGCCGGTGCTCTGCGACCTGAAGCCGTCCGGCCGCTACGTTGCGGTCGACTTCAACGCCGCCGGCGGAGTTCCGCAGGTGCTGCGAATGCTGCTCGACGCGGGCCTTCTCGACGGCGACTGCATGACGATCACCGGACGCACGATCGGCGAGGAGCTTTCGTCGGTGCCCGCAAAGCCGCGCGCCGATCAACAGGTGATTCGGCCGTTCGACAAGCCGATGTACCCGCACGGACACCTGGCGATCCTGCGCGGCAACCTCGCACCGGAAGGCTGCGTCGCGAAGATCACGGGCTTGAAGAATCTGTCGATCACCGGCCCCGCCCGCGTCTTCGATTCGGAGCCTGCCTGCATGGAGGCGATCCTCGCGCGGAAGATCCGGCCGGGAGACGTCCTCGTCATCCGATACGAAGGTCCGAAGGGCGGACCGGGCATGCAGGAGATGCTCGCGCCGACATCGGCGCTGATCGGCCAGGGACTCGGCGAGTCGGTCGGGCTCGTCACCGACGGCCGCTTCTCCGGCGGCACGTGGGGGATGGTGGTCGGACATGTCGCGCCGGAGGCGTACGTCGGGGGAACGATCGCGCTGGTCTGCGAAGGCGACTCGATCACGATCGACGCGAATCGGCTGCTGATCCAGTTGAACGTCGACGACGAGACGCTTGCGGCACGCCGCGCGCGGTGGCAGGCGCCGCCGCCTCGCTACACGCGGGGCCTGCTCGCGAAGTACATGCGGCTCGTGTCGACGGCGAGCCGCGGCGCGATCACCGACGCGCCGGCCTGAGACGGAACACGCCCGTTCGCGCGGCTGTTAGCAGACGATCAGCGTTCGCCTTCACGCCCATGTCGCTTGGAACCGCCTTTCGCGTCGCCATCATCGCCGTCGCTCTCGCGATCGCCGGGTGCGCGGGCCTGGAATCGGCGGGCGACCTGAGCGGCCCGGTGGCCGCCGCGCCGACCTTCCACGTCGGCGAGCGCTGGGTCTACCGGGCGCGCGAAGGCTTTCGTTCGCCCGCCGTCTGGGAAGAGACGCACGAGGTCATGGCCGTGGGTCCCGAAGGCATCGTCGTTCGCGTGACCGTCAAGGGACCGACGCTCGACGGCGTGCGCTACGAGTCGCTCGCAGCGCCCGGCGTCATGCGCCAGGGCGCGCTGATGGACCTCGAGACGCGGCGATTCGCGACGCCGGTCGACCGCTACCGCTTTCCGCTCGCGAGCGGCGAGACGTGGAACCAGTGGGTGAACAACTTCAACGAGACCACGAAGAAGGAGGGGCAGATCAACCGCTACGTCCGCGTGGGTGGCTGGGAGAAGGTATCGACGCCAGCCGGCGAGTTCGACGCGATCCGGATGCGCGTGATGATGCGCCTCGACGACGAGGAATTCTGGCGCTATCCGACGACGTGCAACTACCTGATCTGGTATGCGCCGGCGGTCGGCGCGACGGTGCGGGAGGAAAAGGAAGCCCAGTACTTCGAGAAGGGCGAGGAGCTGGACGGAAACGGCGCGATCCGCTCGCAGCACACGCTGATCGAGCTCACGTCGTACGTCAAGTAGCGCAAAGTAGGGTCAAAGAGGACTTTCGCGCACGCGAAAATCGTCTTCTCTGACCCTACTTTTGCGTCAATCCCAGCGCGCGCCAGATCGCGACGGTAAGCGGTGACTGGTTGAGCGTATAGAAGTGCAGACCCGGCGCGCCGCGCTCGATCAGCGACGCGCACATCGCCGTCACGACGTCGAGGCCGAACGCGCGAATCGACTCGACGTCGTCGCCCAGGCCTTCCAGCCGCCGGCGTATCCAACGCGGGATCTCCGCACCGCACGCATCCGAGAAGCGCGCGAGCTTCGTGAAGCTTCCGATCGGCATGATGCCGGGCACGATCGGCACGTGCACGCCGCGCGCCGCGCACGCGTCGACGAAATGCCAGTACGCGTCGCCGTTGAAGAAATACTGCGTGATCGCCGAGTTCGCGCCCGCGTCGACTTTGCGCCGGAAGCTCGCGACGTCGTCGTCCGCATTGCGCGATTGCGGGTGATACTCGGGGTACGCGGCGACGTCGATATGGAACCAGTCGCCCGTCTCGTCGCGAATGAAGCGCACGAGCTCGTTCGCATAACGGAAGTCGCCGACGTCGACGCTGCCCGACGGCAGGTCGCCGCGCAGCGCGACGAGATGGCGGATGCCGTGGCTGCGGTATTGCGCCAGCACCTCGCGGATGCCTTCGCGCGTGGCGCCGATGCACGACAGGTGCGGCACGCCCTCCATGCCTTCGTCGCGGATCTCGAGCACCGTCGCGAGCGTCCCCTCGCGCGTGGAGCCGCCAGCGCCGAACGTGACCGAGCAGAATGCGGGCCGCAGCGGCGCCAGCTCGCGCCGCGTGGCGCGAAGCTTCGCGATGCCGTCCGGCGTCTTCGGCGGAAAGAACTCGACGCTGTACAGCGCCTTGCGCGGTTCGGAGGTCGTCATGCGGGGCGCCTCAGGACAAGCGACGCGAGCAGCCACGAGACGATGCTGTAGACGATCGCGCCGAACACGCCGCTCCAGAAGCCGCCGACGACGAAGCCGGGCACGAACGAGCCGACGAACCAGAACAGAAGCCCGTTGATGACGAAGATGAAGAGACCGAGCGTCAGCAACGTGACCGGCAGCGTGAACAGGACGAGGAGCGGCCTGATCAGCGTGTTGATGAACGCAAGCACCAGCGCCGCGAAAAGCGCGCTGCTCACGCTCGTCACCCGAATCGAGTGCACGACGTAAGGAAGCACGAGCAGCGCGAGCGCGTTCAGCAGCCAGGTGACGATGAGACGAAGCATCGCGGGCACGCGCGGTCAGTGCGCCGGCGCGCCGTCGACGAACGGCTTCAGTCCGGCGTAGATCGTCGCGTTGACCGGCGCCGACAGGCCGGCCTGCGCGGACAGTTCCGCGACGCGGCCGCAAAGCCACGACGCCTCGAGGCGCCGCCCGCCCGCGAGGTCGTTCTGCATCGACGAGCGCATCTCGGCGGGAAGCCGGTCGAGCGCGCGCATCTGCGCCGGCAGAAAATCGTCGGCCAGCGTGACGTTCTGCGCGCGCGCGAGCGCGACGGTTTCGTGCATCGACGCGGCGAACGTCGCGCGGAGATCGGGATCGCTGCGGATGCCGCCGACCGGCTGGCGCGACAGCGCCGTGATACCGGACAGCGCCGTCAGGAATACGAACTTCTCCCAAAGCGCGCGGCGGATGTCCGGCGCGACCTCGGCGTCGATGCCCGCGGCGGCGCAGGCGTTCACGAATGCGCTCGCGCGCTCGCGAAGCTCGCCCGCATCGTCGAACGCGCCGACGCGAAGCTTCGCCATCGATCCCGTCTGCGCGACGATGCCCGGCTCGGCGATCGTCGCGGCAATGTACGCGACGCCGCCCAGCACGCGATCACTGCCGAGAACGCGCCGCAGGATTTCCGGACTGTCGATGCCGTTCTGGAACCCAACGACGACGCCGCGTTCGCCAAGCAACGGCGCGATCCGGGCGGCCGCCGTCTCGACGTCCCACAGCTTGACGCAGAACATGACGACGTCGACCGGCGCCAGCGACGACGGATCGTCGGTGACGACGACGTCGCGGAGCTCGATGTCGCCGCCCGCGCTGCGGACGCGCAGTCCCTGTCGACGCATCGCGTCGAGGTGCGCGCCGCGCGCGACGAACGCGATGTCGTTGCCGGCCTTCGCGAGCTTCGCGCCGAAGTATCCGCCGACGCCGCCGCTGCCCATTATCGCGACGCGCATGACGACTCCGATCAGTATCGATAGCTATCCGACTTGTACGGGCCCGCCGAATCGACGCCGATATAACGCGCCTGCTTGTCGGTGAGTCGCGTCAGCGTCGCGCCGAGCTTCGAGAGCTGCAGCCGCGCGACCTTCTCGTCGAGATGCTTGGGCAGCACGTACACGCCGACGGGGTACTTGCCGCTCCGCTCCCTGGCGTCGGTCCACAGCTCGATCTGCGCCATGACCTGGTTCGCGAACGATGAGCTCATCACGTACGAAGGATGCCCGGTCGCGCAACCGAGGTTCACGAGGCGCCCTTCGGCGAGCAGAATGATTCGCTTGCCGTCCTCGAAGATCACGTGATCGACCTGCGGCTTGATGTTCTCCCACGTGTAGCGGCGCAGCGACGCGACGTCGATCTCGTTGTCGAAGTGGCCGATGTTGCAGACGATCGCGTTGTTCTTCATCCGCCGCATGTGCTCGTGCGTGATGACGTCGACGTTGCCGGTGGCGGTGACGAAGATGTCGGCCTTGTCGCAGGCATCGTCCATCGTCACGACACGATAGCCTTCCATCGCGGCCTGCAGCGCGCAGATCGGATCGATCTCGGCGATCCAGACCCGCGCCGACAATGCGCGAAGCGCCTGCGCCGACCCCTTGCCGACGTCGCCGTAGCCGTTCACCACCGCGATCTTGCCGGCGACCATCACGTCGGTCGCGCGCTTGATGCCGTCGACGAGCGATTCCCGGCAGCCGTACAGGTTGTCGAACTTGCTCTTGGTGACCGAGTCGTTGACGTTGATTGCGGGGAAGCAAAGCCGCCCCTCGCGATGCATCTGGTAGAGCCGCTTGACCCCGGTCGTCGTCTCCTCGGTGACACCCCTGATGTTCTTCCTGATCCGTGAATAGAACGTGGGATCCGATTCGAGGCGCTTCGCGACCGCTGCGAAGAGCGCCGTCTCTTCCTCGCTCGCCGGGTGGGAGATCACCGACCGGTCGGCCTCCGCCTGCGCGCCGAGATGCACGAGCAGCGTCGCGTCGCCGCCGTCGTCGAGGATCATGTTCGGCGTGCCGCCGTCGGCCCACTCGAAGATCCGGTGCGTGAATTCCCAATAACGGTCGAGCGTCTCGCCCTTGTACGCGAAGACCGGCGTGCCCCGCGCGGCGATCGCGGCGGCTGCGTGATCCTGCGTCGAGTAGATGTTGCACGACGCCCAGCGCACGTCGGCGCCGAGCGCCTGCAGCGTTTCGATCAGCACCGCGGTCTGGATCGTCATGTGCAGGCTGCCGGCGATGCGCGCGCCGCGAAGCGGCTGCTCCGGTGCGAATTCCTCGCGGATCGCCATGAGGCCGGGCATCTCGGTCTCTGCGATCGCGATTTCCTTGCGACCCCACTCGGCCTGCGACAGGTCTGCGACTTCGCAGTCGGCGAAGCGCTTGGACTCGTTGACAGCGTTCATCGGTCACCCCTTTTGGTCAGGCGACTTCGACGAAGCGCACGGTCCGATTCACGCACCGTTGGCCGCGCGAAGCCGCGGGTCAACGAGCGCCGTTGCAAATGGAAGTCGGGCAGGTACCCTGCCCCGAGCCTGGCCCGGCGTGGCCGGGTTGCAACGCTCCTCGGGGCGTTGCGCGGATTTTACTACACATGCATCCGCGGTCAGGGCAGCGATGTCAGCGTCGCAAGCAGCGCATTCGCGAGCGCCGACTCGCGCTTGTAGAAGCCCTCGGTGTGGAAGGTCTCCTCGAGCGCGAAGAGCTCGTAGTCCAGGTGATGGCACACTTCGTGGCACAGCGTGCGCAGAAAGCTCCTGAACGCGACGACCTGGCGTTTCTGCGCGGTGCGCATCCAGACGGTGATGCGCGCACGTGCGCGTCCCTCGCCAGGCTCGTAGAAGCCGTGCAGTTCGCCGTAGTCGTCGGAGGGTCGCCGCGCCATTACGCGCACGCGGATCGGCGGGACGTGATACCGAGCGGCAAGACGATCGACGATCGCCTGCGAATGCCGCTGCACGAGCGTGCGCGCGTCGCAGGCAAGCGCGGCGCGCACGCCGGACACGTCACTGGTTACGTCGAGTCCCGCCGGGATCGGCAGCGATCCGATCGCGTCGCTTCGGCGATAGATCCGTTTGCGCGCGGGGGAAAGCCGGTCGTAATACGCGAACGGCATCGCAGCGCCGGCGATGCCGTCGTCGTCGAGCGATTACGCCTTCTTGATTTTCTCGAGCATCTTGAAGATTCCCTTCGGTGCGCCGACGAACATGCGCTTGAACGTCTTCGGAAGGCAACGACGCTCGAGCGTGTTGCGACGGGTGCGGGTGCGTTCTGCCATTGGCGATTCTCCCGATCGATGCGTGCGCCGCCATCAGAGGCCGCGCGCGGAAAACTGTTGATTATAGCCGGACGCCGCCGGCGCCCCGAGCCGTCAGCGCTGTCCCATCCGAGCACCGGCGAAGACGTCGCCCGCGCCTCGCGGCGCGCTGCGGAAATACTGCTTCGGCGCGGTCACCGCCGCGCCGAGCGCGGCCGCCGCATGCCACGCCCACCGGGGATCCCACAGGAACGCCCGCGCCATCGCGATCATGTCGGCGTCGCCGGCGGCGAGAATCGACGCCGCCTGCGCGGGTTCGGTGATGAGTCCCACGGCGATCGTCGTCACGCCGGTCGCACGCCGGATCGCGCCCGCAAAACCCACCTGATACCCCGGTCCAAGCGGAATCTGTTGCGCATGCGAAACGCCTCCGCTCGACGCGTCGATCCAGTCGACGCCGTGCGCGACGAGCCGCCGCGAAAATTCGACCGACTCCTCGAGCGTCCATCCGCCTTCGACCCAGTCGGTGCACGACAGGCGTACGCCGAGCGGCCGCTCCTGCGGCCACACCGCGCGCACGGCGTCGAACACTTCGAGCGGAAAGCGGATCCGCGCCTCGAAATCGCCGCCGTAGCGGTCGGTGCGCCGGTTCGCGATCGGCGACAGGAATTCGTGCAGCAGATAGCCATGCGCCATGTGCAACTCGAGCGCGTCGATGCCAGCGCGCTTCGCGCGCTGCGCGCTCGCGGCGAATGCCTCGCGCACGCGCACGAGACCCGCAACGTCGAGCGCCATCGGCGGCGGCTCGTGCTCGCCATGTGGAAGCGCCGAGGGTGCGGCCGGCGTCCAGCCGCCGTGTGCAGCCGCAATCAGCTTGCCGCCGTCCCACGGCGGCTGCGACGAAGCCTTGCGGCCGGCGTGCGCGAGCTGTATCGCCACACCGATCGGCGGGCATAGCGCGCGGGCACGCGCGAGATTGCGCGCGAGCGCCTCCTCGCACGCGTCGTCGTAGAGCCCGAGGTCGCCGGGGCTGATGCGGCCGTCGGGCGTGACGGCAGTCGCCTCGATCATGAACATCGACGCGCCCGACATCATGAGCTGCGCCCAGTGCACGAGGTGCCAGTCGGTTGCGCAGCCATCGACCGACGAGTACTGGCACATCGGCGATACGACGATGCGGTTCGCGAGCGAGAGCCCGCGCAGCCGGATCGGATCGAAGAGGTTCAATCGGCGGCGAATGCCGGCTCGCGTACGCCGGCCGCGTCGCGCAACGCCTCGACCTTGTCGGTCGCCTCCCACGTGAACTCGGGCTCGTCGCGTCCGAAGTGGCCGTATGCGGCGCTCTTCCGGTAGATCGGGCGCAGAAGATCGAGCATCCGGATGATGCCTTTCGGCCGTAGGTCGAAATGCGCGTTGACGAGCTCGACGATCCGCGCATCCGGCACGCGCCCGGTGCCTTCGGTGTAGACCGTCACGTTGATCGGCTTCGCGACGCCGATCGCGTATGCGACCTGCACCTGGCACTGCCGCGCGAGCCCCGCCGCGACGATGTTCTTCGCGACGTAGCGCGCGGCGTACGCGGCGGACCGATCGACCTTCGACGGGTCCTTGCCGGAGAACGCGCCGCCGCCGTGCGGGGCGGCGCCGCCGTAAGTGTCGACGATGATCTTGCGCCCGGTGACGCCGGCGTCGCCGTGCGGACCACCGATTTCGAAGCGGCCGGTCGGATTCACGAGGTAGCGCGTACCCGCCAGCATGTCCTTCGGAAACACCGGCCGCACGATCTCCTCGATGACGGCTTCGGCGAGCTCCTTCTGCCGCTCGTTCATGCTCGGATCGTGCTGCGTCGACAGTACGACGGTGTCGACGCTCTTCGGCCTGCCGTCGACGTAGCGCACCGTCACCTGCGATTTCGCATCGGGACGCAGCCACGGAAGCCGCCCGTCGCGCCGAACCTCGCTTTGCCGCTGCACGAGGCGATGCGCGTAGTAGATCGGAAACGGCATCAGCGCCGGCGTTTCGTCGCACGCGTAGCCGAACATCATGCCCTGGTCGCCCGCGCCCTGGTTCAGGTAGTCGTCGGATGCGCGATCGACGCCCTGCGCGATGTTCGGCGATTGCCGACCGTAGCACACCATCACCGAGCATCCGTCGGCATCGAAGCGCAATGCCGGATCGTTGTATCCGATGCGGCGAATCGTGTCGCGCGCGACCTTCCCGTAATCGACGCTGGCGCTCGTCGTGATCTCGCCCGCCATGACGACGAGTCCCGTCGACACGAGCGTCTCGGCGGCAACGCGTCCCGTCGGGTCATGCTCTAGAATCGCATCGAGCACCGCGTCCGAAATCTGATCCGCAACCTTGTCCGGATGACCTTCCGACACCGACTCCGACGTGAAAAGGAATTCGCTCATTGCCGCTCCGCTTGACTGATTTTCCGCCTGTCGATTCTAGCAGACGGCCTTCGCGCGTCCTCGAGGCTGACCGATGAGCGTCGTCGAGGCGAACGCGAGCGCAATCGCGCGCGCGGCGCGGCTTCTTCGCGAAGGCGGGATCGTCGCGTTTCCGACCGAAACGGTTTACGGACTCGGCGCCGATGCGCGCAACGCCGACGCGCTGCGCCGCATGTATGCGATGAAAGGCCGGCCGGCCGATCATCCGGTCATCGTGCATGTCGACGGACTCGAGAGCGCGCAAGCGTGGAGTTCGCAAATGCCGGAAGGTGCGTGCGCGCTCGCGCGCGCATTCTGGCCCGGACCGCTGACGTTGATCGTGCCGCGCGCGCACGACGTCCTCGACGCGATCACGGGCGGACAGCCGAGCGTCGGCCTGCGCGCGCCGGCGCATCCTGTCGCGCATGCGCTGCTCGCCGCGTTCGGCGGCGGAATCGCCGCGCCTTCCGCGAATCGCTTCGGCCACGTGTCGCCGACGACGGCGCGCCATGTCGCCGACGATCTCGGCGACGCGGTCGGTCTGATTCTCGACGGCGGCCCGTGCGCCGTCGGCATCGAGAGCACGATCGTCGCGTTCACGACCGACACGCCGATGCTGCTGCGCCCCGGTGGCGTGCCGGTCGAAGCGATCGCGAGCGTGCTCGGACAGGCGCCGATCGCGCGCGCCGCGACCGCACCGCGCGCGTCGGGCACATTGGCATCGCATTACGCGCCGCGAACGCCGGCGTCGCTCGTTGCGCCCGATGCGCTGATCGCCGAGCTCGGGCAGCTCGAAGAGCGCGACGAGCGCGTCGCGGTGCTCGCGGTCACGGCGCGACGGCCCGATTCGTTCGACGGCGTCTGGATCGGCGCGCCGGCCGACGCCACGATGTACGCGCGGCTGCTCTATGCGAATCTGCGCACGCTCGACGCCGCTGACGCCGATGCGATCCTGATCGAGCAGGTGCCGCAGACGAGCGCGTGGCGCGCGGTCGGCGACCGGCTCGCGCGCGCGACGTCGGGCGAGACCGACGACCGCGATTAGCAAACGTCAGATCCCGAGCGCCGCGAGCGTCGCCTCCTGCACGATCGTCGCGCCGCCGAGCGCCGCGAGATGCCGGACCGGCTGTCCGAGCAGCGGGTCGTTCTCGACGAGATCGGCGGCGGCGATCCCGGTCACGCGCGCAACGGTCGACGGTTCCATCGCGATAACGCGCGACGATGCGAGCGCGTAAAGCGTCGGTGCCTGCAGCGCGTTCACGAAGAAGGCGGCGCTGTGTCCGACGCCCGCGAGCAATCCCACGAGCCGCACGCCGCGCGTGCGCAGCAGCGCAAGCACGCACGCGTGCTGCGCAAGGAACTGCGAGACGAGCGCCATCTCCGCCGCGCGCGAGACGGCGTGCCCCGCCGAGTCCTCGACGACGACGACGGTCGCGGGCGTCGACGGCCGATCGCCCATGACATGGCCGAGCAGTGCGGCGTCGAGCGCGTGCACCTCCGCCGGACCGATCGTCGCGCCAGGCGTCGGGCGCGTGAGCCAGCACCGAGGTCCCCGCCACAACCGGCCGGCATCGTCGACGGGCGCCGCAGCGTCGAAACACGGCAACAAATCGAACGGCGGCACGTGGCCGCTGCCGTCGCCTGCTCGGCGCGCGAGGTCGGCATGCGTTGCGAGCACCGACGCTTCGAAGTCGTTGCGCTCGACCGCGGCGCGCGCGACCCACGCGCGGATCGCATCGGCGTCGTCGGCGAGCAGCTCGGCGACGCCCGACGCATTGCGCGCCTTCGCGCCGAACACGAGGTCGACGTCGCGTGCATGCTCGGCGTCGAGCTGCCATTTGCCGTGCACCGATTCGAGCACCTTCGGCCCGGAAAGCCCGAAGCGCGTGCCCGGAAGCAGCGCGAGGCGGTCCGCCGCGCAGGCGAGCACCGATGCGCCGCCGAACACGTGGCCGACCGCGATCGCGACGACCGGAACGCCGGCGATCCGCGTGTCGAGCAGCGAGGCGAGCGCACGCGCCAGCGCCAACTCGGCCGCATTCGCCTCGTGCAGCCGCACCCCGCCCGATCCGAGCAGCAGCACGATCGCATGCGGCCGCTCGCGACGCGCCGTCTCGAACATGGCGCGAAGCGCTTGCGCATGCCGCTCGCCGACGCTTCCGGCGAGGTAGCGCTCGTCCTGCGCGACGACGAATACCGGCGCGCCGGCGAGCGTCGCGCGCGCGCTCACGATGCCGTCGTCTTCGTGCGCCGCGATGCCGAATCGCGCGAGGTGCGGGCTCGCGCCGGCGGCCGGGAATTTGCGCACGCTGTTCGGATCGGCGAGCAGCGCGATGCGCGACGCGGGGTCCGCATCGCGCAGCGCATGAATCGAAGGAGCCGCCACCGGCCGCGTTCGTCGCGTCATCGTATGGAATAATGCCCTGTATGCGATTCGACGCGGGTTCGCGCCGCGCGCAGCACCGGATGAATGCAAACCTCTATGCGTTGATCGAAGCGCATTTTCCGCCGGGACGCGAGCAGCCGTGCCTGCTCGTTCCGGGAGCGCCCGTCGTGCATTATGACGAGCTCGCGCAGGCGTCCGCGCGGATCGCGAATGCGCTCGTCCGCGCCGGATGCGCAAAAGGCGATCGCGTCGCCGTGCAGGCCGACAAGCACTGGCACGTGCTCGCGCTCTACCTCGCGTGCCTTCGCGCGGGTCTCGTCTACCTGCCGCTCAACACCGCATACCGCAAGGGCGAGCTCGAGTATTTCTTTGCGGACGCCGAGCCGCGCGTCATCGTGTGCCGCCCGGAAACGCTCGGCATGATGGAGACGATCGCGAACGGCGCAACGGTGCTCACCGTCGATGCGCGCGGCGGCGAGATCGGCGATCGCGCGCGCGACGAAGCCGCCGAGTTCGCGACCGTCGAGTCGCAGCCGGACGACCTCGCCGCGATCCTTTACACGTCGGGCACGACCGGGCGCTCGAAGGGCGCCTCGCTCACGCATCGCAACCTCGCCTCCAACGCGCTCGCGCTCGTCGAGGCGTGGGGATTCACGCGCGGAGACGTGCTGCTGCATGCGCTGCCGATCTACCACGTCCACGGACTCTTCGTCGCGGTCCATTGCGCGCTCCTGTCCGGCTCGCGGCTCATCTGGCTGCCGAAGTTCGATGCCGGCGAAGTCGCCGAGTTGCTGGGCGGCGCGACGGTGATGATGGGCGTGCCGACGTTCTACGCGCGCCTTCTCGCCGAGTCCGCGTTCACGCGCCAATGCGCGGCGAACGTGCGCCTCTTCGTCTCCGGCTCCGCCCCCCTTTTGCCGGAGACGTTCGCCGCGTTTCGTGAGCGCACCGGCCGGACGATCCTCGAGCGCTACGGGATGACGGAGACCGGGATGATCACGTCGAATCCGCTCGACGGCGTGCGTGCGCCGGGAACGGTCGGCCGTCCGCTGCCGGGCGTCTCCGTACGGATTGCGAGCGACGCGGGCGACGTGTGCGCGCCGGGGACCGTCGGCGGCGTGCAGGTACGCGGACCCAACGTGTTCGCCGGCTATTGGCGGATGCCGGAGAAGACGCGCGACGAGTTCACCGTCGACGGCTGGTTCCGGACCGGCGACGTCGGCGAATGGGTCGCCGACGGCGACGCGAAGGACTATCTGCGCCTCGTCGGCCGCGCGAAGGACATGATCATCAGCGGCGGCCTCAACGTCTATCCGAAGGAAATCGAGGAGCGCATCGACGCGCTGCCCGGCGTCGCCGAGTCGGCGGTGATCGGCGTTCCCGATGCCGATTTCGGCGAAGCCGTCACCGCGGTCGTCGTGCCGCGCGCGGGCGAGACGCTCGACGAGGCGCGAATCCTCGCGGCGCTTCGCGCCGACATCGCGGCGTTCAAGGTGCCGAAGCGCGTGCACGTCGTCGACGAGCTGCCGCGCAACGCCATGGGCAAGGTTCAGAAGAATCTGCTGCGCGAACGCTTTGGTTCCAAGCCGACGTCGGGGTAGCGGCGTTATGCCAACAGCGGTGGGCGCTGATGCGCGCAAAGCCGGCGCCGGCGTCTGTTCCCTGTTACCTGCTACCTGATCAGTCCACCGGCTGTTCCGCCGGTACCTTGGTCGCGCGCGACGGCAGAACGCTGCGCAGCCCCTTCGAGATCAGCGGCCAGAACAGCATGACGAGCGACAGCGTCGTGATGCCGCCGACCAATCCGTTCGAGAACAGGATGCCGAGGCTCCCCTGCGACGCGAGCATCGACTGGCGGAACGCGCTCTCGGCGTTGTTGCCCAGCACGAGCGCGAGCACGAGCGGCGCCATCGGATAGTTGAGCTTCTTGAAGACGTAGCCGATGACGCCGAAGATCAGCATGTACCAGACGTCGTAGATCGAATTGTTGACGGTGTATGCGCCGATCGAGCAGATGACGATGATGACCGGCGCGATGATCGCGAACGGAATGCGCAGGATCGCCGCGAACGCCGGCACGAGCGACAGCACGACGATGAGGCCGACGACGTTGCCGAGGTACATGCTCGCGATCAGACCCCAGACGAAGTCCGGCTTCTCCTGGAACAGCAGCGGGCCGGGTTGCAGGCCCCAGATGAGCAAGCCGCCGAGCAGCACCGCAGCAGTCGGCGAGCCCGGGATGCCGAGCGTGATCATCGGCAGCAGCGCGCTGGTCCCGGCCGCATGCGCCGCCGTCTCCGGCGCGACAAGACCTTCGACGACGCCTGTTCCGAACTTGTCGCCGTCCTTCGAGAACTTCTTGGCGGCACCGTAACTCATGAACGACGCCGGCGTTGCGCCGCCCGGCGTGATCCCCATCCAGCAGCCGATCACGACGCTGCGCAGGAACGTGAGCCAATAGCGCGGCAGCTTCTTCCAGGTCTCCCACACGACCTTCGGATTGATCCGCGCGGTAGCGCCCTTGAAGCTGAGGCCTTCCTCCATCGACAGCAGGATCTCGCCGATGCCGAAGAGGCCGATGACCGCGATCAGGAAGTCGAAGCCCTTCATCAGGCTCGTCATGCCGAACGTGAGGCGCAACTGGCCCGTGACGATGTCGATGCCGATCGCCGACAACGCGAAGCCCAGCATCATCGAGACGATGATCTTCGCCGGCGAGCCTTTGCCCATGCCGACGAAGCTGCAGAACGTCAGCAGGTACACGGAGAAATATTCGGGCGGGCCGAACTGCAACGCGAAGCGCGCAATGATCGGCGCCAGGAACGTGATCATCAGCACGGCGAAGAGAGCGCCGACGAACGACGACGTGAACGACGTCGTCAGCGCCTCTCCCGCGCGCCCCTTCTGTGCGAGCGGATAGCCTTCGAACGTCGTCGCCACCGACCACGGCTCGCCGGGTATGTTGAACAGGATCGACGCGATCGCTCCGCCGAACAGCGCGCCCCAGTAGATGCACGACAGCATGATGATCGCCGACGTCGGCGGCATCGTGAACGTAAGCGGCAGCAGGATCGCGATGCCGTTCGCGGCACCGAGACCGGGCAGCACGCCGATGATGACGCCGAGCACGATGCCGAGCAGCATCAACCCGATGTTGAACGGCGACATCGCGACCGCGAAGCCGTGGAACAGATACGCGAGGTCTTGCACGCGAGCGCTCCTGTGCGGTGTAGACGTTATGGGCGAGGGGTCTCGCTCAGTATCCGGTCCACCCGGTCAGATCCCAGACGCCCTTGTAGAGCGGCACCTGGAACCAGACCTCGAACATGAAAAAGAACGCGACGATGATGATGACGGCGATCAGCACGCTCTTCACCCACGAGTAGTTGCCGAGGAAGCGCATGAAGAGGGCGACGTAGACGGCCGACGCCACGTAAATCCCGATGAGCTGCACGCCTAGCACATACACCGCCGCCGGGATCAGGACCTGCAATACCTTCTTGAGCTGCCCATGCTCGACGAACGCCTCGTCGGAGCGGCCGGCCTTGCCGCGCAGCGCGTTCACGAAGACGACGAGACTGCCGAGGCAGATGATCAGCGATACGTAGAACGGGAAGAAGCCCGACTGCGGACCCTCCGTCGCCCAGCCGAAGCCGAGCCTGTAACTCTGGTAGACGAAGGTCGCGCCGAAGAGGAACAGCAGCGCGGCGACCACCGCCTCCATCGTGCGCGTCGAGACGACGCTGCGGCTGTCGTTGCCGTTTCCGCCTGCTTCATCCACGTGCAAGGTCTCCTGTCCAGGAGTGCGCGGAGTTGCGCGCCCGTCTCGCGCAACGGCCGCCCGGGGAAGGCGGCCGTCGCGTCATCGCTTTCGCACTGTCGTGATTACTTCTTCGCCAAGAACCCGGCCTTCTCCATCAGGCCCTTGTGCATCGCCTCGGCGTCGGTCAGCCACTTCACGTATTCCGGCCCGGTCATGAACGACTGGTTGAACGCCGCCTGCTCGGTGAATTCTTTCCAGTCGGGCGTCTCGCGCACCTTCTTCAAAAGGTCGATGTAGAAATTCACCTGGTCCTGCGTCACGCCGCCGGGCATGAAGATGCCGCGCAGCATCAGGTACTCGACGTCGAGCCCCGACTCCTTGCACGTCGGGATGTCATTCCACGACATCGTCTTCGTGACCTTCGTCTTGTAGTCCATGCGCTTGCTGTCGAACACGCAGAGCGGCCGGAGCTTGTCGGCTCGCCATTGCGCAACGGCCTCGATCGGATTGTTCACCGACGAATCGATGTGATCGCCGACGAGCTGCACGGCGACGTCGCCGCCACCTTTCAGCGGGATATAGATGAACTTGGCGCCGGTCTTCTGCTCGATCTGCGCGGTGATGATCTGGTCTTCCTGCTTGGACCCGGTGCCGCCCATCTTGAACGTGTTGGGCTTCGCCTTGACGGCGTCGATGTACTCGGTCGGCGTCTTGTACGGCTTGTCGGCGTTCACCCACAGCACGAACTCGTCGAGCGCGAGCATCGCCACGGGCGTGAAGTCCTTCCAGTTGAACGGCGCGCCCGTCGCGAGCGGCGTCGTGAACAGGTTCGACAGCGTGATGATGATCGTGTTGGGATCGCCCTTCGCCGCCTTCACGTCGAGGAAGCCCTGCGCACCGGCGCCGCCCGACTCGTTGACGACGATGATGGGCTCCTTCGAGAGCTTGTGCTTGCTGACGACGCCCTGGATGAACCGGGCCATCTGGTCCGCGCCGCCGCCGGTTCCCGCGGGGACGATGAATTGGATCGGCTTCGTCGGTTCCCATGCCGCGGCTGGGCCCGACGATAAGGCGGCAAATGCAAGTACGCCGAGGACAGCGCCTGCGGCGCGACGACGGATATGGCTCATGACTCCTCCGGGTTGAAAATCGACCGCGTCTAATTCTGAGATCGACGATGCGAGGCCGCCTCCTTGCGGCCCGCATTTCCACGGCGGCGCGGCCCGCGCCGCGAGCTCGCGCCACTTAACTGCCCTGCTACTCCACGCTCCTCCTGCCGGGCATCGCGTCACACCGGTCAAAGCAGACCCGCACCGCGCGCCCATTTGTATTTTGCACCCAGCACGGCGACCGGCATCTCCGTCGTGTACGGATAGGCTGGAATGCCGTGCTGGAACAGATGTTCCGCCGCTTCCTCGACCTGCACGTCGCCGGCGAGCGACGCGACGATCGGCTTGACGATCCCCTGCGCCTTCATTTCGTCGACGACCTCGACGACCAGGTTCGCGAAGACCATCGGCGGCGTGATGATCGTGTGCCAGTAGCCTAGGAGCAGCGCATGAATGCGCGGATCCGTGAGCCCCAGGCGGATCGTGTTCTTGTAGGTCGTGGGCGGCTCG
>Ga0157372_10002887_pt1 | contig 18572 bp, 10 predicted proteins | sample C55metaG_FD_115307 | JGI IMG/M metagenome (GOLD analysis project Ga0157372, IMG submission 115307) | Corn rhizosphere microbial communities from Kellogg Biological Station, Michigan, USA - C5-5 metaG | ecosystem: Host-associated > Plants > Roots > Rhizosphere > Soil | place: USA: Michigan... | reverse complement strand
ATAAAATGATTGCTCCGTCTGGTATCCAGCACATACAGGCCATTCTGCTGCATATAAAATAGCGGATCTGTATTTGCAGTTACATAACTTGTTTTTAATCCCACGCTGAACTTTGCTTTATTAGGTAGCGGATTCGTGTAATCAGCCTTAAGAGAGCGTATCTGAGTAAAGCTCTTGAGTAAACTCCTTAAAACATAATCAGGCAGATACTGGCTGCCATCCGGCATCAGATAGGTTGTTGTGAAATCCTGGTTACTCTTATTGCTGTAAGCTGCATAATCAACATCCATTGCAAGCTGTTTGCCGACGCTGTCAAATTCATGACGCAGGTTCAGGTTGCCGGCATAACTGTAGTTACGATCCCTTCTACTGCCTTCTGTATTGAAATTATATAATAGCTCATCAGAGCTGCCAAGTGCTTGTGAGGTATTGTGTGTCACAGGCTCAAAGTTGTTGATCGCGCTATTCACTGAAAAGCCTATTGTTGTTTTCTTTGAGAGATTATAATCAACACCTGTGTTAACTGTGGGTGTACGGAAATTAAATACAGCATAGTCATCCTGCTTATAGGAAAATAATTTTTTACCATAATCATTTCTGCTTGTATCAGTAAATTGCCTGTTCAGCATCAAATGGTTAAACCAATACCTGTAGGAGTAACCAGCTGTTGCATAAAAGTTCACCTTATTTTTCCTATAGTTCAGGTTCGCACTAATTGCTGCTTTAGGATAAACACTTTGGCCATATGATGCGTTTACAGAACCATTAAAACCGGATTTGATTCCTTTTTTTGTACGGATATCGATAATACCCGCTATACCCGCAGCATCATATTTAGCGCCAGGGTTGCTAATGATCTCTATTCTTTCAATGCTGCTGGCAGGCATGCCCTTTAGCATATTAGCAAGATCATCGCCGGAAAGCGGGGTGATCTTTCCATCCATCATTATAGTAACGCCTTGCTTGCCCTTTAAGCTAATATTATCATTCTGATCCACTTTTACCCCAGGTGATCGTGCCAGTATTTCCATAGCAGAAGCGCCTGTGCTTACAATACTATTTTCTACGTTTACAACAAGCTTGTCTGCCTTTACTTCTATCAATGGCTTTTGAGCCCGTACAGCCACTTCCTTAAGCGTTGTGGATTTATTTGCAAGCACAATATCGGGCAGCGTCAGGGATGAATCTTTTATACTAATCGTAGCAGAAGTGAAGGTTTCATATCCTGCGTATATAGCTTTAAGCGTATAATCGCCTGAGGGCAAGGAAAATATAAAACCACCATTATCGTCAGTTATATCAGATTGTACAAGTGTATTTGTACCTGCTTTGAACACTACAATATTTACAGCAGCCAAAGCATTTCCTTTTACATCTTTCACCCGGCCATTAAGGTTTGCTGCGATCGCACTATCGCTGCAGATAAAAAAGCTTAACAACAACAGGTAAGTATATCTTAAAAACATGGGGCAGTTTTATCATTCAAATGTATTTGAGGCTGGTAACTAAGCCTTCACCCATAGCGGGTGATTTACATTTTTTGGCATCACCCGAAAGGCGTGATTTATTGAAAGGCAATATGCCTTCAATGCATTAATTTCACAGCAACCATTGTTTGCTTGAAGAACTATATCAAATATTACACAGCCTGCTTATTGTTGTTGCTTATTGCTAATGCACAAGCACAACGTAATCCATTTTATAACCTGAACGTCGAAAACGGATTGATCCAATCACAGGTGACAGCTATTACGCAGGACCGCTTTGGCTATCTATGGATCGGAACCTTAGGTGGTCTTTCGCGCTATGATGGCAGCGAGTTCACAAACTATACAGTGCGCGATGGGTTGCCAAATAATACTATAAATGCTCTTGCTACAGATAGCCACGGAAACTTATGGATCGGTACCAGTAAAGGGGCTGCCGTTTATAACGGGCGAACTTTTCGCCACTTTGCTTTTGATGCACCGGAAAATACAAATGCAAATATCGTTGCTGAAATTGCCATTTCAGCCGATACTGCATGGTGCCGCGCAGGTGGTAAACTATACCGCATAGCTCAGGGCAGAAGCCACCAGATATTGTTACCTAACAAAAACGTTATAGTAACGGCACTGTTAGCTGATGGCCATGCTTTACAAATTGGCTGTACTAATGGCTTACTATATACTTATCGGAATAACAAATGGGATAGCCTCGCCATCAACGAACCAAGCTTGCCTCAAGCCCCTATTGTTTTGTCTTTATATAAAGATAGCAGGGAAAGGACCTGGATAGGTACCAATGCAGGACTTTACACAATAGACAGTAATAGAATACATGTCGCAAAAAGCGGTTCACTTAGCTTGTTTGCTATTCCATCCATATTATCTATTACAGAAGCAAAAAATGGGTCGATATGGTTAGCGACCGCTTCCGGGGCTATACGGCTAGCTGAGAATGGCCTTACCTATTACAATAAGCATAATGGGCTAACCGATAATACAGTCAATAAAACAATCACAGACGCGGAGGGTAACATATGGTTAGCCTCTGATGGACGTGGATTATTTCGATTTTCCGGTGCACAGTTCACCGTGCTTGATGAAAGCATGGGGCTACCAAGCGGACAGATCATGAGTATCGCTTCTTATTACAATCGTCTTTATCTTGGCACTTACGATGCCGGTTTATATACTTACGATGGCAATGTTGTATCTGCAATAGCAATGCCATTGAAACCAGCACCTGCAATTATTTGCATGCGTACACGGAAAGGGGAATTATGGCTGGGAACACGCGGAGCTGGTTTGTGGCGGTACAACGGACTTAGTTTTAAATCTTACAACGCTCCTACTATTATTTCAAATGCGGTTACTAATCTTTACACAGATAGTTCAGGCAGGTTATGGATCGGTTTTCCGAATGGGGCAATGCTTTATGAGCATGATACATTTCATCGCTTAAGTATGACTAACACTGCTGTCCAGGATTTCATTTCTATTAGCGATGACAGTACATTACTGGCAACTAACGATGGTATAAAGCTGTATCATGACGGTACGGTGATTCCATTTAGAACGAATGCAGCGCCCGACAGCGCCTTTGCTCAATGTTTCACTAAAAAAGGAAATGAACTATGGATCGGGACAAGCGACAACGGAGTTATCTATTATAACCTTTCAACCAGGAAATCTTTTATCATCAATAAAAGCAATGGACTGAAATCTGACTTTGTTTATAATATCATCACAGACAATGATGGTAATATATGGCTGGGCACCGGATTTGGTATTCATCGTATCAGCATGCATGGCAATACGCCTGTCATCGCTTTTTACGGAAAAGAACAGGGAATCACGGGAATGGAAAGCAATCATAATGCCGTGTACAAAATGCCCGATGGCAGCCTTTGGTTTGGCACAACAAATGGCGCATTGCATTATTACCCCAAATCAAACAACATCAAATCACAACCCATTAGTATAGTACTTCAATCTGTAAAAATATTTGGGCAAAACATCACCGACACAAGTTATTTCGATAGTACAGATGCATGGAACAATGTTCCCTACCACTTGCATCTTCCTTATAAGAAAAACAATATCACCTTTACATTCCAGGCAATTTCTCTCAGCGGTGCCGAACAAATACATTACCGCTATCACATCGAAGGGCTTGATACAAGGTGGTCGGAATGGTCTTCCGTTAATTCAGTTACTTACTCTGCCCTGCCTCCGGGAAAATATGTGCTTCGCGTAGAATGTGTTACTGACAATAACAGCCAGGTGCGCGAGTTAAGTTATCCATTTGAAATAATTACTCCATTTGAAAAAACCGGCTTATTCAAATTAATCGTTTTGGCGGGCTGCATATTGTTAGGTATTACCATACAGTATATCGTAAGTAAAAGAAAACAACATCGTCTTGCATTATTGGAAAGACTTCGCCGTGAAGAACAAGCCAAGGTGCGCATGCGTACTGCGGAAGATTTCCACGATGAGATCGGCAACAAGCTTACACGCATCAACGTACTGACAAGTGTATTGCAGAAAAAAATGGGCTACGTAAGTCCAGAGGCCAAAAGGATTTTGGAACAGATAACAGAAAATACGGGACAGTTGTATAGTGGTACAAAAGATATCCTTTGGTCTTTAAAGCCTTCGAACGACAACCTGTACGAAATAATATTGCGTCTTCGCGATTTTGGCTTTGAGCTGTTCCAGGATACAGATGTCCATTTCACCTTTCTGGGTGAAGACCGCAGATGGAACAATTACCGCTTACCTATGGATGTGAGCCGCAACGTAATTATGATATTTAAAGAGGCGTTAAATAATTGCCTCAAATATTCCTGCGCTACTGAAGTGAAATTAGAAGCACAAATACGGGACTTTGACGCATTGAATATCGTGCTTACCGATAACGGCAAGGGCTTTGATATTGAGAATACGCAAAAAGGCCATGGCATTGATAACATGAATGTACGCGCTAAGCGCATTCATGGCAGACTGTATATTGACACATGGCCTGGCAGAGGTACATCTATAAGCTTAACTTTCAGGCTGCCACCTAAAATTTAACTTCTTTTGGGTGATACATTGCTTGCCAAGTTTGCGGAACTTTATGAAAAATAATTCTGATGAGCCGCAACTTGGATATTGCTGTTGCAATTATTGAAGATGATAGTACAATACGAGAAGGGTATGTTTACCTGATAGGCAATACCCCAGGCTATATTATTGCCGGCAGCTACCCATCCTTTGAGGATGCAGCAAAGAAATTAGTGCATGATAATCCGGACGTGGTATTACTGGACGTAGAGCTTCCCGGAATAAATGGTATAGATGCAATACCAAAGATCAAAAAGCTGATACCTGAAGCACATGTACTGATCCTTACCGTGTACGAACAGGATATGTTGATCTTCCGCGCACTTGGAAACGGGGCATCAGGGTATCTCACCAAGAATACACCACCGGAAAAGATCATCAGCGCCATACATGAGGTAATGGAAGGCGGCGGGCCCATGAGCGCGCATATTGCCCGAATGGTGATACAATCATTTCAGCGCAACGAAGCTTCACCCCTCACACGCCGTGAAACAGAAATACTGGAACAAATAGCCACCGGTAAAAGCCGCAAGCGAATTGCAGAAGAATTATTCATTGACCTTGAAACCGTCAAATCGCACATCAAAAACATTTATCATAAACTAAATGTTCACTCCAAGGCTGATGCTATTAAAACAGCCAAAGACAATAAATTCATTTAGTGTTGCACAGTTGTAACGAAACCAAATACCACGAAGAAAAACAATACTGAGCTTTTTTCATTCCAAAAATCACAAAAAAATCAAGCCCTAACGTTCCTATGCCTTTATTACTTATTTCCATAGGATAGGAAAAGCAGGATGTTATTTTTGTAGTTAAATGTCCCAGACAAATACGCAACTGCAACGCAGCCTTTCACTTACACAAGCCACAGCTATCAACATGATAGATATGGTGGGCATAGGTCCTTTCGTTACCATACCTTTTATTGTAGGTCTATTGCAAGGGCCTCTGTGCATACTTGCATGGTTGCTTGGTGCATTATTAGCCTATATGGACGGTATGGTATGGAGCGAGCTTGGCGCTAAATGGCCGGAAGCGGGCGGCAGCTACGTGTTTTTACAAAAACTATTCAGCCCGAAATGGGGCAAATTAATGGCCTTCCTGTTCATCTGGCAGACAGTGATACAGGCGCCTTTGGTGGTGGCTAGCGGAGCGATTGGCTTTTCGCAATATTTATCCTTCCTGTTGCCATTGGATGATCTGCAAAAAAAAATGGTAAGTGGCGGTTTGGTCATACTGCTTGTTATCTTGCTCTACCGCAACATAAAAAGTATTGGCAGAATATCGGTTGTTCTTTGGTTCATAACAGGCGGCACAATAATATGGCTAATATTTTCAGGAATAGGTCATTTTAAGGCTTCACAAGCGTTCGACTGGCATATACCTAAAGGCGGAATTAATGCATTGTTCTTTTTAGCGCTGGGGCAGTCTTCTCTTAAAGCCGTTTACTCCTACCTCGGTTATTACAATGTCTGTCATTTAGGTGCTGAGATAAAGGAGCCATCTAAAAATATTCCACGCAGCATTTTTATATCCATTACTGGCATTGCGATACTTTACCTAGGTATGCAGATAACCCTGTTAGGCGTACTGCCATGGCAGCAAATAGCAAGTTCTGATTTTATTGTTAGCACTTATTTCAGCCAGGTGTACAATCACACAGTAGCACAGGTAGCTACGGTACTTGTACTTTGCATTGCGTTGGCTTCCTTGTTTTCGGTTATTCTCGGTTATTCACGTATACCCTATGCAGCGGCCCTGAATGGCGACTTTTTTCCAGCTTTTGCTAAGGTTCATTCCAGGTATAATTTCCCGCATGTTTCTTTGCTGACCTTGGGCGCTATAGCCTTTGTATTCAGCTTGCTTTTCCGGATGGCTGAAGTAATTACTGCAATTATAACCATGCGCATTTTAGTGCAGTTTGTAGCGCAGGCAATAGGTATTATCCTGTTGCATTATAAACGCAGAAATGAAAACTTTCCTTTTCGAATGCCACTATTCCCCGCTCCGGCTATTATCAGCATAATAATATGGCTATTCATACTGCTCAGCAGCCCCGCAAAATTTATTGGGTTTGCTCTGGGCATTATACTTATAGGTGTTATTTTATATAAGATTAAACAACGCATAACAGATTAAAAACCTGCGTTTTAACACCATTTTTCGAACTTTTTTCTGATATTTGTCTTTCGCAAAACAAGTTTATCACTCAAATTAATCCGGCCCGGAATGTGGCAGTTTGTATTTATGAAGTTTTTTAGCCGTGAGCTGGTTGACAGATTAGCAGAAGCAATACACAAAGCAGTACCTGCAGTAAGTTCTAAACAGGTGTTACCACGTTGGAGAAACTTAGGCAGGCAAATTACCCCTTATCATTACATGCAACCTTTATTGGTACCTGTAAGAGACAGGAAAGGGTAATCACTCAAAAACATTTGAAAAGGGCTTCGTTTGAAGCCCTTTTTCTTTTACATCCTTTCAGATTCTTCAACTGCTTTTGGCACTGAGCGGTTTTCCATCTTCTTACCTATGTTGTACGTGAAACCCAGCGCGAACTCACGTGTTGCATAATGCAATGTTGAAGCGGTAGCAATACCATTCCAATCTTTTGATGGTTTGTACCTGTAATCGTCAAAAGGATCATCTACCGACAATTTAATAGTAGCAGTGTCTTTCCATATCTTCTTAGTCACATTGAACCCAAGCCAGTAGTTATTTCCAAAGTGCTCTACTGCATTTTGAAGCATACCGCCATTATAAGCAAAGAAAGTATCTATACTCCAGCCGTTTTTTAGCATGAACTGATTACTGGCACTCACTGAGAAACCTGTACTCTCAATAGAAGTATTCGTTCCATAGAGCAGATACTTGTTATAGTACAATTCCGCAGAGGTTGATAACATCCACCAATCAAACAATTGTTTATTGAATGTTTCAGAAAACTGCAATACATATTTTGTGGCGCTGTTGGCCTCGGAGCTAAAAACGGCATGTGTAACAGGATCATAAGTAAATACAGGATTGATGTTATGGGTAATTTTCCTGCAGCCAACAGAGCTGATCAATTCTCCGCTATGATTATAACTCAGCTCAATGAACTGTCTGTATTGGGGCCTTATCAAAGGATTGCCTGTATTATAACTGTACTGCGAAAGATAAGTGATGAATGGATTGAGTTCTATATAGTTGGGACGATTGATACGCACGCCATAGTTTAGGTCAAAGCTGTTTTTATCATCCGCTTTATAGGCTACATAAGCAGTTGGGAACACATCTGTTTTAGAGATGCTAAATTTCTGCCCTCCCATTAGTTGTTTGCCATGCGCGTTCATATTTTCCATACGTAGCCCACCCTGTGCCTGCCATTTTTTACCCAGCGATTTACTTACACTTACATAAGCTGCATTAATGTTCTCATCATACAGAAAATCATTGGTGCGTATACTGTCGTACTTATAAATGCCGTTATCCAGGATATTAAAGTAAGCTCCGTTATCTGTTTTCACCAGGCTGCTTTTTACGCCGGCTTCTACTTTCCAGTCTTTTGTAAATGAGCCAGTATAATCTACCTTGCCTACATAAGCCTTTACATCAGATACCATTTTGTTTTGCAGATCAAGCCCGTCAGGTGCAGGTTGCATAGTGGCTGCGTAAAAGTTATTGCTGATAAAATCACGGTGTTCATTTAATGTCTTTACTAAGTAATCACCTTCTGCACTTAGCTCCTGGTCTTTTGCAAATTTTGATTTACCATACACATTTGCAGTCATGTTATCACGGTGAAAGCGGTTGTAGTTTGCCGATTCATTATAGATATCACTTGTAGTGTTTACCACTTCACTATTCGTAGTACCAGCTTCATGGTTAGGATGGTAAGCACCACCTATGCTGCCACCAATAGTTGTTTTATCAGATATGCTATAATCCGCACCAGTCTTTAAACTGTAGTCTTCAAACGTTTCTTTCAGAAAAGTATATTGCGCTGCGTGGTCTAATAAATTACCATTAGCGTGTATCTCCCTGTGCGTTTCCTGGTTCAGGAAACCTGTAGCATGCATATACCCTCCGTTTACATACACATCCAGCTTACCCCTTTTATAATTTACGAGCGCAGAATTATGCGTGTTAGGATATATGCCTGAACCCACCTGTAATGCGATATTGCCACTGATACCAGCCCTTTTGCTTTTGCGCATTTTTATATTGATAACACCACCGCTACCCTCTGCATCGTACTTAGCAGGTGGTTGATTTATTAATTCCAATTGCGCCACTTGCTCCGCAGGCAGGCTCTTTAAATAATCAGCTAATTGATCACCTGCCAGGTATGTTTGCTTATCATCAATAGTTATCAGTACGCCATTACCTTGCAGTGTTACATTGCCGTTACCATCTACCTGCACACCGGGCGCTTTGCGCAATAGATCCAAAACATTACTTCCTGCTGTTGTTGCAGCCTGCTCTACATTCACGGTGGTTTTGCCAACACCTGTTTCTATATACGGCTTCTTACCGCTAATCGTAACTTCATTCAGCACATTATTACTTTTCTTTAGGATGATGTCCGGCAGTTTAGTATCGCTCAGCACATTTACGGGATATTTTTCCGGCAGGTAGCCGATCGCTGTAATACTCAATATGTATTTACCTGCTGCGATACTGAAATGATAATACCCGTTCTCATCTGTACTCAATGCTTCAACGCTTGACGAATCAGAAGCATTTAATACTGAAACCGAAGCGGATGAAATAACTGCTTTACTTCCTTTAATAAGACCGGACACGTTATGCGACTGCGAAAGGGCGATGGGGACTGAACCAACAAGAAAGACAAGTAGCGTAAGCGTTTTTTTCATAGAGCATATTTTTATTTGGGGAGATATCAAATACACTGCATCCGCTGCACGACATAAATTTAATTGCGACAGATTATATTAGCATTAGTCATTATTCACTTTAGCTGATATTTAACGCAAATGATAAAATCTGTTAAAACAAAAGAGCAGGCTTTCACCTGCTCTTTACACTTAATTAATAACTATTAGTTTAAACTTCTGAAATCTACAGGTACTAACTTACTTACACCAGGCTCCTGCATCGTCACACCATATATAACATCAACCGCAGCCATTGTTTGCTTGTTGTGCGTTACAATGATGAACTGTGAGTTGTCAGAGAATTTGCGGATCATCTGTGTGAACTTGCCAACGTTCGCATCATCCAGCGGCGCATCTACTTCATCGAGGATACAGAACGGTGCTGGTTTGATAAGGTAGATCGCAAACAGGAATGCAGTTGATGTCAACGTTTTTTCACCACCTGATAACTGTGTAAGCGTACTTGGCTTTTTACCTTTTGGCTGCGCATATATCTCAATACCGCTATCCGCTACATTATCCGGATCAGTCAACTTCAGATCGCAACTATCTTCAGCAGTGAACAATGCCTTAAACACGGAGATAAAGTTTGTCCGTACCATATCAAAGGTTTCGCGGAACTTGGTGTTAGCTGTTAGTTCCACCTCTTCTATCGTTGCCAGCAATGATTCCTTTGCATTTACAAGGTCGGTCTTTTGCTCTACGATAAAATCGTAGCGGGCTTTCATTTCCGTGTAAGCTTCGATCGCCGTTGGATTCACCTCACCCATATTCTCCAGGCGTTTTTTCATCCTGTCGGTATCGGCAGTTAACTCCTCTATGGTAGCTTCACCTATACGTGGTTGATCCAGTATCTCATCAAGGTTCACTTTAAACTCTACACTCAGGCGTTCCTTCATTCCGGCCAGTTTCAGCTTCATGTCGTTTAGCTGATCTTTAATGCTGTTTAGCAGCATTTCCGCCTGCTCCTTTTCACGGCGCTTCTGGTTTAGCTGGCCTTCCTGGGCTGAGATAGCATTACGCATTTCATAGTAAGCACGGTCTTTCTCGTTGAGTGTGCGCTCTTCTGTTTCCTTGCGTGTCATCAGCTCATACAGCTCATTATCGCCACTATGAAGGGTTACTTCTGTTTCCGCTAATTGAGCAGTTGTCTGTTGCAATTGCTCGTTGTTAGTAGCGATCTGTTTCTTTAGATCGCTCAACTGGTTGGTGCGGAAATTCAGTTCCTGTTTCAGGCTTTCCAGCTTGCTTTGCTGGCGCGTGTATTGCAGGTTCTGGTTATTATATTGTTGCGTTGCATTGTTGAATTCCTGCTCTACGGCACGAAATTCTTCATCTGCCTGCTGGATGTTATCCTGCAAGGCCTGCAACTGGTCGTTTATCGTTTCCAGCTCTTCGCGCGTGTCCGCAATGCTGTCTTGTGTATTTTGTAACTGATCCTGCAGATCCTGTAAACGCTGCTCACCTGTTTGGTTAAGGTGTTCAAAGTTCTCGATACGGTGACCGAGGTTTACAATATGGTTTTGCAGGCGGTTTGTTTCCTGTCTTGTCTGCTCAATAGCACGGTCATTCAGTTCCTGGTTGAAGCCGGTGATCAAAGCCTGTGTTTCTGAGATGTATTGTTTCAGCTGAGTAGTAGTAGCAGTCAGCTCTTCTATCTCTTTAGCCAGGCGCTCCAGGTTTTTGGCACGACCTATTTTATTTCCTTCAAACAAACCAATAGAGCCACCACCCAGTGTATATTTACCACGCACCATTTTACCGCTCTTCTCCACGATCACATTGCCATTCTGCATCGCAGCATCAGTGAGCGCACCCTCTGTTTCAGAGATGTACACATGGCCCAGCAAATGCTGTGCAAGCGGCTGGTATTGTTCGTCTACATTTACCACGCTTAGTGCAGGTATCAAACCTTCAGGTGCATTGTGCGCAGACACAGTATAATTACCAAACCTGTCGAGGATGAAGAAATTGGCCTTACCTTTTTTGTTTGTTTCAAGCAGATGCACTGCCTTCGCCGCTTCTTCTATATTCTCAACCAGGTAGTAGTTCAGGTAGTTGTCCAGCAAATTTTCAAGCGCTGTACGGTATTCGTTTTGCACTACGAATACATCCGACAACAAAGGTGCATTACTGTTCCACTCTTTATTTTTCTTCAGAAATTTAATACTGTCCGGATAACCTTCCAGGCTTTCCACCAATGACTTTAAGAGATCATGCTCATTGCGGCGCGAATCGAGTTTACGATTTTCGTCCACTAGTTGAGCGCTCAAATGCTCTACCTGCTCCTGGCTCTGGAGTATCTTTCCTTTTACTTCTTCGTGCTTTGTAATGAGGTTTTGCAGTTCCTCATTTTTATCAGCCAGTTTTTCTTCTGTTTCTGTTTTCTCAGTACTCAGTTGTGTTATTTGTCCACTTCGTTGTGAGCGCTCTTCCTGCACCTGGTGAATGCTGCGCTGCAAGTTCATCACAGATGTATCTGCTACAGCTACTTTCTTTTCCGCATCAAACTGCAAACGTTGTTTTTGTTGATAATCCGCACGCAGTTGCTCCATTACTCGTTTCTTGATATCGAATAATTCGCGCTTTTCATCCACCACCTCGCGCAAGCCTTCCAACTGGCTGCGGAGTTGCTCCATCACTTCTGTTTCATCAGTGATCTGCTTATCTGCAAAGTTGATGGAGTCCTCAAGGCTGCTCAGTTGCTGACCGGCACCTGCAAGAAATTCAGATAAGCTACGCTCGCGGTCTTTCAAATGTTCCAGGCGCTGTGCTGCAAGCTTTTTATCACTTTCCAGCTGGCGCACACGGTTTATCAATTCATTGAATTGCTTTTGCAAGCCGTTCAGTTCCTGCTCTTTTTCTATGAGCTGCACTTTATCTTTTTCTACGGCAGCCTCTTCTGTCGCTACTATAGCCTCGAGTTGCGTACGGCGGTCGGTTTCGCGGTCATTCTGCTCGTTCAGTTGTTTGTATTGCTCATTAAAATGCTCCAGTGAAGCTTTTACCAGCTCAATACTTACCTCTTTATACTCGCCCTTTATCTGGAAATATCGTTCTGCCTTCTTTGCTTGGTTTTCCAGCGTACGAAGGTTATTACCTATCTCAAACAAAAGGTCTTCAATACGCGCGAGGTCCTGCTCCGTAGCATCCAGCTTTTGTTTGGCCTCTTTTTTACGTGTTTTGTAAATGGAGATACCCGCAGCTTGCTCCAGCATACGGCGGCGCGACCCGTCCTTATCCTTAATGATATCGTCCACCATGCCCAGCTCAATGATGGCGTAAGAGTCATTACTTACACCCGTATCCAGGAACAGGTTATGGATATCCTTTAAGCGGCAGGTAACATCATTCAGGCGGTATTCACTTTCACCATTCTTATAAAACTTACGTGATATGGTAACGGTAGTGAATTCCGTAGGCAGCAGGTTGCGCGTGTTCTCAAACGTAAGCGACACCTCTGCCATACCCGAACCCGCACGCGTTCGTGAACCATTGAAGATCAGGTCCTCAAGGTTATCTGAACGGAGCGATTTTATCTTATGCTCGCCGATCACCCAGCGGATCGCATCCACAATATTTGATTTGCCACAACCATTAGGGCCCACTATGCCCGTAATGGGATGATCCAATAGCACATGGGTCTTATCCGCAAAAGATTTGAACCCTTTTATTTCCAACGACTTTAAGCGCAAAACACAAAATTTTAGGGGGAAAGCAAAAATAGAAAAATCGGTCGTTTATAACAGCCTGATATAAAGATAAATATTAAAATGTGGGTAAACTGTGATAAATTCCTAAATCACATTAAAGAAACACTATTTTATCTCTCCTATAGGCTTGGGGATATCGTTTTTATCAGCATATTCATCCTGTAGCTTTTGAAAATTGGCCATTTTAGCCTCTTCCTGTCCGGTCATTTGAAGCAGGTCGCGGTAGGCATTAGTTATTTGTTCGTCTGATGAGCTATCTGTAAAACCCTCAAACACAATAAATTTATTTTGCACCACATTTTTTTCAAAACCCAGAATATCCAGCTCGCAATGTCGCATTTGTTCTGAGCCGCCAATGTCATGCATAGCAGAAACTTCAGCTTCTTTACTATTTATATAATCCTGCAGTTTGGTACGAATCGGCTTAAGGTTACTAAAATTGGATGTGTTGACTGCTATTTTAAGCTCTTCGTTCCACATTTTTCCATAATATGCCAGCGAATCATTAGCAGCAGAAAGGTCATTACTTAATTTGATTGCATCTGCCTGCTTATTGATATTACATGAGAATGCTATAACACTTAAAGCCAACATAGCGCATATAAGCCTCCCATCCTGCATATGTGATAACAATTATGTGATGAAAATAGTTTAATTAGTTCTATAAAATCGTTAAAATCGGTACTATGGCTACAGTTATAGCCCTATCAGCATATAAACTACAATACTGACAGGCTTATGCTACCTTTGCACCTCTCATTATATATATAAATTTATGGGCAAAGTAGCCATTAATATAGCCACCGGCAGTATTCAGCAGGAAGAAATTATCGTAGGAATAGATCTGGGTACGACAAACAGCCTGATAGCCATTGTGCGCCAGGACGAGAAAAAACCAATTGCACTCAGGGAAACAGACGGGCTTACATTGGTACCATCTATCGTACACTTTAACGCAGAAGGTGATGTAACAGTAGGCAATGAAGCGAAAGAATATCTTATCAGTGAGCCACAACGTACCATTTACTCTGTAAAACGCCTCATGGGTAAATCGTATAAAGATGTAAGCGACCACGCAAGTTTCTTTGCCTATAAAGTGATTGATGACAATACTGATTCATTAGTTAAGATACAGGTGGGCGATAAATTCTACTCACCTATCGAACTATCATCATACATACTTAAGGAACTAAAGCACCGTGCTGAGCATTTGCTGAAAACATCCATTACAAAGGCGGTGATAACTGTGCCTGCTTACTTTAATGATGCACAGCGACAAGCGACACGTGATGCGGGCCGTCTTGCAGGGCTGGATGTATTGCGCATTGTAAATGAGCCTACAGCTGCAAGTCTTGCTTACGGACTGGGCGTGAAACCTGAGGAAGAGAAAACGATAGCAGTTTACGATCTTGGTGGTGGTACGTTCGATATATCTATACTTAAGATCACCAACGGCATATTTGAAGTGCTGGCCACAAATGGTGATACCTACCTGGGCGGTGATGATATGGACCGCGCATTGATGCAGCATTGGCAGAAAGAGCTAAATATAAGTGACGATGTCATAAAAAATGATAAATCACTCTCGCAAACGCTGCGCCTTACTGCCGAAGAAGCAAAGAAGCACCTGACCAATAATGATTCATTTGAAGGGACGATCAATGATAAAAAGGTAGCTATAACGCGTGCTCAATTTAACGAGCTGATACAGCCATTAATTGACCGCACCATCACAAGCTGCAGGAACGCGATGCAGGATGCACAACTGAAAAATACAGATATAGATGCGGTAGTTATGGTTGGAGGATCAACACGCGTCCCGCTAGTAAAAACTTCTGTTGCCGGTTTCTTTGGCAAGGAAGTGCATGACCAGTTGAATCCCGATGAGGTAGTGGCATTGGGCGCTGCCGTGCAGGCAGATATCCTTGCCGGTAACAATACAGAAATGCTGCTGCTGGATGTAACACCACTGAGCCTGGGTATTGAAACAATGGGGGGATTAATGGACGTGCTGATACCACGCAATTCTAAAATACCGGTTAAAGCAGGCCGCCAATATACAACGCAAAAGGATGGACAGAGCGGCATGAGGATATCTGTATACCAGGGCGAGCGCGACCTCGTGCAGGATAACCGTAAGCTGGCGGAATTTAATCTAAGCAATATCCCTGCTATGCCTGCTGGATTGCCAAAAGTAGAAGTGAGCTTTTTGATAGATGCTGATGGCATATTAAAAGTGAGCGCTACAGAACTGCGTAGCGGTGTGGCTCAAAGCATTGACGTGAAACCCCAATATGGCCTTACCGATGAGCAGGTAGAAAAAATGCTACTGGACTCCTTAACCCATGCGCAGGATGACATCAAAACACGTGCATTGGTAGAAGCAGCCACTGAAGCAGAGCAAATGCTGGACACTACACAGAAATTCATCAGCAAAAACCGTGAATTGCTTTCAGAAGATGAGCTTGCACAAACTGAGCAGCAAATGCAGCAGGTGCGTAATGCCATTGATGCAAAAGATAAGGACCGGATACAAAAAGAAACAGAATTACTTAATGAAGTATCAAGGCCTTTTGCAGAGCGTGTGATGGACGCTGCGCTGAAAGATGCAATGAAGGGAAAGAAGATAATTTAGCATCACAATCAAGCTCGCATAAAGTCAGTTTTTGTAAATCAGTGGTTAATGATGGGAAAACTGTTAAGAATATACAAAGGTTTAACACAGCATTATTAATTCTATGCTTAATATTGCACCCTGATTTCCTATGTCTCAGGCTCATACATATTTTATTAAAGTCTTCGGTATAATACTGGTTTTGCTGGTATTCGTACTAGGTATAGGTATGGAATGGGAATACGAGCAACCTGTGACCATCATCGGGAATACACATATTGTCCCGCAAACACATAGATTAGCTCATAATACACCGGCGCACACGCCGGTAAAGCATAAGGGAGCCCGTAAAATGCATACGGTGAAGCACATTACTGTGAAGCTGGTGCCTCCTACAAGGCCGGAGATACAGTATAATCTCGCGTTCAGCAGTATCAGTCATGCTTTCAAATTTTCTGAACAATACGATTTCCTCTATTTTAAAGAGATAAATCCTCCTCCTCCTAAAGACTGTTAAACGGTTCAGTAGCCTCTTTATAATAGAGCATTAATATTTTTTCCTTTAAAATTTTGAATACGCATGCTTAAACGAAAGCTTGCAAAAGGTATATACATAGTTTGCAGTGTATGCTTTTTACAGCACCAAAGCGCTTCTGCCCAGGTCGACTATGGCAGTACAGATACCGTACGTCTTAGTATGGAAGAAGCCGAAAAAACCTTTCTTGAAAAGAACCTTGCATTACTGGCGCAGCATTACGACGTTGAGGTAAATAAAGCCTTAGTTCAGCAAGCTAAGCTTTGGGATAATCCTACACTAAATACCGACCAGAACGTTTATTCCAACAATAAATTTTTTGAGCACGGCACTTACCCCAATGGCACACCTTATGGCCAGTACTATATACAGGTACAGCAGCTGATTAAAACAGCGGGAAAGCGTGGTAAACAGGTCAGAATGGCCAAAACAAATGCTGAGATCAGTGAGTGGCAGTTCAAAGATGTGATGCGTAACCTGCGTTCCCAGCTTCACCAGGATTTCTATACTATAGCGCAATTACAGGCCAGCAAGAAGCTATATGCCGATGAGCTGGCGCAAATAGACCGGCTACTGACGGGTATGAACGCTGAGTTCAAGCTAGGGAATATAGCTAAAAAGGACTTGCTTCGTGTACAGGCCTTACAGATCAGCCTACTGCACGATGCTACTGACAATGACAAACAATTAGACGATACGGAAGCAGAATTAAAAACAATGCTTCAGCTGGGAGCGACATCGTATGTCGTACCTGTTATAGACGATGAGAGCATAGTGCCGCAGATGCCGGATGTAACAATCCCACAACTGATGCAGCTTGCCAAACAAAATAATACTACCTACCAACTGGAAATGCTGCAGGTAAAATATCAACAGCAAAACCTGGCCTATCAAAAATCATTGGCTATACCTGATGTAACATTGGGTCCAAACTTTGATAAGAACAGTAACTATACACCAAACTACGTTGGCCTTGGCATTTCATTGCCGCTACCTGCGTTTAACCGGAACCAAGGAAATATCAGATCGGCCCGCTGGCAGGTTAAAGAAGAAGAAACCAATTTGCAACAAGCTGAACTGGAATTGCAGAATTCTATAGTTAGCGCTTATAACAAATTAAAATTCACGTTTAACCTGAGCTCAAGCCTTCATCAGTCTTTTTACAAAGACTATAGCGACTTGTATAGCAATGTACTGAAAAGCTTTAAGGACAGGCAGATAAGCATGGTAGCGTTTATAGACTATTTCGATGCTTATAAAGAAGCCAGGCAAAAACAACTGCAACAGATATTGAACGTACAGCTTGCAAAAGATGAGCTTAATGCGCAGGTAGGTACAGACGTTATTAAATAAATATTTATTAAATCATTTCAGATAAATAAAATGAAAAAAATAGTTTTCACACTGTGCATCAGCGCTTTTCTTTTTACCGCCTGCACTCATAAGGAACAGAAAACTGAAGAGCAAAAATTCGTCCTCAGCGATACGATGATGCATATGATCAAAATTGATACGGTGCAATATTGCAATGTTGAGGATGAAATAACCTTGAACGGTGAAGTAAGCTTTAATGAGAATAATGTAGTTAAGATCTTTCCTCGGAGCAGCGGTCAGATTATAGACTCAAGAGTTTCTCTTGGCGATCATGTAACTAAGGGTCAGGTGCTCGCAACAATACGAAGTGCAGATGTTGCTGGTAATTACAGCGACCTAAACAGTGCAGATGCTGACCTTGCCATAGCTAAGCGGCAACTGGACAATGCCGAGTCACTTTATAAAAGCGGCATTAGCTCCCAGCGCGAGTATACAGAAGCTAAACAAAACTATCAAAAGGCGTTAGCAGCTAAGCAAAAAGTACAATCACTCATTAATATTAATGGTGGCGGACATGCGTCAGCAGGAGGATTGTATACTATTACCGCACCCATAGAGGGATATATAGTTGAGAAAAAAGTAGCAACAGGAGCCTTCATTCGTTCAGATATGACAGATAACCTGTTCACAATATCCGATCTTAAAAATGTATGGATAAAAGCGAACGTTTATGAAGCTGATATTCCTAAAGTAAAAGAGGGATATAGCGTACATGTTATTCCTTTGGCTTATCCTGATAAAAATCTAGGTGGTAAAATTGATAAAATAAGCCAGGTGCTTGATCCTCAAAGCAAAGCAATGACTGTCCGCATCACACTTGATAATAGAGATATGATACTTAAGCCGGACATGTTTACTAAAGTT
>Ga0157372_10002886_pt1 | contig 18573 bp, 17 predicted proteins | sample C55metaG_FD_115307 | JGI IMG/M metagenome (GOLD analysis project Ga0157372, IMG submission 115307) | Corn rhizosphere microbial communities from Kellogg Biological Station, Michigan, USA - C5-5 metaG | ecosystem: Host-associated > Plants > Roots > Rhizosphere > Soil | place: USA: Michigan... | reverse complement strand
GATGTAAGTCAAATACTAATGAAGCCCGTTACCAGCCTATCGGGGATTGCTTCATTCCTTACAGCAATGACGTGACGCAGATGTCATTTTACCTTCAGAGGCCGCCGGATTTAATTTACTCAGACTGACAGAGCCTCTTTTGTCATTTCCCCTTCACAGGCCTCCGGATTTAAACGCTCAGGATGACATTTTCTAAAATAAAAAAGAAAAAACCTTACCCACCAGTAAGGTTTTTCTTTTTTTAAACTTAAAGGCAATAAAATTGTATATAGTTTAAATTACGGCATATAGGCATCTGCTTAAACTATATCAACAATGAAAAAAGAGTTCCTGGTGATCAGTGCGTTTGTTATTATTACCGCTTTCAGTTTTATTTCGATGGCCGATATCAACGGCAGATGGATAGGTTCGCTAACGCTTCCGGGCGATGATCATTTTCCCTTAAGCTACACTTTTAAGGTAGACAGCGGCAAACTTACAGGAACCGCCCATGCTCCGCAGGGTGATGTAGCTATTACCGACGGCATGATCAATGGCGATAATTTCTCTTTCAGTATCCCGGTGCCGGGAGGCAGTTCGCCCCATACGGGTAAAGTTTATCAGGATTCTATTGGTATGGACCTGGTTTACAAAGGCCAGCACCTGCATGCTACATTGAAAAGAGACAAGTCTTAAGTTCTAAGTCTTAAATTCAAAAGTCTTTAGTCGGGTTATGCCTTTAGATTTTTGAACTTAAGACTTAAAACTGAGACTTGCGACTTAAGACTTAGAACTAAATGTTGCTTATTAAACCCACAGGGCGTACCTTTGCGCCATGCTGCAACGTATTACAGCCTATTTACTCATCTTTTCACTGATCACGGTCAACTTCTCGCGTTTTTTTATTTTCGCGGGTTTTGAGTTGAACAGGAATTACATTGCCACCAAGCTTTGCGAAAACAGGAACAGACCCTGGCTGCATTGCGATGGCAAATGCTACTTCGCGAAAAAGATCAAACAGGCAGAGGACAAGCAGGCCAGCGACGAAAGGCAGTCGCAAAAGAGCCTCTTTCAGGAGGTTTATGTCATCAGCTCAACTGATGTTAAATTCCACTCCAGCCTGTTGCAGGTTATTTCAACCCCTTACACCCCCACCGTACCGGCCGATCGCCCGGCTACGATATTCCAGCCTCCGCAGTTAGGATAATCATTTCATTTTTATTGGTTTTTGATTGATGGTATGGTGTGAAAACTATGTCATTGCGAGCGAAGCGTAGCAATCGCATGCTTTACAGAGTAAGCTTTTTTATCTTTTGCGATAGGATCGTATCTGCTACGTATGATCGGATTTAAACATTCCGTCATTGCGAGGTACGAAGCAATCCCAAACTGTACCGAAGGCCTTGCATAGCCACCCTGCTGATCTGGGATTGCTTCGTACCTCGCAACGACGGGTAGAAGACACCTTTACACTCTCCCATCAATCAACCCACACCCTACTCTACCCATTTTTACACCGGGAAGCAACTCCCGTAATAATATATAATGAAACGATATTTAATCCTATTTATAACTTTTATACTCGTTAAAACCCTGGCCTTCGGCCAAACTACTATACAAGGCACCGTTACAGATGCCAATACCCATGAAGCCATCGCGGGTGCATCAATTTGCAATGCCGATGCTGCTACAGGTGCAAAGCTTGGCATGACTAACGCCAAAGGGCACTTTAGCATCAATGCACAAGACGTTAACCGGCTTAAATTTGCCATGGTTGGTTACAGCGCACGCATTATTGAAGTATCAACCATAAAAGTCCAAAAGCTTGATGTTGCCTTAGAGCCTTCAACTGTAGATCTGCAACCCGTTGTGGTAACCGCCAGCCGCGAAGGCCAGGCCAGGCAGGACGCCCCCATCGCCATCAGTAAAATCAATTCCACCCAAATTAAGGACACCAAAGCCACTGCCCTTTATCAATTGCTGAACAAGGTTGCAGGTGTTTACATGGTGAATTTGGGTAATGAGCAGCATACCATGGCTATTCGTCAGCCCATAACTTACAATGCCCTTTACCTGTATATGGAGGATGGCGTACCTATCCGCCCTACGGGCATCTTCAACCATAACTCGCTGTATGAGATCAACATGTCGGGGGTTAAAGATATCGAATTGATCAAAGGGCCGGCATCATCGCTTTACGGCAGTAACTCCATTGGCGGCGCGGTTAACTTTATTACTCAGGGCCCGCCTACAGGTTATGCAGGCAATGTTTCTGTTCAGGGGGATAATTATCATTACCGCCGCGTTGATGCCGACGGCGGTTTTACCCAGGGCAAATTTGGTTTGTATGCAGGAGGATATGTAGCCCATCAAACCGATAGCTGGCAGGACTATTCTGATTTTGATAAGTACTCGGCCAATTTTAAAACTACCTATGATTTCAGTGTCAAAACAAAGCTTACCACTTCAGCTGCTTATAATTACCTCAACACCCAAACCCCGGGTAGTTTAGACAGCGCCCGGTTTTATGACCGCAGCTATGGCTCCAACCAGCGGTTCACCTATCGCAAGGTAAAATCGTTTCGTGCCGGCACCCGTCTGGATCATCAGTGGGATGACAAGAACAGCACTTTTGTGACGCTGTTTTTCCGCAACAACTCAACTGCGCAGCTGCCAAGTTATTATATCTCTGATGTGCGCGACGCTAACGATGTTTACAAAAGCAGCAACGGACAAGTAAATGATCAAAAATTCAACAGCTACGGTTTACTCGCACAGCACCGGGTTGATTTTGATTTCCTGCATTCGAGGCTGATTGGCGGTGTTTATATGGATGATAGCCCGAGTTCATATTATGCCCAATATCTTGATATCACCAAAGATGTAGCCAACAACTACTACACCGGTTTCAGTAATACAGGCAGGTACATTGATAATTACAAGATCAAGTTGTTCAACACAGCGGCTTATGTCCAGTATGAAGTCAAACCTACGGAAGCATTAAGAATTGTAGGCGGTTTACGTTATGACAGGGTTCATTACAATTTCGATAATGAGATCCCGGCCGGGCAAACCAAATATAAACAACAGGAAACCAACAATTTTAATATCGTTGCTCCCAAATTGGGCATCACCTATAACTTTGGCAATAACAAAGGTATTTACGCCAACTATAGCGTAGGTTTTCAACCGCCCGAAACCGGCGACTTGTACAGCTCGCGCCAGCTTACCCAGCTTAAACAGGCCACTTTTGATAATTACGAAGCCGGCGGCTGGTTTTCCGCTTTTAACAAAAAGCTATATTTTGATCTGAGTGTGTTTGATTTAGAAGGCCATAACGAAATCATTAACCAACTGCTGCCGGATAACACTACCCAGAACCAAAACGCAGGTGCAACACGTCACCGGGGGATTGAATACTCGGTTACTGTGGCCCCGGTTAAAGAGCTTACCTTCAGGTTTAGCGGCACCAATGCCAAACATACCTATGTTGAGTACAGCGAGGTGACCACCAATTACACAACCGGCACCAACACGGTAACCAACTATGATGGCAAACGCATGAACAACGCGCCAGCCTGGATTGCCAACTCCGAGCTCACCTACAAGCCGCAGTACCTTCCGGGTTTCAGGATAGCAACAGAGTGGCAGCACATCAATCAATACTACACCAACCCTGCCAATACCAAAACTTACTCAGGTTATGATATTTACAACCTGCGCCTGGGTTATGATGTAAAAAGCAGCGTATTAAAAGGCGCGGGCATCTGGTTTAATGTGCTTAACTTAACCAATAAGCTTTACGCTACAACAGTAACCAGCAGCCAGTACAGCGATACTTATAATGCCGCGCCGCCACGTACTTACACCCTGGGCATCAGTTATTCATTTTCAAAATATTGATCAATGGCATCAGCAACAGTAAAAAGCAACTTTTATAAATGGCACCGGGTGCTGGGCTTAACAGCCCTCATCCCGGTGATCTTCTGGACACTGAGCGGTCTTTCACACCCATTCATGTCAAACTGGTTCAGGCCTTTAATTGCGGAGGAAGTGTTTAAACCGCTACCTCAAAGCCGGATGAAACCGGTACTCAGCATCCAGCAGGTACTGGATAAAAATAATATCTCCGTTATCCGGAACTTCGGACTGATTAACTTTAATCACAACACCTATTACCAGGTGCTGGATAAAGATAGCGTGTACAATTACTACTCAGCCAATGATGGGGTATTGTTAAAAGATGGGGATAAGCTATATGCCACTTATCTTGCCCGCTATTTTACGCAGGATTCAACATCTAACATTAAAAAGATCGATCTCCAAACAACGTTTGATGGGCAATACCAGCCCATCAATCACCTTTTGCCTGTTTGGAAGATTAGCTTTGATCGTCCCGATGGCATGGACATTTACATTGAAACCAGTCAGAGCCGCATGGGTACATTTAACAACAATACCCGCAAGGCTTTCCTTTGGCTGTTTGAACAGTTCCATACCTGGCAGTTTTTGGCTGATATCGGCGGCGATATTTTCCGTAATGTAGTATTACTCATCATCATGGTGGTAATGCTGTTCGCCCTCATCAGCGGCTTAACTGTTTATGGTTTAATGTGGAAAAAGTTTAAATCCTTAACTCAAAAGCGAAAAGAAAATGGCGGTGAGGACAAGCGCATCGTTCATCGTTATCACCGGCAGATAGGGCTTATTGTTTCGTTTGTGATGTTTACTTTTGTGATCAGCGGGGCTTTTCACCTTGCCGTAAAATTGTATAACACCGAAACACCAAAGCCTGATTATGAGCAGGTGATCGACAGGAAACAGTTGGCTATTTCCAACCTTCAGCTTCCTGTTACCGACAGTATCATCAAAAGGATAGCCGTGGTTAACTTTGGTGGCAACAGCTATTACCAGGTAACTGATAATAAAAAGCAGATCTCCTACTTCAACACCTTAACCGGCATAGAACAAATTAATGGCGATGAGGATTATGCCCGCTCTTTAAGTACTTATTACCATACCCACCAGGATCCTGACAAGTTTTATGGCAGAGTAAACGTTAACCAGGTAAAGCAGTTTGATAACGAGTACGGTTTCATCAACAAACGCCTGCCGGTTGAGCGGGTAAGTTATGCCGACGGCAGCAATTGGTATATTGAAACTACCTCATCAAAACTGGCTGCAAAAGTTGCAGGAATTGACAGGGCCGAAGGGCTTTCTTTTATATTTTTACACAAATATTTCGGCATGACCTGGGCGGGTAAGGATATCCGCGATATAGTGAGTATGCTGGCCGCTTTAGGTGTGCTGGTAGTATCGTTATTCGGGTTGGCCTCATTCATCAAAAACAAATAATCAATGAAAAAAAGCTTTATCATTTTAGCCTTAGCCGGCATGGCCCTTGGCGCCTGCAACAGTGCGGTTAAAAGCACCGGCAAAACCGACAGTACCTCAACCGTAAAGAAAAAAGGCAAATACACCTGCACCATGCACCCCGATCTTACCTTTGATAAACCCGGCACCTGCCCTAAATGCGGCATGGCCCTGGTTGAAAGGGATACTACAGAGGATAAGAAATAGTAAAAGAAAAAATGTCATTGCGAGGAGCAGCATAGGCCAACGCAATGGGGCGACGCGGCAATCTTGTAGCTATACAGGGCGGCAATGCATTAGCTAAGAGATTGCCACGCTTCGCTCGCTATGACATATTTTTAAATCTTTCAGCTTGCACACACTGAAAACGTCCTCAATTTCTATCCGTAACAATTACAGCTTCCACCCGTCTCATACTTACAAACAATACAACTTATATCCTGTTATACCCCCTGTTACAAATAAATCACTAATTTTGGCGCTGATGAAAAAGGTGGAAGTATTAAAAATGATTGACCTGGTTGAAGAGATCAAGAAACTTGATGATCTCATACAACAAAGCCGTAAGAAAAAAACTTCTGACTTTGTAATCAACCAGTACGAGGCGAAAAAACTTAAGCTTATTGGTTCAACCATCACTGAACTGGCTTCCGCTCCCATTCAATCCGTCGAAAGCTACCAGCTTATTCAAAAGATCCTAAATAAGTATTACCCCAACATTTCTGAAGAAGCTCTGCTTAATGACGATGACATCAGCAAAATAGCAACCGCTATTTAATTAAAGATGCTTGTTAAAAAGGCGGGTAAATGGATGCCGTTTGCTCCAGCGATTCATCGCCTTTCCAAAACACGGTACCGGGATGAAAATGTTTCCATGAGTGCCAGTATTCCTGGTAGGCCTGAATTTTAGCAAGGCGCTGCCCTTTTTGCAAACCTGCCAGGCATAAGCCGTCCCAATCCCAAACCGAAGCGGTTTCCTCGTCGGTAAGCATGCCTTTATCATCCAGTTTAAAATGAAGGGTTTTACCGCTTACTGATGTATTCCAGGCATGATAGCTGAGGCTGTCCTTTTCAATGCCAATAAGCAGTGAACTTTTGTTCAACTCGTCGTTTAACAGGCGTTTGGCGTACATGTGGCGCCAGTCGTAAGCTTTGGCTTTGCCGTTTATGATCACACCAATTACCCAGCTTTTACGCATCAGGGAATCTTTGTTTTTTATAGTGCTGTCGCGGTCGATAGCCTGCACACGGTCATAGTTTTTCAGGTCGGCATAGTCTGCGGTGTATAGCCTGTCGGGTTGTAAAATGAGCGTTTCGGGATGTTTCTGTAACCAGGCCGCCAGGGTTAATTGCTCATAAGGCAGCTCGGTTAATTGTTTTCCTTTCAGCTCCCCAACAGCCGCGTTACCGGTTGCCTGGTACCACCAGGTTTTGGTGTTTTCATCTTCAATTATGGCATTGTAGTGCCTTGCCCCAACCAGCCTGAAGTTTTGCCTTACTCCGTTTATAACCGGACTGTAAACCCTGCCCGTACGGCACATGGTGCAATAAGTAACCAAAACAGGTTTATCGCCTACATCGTCCTGCAGTTTATGATGATAGCCCAGGTAGATGAGCGGATAAGCCTTGGCTACACCGTTGTTTACAACACCCACTACCAGGTAGCTTAGCGGCACCCTGTTTTTTAATCCGTTGGCAAAAACAGCTTTTGTGGTTTCTTTAAACATGGTTTCGGCCTTATACATATAATCGGTTATGTAAAAGCTGCCTATACAAAGCACAAAAACAGCGGCTTTAACAGCCTTTTGTTTAAAGGTATTTTTAGCGTAGAATTTAAACAGGTACCAAACAATGAATAGCAAGCCAATCAAGCGCAGCGGCATGATCACCTTTTCGAGATAATAACACAGGGTTATGGCATTCAGATCCTGGCTGCCGGGAAATGGCATGAGCAGGTAAGCATGAACAAGGCCGGGCACCACCAGTAAAATGATACCTATCCAGAATATTTTAGCACTGTTCCATCTCATGCTTATTCAATAAATCTTCAGCGTTGGGCTGTTACCTCAATAAGTTTATAATTGGTTTATAATTTCCTAATTTATAAAAATTTACATATTACAAAAAATTATCGCCCAAATAAAACGATCGGCAATTATTGCTTTTTTCCATTCTCCACGCTTTTGATCTCTTCCTTGCGGTCTTTCTTAAAGTCAAAGCTGTTAAATTCCGGCGTTTGCGGCAAGTCAATGGTATAACTTGTCAACGTTTCAACTTCAATTGTGATATCATCTGCAAGCAAATCAATAATATGGCCGCCACCGGTTTTATCATCAGATAAAAAATGAAAATGGTAACCGCTGATATGCGCTCCTTCCATCAGTGCGGGAATCTTAAAACCTATGAAATCGCCTTTGATGTTCTTAAAATCAAAAAAATGTTGCCTGTCAAGCATCGCCGCCAAGGGCAAATAAGGTTTATCAACCGGCGGGAAAGCCCTTGTTTTAACCGTACTAAAATTTCCTTTGATGTGGATAGCGTAGATCCCGTTCTGGTTGGTTAAGATACTGTCGAGGTAGCTAAACAGTGCCGATTTAGATAAAGGCTTATTACACTTATATGTTTTTTCGGCATGAAAAAAGCAAACCACAGCATAAGGGGTTTTGCCGGTATCGGCAAGTTGGGTTGTTTTACCCGTTGACTGGGTTTGATAAAGCTTGCCGTTAAACACCATGAGCTCGCCATCAAGCCTGCCTGGGGCGCCCAAACCAAAATCACCGTGTTGTTTTAATTGTTTATACGGATAATAGGAATCATACAAGCCGCCAATAAAGCCTGCAGCATAACCTGCGCTGAATAAATTTTTATCTGTTGTTTTTTGTTGTGCCGATGTTTTAAGGCTTGTAAAGATCATTAAGAGCGAGAAGCATCTCAGGCATAAATTCTTCATGAGGGGGACGTGTTTTTAAAGCCATAAAAGTAGCTCAAAAATCACTCTGGCATCTGACAAAGCCTGTTAAATTTTACTTTGCCCTTACGGGGTTAAGAATTACAGGCCTTAAATTTGTTTAAACATTTAAAATGGAAATGATGAAAGTAGAAATATGGTCGGATGTGATGTGTCCGTTTTGTTATATAGGCAAACGCAGGTTCGAGGAAGCGCTGGCCGGCTTTGAAGGCAAAGAACAAATTGAGATAGAATGGAAAAGCTTTCAGCTAAACCCCGATCTTAAAACCAACCCCAATATCAGCATTAACCAGTACCTGGCCGATATAAAAGGATGGACGCTTGACCATGCCGAACAGATGAACGATCATGTTACCCAAATGGCGGCACAGGCGGGCCTTACCTATAATTTCAGCAAATCGGTTGTGGCTAATAGTTTTAACGCGCACAGGTTAGCTCATCTGGCCAAAAAACATGGATTGGGAGACGCTGCCGAAGAAGCTTTGTTCAGGGCATATTTTACTGAAGGCCGCAATATTGATGATACCGAAACCCTTATTGAAATGGGCACGGCGATTGGCCTGAACGCTGAAGAAATTAAACAAACGCTTGAAAGCGACACCTACGCCGACGATGTAAAACATGATATTGCCGAAGCTCAATATTTAGGTGTGCGTGGTGTTCCGTTTTTTGTAATGAACCGCAAATATGCCGTATCAGGGGCACAGGAAGTGGCAGTATTTAAAGATACCCTTGCAAAAGCGTTCACCGGCTGGCAGGAAGAAAACCCCAAACCAGCATTTGATACAATCGAAGGCGAATCATGCAGCCCCGATGGCGACTGTAAATAATTGAAAAAATTGTAAACCTTTCTTAACATTATTTGTATCAAATAGTTTTTCTCCTACGTACAAAGAGCTAAAATACTTATATTTAAACCGTAAAACCATAAACTATCACTCTTTGTATATATGAAAAAAATTTACTGCAAAGTAATTACCCTTCTTTTAATAGCAGCTTCGGTAAGTAGCTGCAAACTTGACCCTCCTCTCGGCCCGGATAAAGAAACAAAAGCTATTGACGTTGTCCCTACTACAAATACAGGGACGGGAACTGGTACAGGCACTGGAACGGGGACGGGAACTGGTACAGGCACTGGAACTGGAACTGGAACCGGGACAGGCACTGGTACAGGTACAGGCACCGGGACGGGGACAGGTACAGGAACGGGCACAGGAACAGGAACCAGTACTGCCGACGATGGATCTGATTACCCGGCTACTTCGCAGGGAACCATCTCCTACCAGGTTGATGGGGGTGCCAAGGTTGTAAAGAGCGGCCCTATGCTTACATCTATCGATCAAAGTCCGATATCTACTACCGGAACTACTATGATTTCGTACATCAATGGTAATGGTTCGGATATATTTCAGTTAGGAGCCAATACAGTGGTCGCAGGCACCTATGATCTAATAGATTTGAATGTTAATTTGGGTGCAAATATAGATGCTACTTTTTTGGGTGGCAAAGTTAAGTTTACAACATTAAATCATTCAAGCGCAAGCAAAGGAAATGCAGTAGGTACTTTCAGGGCTGAGTTTAAAAACCTGAATACCGGTATATCATATGTCGTTGTTGGCTCCTTCAATGTAAAAACTTAACAATATAAAAAACAAGATTATAGAAGCGTTCGCTTTCAGTCAATTACAGGCTAAGCGAGCGCTTTTCCATTTATATAGTGTTTAATTCACCTAAAAGTAAAAAACGATTTAGCTTATTAAAAGTACAATTAATTGCCTTATATTTGTGGCAATTAACCATAGTGTCATTTAGACACTATGGCAATACTAAAACATGAACAATTTCCCGCAAAAAACAGATATCATTAACAAACTAACGCTCCGCATTGCCGTGGGTGCTATGTTTTTTATGGCGGGGTTAAGTTTCTCCAGCTGGGCATCGCGTATTGCTACTGTTCAGCAAAATTTAGGTTTATCAGATGCCGGTTTGGGTGCCGTGTTATTTGCCCTGCCTGTAGGCCTTATGTGTTCCCTGCCTTTTTCGGGCTGGATCATCACCAAAATAGGCAGTAAAAAACTCGTTATCGCCGCGCTATTGGTTTATGCTGCCGCATTGGTGAGTTTAGGCCTCGCACAAAATACGTTTCAACTTATCATCTGCCTGCTATGCTTCGGCTTTGCAAGCAATTCTGTAAACATTGCGGTAAACACGCAGGCAGTAGCTACCGAGCAGCTTTACCAAAGACCAATTATGGCCTTTTTTCATGGACTGTGGAGCCTGGCCGGTTTTACCGGGGCAGGTATAGGCACGTTCATGATAGCCAACGGCATTATCCCTTTTCATCATTTTTCGTTAATGCTGATCGTTATAGCGATTGGCGTGGCCGTAGCTGCCCGTTACCTGAAAGATGATAAAGTAACCGATTCCGGGCCTGTATTTGTAATGCCCGATAAATCGCTCATTAAATTAGGTATCATAGCCTTTTGTTCGATGATTTGCGAAGGCGCCATGTTCGACTGGAGCGTGATCTATTTCAAAAAAGTGGTACTGGCCCCCGAAGCGTTGGTTGGCATAGGCTTCACTACATTCATGTTCACCATGGCGGGTGGACGTTTTGTGGCCGATTGGTTTGCTCACAAATTTGGCTTAAAACGCACCTTACAGGTTAGCGGCTCATTAACCGCAATGGGTTTGTTAATAGCCGTAGCTTTCCCCTATGTTTATACGGCCATGGCAGGCTTTTTACTGGTTGGTGCAGGTGTATCATCTGTAGTACCAATGGTATACAGCGCTGCCGGTAAATCAAAAACTATGTCGCCGGGCGTTGCACTGGCTGCAGTATCAACTATTGGTTTTATGGGCTTTTTAGTCGGTCCGCCCGTTATCGGTTTTATAGCAGGAATTGCTACCCTCAGGGCCTCTTTTATCCTGATTGCCTGTATGGGAATTTCGGTAGTAGTGGTATCAACAATGGCCAAAATTGATTCGGATAATACCAAAGAGGAATTACCCAACGATACAACAACCGTTGATTTTAGTCCTCCTGTTCCAAATCCGCAGCAGCAGGATTAAGCAGGTATTCAAACTGCTCGTACCCGTTGTGAAAAATAAACTTCAGCCTTTCCTTCGGTAAATTAATATCCAAAGCCATCAGCGCAAGCGTTTCAGGCAGGTTATCCCTTATCAGTTTAAGATCCGTAACATGCGGCATCTCCACAAAAATATCATCTCCCTGGGGCTTGATCTCCCAACCATTTAAATGAGCGTTTTTCAATGTATTTATCCATTTTTGCTGATAGTTATTCATAATATCCGGTTTCATTGATAAATGTTTTATGGCCGGGTTTTGTTTTAATCCGATGTAATCGGCAGATCATCTCACCCAAAAATCAAACTTAATTCCTTATTTTAGGCATCTATGAAACAAAGCTACCCTATTGATAAAATCACGCAGCCGGTAAGCAAATTCATAAACCAGGAACATACCGGCGGCATAGTACTTTTTATCAGCGTAATTGTGGCTATCGTATGGGTAAACTCGCCTTTTCAGCACAGTTACCACCAACTTTGGGAACTCAAACTATCGCTCGGTTTTGATAAATATGTTTTAAACCATCCCCTGCACCTTTGGATCAACGACGGCCTTATGGCTTTATTTTTCTTTGTGATAGGCCTCGAGTTAAAACGCGAGTTTATGGCCGGCGAACTATCCTCTGTAAAAAAAGCTTCACTCCCCATGTTTGCCGCATTGGGTGGAATGCTGGTTCCTGCTTTCATCTTTTTCCTTTTTAATACAGGTAAGCCATCGGCCCATGGCTGGGGGATCCCGATGGCTACAGATATAGCCTTCGCGCTGGCTTTACTATCTATGGCGGGCAAACATATTCCATCCTCTGTAAAAGTTTTCCTGTCAGCATTGGCCGTTGCCGATGACCTTGGCGCTGTTTTAGTTATTGCTCTTTTTTACAGCAGTCACATAGCGCTTGTGCCGCTTACCTTTGGGGTTTGGCTGCTGGTGCTGCTGCTTATCGGCAATAAAATGGGGATCAGGAGTACCGCTTTTTATTTGATCATAGGCTTCGCTGTTTGGATAGCTTTTTTACTTTCAGGCGTCCACGCAACCATCGCAGGTGTATTGGTGGCTTTTACTATTCCAGCACGTACCCGCATCAGCGAGATCAGTTACACCCAATCTGTAAAGCAATACCTTACCGATTTTGAAAACGAGCAGCCCAACAACAGTACGCTTATAACGCCCGAACAGCACCACATTATTGATAAAATAAAAAAGCTGAGCCTTGACGCCGAAACACCGCTGCAAAAAATTGAACACATCCTGCATCCCTGGGTAGCTTTCGTCATCATGCCGCTTTTCGCTTTAGCCAATGCCGGGATTATTGTTAGCCATGACTTTTTCTCGTCACTGGCCAACCCTGTTAGCATGGGAGTGGCTATAGGCCTGCTTGCCGGCAAGTTTACAGGTGTATTGCTCTTTACCTGGCTTATGGTAAAATTTGGCGCGCAATTACCCGCAGGCTCATCCTGGAAACAAATGACAGGTGTGGCTTTGCTTGCAGGCGTAGGTTTTACCATGTCCCTTTTTATATCGGCATTAGCCTTTGATCATGTCGAAATGATTGACCAGGCCAAATATGGGATCCTGTTGGCCTCTTTGCTGGCCGGGATATCGGGGGTAGCTGTTTTAAGCCAAAAGCCGAAGGCTTAAAGCATAAAGCCAAAATGAATGTATTATCCACCTCCTCTATGAACCATGAACTATCATCCATGAACCGCAAGGCTACTGCTTCCAATTTGGCTTACCATAAATGCCCAGTGGTGTTATGCGGTTTTGGAAAATGGTTTGCGGGCTATTATAAAACTTTATAAAATCACCGGCGCTGGTTTGGCCGGGGTATGGAACGTAATAATGATGATCGTTTCCGTTGCGCCATGCCATTACGTAGGATACTTTATGCTTAGCGAGGGTTTGCAGTATTATATCCGTCCACCAGTTGGACATGGGGACACCTTCATAGCCGGTTTCGGGCAGGCATGTTATTTTATGGTGTTTTACAGCGATGCCATCAACAATGGCAAGGCGTTGATCCAGCTTAGCTTGAAAACGCTCAACGCTTTGCGTACAATAATTATCAAAGCCTATAAAATCCGCGTAAGCATCGCCGGGATAGCGTTCCAAAAACTCATCTTCCGATTCAAAATCAGCCGCCGAGTATACAATGAGCAGGTTATGCAGCTTCTTTTTATCCCGCAGGTAATCGATAGTAAAACGCCACAGGGCTTTAAATTCATCGGGAGTACAGGTGTTTTTGCACCACCAAAACCAATTGCCCGTAAGTTCATGAAATGGCCGGAACAATATCGGGATAGCCTCGCCTTCCGGGCCTTTCATATCAGCTAAATAATTGGCCGCACGATCAAGATATCCAACATATACATCATGAAACGCGCCGCCGGGGATAAGATCTTTTACCGTATGCTGCGTGGTATCCCAGGCGGTTTTGCCATTGACCGGGTTATCCATATGCCAGCAAAATGTATTGATGCCGCCGCGCGCATAAACATCTTTAACAAACCGCTTCTGCTGTTCAAAGGCGATTCCGTTAATATCGTGAATGCTGTCGTGCTCAATCCTGGCCAAATCCCAGCCATACAGGGCCGGGTATGATCCGGTAACACTCTTAACATCTGAGCGGTCCGGTTCATTACGCCATCCCACACCATAAGCTAGGTCATCGTGGTGACCAAATATTACCCCCACGTTAAGCAGGCGCTGCATACTGTAAAAAAGCTGCCGGGCTTCGGTTGTGGCATGTTTATCGGCAGGTTCAAACAGCTGCGCCATAGCGGTTGAACTATGGATCAGCAGGTATAAAACAGCAATCCTTCTAAAAAATTTTATCATATTCACTGCCGCTAAGTTACACCATTTGAAGGCCTGCTTTGTCGCTAATTTATCGGGCCTATACGCCTGATAATTTCAATACACGCACGGCTGTTATGATAGGGGCATTTCCAAAGCCCTGCTTTGTCCTCGCAGGGCATAATACTGCCATCGGCTTTGATACCCCAAAACCATTCACCGTTTTGTTTATCCAGTATTTTATCTTTTATAAAAGCCCAGTTTTTAAGGACCAAGTGAAAGTATTTATCACTACCGCTAACCTGCCAGGCGTTGTAAAAACCTACCATAGCTTCGGCCTGTACCCACCAGTGTTTTTCTTTGATGAGGTGATCATCCGCCGGTTCATATTCATACCATAAGCCACCATCAACGTCTAAACCCTGTATAGTTGCTTCTGCTATCGCGATGCAAGTGCTGCTGACCCTTGTAATCATTTCATGATTGCCGATAACTTCAGCGGCCTCCAGTAAAAGCCATGTAGCTTCAATATCGTGCCCATACGATATGGTTTCCGACCGGCGGTTCCAATCCTCATCAAAAAACAGCACGAGGTGCCCGGTTCCAGCATCAATAAAATGATCAAAAAAATTATTGATCAGGGTTTCAATCTGCTGTTTAAGTCCGTCATCGGGCCAGATGCGGTACAGGTTGGTATAAGCTTCCAGTACGTGCAGATGGGTGTTCATGGTCTTTTTCTCATTGGCATCCTTAGCGCTTAGCCTAAGATCGCCGAGCGGTTGCCAATCGCGCGTGAAAGCTTCGAAATAACCCGTTTTATCCTTGTCGTAACTTTTATCAACCAAAAGATGATAGAGGCCGATGGTTTCCTCCTTTGCCCTTGCTGATTTCGAAGCTATATAGTATTCGCTCAGCGCGTAAATGGTAAAGGCATTGGCATATACCTGTTTTTTTGTATCCAACATATCGCCTTTATAATCAACCGACCAATACACACCGCCAAACTCATCATCAACAAAATGAGCTTTGATATAATCATAGGCCCGCTCAGCTGCCTGTAAATAAGCTTCATCAGGATTTTGATTATAAGCAGCTGAAAAGCTCCACAGTATCCTCGCGTTTAAGACCGAACCTTTGGGAGCACCGGGAATAACCTGGTTGACATTGTTGATCTTGCCCCAAAAACCACCATTTACTTCATCTACAGTATGATTGAGCCAATAATTGAGGACATTTTTCAACTCACCTGTTAGCTCATTGCTGAAGACAGCAAGCTGATGATTTGAAACAGTATTTGATGGTTGAAGCATGTTTAAATCTCTGTTCAGGCGCCGGCTCCCTGTAATTGGCTTAAAGCTTTATTTTTATCGATAATATTGTACACTGCCTGTACCGATGAGGCCGAACGCAAACCATCGGCCGGTGTGTTCATGGCATAGTCTATCAGTTTATCAATTGTAGTAGTGGCTACATGCATGCGGGTATCTGAGGACGCATAATAAACATAAACCGATCCGTTATCATCGGCTATCCAGCCATTACAGAACACTACATTGGATACATCGCCGATACGCTCCTCACCAACCGGTGCCAAAAAATAACCTGCTGGTTGGTAAAGTACTTTAGTAAGGTCATGAAGGTCGGTCATAAACATGTATAACACATAACGTAAACCAGCAGCTGTATTGCGTACGCCATGCGCCAGGTGCAGCCAGCCTTTTTCCGTTTTGATTGGCGCCGGGCCCTGGCCATTCTTGGCTTCGTAAACGGTATGGTAGCTTTTATTGTGAATGATAGTTTCGTGGTCAACAACCGCGTTCTCTATAGTATCGCACAAGCCAAAACCTATTCCACCGCCGGTCCCTGCACTGATAAAACCATCCTGCGGACGGGTATACAAGGCATACTTACCATCAACAAACTCGGGGTGTAATACCACGTTGCGCTGCTGGGGCGAGTTGGTTTTCAGATCGGGCAGGCGCTCCCATTTTACCATGTCCCTGGTACGCGCAATACCGCAGGCCGCTATCGCCATCGACTGATCATATGACGGAGCTTCGGGGTCACGACGTTCGGTACAAAACAGGCCATAGATCCAGCCATCTTCATGTTGAGTAAGGCGCATATCGTACACATTGGTATCGGGTTCATCGATTTGGGGCAGCTCAACCGGGTAATCCCAAAATTTAAAACCATTGATCCCATCAGCACTTTCGGCCACAGCGAAAAATGATTTCCGATCGGCGCCTTCAACCCTCGCTACCATCAGGTATTTGCCGTTAAACTTTATAGCGCCGGCATTAAAAACGGCGTTAATACCAAAACGTTCCATTAAATGAGGGTTGGTTTTAGCATCAAGATCATACCGCCACTCAAGCGGGGTATGGGCGGCAGTAAGCACAGGATATTTAAACCGGCAAAAAATGCCGTTGCCTGTTTCCTCAACCTGGTTTTGCCGGTTAATCAATTGCGCTTGTTCGGCCTGTAGTTGAACGAGCCTTTGGTTAAATTCCTGCGTCATATAGTTTTCTATCAATAGTCCTTTAATTTATTCCACCAGGTTTTTTTCAGTATGGTGATAGTTACCACCAGTATAGCTACGGTAACTATAAGCGATGTTTTTTGTGCCAGTATCAGGTACATGGGCAGTATGGTAAGGCAGCATTGTGTAATAGTGCCTATAACCACGTTGAACATGTTTAGCTTAAAGTTTTTGTTGGGCACAAATGATGGATCTTTCTCCATTACCAAAGCCTTAACAGGCCCCCAAAAGCCCCATGGCCTTACGGTGGTATAAAACGACCGCAACACGGTCATATCCGTTGGCGCTGTAGCGTACGAGCCGATAACCGAGCCTCCCAGCGAGATGGCAAACAGCACCGGAAACCAGTACAACAGTTGAACCGAAGGGATAATAAGCGAGAATATCATGGCTGACAAAATCCCCGAAAGCATCCCGTAAAAAAAACCGTTGGCATTAAAGCGCCACCAATGCCATTTAAGTACGTTACTGGCTATATAACCGCCATAAAGTGCCGATACTATCCATTGCAGCACACTGTTCACATCCTTTACAAAAAAGCCGAGTATCACGCCTACCGCTACCACAAAAACCCCCACCATGTAATTGGCGGTGATGATTTTTTTGGTAGATGCCTTCGGGTTGATGTATTTGAGGTAGATATCATTCACAATATAAGCCTGCGCCGCGTTCATGGTACCGCTAAAGGTGCTCATGAAAGCCCCAAGCAAACCGGCCAGCAGCAAGCCAACCAAACCAACGGGCAAAAAGTTGTTGATTACGGCCGGCAGAATGCGTTCAAAATCAATAGCCCCTTTGGCGTCTTTCAAATCCATTTGGTGATAAAAAAGTACGCCCAGTATGGTTAAACTGACGATGAGCGAATAGCGGATAGGCAGCAGGATGATATTTACAAAGCCGCTCATTTTGCTGGCCTCTTCGGGCGAGCGGGTGGAGAGGATCTTTTGCATATCATAATTAGGCGCAGGCCCGGCCACTGCCGCGAAGAAGCCTTTAAAGGTCATCATCATAAAAAACAGGCCGAACAGCGAATAACCATCTTCTTTGATCTTATTATTTACCTCGTTGATGATCCCCGTCCAGCTAAGGCCAAGATTTTTACCAAAAAAAGGGCTATACCAGCCATCGGGCACATTGAGGTGGTTGCCGCTGAGTTTGCCTGCAGCTATGAAACTGATCCACACGCAGGCTACGGTCATAATGCCGTACTTGATCATATCGCCCAGTACAATACTATGCATGCCGCCTATGATAGAATAAAACATGGCAAATAGCGTAAATATGATCCCGTACATATGCGGCACATACTGAGGTGCAACATGGAAGGGCACGTAAGCTTTAACCAAATCCCAGGGGATAAATATTTCAATGAACTTGCCCAAGCCAATAAATCCGTAGGCTAAAAAGCCAAAACAGCTTAACAGCGCGAAAGCGATAACCACCACATTTGAACCTGTTACCCCCGGCCCGGTTTTACCGAAGCGGGTTGCCAGCCATTCGGCCCCGGTAGCGGCGTTTGACCGACGCAGCCAGCGCGACAGGTACATCATCAAAAACACCTGGTTAAATACCGGCCATAGCCAGGGGATCCAGATGCTTTTCATGCCATAAACAAAGCACAGGCTTACCATCCACATGGTGCCACTGATGTCGAACATATCGGAGGCATCGCTTAAACCCAGTTTATACCAGGGTAAAGATTTGCCGCCCAGCATGTAGCTTTCCTTATTTTCGCGGGCTTTTTTACGGTACCATAAACCAATAAAAATGGTGCTCAGCAGGTATAAAACTATAATGGCAACATCAAGTAAGTGTAACTTCATCTTGTCT
>Ga0157372_10002885_pt1 | contig 18580 bp, 12 predicted proteins | sample C55metaG_FD_115307 | JGI IMG/M metagenome (GOLD analysis project Ga0157372, IMG submission 115307) | Corn rhizosphere microbial communities from Kellogg Biological Station, Michigan, USA - C5-5 metaG | ecosystem: Host-associated > Plants > Roots > Rhizosphere > Soil | place: USA: Michigan... | reverse complement strand
TCATCTGCAACAACCATTCTTTGCAATGGCGGAACCGCTGATGTAACAGTGAGCGCAATGGATGGAACAGGTCCTTACACAGGAACCGGAACATTCACCGTAAGCGCAGGAACATACACCTACACGGTTACTGATGCGAACGGATGTACCGCAACTACAAGCATCACGGTAACACAGCCTGCAGCGTTGATGGCAATGTCGTCTGCAACAGCAATTCTTTGCAATGGCGGAACCGCTGATGTAACAGTGAGCGCAATGGATGGAACAGGTCCTTACACAGGAACAGGAACATTCACCGTAAGCGCAGGAACATACACCTACACGGTTACCGATGCAAACGGATGTACTGCAACTACAAGCATCACGGTAGCGGAGCCAACAGCCTTAATGGTAATGTCATCCGCAACAACTATTCTTTGCAACGGCGGAACTGCTGACATAACAGTGAGCGCAATGGATGGAACCGCTCCTTACACAGGACCAGGAGCATTCACCGTAATCGCAGGAACATACACGTACACTGTTACAGATGCGAACGGATGTACTGCAACTACTACCATCACTGTTACGGAACCTTCCGCGATCACTTCAGCCACTACCTCAACAAACTCGAACTGCGGCACTGCAACAGGATCGGCGACGGTGACGGCGAGCGGCGGAACAGGCACATTATCATACCTCTGGTCGAGCGGCGGAACTGCAGCTACAGAAACAGGCCTTACTTCCGGATCATATACGGTGACCATCACCGATGCTAACGGATGCAGCGCTACAGACATTGCAAGCGTTTCCGACATCGGGGCACCGACGGTGACAACCCTTTCTACTGATGCATCCTGCTATGGTGCAAGCGACGGATCGATCGACAATACGGTTACAGGCGGTGTGGGAAGCTACACGTATGTATGGAGCAACAGCGCCGTAACGGAAGACATCAGCAGTCTCACCGCAGGCACATACACCTACTCGGTTACCGATGGTGCAGGCTGCGAAGCAACAGGCTCCGTAACAATTGCCGAGCCGGCTGCTATCGATGTAACAACAACACTGAGCGGCGCTACGATCACTGCGAACAATGCAGCAGCAACGTCCTACCAGTGGATCGACTGCGGCACAAACACAGCCATCGCCGGTGAAAACGGCCAGAGCTTTACAGCGATGGCGGATGGCAGCTACGCAGTGGTGATCGGCGAAGGAGCATGCTCCGACACGTCGGCTTGTGTAACCGTAACAGGGACCGGAGTTGAAAAGTTCACCAATGCACAGCAGCTGAGCATTTATCCGAACCCGAACAACGGCGTGTTTACGATCAGGGCAACTGTTAAAGGAAGCTACAGGATCGTGAATGAGCTCGGACAAAATGTATACATGGTGGAGCTGAATGCTGAGAACAACTACAGCATTAGCATCGACGGATTAAGCAACGGTGTGTATTTCATCACCGGCTACAGCAACAAACAGGTGGTACAGCAGAAGATCGTTGTAACGCACTAATGAAAGAATACAAAAAAGTAAAAAGGCCTCCGGCAGATAGCGGGAGGCCTTTTTACTTTATACCAGAGGTGATCCATCAGCCGATCAATCAATTTCTCATAGTTATACGTATTATCTGCTGAGCAGTATCTTCACATTCTCCGTGCGGCTGCCGATGCGCACCTGCAGGAAATAAACGCCGGTGGCAAGCTTGCTGTCGAGCTCGATCACATCTTTCACACAACCGCTGAAACGGGTCGGCGGCGTGCGGTAAACCGTTTGCCCTACCGCATTCAGCACCCGCACTTCAAGCTCCGCTTCCGTATTGTCCTCGAGGCAAAAGTCAAACGTAAACAAGCCGGTAGTAGGATTCGGATATACGCTTACACGGAAAAAATTATTGATGGTTTCCTGCGAAGCAGGCTCCGGGGTTCCCAGCAAGGCCACTGCGCTGTTAACGGGGTCAACGGGATCGCTGCTTTCACAATCCGCCTGCGTTACCGTTGCGAGCGCCGACCATGCAACGGAAGAGCCGTTCACGATCATTACCTGGTAGCTGCCGGGAACATCCGCGGTGTAGGTATCGGCTGTGGCGCCGGGAATATCCTCACCATCGCGCTTCCATTGGTACAGGTAATCGCTGCAGGTATTCGCATACAGCTTTACGCTGCCGTTCCTGCAGATCGCTGTTTTTCCGCCGGTTGTGATCCTTGCCGTGAGCGATGAGCTTATGCTCACCGTTGTCGGCGCCGACCATGCCGTGCAGCCTTTGCCGCTGATCCTCACCTGGTAATCGCCGTCCGTTGACGCCGTGTAGCTCGCCGCGACAGCTCCGGGGATCTCTTTCTCGTCGCGGATCCATTGATATTCGTAGCCTTCGGCTGCATCCGACTGGAGCAGCACACTTCCGCCCGGACAGAAAGTAGTGGCGCCTGTCGCCTTCAGTGTGGATGTGCAGGGCGCTTCCGCTGAAGCAAACTCCTGTTCAGCAGTAGAATCTGCGGGTTCGGCAGCGCGGCTTTTAATAGCCTTTAATTTCAGGTTAAAGCTGATGTCGGAGCTGGTAGCGCTGTTCTGGTGCACTTCCACCGCTATCACGTTACTTCCTGCGTGCAGCGCGGCTGCGCTAAGCGTGGTAGTAATGTAAGCCGACTCTGCCGCGCCGTCAACATACGTCGCCGCAAGCGTATTGTATGCGATAGTGCCGCGCGGCATGTTGCTCCTGAACAGCTCTGTCCCGTTCAGGTAAACCACGGCGCCATCATCGCGCAGGAGGCTGAGCTCTAATCCTGTTATGCCCGAAATGCTCGAAACGCTGAATGTTTTCCGGAAGTATGTGGTGATGTATTTATTGCTTGCAGAAGGTCCGTAGCTCACTACCGTGGCCTCTCCTCCATCGCCGTAGCCGAGCTCGGCATTTCCTGTTTTCCATCCTGTTTCGCTGTACGACGCGTTTCGCCAGGCGGTGCCCTGGTTGCTGCCGTTATCGAGGTATTTCCAGCTTGCGCCCGCCGTGATCAGGTCGGTGGATGTTGTTGTTCCTCCGCTGAAAGGGATAAGCCTTCCGCCCGGGATCGGCCGCTCCTGGGCACCGCCGGGCAATTGCCATCCCACCTCGAGGTGATCGCCCATGTTCGATTCCTTGTGCAGCGCTTCAATATAATATTTCTGTCCTGCCACGAGGTATTTCGCAACCGATTGCTGCGAAGGATATTTTGTCCACTCGCCCGAAGCGGTCCAGCCGGAAACCGAAGCGATCTTTACTTTGTTTGCAGGCAGATCATTCGTGCTCAGCCACAGCTCGCTGTTATCGTCGCTCGAGATCCAGAAAATATAATTCCCCGTAACTGGCGGACAAACATATCCCCTCACCCGTTGCCCGTAATTGTCGGCAATATTCTCAGGCGTCTTGAACAGGCTGAGCGTGCCGGATGCGGATGGTGCAGAGCTCACAGGAATATCGGAGATGAGATATCCGTTCACGCCGTACCACACATCGCGAGAAATGGTTCCCGTACCGCTGCAGGTGGAAGCCGGCGCATTCTTAAAATAATAATTATCCGCCCAGATGTTATCGGTAAGCGATTGCACCGAACCGGCCGACGAATTGAGGAACCAGTTCTGATCGGGTGCCGCATCGAAGAAAAGCAATGCCCGCACTTTGTGATAATCGGATTGCAGCTCCTTGTCCATTTTTGCGAACCATGCGCCTTTGCTTTCGGACGATGTATTCTCACCGCTCAGGCGCTCGCGGCAGCCTACTTCGCAGATGTACAAAGGTTTTGCGGGAAAATATTTTGTGAGGTAATAATAGGTCTCCGTGGTCTGCCACCTGAAAGAGCGCCACCATGGCAGCGCGGTGGGATAATGGTTGTTGTAAATATCCGTTGCGATAATGTCGACATACGAATTCCCCGGGTAGGCCGGAACTACCCAGTTGTAGGATTTGTATGGAAAATAATCGGAGTTCACGCACCACATCCATTTCACCTTCGTAACGCCCCTCGCCCTGAACCTGTCGACCACGTGCCTGTACGCAGCCACATACCTTGCAGGGTCCTGCCCGTTGTGCGTGATCGACCATGGATACCAGTCGCCTTCAAACTCGTGCATGAAGCGGATGATCACCGTATCGGTGTAGGTTTTCATCTTGTTCGCAAAATTGTCGATGTAGGCATCGTAATCGCCGTTAATGATATTGTTGAGCCGCGGCTGCACCGGGTCGAGCCGGGCATAGCCCTGGAACATCGGCTCCCAGGTGATCACAGGCGTATAGCCATTGTTCAGCAGGGTCTGGATCTCGTTTCCGGGAAGCTCATTGGCAACGTGGCCTCCGTCGGTTGCGAAGTGCAGGAAAAAATTCGCATACTTTAATTTCTTTCCGGGTGAAGCGGGGAAATACGACTCCACCTGTCCCGGAATCTGGTATTCCTGTCCTCTCGAATTATTATGAAAGGCGCCAAGCAGGCAATAGTCGCTGGCATTCTTCGGCGGCAGGTCGAACATGGTTGCGCCGTGCGGCATTGCGCCTTCCGAAAAATTCACCATATCAAGATAGAATACGGGACTGCTTAAGCCCGGGTTGCTGCGGTTAAAGCGAAACTCAGCCATCAGCAGCATGCCCTTGTTGGAGCTAAACGTCATATCGAACACACCGTTACCGCCGGTATTTATATCAGTAAAATCTTTTAAGGGGATTGAAATGAACTGCCAGCCGGAGCCTCCGGGAACCACAACGGACTTTTTCCAGGTATCATCCGATGAGATCTGGTAAGCATTGTCCTGGTTGTCGTCATCGGTAAGCACCACATCAAACGTGGCGCTCTGGTTATTGGAGACAGGATTGTAAAAGAAAAAGTTAAAGTTGTCGCTGTTGGGATCGAACTCGATGTAGCGCGAGATCCCTCTTCCAAAAACGCCATACCCGGTATTCCAGTTGAGGTTGAGCTTCAGCACCCTGTCGCCGATCATGTCGCTTGCCGACAGCGGGTTTGCCGCCACGCGGTACACGAGATCGCCACCGCCGTAATCGCCTTCGGGCAGATCGCCCTGGTTAATATCGAGGCCATCGAAATCATATACGATGGATTTCAGCTGCCCGAACGATACCTGGGCGCTGAATAAAAAAAACAAACAAGCTATGCCGGATTTTGTAAAAACATTCATGGTTACCTGATTTCAAGTTGTTGAACAAATACGTCTTCATCACGCACGATCTTTAATGTGTAGGCGCCTGCTCCCGTTTCGGCGAGATCGATCATCTTCGCGTAATCGCCCTTGAAGCGGTACTGGTTCTCCAGGAAAACAGTTTGTCCGTTCTTGTCGGAAATAACGATCAGCAGGTTGTCGATCTCTTTTTCGTTGCGGAATTCGACGCTGACCGTGCGGGCTGCTTTTTCCTGCACCCTTACCTGTGGCGCGGGAGCTGCTTTCGGCTGCGTTTGAGCGGCAGCAGCAATTGCACTTAATGACAGAAGTAGTATGAATAAAGATCTCATAGGGGTGAATTAATTGATTTGAGCACTGATTTTTCAAAGTACAGTTGTAAAAAAATGTACCATCGGCAGTAAAATCCCGCTAAAAAAAATTTCTTAAGATGGCGTTAACGCTTCGGTAACAAGGGCAGACGGAGCGCTGTGTTCGGTATTCCAATATGCGGCGCGTACGAACACGGCAAGAATGTAACAGTTCTGAAGCGCCCACAATCCGTTCACAACGGTGGCGAGCACAAAATCGGGCTTCGCGGAAAATGCGGGGACAATGTTAAACAGCAGGCCTATAAGCGTAAGCGTGATGATGGTGATGTGCGGCCACGCATAACGGAAGGGATGCGCCTTCTGCTTCGACTTCGGTGTTACGTTGAATTTTATTTTCCGTCCCGAGATCACTTTGACGAGCGCCTGGAAGTTGAGCCAGAAAAGGCAGATGTGATATTGCTTTCCGCGCTTTTGCGAAACGCCCCAGGAGCCGGCCACTTCAGTGATCTTGATCATGATGAAGAACGGCAGGAAGAAGATGAAGAAGTCGGCCGTTTTGCAGCTCACCGGCATGATGTGAGTGAAGAAGAACAGGATCGGGCTGAAGAGGAACACCATCGTCCAGATGCAGGAAAAATACGACCATACCGAATTGAAATAGCAGATCCGCTGCCGCCAGGTGAGACCCTTTTTAAAGAGCGGGTTATCGTGGATCGCAATGTCGATGGAACCTTCAGCGTAGCGTGAGCGCTGCTTTACGAAGGAATCGATATCCTGCGGTGAGAGCAGCTTGCTTTCCACATAAGGATGCATCACGCTTTCCCATTTGCGGTTCTCATGGCTGTGAAGCACCATGGAAGTGTACAGGTCTTCCGAAGCATGGAACATGAACGGCGCCACCTTGGTGCTGCGGAACATGATCTTCTTTTCCTGTTTGCTGCTGATCGGATCGCTCATCCTTTTCGACTCTATCGCCCTTGCGATCTTACGATTCAATGCGCCTGCGAACGATTCGAGGGCGGCTCCCATCACAGCTTCCCTCCGGTGCACCGATCCGGCGCCGCAGCAAAAGGATGCATTGTGGTTATTTCTCTTACGCTGGATCACCTGGTAGAACTGGCGGGGATCGCTCCCGTAAATGTCTTCACCCGTTTTGAGATCGGGAGTAAGATAGCTGATCGCCCGCTTGAGCTTTTCGGAAGTGATGCCGGCTGTTTGTATAATGTAATTGCTCAGCGGGATGCCTTCCGTTGTATCATAGAACCATTGGCAGGTTTGCACCCATGCCACTTTCTGCTTCCGGAAATAGCCCAGCGTATTTTCGAGAAATCCCGGGAACGGCCGCGTGTCGGCATCCAGGATCACGAAGAGGTCGCCGGATGAATGTGCCAGCCCGTTCTTTAAATTACCGGCCTTGAACCCGAAATTATTTTCGCGTGTGAGATAATGGATTCCCTCTTCCTCGCAGAGCTTTTTGATATTCTCCTTCGCGGGGTCTCTTCCATCCCTTCTTCCGTCGTCGAGGATATAAATATTGATCTCCACATCGTCGTACGGGTATCTGAGCGCCTTCGTATCTTTAATGGTGTAACGAAGCAGCTCCAGCTCCTCGTTAATGGTAGCAATGAACACATCCACCTTCAGAGGCCGGTCCCAGCCGCCTTCGGGCGTTTCAATGTCGGATAGGTAATGAGGAGGCGGTAATTTTTCGGCATCCTTGCTTTTCCACATATCAAAAATGTAAAAAAAGATGCTGATGAAAGAAACGGTTTCCGCTATCACAAGTGTGAGGGAAAACCACATTGCATCGTAATTGAGGGAATAAGCCCATCGCCAATAGATGTATACAAAGCCCGTAAGCACCGTAAGCACGCCGGCTACCTGGAACAGCAGGGCGCGGTGCGGATGCTCCTTTACAGGCTCATACGGCTTCCGGTGCTCAAATTTATTGAAATAGAACTGTTTCATGCCCAGGCTTTAAATGATACAATTCACGTGTTAAACTTGTACCATGTTAAAAAACAGGGGATTAAATTTAATTTTCCCCACTCTGTGGTGAATTTACCTGAGCCCTTATTTTGTGGGAGAAAGCACGAGAATAAACTGGTTGAGATCGTCGCTGCCGATGTAAAGATCTCCGCGCAGATCGGTTTCAAGACCTACGGGCCTTGCCCATGGCGCTACAGAAGGCGAGGGAAGAAAACCTGTAACAAAATCGCTGACGGATGTAACTTCATTGTTGCTGTTAAACTGCAGGTACACCACCTTGTAACCCGTGGGGGGCTTGCGTTCGAACGAGCCCCTGTACGCTACGAAAGCGCCATTCACATATTTTTTACCGAACGACCTGTTGGCGAACTTTATCGCCATGGGCGCTGAATGCGCCTGTACGAGGGCGGCCGGGGCTTTCATCTTCTTTACAAGGGCGCTGTCGGCCGCTGTGAGCGGAAGGATCTTTTTATAATCGTCGTGCACATTAAAATCGAAATATGTCTGGTAGCCGTATGCGAAGGGATAGCCGTAAAAGCCGCCCTCACGTACCGCATCCACCCATTCAGGCGGAATATCATCGCCCTGGTAATCGCTGCCGTTATTGGTGGCCCAGAGCTCACCGGTTTGAGGGTTCAGCTCCATCCCCACACAGTTGCGCGTTCCGCTTGCGAAGATGCGCCTGTTTTTTCCGTCCAGGTCAAACTCGTAGATCACCGCCCTGTCCTCTTCCCTGCAAATGTTACAGGATGAGCCGACCGAGAGGTACACCTTTTTTTTCAGCTCGTCGAACACGATGGTGCGCGTGGTGTGTCCGCCCGGCGGGCGCAGCTTTCCGGGGAGAATGCTGTCGATGAAAGAGACCCTCGTTTCGTAAACTCCATCGCCATCCTTGTCACTAAACTTTTCCACCTTCTGCTCTTCCGCCACATACATGTCGTTCTTATAAAACGCAACATCGTGCCCGTAGGCATCTTTCGCAGCAACAATGGCCGTATCCGCCACATGATCGTGATCACGGTCGGGCAGCGCAATTATTTCGCCGCTGTTCATATTCGCGATGTAAAGAACGCTGTCGGGTCCCCAGGCCATGAACCGCGGCTTGGAAAGGCGCCCGGCATAAAAGAGCGTAGCGGTATAGCCCGCAGGAATATTTACATAATGATCGCCCGGCAGCTGTGCCTTGAACTTAGAAGGCACCTCCACTTTCCGCTTCTGCAGGGGGATGCTCTTTTCGGGGCTGAGCTTCGCTGTTCCCGGCTGCGCTATGCAATAAACGGGGAATAAAAACGCGATGCAGATCCTCGTGGTATTTTTTTTGATTGACACAACTAACAAGTTATTTATTGGATCACAGCAAATTTTTGTGCCACCCTGCTTGCTTATTTTAAGCCGCTATAATTATCCGGATGAAACTAATATACACGCTCTCCATTCTTCTATGCTCCGCGATCGCGGTGAGCGGACAAACCATTCCACCGCTCTTCTTCGGTCAGAACGCATGGATGGCGGATACGCTGGGCGATATCGAGAACTGCAGCGGTAAGGCGTATGGCATCAACTGCAAGCTGTACGGAAAGATAAACCAGAACAATACCTGGGAGCGTGTAAAGCAGAGCGGTGTAAAGCTCATCAGGTTCGGAGGCGAGCATGCCGACCAGAACATGCCTACACGAAGGCAATACATCCAGGTGATCGACTCAGCACGGTCGAAGGGTATAGAACCGTTGCTGCAGGTTCCTTACAACAATAATGTGTACACGGCCGATACTGCGGCGGCGCTGGTGAAGTTCATCAACGTAACCATGAAGCGGAATGTAAAATACTGGAGCATCGGCAACGAGCCCGACCTTGAGCCGCCCAACGGATACGGTTATTACACGGCATCACCGGTGGCCGATTATACGCGGCAGTTCGCAGTAAAGATGAAAGCGGTTGATTCAACGATTATCACCCTGGGGCCTGAGCTTACCTATTATGATGACCGCAATCACCTCATCACCGACCTTACCACACCCGGCGGCTTTTACGACATCACCGGCAAAGTGCCCGGGCACAGCTATTACTACCTCGACATTATCACCTTTCATTCTTATCCCTACGGCGGCAATCAAACGCGTGCCGAGCTGCTGAGCAACCTGCGCGACCCCTGGCACATTTCGCACATGCTCGACCTGCTAAGCGCAAGGCTGGACACCTGCAACACCTATCACCACCGCGGTGAGCATGCGCTGAAGATCGCGCTTACCGAAACAAACCTCAATTACAGGAACTCTCCCGACCCCGAGCTGGATGCGCACAGCTTTCTTGCCGGGCAGTTCTGGTGCGAGCTGATGGGCGTGGGAATGGAAAAAGGGCTTGCCTTCGTTGCTTTCTGGAGCGTGATAGAAGTATCGCTCGGCTATATCGACGAGCGCACATACAAGCTCTGGCCAACCTATCATCATTATAAATTGATGACCGACAATATAAAAGGAACTTACTATAAAAGTGAGATCACAGGGGCCAACAAGGATCTGAAAGTGATCGCCGCAGCGGATTCGAACTACATTACGGTGATGCTGCTGAACCAAAAGAACGGCAAATCATCCTACAGATATTCCGTACAGCTGGGCAACGGCACTATCACAGGAACGGGAGATGTGCAGATACGGATAAAGGACATCGCGGGACTCGACAGCACGTTTGTATACAGCGATTCGATCGAGGATGAATCCACCGGCCTGCTGGTGTTCGACTACGACGGCCGGCTCGTAAAAAAATACAGCTATAAAAAAAGCGATGGCCCCAATGCCGTTCCGAAGCTCATAAAAGGTCCCGTGCTGAAAAACAGCGCAAAGAGCTATTAAGCGCTGCTCCGCATTTTATTCATTCGGCTTCTTCCGGAACAGATCGAGGAATTTTTTGAGGATGCGCAGCAGGAAGCTGATGAAGCGCGATACATATCCCCAGATGCCGTATGCTCCGCCATCCCAGGGCAGGTCCTTCACAAAGCGCTGCTGGTCGTGAAACCTCCAGGGCGCAAGCAGCTCCGGCTCATGCAGGTTCCAGAGCTCACAAGGTTTTTCCTTACTTCCCGATTTTGTCAGGATGCCGTTAACAGCCCGGCGGGCCGCTTCGTTAGCGCCTTCCATGGTGGCAAGATCGGTAAAGGTGCGCACATAATCCGATGCGAGCAGCAGGTTCGGGATCTTTGTAACGGCCTCCGGGCGGAGCATCCAGGTGCCCGCTTTATTAATGAGCAGCGGCTCGAGGTTGACCGTCGGATGCGGGCGCTCGGCATCGTCGATCACAATGTCGGAATCGAGGAACCATGAATGAAGCATGCTGTCGCTCAGCACCTCCGTTTCAACGTTCAGGCTTTTCTTCAGCTGATGCCATACTTCCTGCTTTATTTCTTCCCGCGTACATTCGCTGGCGCATTTGTATTTTCCTGTGAAAGGCTTTGTGAACAAGGTGCCCGGCGTAAACCAGTCGGAAATATCGACCGAAAGGATGCCTTCAACAGTTCCGTCGCCAAGGTCATCAAACCTTACGGAAGGCCAGAACTGGCGCTGCGAGATGGATGTAAGCGCCCATGGCGTATCGATGTAAATGGTATGCCCTTCCACAATGTTAATGTTCTTTTTAAGATAGAACTGGATGCCGTTCATCCATGAAACACAGGGCGCAAGCATTCCGAGGCTTTTGAGAGAAGGATCGGCCTGCACCAGCTCCGGCGTTATGAATTTCGACATCACCTCGATGGGCAGCGCTGAAATATAATAATCGCCTTTCACCTCGGTCTTTTTTCCATCCTGCTTTATCACCACGCCTGTAACAATGTGCCCGTCGCATTTTATTTCCTCCACACTGGCATTCAGCTGGAAGTTTACACCTTTTCCCCGGAGGTACGCCAGCCAGGGATCGAGCCAGGCGTCATCGGTAGGCGCATTCAGCAGCCTGTCGGCGCTGGTGCCCGGCGTGGTCATGTCGAAAATAAGCTGCAGCAGGATGTCGCCCCCGGTGCGGGCGCTGGCTTCCTGCGCTTTTGCAGCCACCAGCGTGCGCGTGAGCCCTATGGCAAGCAGCTGCTGGTATGCTTCGGAGCGGCCCTCCGCGCCGATGAACTCCCACCACGACATCCGCTCATATTCTACGAGCCTGCGCTCGTTGCAGCTCGTCATAAGCCGCCACAGCCGCCCTGCGAAAAATTCAAGGTCATCCGTCGTAAGGCCGGTATCGCTTCCGCCAAAGATCTCTTTAACGATGGCATCCACATCCGCAGGATTGCGGGGAAACCGCGTAACCAGCTGGATCGGCTTTTTGCCATAGCGCGCCATTTCACCGCGTGAAGCTTCTGTAAGGTTATTGAAAACGCCCTTTGCATTTCCGGGGAATGGAATGCGCGCCATGGTATCGGGCAGGTGCTTGTAAAAGCGGGGAAAGAAACGGAAACCATGCTCGCCGGGAAGAGGCTTCCGGCCGCCTTTTGCCGTGCCTGCCACTTCTATGCTCCGGGCTTTTCCGCCCTGCATCTCCTTCAGCTCATAAACGCTTACCTGGAAACCCCTTTCACAAAGCTCGTGCGCAGCGCTCATTCCGGCAACGCCCCCGCCGAGGATCACAACTTTTTTACCCATAAGATCGAAGTTAAAAGACAGATCCCGGAGCAGGGGAACCTATTCTGTTCCTGCAATGATAATTAAATAAAAACAATTCCGCTTCATTCAGCATGCAGCATCCGGGAAAAAATAAAATTTTTCTTACTAAAAACGCTCTTTCTTTTAAGCATGCTTTTTTTCTGCAGGCCGTTTTGATTATCATTGTAGTATGAGAGATCAGGTCATTCATACCAAAGCCGTTATTTTATTTTTCATAGTGTTCTTTTCTGCAGCCTGTACATTCGGTCAGGCTTCAAAAACAGAAACGCTTATCGCTGCATTAAAAGCGGCCCCTGCCGACAGCAACAAGGTGAATGCGCTGAACGCCCTTGCCCGCCAGTACATTATTGAAGGCCGCTACATCGCTGCCGACTCCGTTCTTTCCATTTCCTTAAAGCTGGCGAAACAGCTGAAGTTCGGTCCGGGTGAAGCGCAAACGCTTACAAACACGGGTGTGCTCTACTGGTACCAGGCCGATTATCCCAATGCACTCGACAATTATTTTAAGGCGCTGCACATTGTGGAAGCAAGCGGCAATAAGAACATGATCGCGCGTGCCCTTGCCAATATCGGGCTGGTATTCTCCAGCCAGGGCGATGCGCAGAAGGCGCTCGACTATTACCAGCGGGCGCTGAAGATCAAGGAGGAGATCGGCGACAGAAAAGCGGCGACGATCATTCGCGGAAACATTGCAGAGATCCATAAGAATGCCGGTGAGGACGAGCTTGCGCTCAGCAGCTATTCCGCCGCGCTCAAAAGTGCGGAAGAAATGAATGAAAAAGGACTTACAGGCTTGTATCTTGCCAGCATTGCCGGCATTCATGAAGGTCGCAGGGAGTATGACACGGCGCTTGAACGGTACCTGGAGGCGCTTGCCATCGCGGAAGCGATCGGTGACAAAGTGCTCGTTGCAGGCGTAAGCAACAGCATCGGCGGCATTTATACAAAGCAGAAAAAATACGCCGAGGCGGAGCGTTATCTCTCGGCAGCCCTGAAGATCTCTTCCGGGGTGGGCCATCTCGACTCAAAGAAAAATGCGCAGCTTGGGCTGAGCGAGCTGTATGAGCAGCAAAGCAAATGGCAACTTGCTTTTGATAACTACAAGAAATATACGGCCACGCGCGACAGCATTTTCAATGAAGAAAAAACGAAGAAGACCGTACGAAACGAAATGAACTTTTATTTCGATAAAAAGCAAACCGCCGAAAAGGTGGCGCAGGCAAAGAAGGATGCCATCGCCCAGGAAGAGCTCAAACGGCAGCGCATGCAGCGGAATTATTTTATCACCGGATTTTTGCTGATGCTCACGCTGGCCCTTTTTATTTTCAGGGGCTACTATCAGAAGAAGAAAGCGAACGAGATCATTGCAGCGCAAAAAAGGGAAGTGGAGCAGCAGAAAGACCTGATCGAAGAAAAAAGCAAGGAGATCACCGATTCGATCATGTATGCGAAAAGGCTGCAGGATGCGATCCTGCCCCCGCAATCCTACATCGACGCTTATCTTCCCGAAAACTTCGTGTTCTATCAGCCGAAAGATATTGTGGCCGGTGATTTTTACTGGATGGAACGAAGAGGCGATACCACCTTTATCGCCGTGGCCGACTGCACCGGGCATGGCGTACCGGGCGCGATGGTGAGCGTGATCTGCAGCAACGCGCTGAACCGCGCCGTGATGGAATTCGGGATCACCGACCCGGGACAGATCCTCGACAAGGCCCGCGAGCTGGTAATGGCAACGTTCTCGAAAAGCGATAAGGATGTGAAGGACGGGATGGACATCTCCCTTTGTACAATAAGCCCTTCGGGACAAGTGGAATGGGCCGGCGCCTACAACCCTTTGTGGTATATCTCTTCGGGAGAATTTAAAGAGCTTACCGCCGACAAGCAGCCGATCGGGAAAACCGAAAATGCGGCAGCTTTCACCACACATAAAATTTCGCTGAAAAAGGGAGATCTCCTGTACCTGTTCACCGATGGCTATGCCGATCAGTTCGGCGGAGAAAAAGGAAAAAAATTCAAGTATAAGCCTTTCAAGGAGCTGTTGAACACGAATGCCGACTTACCTGCCGAAGCGCAGAAAGCCATTCTTGCACAAGCATTCCATACATGGAAAGGCAACCTGGAGCAGGTGGACGATGTGTGCATCATCGGGCTCCGGATCTGAGTTAACTGATCATCATCCGCATCTGCTCTTTCTCCGCTATCGCATTCTTCACTAGCTGCTCATCAAATGAGATGCGGCACCAGCCGATCAGCTCATCCGCTTCTTCCTTCTTCAATGCGCTTACCGCTTTTCTCAATTCTTTCTTAAAAATCTCCTTATCAAAGCTCACTTTCCCAAGGATATACTTATACATCTCAAACATCAGTTCTCAGTCTTAATTTATTAAAAGGTATTCTATGCAACAAGGTATCTCTTCAATCTCCATGCAATATTTTTATGCTCTTCGATCACCCTGTTCAGCAGATCGCGGAGGCTTACATCACGGTAACGCTCGTAGTAGCGTGACATGCTTTTTCCCAGTTGTGTGATGATGCGCTCGTGATCCTTGATGAGCTCTTTCAGCATTTCATTGGAGCACGGATATTTCGAAACAAGCTCTTTTTTCGCTTCGATCACGGTGAGCTGCTTCATGGCAGCTTCGGTGGCGTCCACATCGGGAGCTTTGTTTTCAGCGTCAGGGGTTACAAGGTGATCGAGGCTCACTTTGATCAGGTTGAGGGAATATTGCGCAGCTTGTGTTTTGCTTTTTAAGTCTAAAGTTTCCATATTTTTCTTTTTTTGAGTTAATCTTCGTTTGACAGAACAAAGATATCCCTGTATTCCCCTGTCTTCCTGCCCTATTCGGTAAGCGGCCTTTTAATGTCGCTAAAAACTTTTTCCCGGGGAGCGGATGTATTACTGCTTTATAAAAAGTTGTGCCGATGGCCGGATTTCCGCAGGGAAAGGGCAAAAAAAGTCCCCCGGGAAAGCGGAGGACTTAAAAAAAGTATATATGGTTTTTCAAGCTGTCGCCGGAAAGGCGAATTAAAGCTATTTCACCAGCATTTTGCCGGAGCCTATTTCTTTGCCGTCATTAATGAATTTGTAGAAATATGCGCCCGGGCTCAGCTCTCCCTGCTCGATGCGGATGCTGTTGGAGCGGATATCCGTTCTGCGGATCACTTCTTTTCCTACCATATCATACACGTGGAATTCTGCATTTACAAGCTTCACATCCTTAGAGAAGGAAACTGTAGCTTCGCTGCTGAACGGGTTCGGATAAACAGATACCGTATTTGCCGCCGCTGTTGAGGAAATTCCCGCCGCAACGTCCACATGAATGCCTGATGCGGCGCTTCCCGTGCAACCTGTTACCGGGTTGGTGTAGGTATAAATAACATCTGTTACCCCCGCACCTGCTGCTGCAGGATCGAACATGTTACCTGTTACGCCCGGTCCGCTATACGTACCACCCGCAGGTGTTCCGCCGGTAAGCGCAAAGGGTGCGGCATTGAGGTAAACCATATCCGGGGTGGTAAGGGAAACCCCGAGCGCGCTGATCGCGCAGTCTACCGCAGAAGAATCGAATACCGAGCAAAATTTAAAGGTAGCGGAATCGGCCGGAGCTAAATTCTGCACGAGGTAAGCAAGGTAGATCGCCTCATCGGCAAAGTTCGTAGCACCCATGGTTTGCGTAAAGCCTGCACCATTGTACATATCAGAACCATCGCGGTTGGCGAACCCACCGTAACCTGCTACAAAATTAGTGTCGATAGCCACAAAGCTGAAAGAAGAAAGCCATGGCGATGCCTGGGTTGCATTTACTTCCGCAACAGTTGTACCGCCGGGAACATGCTGGCTTACGATCGTATTCTGAGTTGTAAAATCAAACGAGATCGGCTCGTTGTTATCGGGATCGAGGTTCCGGTAGTAGTAGAGATCGGGAATTGTAGCAGTAGTATTGTTTACGACCGTTACGGTTGTGATGTAAAACAGGTCGGTTTCCTGCAGCAGGTAATTGATCCTGAAATGAAGATTAGTTCCGGTAATCGCATCGCCTTCCCAATCCACACTGTAGGTTGTCCCCGTATGCTGCCAGTTTACAATACGGCCTGTGGCACCGGTCGTTCCGAAATCGGCTGCGTTGTTTGAACCTGAAGCGCCGGCAGTGCCGATCTCAAAACCCCAGCCGTTCTCAGGGCTTCCGGGTGTAAAGAAATCGCCGTCATAATTTGTCCAGGCATCATTTTGCGGATTGGCCACAAAACCGAATAAAGCATTGCCGGAACGGAAATGCATGCCTGCAGGAACAGGTGAAACCGTAGTGCTGCAACCTTCAAAGCCGCCGAGGCTGTCGATGCCGAGCTCCACACCGGTGCCCTTAATATATGCATTGCCGTTTACGAGCTGGGCTTTCGCGGTTGTTGCTGCAACAAGAAGCAGCGCGGAGAAAAGTAAGTTATTTTTCATGTTGTATCGTTTTAATCAAATTTAAACCAATTAAGCATTACTTCAAATTTTATTTTTCAGTTAATATCCATCTTCAAACTGCTAAAAAAATTAAAATCCCTCTATTCGTAAGTCTTAGCGGCGTATTTTGGCTACAAGTCCGTCCTTAGTTCCCACCACTAAAAAAGGATGTTTCCGGGGCAAATTAGTATCTTTGCGATTATTAAAACCTGCATTATGAATAAACTTAAAATTGGCGTTTTACGCGAAGAGAAAAGTCCGCCGGATAAGCGTGTTCCCCTTACCCCGCTGATCTGCGCCGAGCTCATCAGGAAATATCCTCATATAGAGATTGTGGTTCAGCCAAGTAAGATCCGCTGCTATGAAGATGCCGAGTACACAGCGTTCGGCGTGCCTTTGCAGGAAGACCTCACTGATTGCGATATACTTATGGGCGTGAAGGAAGTTCCGAAAGAGCTGCTGATCCCCGGCAAACGGTATTTCTTTTTCTCGCATACGATCAAAAAGCAGCCGCATAACCAGAAGCTGATGAAGACGCTCATCGAGAAGAAGATCCAGATGATCGACTACGAAACGCTCACCGACAAGAATCATAACCGCATCATCGGCTTTGGCCGCTATGCAGGAATTGTAGGCGCTTACAACGGTATTCTCGGCTACGGAAAAAAATATGACCTGTTCCAGCTGCGCCCGGCGCATGTTTGCCGCGACAGGGCGGAAATGGAAGAAGAGCTGAAGCGTGTGAAGCTTCCGAATATCAAGATCGCGCTTACAGGCGGCGGACGTGTTGCCAACGGCGTTATCGAAACGCTGAGCGCGCTGAGGATCCGAAAGGTAACGCCGGAAGAGTTCCTGATGGCTTCTTTCCGCGAGCCCGTGTACTGCCAGCTGAACGCCCGCGATTACGTGGAGCGCAAAGGCGATCACAACTTCGACTTACAGGATTTTTATTCGCACCCGGAACATTTTGAGTCGGTTTTCAGAAAATACACGAAGGCTGCCGACATATTTATTTCCGCACACTTCTGGGATCCCCGCTCGCCGAGGATGTTTGAGCTGACCGATATGCTCGATCCCGATTTCCACATCAGCGTGATCGCCGATATTACCTGCGACATCGACGGCAGCGTGCCTACCACCATCCGCGCAAGCAGCATTGAGAAGCCTTTTTACGGGTACAACATCCGCGAGCACAGGGAAGATCTTCCTTTTAACAAGGATACGGTCTGCATCATGGCAGTGGATAACCTGCCCTGCGAATTACCGCGGGATGCGAGCGACGACTTCGGGAAAGACCTGATGGAGCGCGTGCTGCCAAGTGTTATTGGTGAAGACAAGGAAGACATCATCGAACGTGCTACCATCTGCAAGGATGGCAAGCTGGCAAAGCGGTTCGAATACCTGAGCGACTACGCGTATTAACCTGCGTTCAGGCCCGCCTGTTCAGCTTATTTGCGAATGAAGCAATTATCATGGTGATCACAAAAAAGATCATCAGCTTTATAGCAGCGGCTGTCACTGAAGCAGCATCGCCGCCGCGTAAGAACAATTCATAGAATCCTTCCAGCGACCAGTTAAGCGGTGAAAATGCGCTGAGGTTGCGCATCATTTGCGGCATCACGTACGTTGGCACCCAAATGCCGCCCAATGCGGAAAGCAGGAGGACCGACAACGCGCCCATGATTGCGCCCTGCTGCTCGGTGGAGGCAATGGTGCCTACCATTACCGCATAGCCCGTTGCGGCGAAAGCAGTTGCCACGGAAATAATTAAAATGCCCGCGAGGCTGTGTCCCATCAGGAGCACCGGCAGCCCGAGCATCGGCAAAAAGAAAAAGCCAACCGAAAGCATGAGCGCCAGCTGCAGCAGGCAAACCAGCACATACACAATGATCTTCCCGTTGATCAGCACGAGATAAGAGCTCGGCATCGTATGCAAACGGAAAATACTCCCTTCCGTTTTTTCCTTCATGATGCTTCCCGATAAAGGCATCACGATGAAGAACATTGCGAAGATGGCCCAGGCAGGCACATTGTGCTGTACCGCG
>Ga0157372_10002878_pt1 | contig 18606 bp, 17 predicted proteins | sample C55metaG_FD_115307 | JGI IMG/M metagenome (GOLD analysis project Ga0157372, IMG submission 115307) | Corn rhizosphere microbial communities from Kellogg Biological Station, Michigan, USA - C5-5 metaG | ecosystem: Host-associated > Plants > Roots > Rhizosphere > Soil | place: USA: Michigan... | reverse complement strand
TCCGACGGCGGCGTCGGCAGCGACGCCGAAGCCGCCGTGATCGCCGAGGCGATCGGCTTTCCGCTGCTGGTCAAAGCATCATCGGGCGGCGGCGGCCGCGGCATGAAGGTCGCGCGCACGCCCGAGGAACTCCCCGAGGCGCTCGCCACCGCCCGTGCCGAAGCACGCGCCGCCTTCGGCGACGATTCGCTCTATCTCGAGAAATATCTTGCGACGCCACGCCACATCGAGATCCAGGTGCTCGGCGACGGCCACGGCCGTTGCGTCTACCTGTGGGAGCGCGAGTGCTCGATCCAGCGCCGCCACCAGAAGGTCGTCGAGGAGGCACCGAGTCCGTTCCTCGACGACGCGACGCGCCGTGCGATGGGCGAGCAGGCGGTCGCGCTCGCCAAGGCGGTCGGCTATCAGTCGGCGGGGACGGTCGAGTTCGTCGTCGGCAAGGACAAGCGCTTCTATTTCCTCGAGATGAACACGCGGCTGCAGGTCGAGCATCCGGTGACCGAGTCGATCACCGGGCTCGATCTCGTCGAGCAGATGATCCGCGTCGCTTCCGGCGAGCCGTTGTCGTTCGCGCAGAAGGACATCGCGCGGCGCGGATGGGCGATCGAGTGCCGAATCAACGCCGAGGATCCGGTGCGCGGCTTCCTGCCGAGCACCGGCAGGCTCGTCGTCTTCCGGCCGCCGCGGCCGACGCTCGTCGCCGGAGAGCCGCAGGCCGCGGGAACACCGGGCGTTCGCGTCGACACGGGCGTCTACGAAGGCGGCGAGATCCCGGTCCACTACGACTCGATGATCTGCAAGCTGATCGCGTGCGGCAGCGACCGCGCCGACGCGATCGCGCGGATGCGCGAAGCGCTGAACGGCTTCGTCGTCCGCGGCGTCGCGAGCAACCTCGCGTTCCAGTCGGCGCTGCTCGCGCATCCGCGCTTTGCCGCCGGCGACTTCAACACCGGCTTCATCGCCGAGGAGTTTCCGCACGGCTTCGACCCCGCTGCGGTGGCGCACCCGGAGCGCGACTTCCTGCTCGCGATCGCCGCCGCGTGCGAGCGGCGACTGCTCGCACGCGCGGCTGGGCTGAGCGGTCAGCTGCCGGGGCACGAGGTCAAGATCGGCAAGCGCTTCGTCGCCGTCGAGCTGCAAGGCGACGGCAGCGTGTGCGAGACGCCGCTCGAGGTGCGCGCCGACGGCACCGCCTTCGTCGTCACGATCGGCAGCAAGGTGCGCCGGATCGAACTCGCGAGCCCGCTCGCAAGCATCGCGCTCGAAGGCAGCGTCGACGGCAAGCCGCTTCGCGCCCAGGTCGAGCGCTCCGGCGTCGCATTGCGCGTCGCCCACGACGGCGCGCGCGCCGAGGTCCGCGTGCTGACGCCGCGCTGCGCTCAGTTGCGTGCGCTGATGCCGTGGAAGCCCCCGCCCGACCTCTCGCGCTTCCTGCTCTCGCCGATGCCCGGGCTGCTGGTGCAGGTCGCGGTCGAGGCGGGGCAGGCGGTGCGCGCCGGTGAGCGGCTCGCCGTCATCGAGGCGATGAAGATGGAGAACGTCGTCGTCGCCGCGCACGACGGCGTCGTCGCGAAGATCGTCGCGATGCCTGGCGAGAGCGTCGCCGTCGACGAGGTGATCCTCGAGTTCGCCGACGCGGCGGCGAAGCGATGAGCGCGACCGACGATCGGCCGTTCAACGTCCTCGGCCTGCAGCAGATCGCGCTCGGCGCCGCGAGCAAGGCCGAGCTGCGCGCGCTCTGGGTCGAGCGCCTCGGCGTCGCGACGACCGGTTGGTTCCGCTCCGAGCGCGAGAACGTCGACGAGGACGTCTGCGAGGTCGGCCAGGGGCTCGCCCGCGTCGAGATCGACCTGATGGAGCCGATCGATCCGAACGGCAAGCCCGCGGTCCACGTGCCGCCGCTCAACCACGTCGGCCTCTGGATCGACGACCTGCGCGCGGCGGTGGCGTGGCTCGAGGCGAACGGCGTCCGCATGGCGCCGGGCGGAATCCGCACCGGCGCGAGCGGCCACGACATCTGTTTCATCCATCCGCGACCGAACGACGCATTTCCGATCGCCGGCGCGGGCGTGTTGATCGAGCTCGTGCAGGCGCCCGAAGACGTCATCTCGGCTTGGCGCACGCAGCGCGACGACTCCGCGCTCGAGACGGGTCTGGGACGACGATGACGGTGCGCACGATCCTGAAGATGGGCGATCCGCGGCTGCTCGCGATCGCCCGGCCGGTGGAGCACTTTGCGACGCCCGAGCTGCGCGAGCTCGTCGCCGACATGTTCGAGACGATGCAAGCGGCGAGCGGGGCCGGGCTCGCCGCGCCGCAGATCGGCGTCGATCTGCAGCTCGTCATCTTCGGCTTCGACCGCAACGACCGCTATCCCGACGCGCCGCCGGTGCCGCGGACGATCCTCGTCAATCCGGCGATCGAGCCGATCGGCAGGGACGAGGAGGAGGGCTGGGAAGGATGCCTCTCGGTGCCGGGGATGCGCGGCATGGTGCCGCGCTTCGCGCGCATCCGCTATCGCGGCTCCGACCTCGAAGGCCGTCCGATCGAGCGCGAGGCGGAAGGATTCCACGCCCGCGTCGTTCAGCACGAGTGCGATCACCTGATCGGCAAGCTTTACCCGATGCGGATCCGCGACTTCAGCAAATTCGGCTTCACCAGCGTGCTTTTTCCGGGTCTCGATCATGCTGGAGACGATTGAGGCCTCTGTCGTTTCCGTGCTGTAAACGAACGTGTCGGCTTGCTGCCACGGTCGGCGAGGCGACGGCCGCAAACGTTGAGGGAAGACGCGTCGCCCGCGCGGCGCGAGGAGCAGGAATGAGGACGTCGTCGCAATCCCGCGTCGCGCAGGCGATCGGCACGCAGCACGGTTGGCGCGTCTGGATCGTCGTGCTCACCGCGCTCGTCGCCTTCGCAGCTGCCTTCAGCGTGCACGCGCAGCCCGTCGTCGACCCGCCGAGCCGGGTCGCCCGCTTGAGCGAAGCCTCGGGCCAGATCTGGCTCTTCAACACCGACACCAACGAGTGGGTCACGATCGCACGCAACCGGCCGCTCACGACCGGCGATCGCATCGCGACCGACAACGGCGCGCGTGCCGAGATCACGCTCGGTTCGACGACGCTGCGCCTCGACGCGGCGACCGAGCTCGAGATCGTCCGTCTCGACGACACCCGCTTCGCGCTGCGCCTGCACGGCGGCAGCGTCGCGGCGCGGCTGCGGACCCCGCAGTCGTTCGCCGAATTCGAGCTCTCGACCGACGAAGGGCGCTTCCGCGCGCAGACCGTGGGACGCTTCCGCTTCGACCGCGTCGACCAGGCGAGCGACGTCACCGCGTTCGCGGGGCAGGCGATCTACGAGAACCGCAACACCGCGCTGCCGGTGACGACCGGCCAGCACGCGCAGTTCTGGATCGACCAGGCCGGCGTGCCGCAGTACGCGCTGGTGCAGGTCACCCGCGATGAGTTCGCCGCCTGGAACGACGACCGCGACCGCGCCGAGGACCGCGCCGTCGCGCAGCAGCAGCGCCGCTACGTCTCGCCCGAGATGACCGGCGCCGAGGACCTCGACCGCTACGGCACGTGGGAGCAGACGCCCGAGTACGGCGCGCTCTGGGTGCCGCGCCAGGTGCCGGTCGGCTGGGCACCTTACAGCGTCGGCCACTGGGCGTGGGTGCGGCCGTGGGGTTGGACGTGGGTCGACGACGCGCCGTGGGGCTTCGCGCCGTTCCACTACGGACGCTGGGTCTATCGACGCGACGTCTGGTGCTGGGCGCCCGGCACGTACGTCGCGCGTCCGGTCTACGCGCCGGCGCTCGTCGCCTGGCTCGGCGGGCCGAGCGTCAGCGTCTCGATCACGGTCGGCGGCGGTGCTCCGGTCGGCTGGGTGCCGCTCGCGCCGCGCGAGGTCTACGTTCCTCCTTACCGCTACTCGCAGCGCTACGTGCGCGAGGTCAACATCACGCACGTCACCAACGTCACCAACATCACGACGATCGTCAACAACCGCAACGGCGAGTTGGATCGGCGCGACCTCGCGAACCGCAAGTTCCCGAACGCGGTGACCGTGGTTCCGCAGGAGGTCATGCTGCGACGGCAACCGGTCGCTCCGGTCGCCGAACGGCTGCGCAACGATCCGCAGGTGCGCTCGCTCGTCGCCGACTCTTCGCCGCCGCGCACCGTCACGGCGCCGCCGGTGAGCGCTCCGCCGCCGGCGCAGCGTCCGTCGTCGCAGGTGCGGCCACCGCGGCCGCCGTTCGAGGGCCGCGCGCCGGGATTCGCCGGGCGGCCGGAAGCGACGCGGCCGCCGGGTGCAGTCGAGCCGCAGCGGACCGATCCGCGCGCAGGCACGGCGCCGCCGCGCGCGGAGGTCGGCGTGCCGCCGCCGAGGAGCGACGGTGCCCGTCCGCCCGACAACCGTGGCGGACGTCCGGAATTCGGACGCGGCAACGAGCGCGGTGGACCTCCTGTCGCGACGACGCCCAACGCGGCAGTCGCTCCGGCGCAGCCGCACGTCGGTGCGGCGCCAGCGCCTGGCCCGACGACGACCGCACCTGGCGCGACGCCGGGCAGTCCGCCAGTCGGCGCTCGCGGCGTCCTCGTCGAGCCGTCGACGCGCCCGCCGACGCGCGGCGGCGCGCCGAACGAAAGCGTCGCGTCGCCACCGCGATCCGAAGCGGTCGCGCCGCCGAGCCCGGTGCAACGCAGCGCGCCGCCGAACGAAGGCGGTCGACCGGTGCATCGCAATCGCGAAGCCGCCGACGACGATCGCGGCGGTCCGAAGCAGGCGATGCCTCCGCCGTCGCGGATCAGCGCGCCGCGCGACGTCGCGCCGCCAGCGCGCGAGCCTGCCCCGGCGATTCGCGAAACCGCACCGCCAGCCCGCGCAACGCCGCCGCGCATGAACCGTCCGCCCGAAGCAGCGGTCGCCCCGCCGCCGGTGCAGCGCCCGCCGGCTGCCGGCGCAGCGCCGCAGGTCGCGCCGGCCGCTCCGCCGCAGGCGCAGCGTGCACCCGCGCCTGCGCCGCAGGCCGCTCCGCCGGCGCCGCGTCCGCCGGCCGAGCACAAGATGACGCGGCCGGAGCCGCCGGGCAAGGAAGAGCGGCGCGACGAACGACAGGGGGGCGAGAAGCAGCGCTGAACGCGCGCGCCTCGCCGCGCTACTTGAGCAGCGGCGCGAGCACCGGCCAGACGTTGGCGAGCATCGTCGGGTGCGCGCTCGCGAGCGGGTGGATGCGGTCGGCCTGGAACATCGTGTCCGCCTGCGGGACGTCGGCGACGCCCTTCAGCAGGAACGGGACGAGCGCCGCGCCCTCGGCCTTGGCGACGTCGGCGAAGAGCGACGCGAAGCGGTCGCCGTAGGCGCGTCCGTAATTCGGCGGCAGCTGCATGCCGACGATCACGACCTTGGCGCGCGCGGACTTCGCGAGCTTCGTCATCTCGACGAGATTGGCGCGCGTCGCCTCGAGCGGCAATCCGCGCAGCGCATCGTTGCCGCCGAGCTCGATGACGACGACGGCCGGCTTCTTCTCGCGCAGCAATGCAGGTAGGCGCGCCAGGCCGCCCGCGGTCGTGTCGCCGCTGATGCTCGCGTTGACGACGCTCGCTGCGATCTTCTCGCGCGCGATACGCTGCTCGAGCAGCGCGACCCAGCCGGTGCCGCGCACGAGTCCGTACTCGGCCGACAGGCTGTCGCCGACGATCAGGACGGTTCGCGGCGCGGCAGCGAATGCGGGCATCGCCGCCGCCGCGACGGCGAACGCCAACGCCGCGCTACAGTGCGCCAGCCAACGTCGGCGCGTCATCGCCATCGACCGTCACCTTCATGTCCGAGCCGATCATCGCCGTCGAGCGCCTGACCAAGCGCGTGCACGACTCCACCGGGACGCTGACGATTCTCCACGAGATCGATTTCACCCTGCCGCGGCAGCGTTCGGTCGCGATCGTCGGCGCCTCGGGGTCGGGCAAGAGCACGCTGCTGTCGCTGATCGCCGGGCTCGACACGCCGACGAGCGGAACCGTGCGGCTCGACGGCGTCGACCTCTTCGCGATCGACGAGGACGCGCGCGCCGCGGTGCGCGCCGCCAAGGTCGGCTTCGTCTTCCAGAGCTTCCAGCTGCTCGCCAATCTCACCGCGCTCGAGAACGTCATGCTGCCGCTCGAGCTGCAAGGCCGCGTCGATGCGCGCGCGCTCGCCACCGAGATGCTGCGGCGCGTGGGCCTCGGCGAGCGGCTTCGCCACTATCCGCGTGTCCTCTCGGGCGGCGAGCAGCAGCGCGTCGCGCTCGCCCGCGCGTTCGTCGTGCGGCCGACGCTCCTGCTCGCCGACGAGCCGACCGGAAGCCTCGACTTCGCGACCGGCGAAACGGTGATGGAGCTGATGCTGGAGCTGAACCGCGAGGCAGGAACGACGCTCGTCCTCGTCACCCACGACAGCGCGCTCGCCGCGCGCTGCGATCAGCAGCTCCACATCGAAGCCGGGCGCGTCAGCGCGACGCGACCGGCTGCCGCAGCGGCCTGACCGTCAGTTCGAGAACTTGTAGTCGGTCTTCGCCTTCGCCCGCAGCTCGTCGCGGAACTGCTGCGCCTTCTGCTGCGCGAGCCGCTGCTGGATCTGCGGCTTGACATCGGCGAGCGGGGGGAACTGCGCGGCGCGCGTGTCTTCGAGGCGGATGATGTGGTAACCGAACTGCGTCTTCACCGGCGTCTCGGTCGTCTCGCCCTTCTTCAGTGCGACCATCGCCTGCGAGAACTCGGGCACGTACGAGGCGGGCGACGCGAAGTCGAGCTCGCCGCCGTTCGGAGCCGAGCCGGGATCCTTCGAGTTCTTCTTGGCGAGGTCCTCGAACTTCGCGCCGGCCTTGAGCTGGGCGAGGATCGCCTTCGCTTCGTCTTCCTTCTCGACCAGGATGTGGCGGACCTTGTACTCGGTGCCGCTCGCCTGCGCCTTGAACTTGTCGTACTCCTTCTGGACCTCGGCGTCGCTGACCTTCGAGGTCTTGTCGAGATCCTGTGACAGGAGCCCGATCAGGATGCTCTGCCGGGCGAGCTCCATCTGCGCCTTGAACTCGGGCGACGCCGCGAGGCCGCGACGCTCAGCCTCCTGCGAGAGGATCTCGTCGGTCACCACCTTGTCGCGCACGAGCTTGTCGAAGTCGGGCGGCAGTTGCTGGCCGCGCGCCGCGGCCTGCTTCTGGACCTGAGCCGTGATCGTGTCGACGCGCGACTTCGGCACCGGCTTGCCGTTGACGACGGCGATGTTCTGCGCCTGGGCGGGCAGCGATGCCAGGCCGGCGGCAGCGAGCACGAGGCCCGCGGCGAAAACTCTTTGCTTCATGGTGGAAACGTTGCCTTTCAGGCGGGTGAGGTAGAACGAGCTTTCGAACCGCGGGCAGCTCGACCCCGGCGGTGGAGCTCAGCGGGTCGGTGGAGTGCGGGCGTCGATCGCCAAGGCGTGGATGCCGTGCGGCATCAGGTCGCGAAGGGCATCATATACGAGGCGGTGGCGTGCGACCCGGCCAAGGCCTTGGAAGCGCGAGCTCGTGATCGCGATGCTGAAGTGGCGCCCCTCGCGGGCGCCGGCGTGCCCGACGTGGAGATGGCTGTCGTCGTCGACCGCGAGCGCTTCGGGGGCGAGCTCGGCGCGCAGCGCGCGCTCGATCTCGGCGGCGCTGACGCTCACTGCGAATCCGGTCCGACCGGCGTCGCCGCACCGCCCGGTGCGGGCTTGGCAGCGTCGTCCTCGTCCTTCAGGTAGCGCGAGATGTAGAAGCCCTGCGCGACCATGAAGACGAGCATCAGGCCGGTCAGGCCGAACACCTTGAACGTCGCCCACACCGATGTCGAGAAGTTGTAGGCGACCCACAGGTTCACGACGCCCATCGCGACAAAGAACGCGATCCAGGCGACGTTGAGCCGCTGCCAGACCGGCTTGGGCAGCTCGAGCTGGCCGCCGATCAGCACCTGCAACAGGTTCTTGCCGAACAGCAGCTGGCTCAGCCAGAGCGCCGCGGCCATCGCCCAGTCGAGCACGCTCGGCTTCCACTTGATGAAGGTCGGATCGTGGAGCCAGACGGTCGCGCCGCCGAGGACGACGATCAGCCCGAAGGTCACCCAGAGCATGGTGTCGACCTTGCGCCGCAGCAGCAGGAGGATGGTGATCTGGACCAGCGTCGCGATCATCACGACGACGGTCGCGAGCAGCACCGGCGCCTCGTCGACGCCGACGACTCCGCCTGAGACGACGAAGCCAAGATGTTCGGTGGCGTAGCGGGCGGCAGCCTCGGCGTTCAGGTCGGCGACCTTGAAGACGCCGAAGAACAGGATGAGAGGGAGGAAGTCGAGGAACAGCTTCATGGGCCCCAGGCAGGTGCGCTCGGTCGGCGCGCGCGCCGGGTTGGGTGCCGAGTCTATCGTCAGCGCGAGCGGCGATTCGGAGGAGATGCCCTGACCGCCGACGCCGTGCGCATTGCGGCCCGCGGCGCTCGCCGGCAGACCATGATCGGCTTGTGGGAAACCCCTGTAACGACGACAGGCGCGTTCCGTTAACTTCCGCACAAACGATTGCTTCTCACAGGAGACAACATGCGTTCCCACGCCTCATCGCTCTATCGCATGACCGCCGCGGCATGCGTCGGTGCCGCCCTCGCCGTGTCTTCAGGGACCGCTCTCGCGCAGGCCAAGCCGCTGCAAGGGCAGGTCGTCAAGCTCGCCTGGATCGATCCGTTGTCGGGTCCGTTCGGCCCGGTGGGCACCAACCAGCTCAACAGCTGGAAGTTCTTCGTCGACAAGTTCAACGCCAACAACGTGGCTGGCGTGAAGTTCGAGATCACCGGCTACGACAACAAGGGCGCTCCTGCCGACTCGCTGAACGCGCTGAAGCTGGCGACGGACGCCGGCGCGCGCTACATCATCCAGGGCAACGGCTCGGGTGTGGCGCTCGCGCTCATCGACGCGATCAACAAGTACAACGAGCGCAACCCCGGCAAGGAGCTCGTCTACCTGAACGAGGCCGCGGTCGATCCCGACCTGACGAACAGCAAGTGCAGCTTCTGGCACTTCCGCTTCGACGCCGACACGACGATGAAGATGGAGGCGCTGTCCAGCTTCATGAAGGATCAGAAGGACATCCACAAGGTCTACATCCTCGGCCAAAACTACTCGCACGGCGTGCAGGTCGCCAAGTACGCGAAGGAGGACATCAAGCGCAAGCGCCCCGACATCGAGATCGTCGGCGAGGATCTGCACCCGATCGGGCAGGTGCGAGACTTTTCGCCCTACATCGCCAAGATCAAGGCCTCGGGCGCCGACGCGGTGGTGACAGGCAACTGGGGAACCGACCTGACGTTGCTGGTCAAGGCCGCGGTCGAGGCCGGCTACACGGGCAAGTTCTTCACGTACTACGCCGGCGTCACCGGAACGCCGACGGCGCTCGGTACCAACGGCGCGGGCAAGGTCTACGTCATCGCCTACTCCGGCGGCGCGCTGATGGGCGGCGAGTACGACAAGGACGTCTACGCCTTCAAGGCGAAGTACAACGACGACTTCTACACCGGCGCGATCATCCGCATGCTGGAGGCGCTGACACGGGCGATGGCGCAGGCCAAGTCGACCGATCCGGTCAAGGTCGCCTACGCCATGGAAGGCCTGAAGTGGAAGAGCGAGTTCGGCGGCGACGTCGAGATGCGCAGGTCCGACCACCAGCTGCAGCAGCCGCTCTACATCAGCGTTTGGCAGAAGACCGACGCGAAGCATCCGTACAGCGTCGAGAACACGGGAATGACGTTCGCGCAGGTGACCGAATTCCCGAACTACATCTCGAGCACTCCGACCAGCTGCCAGATGAAGCGGCCGGCGGCGGCGCCCTGACCCTCCACGGAGCCGACTGAAACGAGGCCCTGATCGCGCGATCCGGGCCTCTTTCGATTCTCGAGCGACGACGCCCCAGATGGAGTTCTTCACCATCTCGATGCTGAACGGCCTGAGCTACGGGCTGCTGCTGTTCATGCTGAGCTCGGGGCTGACGCTCATCTTCAGCATGATGGGAGTGCTCAATTTCGCGCACGCCAGCTTCTACATGCTGGGCGCCTACATCGCCTACACGATCGCGCGGCTGGTCGGCTTCTGGCCCGGCCTGATCATCGCGCCGCTCGTGGTCGGAGCGCTCGGCGCGCTGTTCGAGCGGGTGTGTCTGCGGCGCGTGCACAAGTTCGGCCACGTGCCCGAGCTGCTCATCACGTTCGGGCTCTCGTTCGTGATCTTCGAGCTCGTCGTGCTCACGTGGGGCCGGATCGGCGTCGAGTTCCTGCCGCCCGAGTCGCTGCGCGGCTCGGCGTTCACGATCGTCAATTCGTCGGTGTCGGGCCTGCACCTGGTCGCCGGCGCGGCGCCCGCGGCGATGTGCACCGCGACCGATCCCGCCGTCCACATCGCGTGCTCCCAGTTTCCGGCGACGCGCGCCTTCATGATGCTGATCACGCTCGTGATGCTCTTGTTCCTCTGGCTGCTGCTGACCCGCACGCGCGTCGGCCTGGTCATCCAGAGCGCGCTCACGCATCCCGAGATGGTCGAGGCGCTCGGCCACAACGTGCCGCGCGTCTTCATGCTCGTCTTCGGCGCCGGCACGGCGCTGGCCGGCCTGGCCGGTGTCATCGGCGGCATCACCTTCGTGACGGAGCCGACGATGGCGCTGGCGGTCGGCTCGGTGATCTTCGTCGTTGTCGTCGTCGGCGGCATGGGGTCGCTGGCCGGCGCCTTCGTCGCGTCGTTGTTGATCGGCGTGCTGCAGACGTTTGCGGTGGGTTCCGACGCGTCGGTGCTCAGCCTCTCTCGCTCGTTGAACTTCGCGGTCTCGCCGAGCCTTGCCGACTTCTCGCTCTTCAAGCTCACGATCGCTCAGGTCGCACCGATCCTGCCCTACCTGCTGCTGGTGCTGATCCTGATCTTCCGTCCCAAGGGACTGCTCGGAACGCGCGAGGGCTGATGGACCTCGCGACGCCAGCAGCCGCCCCCCGCTCCGTGTCGCACCCGCCCGCGCGCGGTCGCCTGCTGGTCTGGGGCGGCTATGCGCTGTTGCTGCTCGTCGCCCCCCTCGTTCTCCCGAGCAACCTCGAGCGGTCGGTGCTGACGCAGATCGGGATCGGCATCGTCGCCTGCCTTTCCTACAACATGCTGCTCGGTCAGGGCGGCATGCTGAGCTTCGGCCACGCCGTCTATACGGGCCTCGGGACGTTCGTCGCCGTCCACGCCATGCTCGGCATCGCCGACGGCTCGTTTCCCATCCCGATGAGCCTGGTGCCGCTGATCGGCGGCATCGCCGGGATCTTCTTCGCGGCGCTGTTCGGCTACGTCACGACCAAGAAGGCGGGAACGCCGTTCGCCATGATCACGCTCGGTATCGGCGAGCTGGTGGCGCCGATGGTGCTGATCATCCCCGAGTTCTTCGGCGGCGAAGGCGGCATCTCCGTCAATCGCACGGCCGGTCCATCGTTTCTCGGCCTGACGTACGGGCCGCAGATCCAGGTCTACTACCTCATCGCTCTGTACACGTTCGCGTGCACGGTGGCGATGTTCGCGTTCACGCGGACGCCGCTCGGCCGGATGCTCAACGCCGTGCGCGACAACCCGGAGCGCGTCGAGTTCGTCGGCTACAGCACGCAGCGCGTGCGCTACCTGTCGTTCATCATCGCGGGCTTCTTCGCCGGCATCTCGGGCGGCATGTACGTCGTTCACTTCGAGATCGCCACGCCCGATGTCGTCGGCGCGGCGCGGTCAGGCGTCTACCTGCTGTTCACGTTCCTCGGCGGCGCCACCTTCTTCTTCGGGCCGATCATCGGAGCCGTGCTGATGGTCGTCGGCTTTGCGCTGTTCTCCGAAGTCACGAAGGCCTGGCTGCTCTACCTCGGGCTGATCTTCATGCTGATGGTGATGTACGCGCCGGGCGGCATCGCCAGCCTGATCATGATGAACGCCCGCGTCGCCGCCCATCGCAAGCTTCATCGACTCTGGGGCTGGTACGCGCTGCTCGCTGCGACCGTGATCGTGATGCTCGCCGGCCTCGCTGCGGTGATCGAAATGGTCTATGCGCGCCAGTACGGAGCGGTCGGCGAGACGAAGGCGCGCTATCTCGGCATGACGCTCGAGACGACGGACGTCGCGCCCTGGGCGATCGCGATCGTCGTCGCGCTGGTCGGTTTCGCGCTCTTCGAGCTGGTGCGGCGGCGCTTCGCCACCGAGTGGGGGCGCATCCAGACCGAGATCGAGGCGACGATGACGTCCAAGGAGCCATCGTGAGCGCCTCGTACGCGGTCGAGCTGAAGGAGTTGCGCAAGTCGTTCGGCAAGACCGAGATCATCCGGGGCGCCGATCTCGCCGTCGCGCCCGGCGAGCGCGTCGCGATCATCGGCCCGAACGGCGCCGGCAAGTCGACGCTGTTCAACCTCATCAGCGGCCGCTTCGCGCCGACCAGCGGCCAGATCCTGCTCAACGGCGAGCGCGTCGACGGCATGCTGCCGTACGAGATCAACCGTCGCGGCCTGTCGCGCAGCTTCCAGATCACCAACATCTTCGGCCGCCTCTCGGTCTTCGAGAACCTGCGCTGCGGGCTGCTGTGGTCGATGGGCTACCGCTACGCGTTCTGGAAGTTCCTCGCCAGCCTCACCGATGCCAACGAGCGCGCCGAGCAGCTGATGCGCATGATCCGCCTCGAGCGCAAGCGCGACACGCTGGCGATGAACCTGACGTACGCCGAGCAGCGCGCGCTCGAGATCGGCATCACGATCGCCGGCGGCGCAAACGTGATCCTGCTCGACGAGCCCACCGCGGGAATGAGCAAGACCGAGACCGCGCGCTTCATCGAGCTGATCCGCGACGTGACCGCGGGCAAGACGCTGCTCACGGTCGAGCACGACATGGGCGTGGTGTTCGGCCTCGCCGACAAGATCGCCGTGCTCGTCTACGGCGAGGTGATCGCGTTCGACTCGCCCGACGCGGTGCGCGCCAACGCGCGCGTGCAGGAGGCCTATCTCGGCTCGGTTCTGGCCGACGCCCAGGTCGCCGAGGGCACGCGCGTCCACGCGGCGCACCCGGGACACCCGGGACACTGACGATGCTGCTCCAGCTGCAGGGTCTGCAGGCCTACTACGGCAAGAGCCACATCCTGCACGGCGTCGACATGAACGTGCGCGAGGGCGAGATCGTGAGCCTGCTCGGGCGCAACGGCTCCGGGCGCTCGACGACGGTGAAGTCGATCATGGGGCTCGTCGCCGCCGAAGGCTCGATCCGCTTGCGCAACGAGGAGATCCTCGGCCAGCGCACGTTCAACATCGCCCACCGCGGCATCGGCTACGTGCCCGAGAACCGCGACATCTTCCCCAAGCTCACGGTCGAGCAGAACCTGCTGCTCGGCGAGAAGAAGGGCGCCAAGAAGCCGCGCTGGTCGTTCGACGACATGTACCGCCTGTTCCCGCGCCTGAAGGAGCGCGCGAACACCGAAGCGGGCGTCCTCTCTGGCGGCGAGCAGCAGATGCTGACGCTGTGCCGCACGCTGATGGGCGACCCCGACCTGATCATGATCGACGAGCCGACCGAGGGGCTGGCACCGAAGATCGTCGAGCTGGTCGGCGAGTATCTGCAGGAGCTGCGCCGGCGCGGCGTCTCGGTCCTGCTCGTCGAGCAGAAGCTGACGATCGCGCTGCAGATCTCCGAGCGCTGCTACGTGATGGGCCACGGCAGCATCGTCTTCGAAGGCACTCCCGAGGACCTGCGCAAGAACGCCGACATCCGCAAGGAGTGGCTCGAGGTCTGAGCCGCGCCGAGTCCGCAGCGCGCAAGCCATGGCGACGATCACCAGAACCTCCGCCGCGCGCGCCCACGCCAATGGCATCGAGCTCTGCTGGGACAGCTTCGGCGACGTCGACGCGCCGCCGATGCTGCTCATCATGGGCCTGGCGGCACAGATGATCGCCTGGCCCGACGCGTTCTGCGAACGCATCGCGGAGCGAGGGTTTCGCGTCATCCGCTTCGACAACCGCGACATCGGCTTGTCGACTCGCTTCGATGCGGCCGGTGTTCCGAACATCGGCGCTGCGCTCGCCGCGGCGATGCAAGGCAAGCCCGTCGACGCGCCGTACCGACTCAGCGACATGGCGGCCGACGCGTTCGGCCTGCTCGATGCGCTCCGGATCGGGCGCGTGCATGTCGTCGGTGCGTCGATGGGCGGCGCGATCGCGCAGACGATGGCGATCGAGCGTCCCGAGCGGCTGCTGACGCTGACGTCGATCATGGCGACCACCGGCGAACCGGGGCTGCCGCCGCCGACGCAGGAGGCGATGGGCGTCCTGCTGAAAGCGCCGGCGACGACCCTCGATGGCTGCATCGAGAGCTACGCGCAGACCTGGAAGGTGCTGCGTGCCGGCAGCTTCCCGGACGACGAGGCGCTCGATCGCGAGCGCGCCGAGCAGGTCTTCGCGCGCGGCCTCAATCCGCCAGGGGTCGCGCGCCAGCTCGCGGCGGTCCTCGCTTCGGGCAGCCGCAAGGCCGCGCTTCGTTCGGTCCGCGTGCCGACCCTCGTGCTCCATGGCGATGCCGATCCGCTCGTGCCGCTCGCGTGCGGCGTCGACACTGCCGAGTCCGTTCCCGGCGCTCGCCTCGTCGTGCTTCGGGGCATGGGGCATGCGCTGCCGATCTCGTGCTGGCCGCGCCTCGTCGACGAGATCGCGAGGCACGCCGCCTGATACGCTCGCGGTCGAGGAGATGCGATTGATCGCCGCCCCCGACCCCACCGCGCCGCCGTCGCGACAGCTCCTGCTCCTCGAGGTGCGCGCAGTGTGGGAGCTGAGCGCGTTCTTCGCGACGTACCCGATGCTGCGTCTGGCGCCGCGCGGCGACGGTCACGCGGTGCTCGTGATTCCGGGGCTGGCTGCGAGCGACACGTCGACCCGGCCGCTGCGGCGTTTTCTCACCGACCAGGGATGGGCCGTGCACGGCTGGGCGCTCGGCGCGAACCACGGTCCGCGTCCCGGAGTCGAGGCGAAGTTGCAGGAGCGACTCGCGAGCATCTTCCGCGCCTCGGGACGCAAGGTGAGCCTGATCGGCTGGAGCCTCGGCGGCATCTTCGCGCGCGAGATCGCGCGCCGCGCGCCGGAGCACGTGCGCGCGGTGATCACGCTCGGCAGCCCGTTCGCCGGCGCACCGCGCGCGAGCAACGCGTGGCGGCTCTACGAACGAGTCAGCGAGCGCAGGGTCGACGATCACCCTTGGCGCGATCACATGAAGACGCCGCCGCCGGTGCCGGCGACCGCCATCTTCAGCCGCAGCGACGGCATCGTCGCCTGGCAGGGATGCCTCGAGCGCGAGGGCGCGCATGCCGAGAACATCGAGGTCGAGGGCAGCCATTGCGGCCTCGGCCACAACCCCGTCGCGCTCTACGCGATCGCCGACCGTCTGGCGCAGCCGGAGGGGCGCTGGAAGCCGTTCGATCGCGGCGGGCTGCGCAGCTTCGTGTATCCCGACCCGAAGCGCGCGCACGACGCGCCAGGCATCGCCGCCCGGGCGGCCGCGGCGTCTGGCCGAGCGAAACCCAAGACTCCGACCTTCGACGCGAGGCAAGCATGAAATCACTCGGCGGGATCGACGCCAGCTTCCTCTACATGGAGACGCCACAGACGCCGATGCACGTCGCGGGGCTGTCGATCGTCGAGCTGCCGAAGGGCTTCGACGGCGATTTCTACGGGGTCTACAAGCGCCACCTCGCGGCGCGCCTGCACCTCTTCCCGGTGCTGAAGAAGAAGGTCGTCCCGGTGCCGTGGGACATCGACCATCCGATCTGGGTCGACGACGACGAGCTCGACATCGACTACCACATCCGCCATCTCGGGCTGCCCAAGCCCGGCACGATGCAGCAGCTCGAAGAGCTCGTCGGCCGCCTGCACTCGAACTTCCTCGACCGCAGCCGGCCGCTGTGGGAGTTCTACGTCATCGACGGGCTCGCGGACGGCACGGTCGCGATTTACACCAAGATCCACCACGCCGCCGTCGATGGCGGCGCCGGCATGGCGCTGACGAACATGATGTACGACCTCAGCCCGTCGGGGCGCCAGATCGAGCCGCCGCCACCGCCGGCGGCGAAGAAGGCGCCGCCCGACGCGCTCGCGCTGATCGGCGGGGCGTACAAGAACATGCTGAGCCAGCAGGTCAGCGCGCTGCAGAGGATCCCCGACGTGCTGAAGGCGATCGCGAGCGTGACGATGCCGGTCGTCGGCAACGTCGTGCGGATTCCAGCGCAGGGGCTGCCGAACCTCATCGCGCCGAAGACGATCCTCAACGCGACGATCACGAGCCAGCGGGCGTTCACCGCGCGCTCGCTGTCGCTCGCCGACGCCAAGGCGATCGCGAAGGAGACCGGCACCAAGCTCAACGACGTCGTCATGGCGACCTGCGCCGGCGCGCTCAGGCGCTACCTGATCGAGAAGCACGCGCTGCCGAAGGAGCCGCTCGTCGCGTTCGTTCCGGTGTCGTTGCGAGAGCCCGGCAACACCGACTCGAACAACCAGGTCTCGGGGATGCTGTGCAGCCTGGCGACCGACATCCGCGACCCGCTCGAGCGGCTGAGGACGATCCAGGAGTCGTCGCGGCAGGCTAAGGACCTGAGCGGCAGGGTGCGCGACGCGACGCCGCGCGACTTCTCGATTTTCGGCGCGCCGTTCGTCATGCACGAGGCGATGGAGCTCTACGGCCGCTCGCATCTCGCCGACCGTCTGCCGCCGCCGGCCAACGTCGTCATCTCGAACGTCCCCGGCCCGCAGACGCCGCTCTACGTCGCCGGTGCGAGGGTGCTGACGCTCTATCCGGTGTCGATTCCTGCGCACGGGATGGCGGTCAACCTGACCGTGCAGAGCTATTGCGGCTCGCTCGACTACGGCCTCACCGCGTGCCGCAGGACGGTGCCCGACCTGCGCAAGCTCGCAGGCTATCTCGACGAATCGCTGCAGGAGCTGCTCGACTCGGTGTTCCCGGACGGTGCGCGCGAGGCGAGCGCGCCCGCACGCGCCGCCGCGGCCGGCAAGCGCGCATCGGCGAGCAAGCGCGCGCCGGCGCGCACGCCGCAGCGCGTCGCCGCGACCAAGAGCGCGGCGACCAAGAGCGCGGCGCGCAAGAGCGCACCGCGAACGGCGAGGACGAGCGGCAAATCGGCCCGCGCCTGACGCGGGCGCTGCGCTGACAACCCACCACCACCGGAGGACGGAAGATGGCGACGACCAGGCGAACGACGGCCAAGAGCGCGGGCAAGACGGCCCGCAAGGCGACCACGAAGACGGCGAAAAGCGCCGCCGGTGCGACCGGCAAGGCGACCAGCGCTGCCGGCGCGAAGCGCACGATGACAATGCCGTCGTTCGCCGACCTCGGCAAGCTCGTCGGCAACTTCAAGATGCCCGGCGTCGACGTCAAGGCGATCGTCGAGTCGCAGCGCAAGGACATGGAGGCGCTCGCCGAGGCGAACCGGCAGGCGTACGAAGGCATCAAGGCGCTCGCCAAGCGGCGCAACGAGATCCTCCAGGAAGCGCTCGGCGAGTGGCAGGCGGCGATGAAGGACGCGACCGGCAAGGACGCGATGAGCAAGAACGCCGAGCGCGCCAAGCAGGGCGTCAAGCAGGCGATCGACCGCTTCCGCGAGCTCGCCGAGATGGAGGCCGAGACGCGCCGCAAGTCGTGGAAGGTGCTGCAGGACCGATTCCAGGAGAACCTGCAGAACCTGCAGAACGTGCTGAAGGCGAAATGAGCTTCGCGCCGTCCTGAAGGGTGGCGCCGCTCTCGAGGAGACGACGATGGCGAACAAGGTTCCGCGCTCCAAGGAAGACGACTACAGCCGCGAGATGGCGGAGGCACGGCGGCGCTTCGTGCAGGAGCAGACCGGCGCGAAGCTCACCCACGTCGGCAGCTTCTCGATCGATCCTGGCGCGCTGCCGGGCAACATCGAGAACTTCATCGGCGTTGCCCAGGTGCCGATCGGCCTCGCCGGGCCGCTTCGCATCAACGGCGAGCACGCCAAGGGCGACTTCTACATCCCGATGGCGACGAGCGAGGGAACGCTCGTCGCCAGCTACAACCGCGGCATGCGGCTGCTGAGCGAGAGCGGTGGCGTCAGGACGACGGTCGTCGGCCAGTTCATGCAGCGCTCGCCGGCGTTCTTCTTCGACAATGCGCTCGAGGCGCGCGAGTTCGGCGATTGGATCGTCGAGAACTTCGAGGCGATCAAGCGCGCGGCAGAGACGACGACGCGCTCGGGCAAGCTGATCAACGTCCGCCAGTTCGCGATCGGCCCGGTGCGAAACCTCCGCTTCAACTACACGACCGGCGACGCGGCCGGGCAGAACATGACGGGCAAGGCGACGCGCGCCGCGTGCGAGTGGATCGTCAAGAACTATCCGAAGAAGGCGCGCTACATCCTGTCGGGCAACATGGACACCGACAAGAAGCACTCGCGCGCGAACATGCTGCTGACGCGAGGCAAGCGCGTGGTCGCCGAGTGCACGATCAAGGGCGACTTGCTGAAGAGCATGATGCACACGACGGCGAAGGACCTGTTCTTCACGCGCCAGATCAGCAACGTCGG
>Ga0157372_10002876_pt1 | contig 18613 bp, 16 predicted proteins | sample C55metaG_FD_115307 | JGI IMG/M metagenome (GOLD analysis project Ga0157372, IMG submission 115307) | Corn rhizosphere microbial communities from Kellogg Biological Station, Michigan, USA - C5-5 metaG | ecosystem: Host-associated > Plants > Roots > Rhizosphere > Soil | place: USA: Michigan... | reverse complement strand
AATTCCCACGCGCGAAATCGCGTAGATAAAACCTTTTCCATGGGCCGCGACGGCCTCGATCCGCTCATCGGGGCTCGTCGGCGCTGCCAGAAATATCGGTGCAAGTCCCGCGCGTTCCATCTCGGCCAGGTACTCGCCGGCCTCTTCCACGATCAGGTCAATGACCAGCACGCCGTCCGCGCCGGCCACCTTCGCATCATCCACAAACTTCCGCAGCCCGTATCGAAGAATCGGATTCAGATACGTGAAGATCACCAGCCCCGCATCCGCCCGCGCCGCGCGTATGCCCTTCGTCACCCTCAGCACATCCGCCATCCGCGTGTGCCGCGCCACTGCCCGCTCGCTCGCCCGCTGAATCACCGGCCCGTCCGCCAGCGGATCACTGAACGGCACGCCCAGTTCAATCACATCCGCGCCCGCGTCGATCGCCGCAATCGCAATCTTTAGCGATGTCTCCACGTCGGGATCCCCCGTCGTGAGATACGCCACCATCCCCGGCTTGTGATTAAACTTCAACGCCATATCTATGAGACTTACTGCGAACTTCGACACTGCGGGTGCCTCAGGTCCCTTGCACTTGGGGACCTGGGATAAGAAATCACTTCTCGGACAATTTCAATTCCCTCGCGATGATCCCCATATCCTTATCGCCGCGTCCGGAAAGGTTCACTATCAGTATGTCACGTGGCTTAAATGTCCCTGCAATCCGCATACACTCCGCCACCGCATGCGCGCTTTCCAGCGCCGGCAAAATCCCCTCCGTCCTCGCCAGCTTTACCACCGCATCCATCGTCGCCGCATCATCCTGCGACACATACTCCGCCCGTCCCGAGTCATGCAGCGCCGCATGCTCCGGCCCAATCGACGCATAATCCAAACCCGCTGAGACCGAATGCGTCTGCGCAATCTGCCCGTCTTCATCCTGCAGCACGTACGACAACGTCCCCTGCAAGACTCCCGGCACTCCCCCACGAAAACGGGCCGCATGCTCGCCCAGTTCAGTTCCGCGTCCTCCCGCCTCCACCCCAATCAGTCGCACATCTCGATCCTGCAGAAATTCGTAAAACGCCCCAATCGCATTCGAACCGCCGCCCACGCACGCAATCACCGCATCCGGAAGTCGACCTTCCTTCTCCAGGATCTGCTCCTTCATCTCGCGGCTGATGCACCGATGAAAATCCCGCACCATCGTGGGGTAAGGATGCGCTCCCAGCGCGCTCCCCAGCAGATAATGCGTCGTCCGCACATTTGTGACCCAGTCCCGCATCGCCTCGCTGATCGCATCCTTCAGCGTCTTCGACCCCGACGAAACTCCGCGAACCTCCGCCCCCAGCAGCCGCATGCGCAGCACGTTCAACTCCTGCCGCTCCATGTCTACGTCACCCATATAGATGACGCACTCCATGCCCAACAGCGCGCAGACCGTCGCCGTCGCCACCCCATGCTGCCCCGCACCGGTCTCCGCGATAATCCGCTTCTTGCCCATCCGCCTCGCCAGCAATCCCTGGCCAAGCGCATTGTTGATCTTGTGCGCACCCGTATGCAGCAGGTCTTCGCGCTTCAGATAGATCTTCGCCCCGCCCAACTCCTCGGTCAGCCGTTTCGCGAAGTACAGCGGCGTCGGTCGCCCCGCAAAATCCCGCAACAGGTCATCCAGTTCTGTCTGGAATGCCGCATCCGCCTTTGCAACCTCGTACTCCCGCTCCAGTTCGAGCAACGCCGCCATCAGCGTCTCGGGCACATACCGGCCCCCATAGATCCCAAACCGCCCAGGACGTGACTCCGAAGGAGCCGATGGAAGAATCACTGATGCCATAAAGCCCGGCCTCCCGCCAGAAAAGCGAAGAAATCCGCCTCCCCCAGTTTACAGGTCCCCATTTTCTCCCGGTCTCATGCTGAGAGTGGGACCGGAACAAAGCCCGGCGTCCCATCCGGTCCGGCATCCTTGATCGGGCAAACCAATCCGATTCTCTGTTTTTCTATTGTTTAAACCTCCCAGGCAATTACGATGGTCCGACATGGGCCCCCCTCCCCGTCCACCACCGCGTGAGGTCCTGTGATATGAATCTCGGTCGCTCCACCCAGCCGGTATCGCTTCAGTCTGTCTTCGGCCCCGCCCCAAAACATGGCTCACTCGCTTCGACGATTCTGTTAGCCTGCGCCGCCTTCACAGCTCTCAGCAGCGTCCCGCAGCAACCGAGCCCCAATCAGCCCCCACAGTACATAGAGAAGTCCTACCCAGTTCCCGCCGGAAACGAATGGCCCGACAAAAACTCCCAAATGCAAATGCACGACAAACTCGCCACAAAAAAGCATTTCGAAGCGGCCAACCTCGAGCGCAAACGCCAGATCGACAACGACAGCGCCGAACTCCTCAAGCTTGCAACAGAACTGAAAGCCGCAATCGACAAGTCCCGCAACGACCCGCTTTCGATCGACATAATCCGAAAGGCAGAACTCATCGAGAAGCTGGCCCACGGCGTGAAAGAAAAAATGAGACTCACCGTCAGCGGAAGCTGATCTTCGTGCGTAAGCCTGCTGATGCGTTTGTCTGGCCTTTTATCTATGTCCTGAATAGGATGAGGATCCCGGCAACCCAATCAGTCCCCGCGCCCACGATGCGGTGATGGCCGCGAGAAGCTCGTCGGTTCTTTGAATTCGAGCCCGGGTGCAATGAATTCTCTCTAAAGATTTTCTTTCCGCAGCGGAGAGTTCCTGCAATGACACACGCGTCCGGGCGAGTGTCAGCCGCGATGTGCTCATAACCGCTTCTGGCTCTGAGAATGGCTGCATGTCGTCTTCGATTTTCCCAGCAAACGAACCTGGCGTGAACTAGGGCTTTCCCTTATATGGTCGAAAAAATCCACGCTTGCCCGATGTTGGTAGCCCCTTCCGATCGGGTCGCTCTTCACCGATCTTCAGTCTGCGGTGGGAGCGTCTGAAGCTGGCTGCACAACAGGAAGAGGAACGGCCGCAGGCAGTGGGCACAAGCGCGAAAGGTGTGCAAGAATCTCTGCCGGTGGCACAGGCTTGGCAAGTAGCTCAAACGAGTAACCGGCTGCGGCTGCCTTCTGACTCAATTCCGCGGTTGTAGTTTGCCCTGAGAAAAGAAGCACATTGCAATTGGGATGGGTTTGCCTGAACCAGATAGCAAGTTCGAAGCCGTTCATCCCGGGCATCACTACGTCGCTAATCAGCATATCGGGAACTTTAAGCTGCGAGACCTCCATCGCGCGCTCGCCATCGTATGCCACAGATGTGGAATAGCCTGCATACCTCAGGATCATCGCAAGCGTGTCCGCGATAGCCCGCTCATCATCGACCACCAGTACGTGTGGAACTCTGCTTTGCTGCACGGTTGTCTCCGGCTTCTCCTTCTCCAGCACCAGCCACCACACTGTGCACAAAGAATTGTTAATACGGTAGGGTTCCCGCAAGCGATTCCGCAATGGCGAAATGGTCACTCATCCGGCCGCCCATAAGGTGCCGGAAGTCATCGCCCATCGAGGCGGTCGAAGATTCCGGCTACCGGCCGCGGCGTCGTTCCAGGATCCCGATCGAGCCGAACAGCAAAAACCCCAGAACGGCGAAGACCACCAAATGCGATGGTTGGATCAGGAAGCGCAAAAGGTGACCATCGGACGGCCCCGGCGCCATTCTCGCACAGACGCCAAACCGAACATTCGAGCCGAAGTCTGGGTCACAGTATGTCGAGTCATTCGTCCTTTCCACACTTCCGCATCTAAGTACCTCAGGCACGGGTTGAAGCGAGTGTTGTCGATTTGATCCGTGTACCCAAGGGGCGCCCGCCGCAAGCGGACGCCCCTTAATACAAGTAACCGCCCCCGACGCCGCGAAATCCGGTCATCAACCAGCCCCTGTTCAGTCCCCCAAAATCAGCAAACATTCGGAAGATTACCCGCAGCATTTGCATCCCATTTCGACCAAATACGGCACAATAGGATCAGGGCTGCCACGTTGGCTTAGATTTCCAAGGACCCAGGCACAAATGCAAGTCGCGCTTCACAAGTCGATTTGTCCGAGTTGGCCCTGCGATCAGCTTTACTTAACTCCAGCAGAATCTATTAAGTGAGGAAACTACATAGGCAGGTATGAAGGCCATTGACGGCTCTAGCATCGAAATAACGACCGTCATGTAGATCGGAAGCGTAACGGAGTCGAACACCTGCGGTTGTTTTTTGCTCTCCGCACCCATACCGGACCAAACCACCGAGGTTCCTTGGTATTAACTCCAGCAGAGTCTATTAGGTAAGAAAAACTACATAGGTACGTATGCAGACCATTCATTCACGGCTCTAGCATTAAAACAACGACTGGCATGTTGAGCCGAGCGGAGTAGAGTCGAAACACCCGCGGTTGCTTTTTGCTCTCCGCAACCATACCGGTTACAGCTGGGGACCTAACCCACCAAGGGTACCCTGGTTTTAACTCCATCAGAATCTATCACGTAAAAAAAAGAAGTACAGGTGATCAGGTCAAGCCAGACGCCAGCCCCGCTGCCCAGCCCTAGGCCTTCCGTGCATTTGCGACGAACGCCCGCACCTTTTCAGCATCCTTCCGCCCAGGACTGGCCTCCACCCCCGACGCCACATCCACCCCCCACGGCCGAAGCTTCCCGATCGCCTCCCCAACGTTCTCCGGAGTCAATCCGCCCGCCGCCACCAGCCGGATGGCACCTGTCCGGAAAAGAGACTCAGCCGCATCCCAGTCAAATCGGAGACCGGTACCCCCAACCGCCGTAGCCGTCCGAGAATCGATCAGAATCCCATCAATACAGCTGTTCCCCGCCAGCGCCCCCGCCCTCTCCGCCAGTCCCGGCCCATCGTGCAAAACGTGCAGGATCCGCAGCCCCGCCCCGAACCGCTCCCGCAAACGACCCGCCACTTGCACACCCCCGTCCGAGTAGAGTTGCACACCCGTCAACCCGCAGGCACGCACCGCCTCCTCGATCTCCTCAAAGCTCGAATCCACAAAGACTCCGATCTTCTCAATCGAGTTCGGCAGCCCGGGAGTAATCGTCTTCACCTCATCGACCGTAACCCTCCTCGGGCTAGCCGCAAACACAAACCCCACGGCATCCGCCCCCGCCGTCACTGCGACCATCGCATCCGCCATGGAGGTATTCGCGCAGACCTTTACCCACAGACTCATCGCTCAACTCTGGTTCCGGCCAGCAGCCCAGCCAGTGCCGCCCCGGGATCCGCCTGCCGCATCAGGCTCTCGCCAATCAGGAACGCATCAAACCCCGCCCCCCGCAGCCGGGTGATGTCATCCGAGGTCGAGATCCCGCTCTCCGCAACTCGAACCACAGAGGCAGGTATCCGCTCCACCATTTCACGCGAAGTTTCCATCCGCACCTCAAAAGTCTTCAGATCCCGGTTGTTGACCCCAATTGCATCTGCACCTTTCTCCCCAAGCGAATCCAGCACCTCATCAAGTTCTTGAGCGGTATGCACCTCCACCAGCACATCCAGCCCGAGTTCATGGGCCGCCTCGGCGAACCGTCGCAGTTCCGCCCCGGTCAAGGCCGCAGCAATCAGAAGAATCGCGTCTGCACAATGAGCCCGAGCCTCAACAATCTGATACTCATCGACCATGAAGTCCTTGCGAAGACAAGGCAATCCCACCGCCCCCGAGGCAATTTCAAGATTCCGTAGGCTCCCATCGAAATACGGCTCATCGGTCAGCACTGACAAGGCCGCGGCGCCCCCATTCTGATAGCGGGCGGCTAGCCACTCCACATCGAAGTCCTCGCGAATTAGTCCCTTGGAAGGAGAAGCCTTCTTGATCTCCGCAATCACGGCGGGCCCGCTCTTAGAACGCCCGCGTAGCGCCGCCGCCCACCCTCGCGGCTGATGGAGTGCAGTCTTGCGCTCCAGTTCAGCGATCGGAACCCGCACCTTCGCTCGCGAAACAGCAGCGCGCGTCGTCTCCAGGATTGTGTCGAGCCGGGTAGCCATGTCCTGCCTTGAGTATACGAATCACGCTCAGGACAGCCTCCAGCACCACGGCATCCGACCGCTCACGGCTCCTGCAAACAGCATTACAGTCTGGTGGGCCCGGAGGGATTCGAACCCCCAACCAAGGGATTATGAGTCCCCTGCTCTAACCGTTGAGCTACAGGCCCGCTCACGTCACATCTGATTTTAGATCAGGGCTTTGTGACAACCGAAAATCTCCCACCTGCGGGGTGCACTTTGTCCAATGCCGGTTGCAGTGCCGGTCGCGACCGCAGCGTGGTGCAGGGGTCGCATCCGAGTTCGCCCAAGCCACTCACATTGGTTCTCATACCTGTCTTCCTTCAGAGGAGTACTAATTCTTCACCGGCGTCAGCCTCGCCATCAAGCCGTTGGGAGGACCGGTTAGTGCGCCGTCATCTTGTACCGTGAAGCTCGTCGTGTCGCCGTCACAGACCATGTTCACCGTCTTCCCGGATTCTGAGTATGTGCAGACGTGGCTGGAGAAACCAGCAGAGACAAACGCATTACCGCCAGACTTGAACTCCACCTGCACCACTCCTCCATTGTTGTGATAGGTGTGTCCTCTGACTGTGCTTCCGCACGCGTCCAGAAATGGGAATAAAAGCGCAATCGGGAGGAATGACGTCATTCGTCTCATCGCTTGTCTTGTGTTCCGGGTGAATGCGGCGAATGGTTCGGACATATCCGATCCCCCCCTTATAGCTCGCCGCCTACGATCCAACATCCCCGAAGAGTGCAACAGGGACAGATGGCACCGTTGGCGGAGGGCCAAGGCTATAAATCACGCTATTTCGAAGCTGCCAGCGTTCCCAGCGGGCAGCGCGCGTTGCGCGATTGATAATCAATGCCGCCTCCAGATCCTTGAATCGCTCGCCGGCCCGTAACCTCCACCTCACCCGAACCAGTCAGCGTATTGTTTGCCTGCAGGATGAGGGAAAGGGGGCCCGTGTTGTTGTGAAAGTTCACAATTATCTGACCGTTCTCCCTGACGACTTGATACGCTTCCGAATTGAAGGACTCCCCGCATTCCAGAGTCGCCGAATCATCACGAAATTCAATCTTCAATCCGCCCGGCACTTCGTACTTCCCGTTCAATCTCAGTCCCGGCGCGCTGTTTGCTGATTTGCTCGCCTTGCTGCCCAGCACCTGGGTCAGGATCGTGGCCGTCTTGACGCTTTCGCTTGTAGCCGGCAGCGTTCCAACGGTGCAACGTTCTGTCTTGGGAACTGTCCGGGGTCTTTGATATGTCGTGGACGGAGCCCAACTCGTGGAAGTCGTCTGCTGATCGACGGAGAACTGCCCCCCGTTCTGATGAAGCTGGTCGGCGCTGTATTCGCGTTGCTCACCCGGTTCGAGTTGACGCTGGGTGGTGGTTGTAGTGGTCTGCATTTCGTAACTCGTGGATGCCCCGCCACCGCCAGCGGAAACCTCGCCGGCAACAGCAATAGTCCGTCCCCCGCCTGCGAGACTTCCGTCTGCGTTGTAAGAAAGTACGAGCGGCGGGGATGAAATGGGGATGCTCACCGACATCTGCGTCCCTGAACGATTCACGGTGTATGTACGAGGTTCCGGCAAAAGCGTGCCGCACCCAACATACACAAAGTCCTGTCTGAAATTGAGGCCGAAACCATTGGATGAGTAAACACCCGTGAAGCGCAGGCCGGTGGGTATTTTCCCCACGACCGCCTCCTGAATATCACCGCCCATTAGATCATTCATGCCAACTTTCATGCCTTCTCCAAGGCACTCCATCTCACTGCGTCCGGATTCAAGACAATGCCGCGCCGCCACCGATCCGGGATCTTTTGCGTAGCTGGCTTCGGCCTGTTGAGCTTTCATCTGATTCTCAGATTGCTTGATCGCGTTGTTCTTTTCACGATTCACAGCAATCCAATATTCATCGTCGCTTCCTCCCACAGCCCGCGCATATCCCTCTTGCATGCCTCTGGTAAAGAATGTGACCCATACGGGGATTCCCTCGAAACCAAACCGTGGATCGGACCGCTTGAACGCGTACGGATTCGAACTCAGATCAAACTTCTGACCGGGAAAATTCTTCTCTGCCTGCCGAACCAATTCGGCCTGTCCCTTCGCATAATCCTCCAGAAGCTTGGTCTCATCCGCAGTCAGCGTGCGAGATCCAGCAAACACCTTGATGATTTCGCTGAGCTGATACATCGCGCCAATCGCGCGTGTCACGTTCTCTTGCGGCTTTCCCACCAGCATCCCCGCCAGCACGTTGTACGGACTCGGGAATTCAGTCAGATACGCTGGGTTGAGTTGGGGGAGGGCTTTACACGCACTCACCTTGCTCTGGATTTCATTGAGAGGCTTGGGAGCAACAGCAAGGATTTTGCCACCCTGCTCAAGTCGCACGAAACACGCTTCGCGGCCGCCCTGCTTCTGGCATCCGATAACCGTCATGCCTGTCCCGCCACCGCAGTCCCAACGCGTGTTGTTCAAGTCGGTCGGTGGTGGCGCGGGTACGGAGGCGGCGGTGGCCGGACCCTGCACTTTGCACATCTTCGTCATCTGATAAACAACGGCCGCGCGCGTGTTGTAGCGTTCTGAGTCTGGTTCGTGCTGATAGAAGCAGGCTTCGAACTTCGGACCCTTCTCGCACCGGTGAACAACGTAGACCTTGCCGTCATTGCATAGGTAAGGAACGTTGAACTGCAGTCCGTCTGGCGTTTGCTGGGCGTGCGCCAGTCCGCCCATGCAAAACAGAAGCAATGAAGCTATTCCTGTCAGTCTCATCTCCGCTCCTAAACGCAAAATATCTCAATCCAACCGCAGGTTCCGGACGCAAACTCTTCACTTCTGTTTGCGCAGCGCCGGAATGAAGCTTCCCGCAGGCCCGGTGAGCGTGTCGTTGTCATGCATTGTGAAGACAGTGGTGCCCGCTTCTCCCTTGCAATTCAGCGTCAGTTTGTCTCCACTCGTGCTGTAGCTGCAATCAGCTACGTCGCCCATGTAGGTGAAGTTGGCCTTACCACCGGATTTCAGGTCAACAACCACGCTGCCCAGTGTGTCAGAATATGTGCCCGTCATGCTGGCTTTGCAGCCGGTTAGCGACATCAAGCAGAACCCAGCTCCTGCAACAATCAATCTCGGAATACCCATGCGTTCGTCCCTTCTCTCTCTTTCGCTTCGAGTGATGCGACCTCTACCCGTGTCGATTTCCCAGTTCACCGCTGCGCAACCATCGCTCCCCCGCTGCCCATTGTGGCCAAATTCGTCTCAGGCGAAGGCGTAATCGTGATCCTCTTCAGGTTGTGTTCGTCCTGAACAAGAACCGAAAGACTGCCGTCCGGCGCCATATCCCACCAGGCCTCTTTCGAATTCGCCGAGACTGCAGTATCTGCATCCGCCACGACCTTGCCATCGACGAATATGCGCAACGCATCTCGCGACGGTACTCCCTGTGCCCAGATGATGTGCTTGCTGTCCGCGGTGAACTCGAGGCGCTTCATGCCGGAATTCGCGACCACCGGAATGTATTTGCCATCGAGGAAGAGCCCTGATGAAAATACGCCGGTATCCGTCGGAGGTGCAGAGTCCACCGCGATGTGCTGGCTGTCCGGACTGAAGACATAGTGATAGCGCTGCATGCTGGGCGTGCCAAGATTAGAGTTCATCTGCACGGCGCCATCGATCACCAGCCGCAGAGCTCCGCCGGGCAGCTGCGCACCGTACGCGTAGTGCTGCCCATTGGGAGAGAATCGCAAGTCGCTCCCGCCTAGGACCCCCGTGGCGAGCGGCAAGGTCTTTCCATTCAGGAAAATCGAGGGCGTTCCACCGTTGAGGCTACAGATCGCACCTGCGCGGCCGCCGCTCGCCGATGTCATCAGCGCACCATGCGTATCGATGACGGGACTGCTGGAAGCGCCGGAGCAGGTGTCGGATTCTTCATCACCGATGATTGAGTACGGCTTCCCGTTCGAAAAAGCCGTATAGGTTACCTTCGACGGCTCGGATGTAAACACAATGTGATCTACATTCTGGTACTCCTGCGCTCGCTTGCCGTCCACCACGAGATATTGGTGGTTCTGAGTCGTCGTAAATCTGGCCGCGTAGTGCTTGCCATCGGGACTGAATGCAACCTCATCGATCTGAGCGCCCCGAAGGTGAACGATTTCAGTGCCCGGGACCTTCTTACCGTCGACCACAAGGAACTGGACCGGCGACGGCGAATGTATGGCCGCATCGACAATCGCAACGGTCATGCTGCCTGCTGGAGCCACAAAGAGCCTGAGGTGGTCCGCTCGCATAAACGGCTTGCCGTCCAGCATCGCCTCCGTGTATCCCGTCGCGCCGGGATGCTGGATCGTCGTGTAGAGATGCTGGCTATCCGCGCTCCACTGCACCGGGCCTCCCCGATAGGGAGCCACCTTCCCGTCAACCATCAGCTCCCATTTTTGTTCGTCCATGGGGTCGATCGCCACATAAGCATAGTGATTCCCGTCTGGACTCAACAGGAGGTGAATCCCGCCTTGCTCTCCGCTGGCCTGAACGCCGCTGGCGCTCGGGAGAGCAGCCTGCTTCCCGTCGAAGAAGAACCGCGTGAAACTCCCGCCCCTCATTGTCGAGGTGCTTACATTCTGAATGAGAAAAACATGCTGACTGTTGGATGTGAATCCGAGTCCGCAACTAGAACCGTCAAACCTCCCCTCCTGAGATTCCGAGCTGCGCATGAATTCTTTCCCGTCCATCATCACGACCAACTCGTTGCCGAGCCGGCCACAGTACGCGTACCGTTTGCCATCCGGGCTGAATACCACCTTGGCTTCGGCCGAGGAGTTGATCTGCCCTCCCAGGATCTCGTCGAACTTCGGCCCGGGCACGCCGTCGTAATAGACAACCGCCCGGCTCCCGCTGTTCTCCCATGTCGCCACGTGCACCCCATGTGGACTGATGAAGAACTTGGCTCCGTTCGAAAGCGGCGCCAGTACCGTCTCCTCCACCTTGGTCCCATGCGGCGCATGAATCGGACCGGATTCATTCCCGTGATCCGCTTCCTGATGCCCTTGCATCGGCGGCGTTGGCTGCCCCGGCTGTTGTCCCTGCTGCTGGCTCCCCTGCTGCCCCTGCTGAGGCTGCTGCCCGATTTTCTGGTTCAGTTCCGCCAGAGCCTGACAGGCCTTCTTGAGCCCCTGCTGGCACTGCTGCTGCAGCACGTTCTGCTTCATCTTCTGCCACACGCTCTGAGCGGAGGCGTCGCTGCATATCCCGAGAATTACAACGCAGACGGGGAGGGCCAAGGCGAACTTCTGACTCAGGCGCTTGCGAGCACACATATCCGGTCTCCTGGATAGAGGAAAGTTTTGGATCTGGTAAATCCGTGAACGAAGTTGGCAATTAATTGCCAACCGTCAATGTTCGTTGTGAAATTTGGGGACTGCCGCGATGCAACTTCGGCTTATCCTGTAGGTCACCGTCCCCAAATGTCCTGACGAAACTCTGAAGTTTTCTAAAGGAACACCGAGTTCATGGCGACTTCCCTTCACACGAACTCCGAAACGCCCTCGCAGGGCGCGCACCGAATCCTCTGGCGGTTCGCGGGCTGCGAGTTCGATGATCTGCGTTTCCAGCTCATCGTGAACGGCCAGCCAGTCGAGTTGGAGCGCAAGCCGCTCGAACTGCTTCGCTATCTCCTATCCCGGTCAGGCGAGGTCGTCCGCAAGGAAGAACTTCTCGAGGCGGTCTGGCCCGGCCTCACTGTCGTCGACGCATCCCTCGCCACCGCCGTCTCCAAACTGAGAAAGGTCCTTGGTGATCAAGAGGTCATACAGACAGTCCCGCGCGTCGGCTATCGGATCGCTGTACCCATTTTTAGCGTCCATCGGCAGGAAGGCTCCGGCAAACCGGATGATCAGACGCCAGTTCTTTCTGAACCGCCGCAGGGAACTGAGAGAAGCTCGGTTTGGAATAAGCGCCGACTGCTTTGGGCAGGTGCTGCCATTGCTGTTTGCGTCGCGGTATCGATCGGCCTCCTCGTCAGCCACTCCAGGAGGGCCGGCCCGCTGCAGCCAACCAGGGTCGCAATTCTTCCCTTTCAGAACGCATCCGGCAACCAGTCGCTCGACTACTTGCGATCTGCGCTTCCCGACGAAATTGCCCATTCGCTCTCATCTGCTCGTTCCCTTACGCTGCGACCTTTGGCGGCATCCGCCCGATTCTCTGATCCTGGAGTGAATTTCCGCAAATTGGGTCATGATCTCGACGTGAACCGGGCCATCACCGGCCACTATCTCGTTGTCGGAGACCGTCTTCACGTGACCATCGAAGCCGTCAATACTGATGAAGACCGAATCGTCTGGCATGACAGCCTCGACGTTGCAACCGGTAACCTGCTGTCAATGCAGGAGCAGATTGCGGCGATCTCGCGTGGACGGTTGGCCGACGCGCTCGGGGTGCGAGAATTCGCCACGGAAGTGACCCATCGCGCAACCAACGAAGAAGCTTACGAACTCTATCTAAAGAGTGTCGCTCTCGACTGGGATCCCGAGCCGAACAAACAGGGCATAGAACTTCTGCGGCGGGCAGTATTACTTGATCCAAACTACGCGCCCGCTTGGGGCCTCCTCGGTCTTCGTTACTACTCGTACTCGCGATTTGGTGGTGGCGGTCCGGAAATGCTGGCCTTTTCGGATGCGGCCGCAGAGAAGGAACTCTCGTTAGATCCGGATTCTCTCGACCCACTTGCTGAGATGACGATCCACCGCACCGAACGCGGCGACCTGGTCCAGGCCCACCGGATCGCAGTTGAACTCGTGCGAAGAAGACCCGATGATCCGAACCTCCATCACGTGCTGAGCTACGTCCTTCGCTACGGAGGATCGCTAGAAGAAGCTGGGCATGAATGTGAACTCGCCGTTCTGCTAGCGTCCAAGGTCGTCTGGGGCTCCTGCTCAACCACCTTCATGGAATTGGGAAACTACGATCGCTCCAAATTCTTCCTTCGTAAAGATCTGAGCTCAGAATGGTCAAAGGCCCATACCATTGAGGTGCTACTCCGGCAGGGCAGAACACAGGACGCCCTCCGGATCCCCGCACCCCAGATTCCCCACTGGGATAGCTACAAAATGTTGCTGGCCTGCGCCCGTGGTGAGCCTGCGTCGGATATTCGCTCCCTGGCCTCAAAAGTTGAGGTGGATGACGATCCGGAAGTGAACTACCTTTTTGCGGGACACCTCGCCTACTGCGGGCAAGCTGAAGCTGCCGTGAGAATGCTGAAGGTTGCCATCGACCGCAATTACTGTTCGTATCCAGCGATGGACAAGGATCCGTTCTTCAATAGCCTGAAGGCAAATGCTAACTTTCAGAAGCTGCGTCAAGCCGGCATCGCTTGTCACAACAATTTTGTGAGTGATCGCGACACGAAGAAATCACCGGCATATGACACCGACTCAAAGCAAAGCTCGGCTGGTTTAAGGAAGCCCGCACGTTACGCTGGCAACCGTACCCGATAAAAAGGTGTCCTCGAGAAATTCAGTATGCCTGCGCCCGGACCATTCATCCCGGCAGAATTCGTCCTACGCAATCGCCGAAGCCGATCCGGGGGAGACTCGGGCGTTGGCAGTAGCCGCGCAGAATGACCTCGTCGCCGTCTTCTAGAAAGGCGCGCGTCTCGCCGGTTGGTAGAGTAACGGGTTCGGAACGGTGCTTCATCTCAAGCAGGCATCCCTCCGAGCCTTGGTCGGGGCCGGAAATCGTGCCGGTGGCGAAAAGGTCGCCGGGCCGAAGATTACAACCATTGCTGGCATGATGCGTCAGTAGCTGCGCGATGCTCCAGTAAAGATCGCGCAGATTCCCCCTGCTAAGCTGAACCGGTCCAAACCCGCGTTGCCGCATCTGGTCTGACTGCACAAAGACTTCAAGCGTGACATCCAGACCAGCACTGGGCATGACATTCGAGAGGTAAGCGAGAGGTGCGGGGTCCTCTTTTGATCGCCCGGCGGCAGGTACACGATAAGGAGCCAATGCTTCCAACGTTACGACCCATGGAGAGGTCGTGGTCGCAAAGCTCTTGGCGAGAAACGGGCCGAGAGGCTGATACTCCCATGATTGGATATCACGAGCGGACCAGTCATTGACGAGGCAGAGTCCAAAGATGTGCTGCTCGGCCTCGCCGATCGGGATCGGTCGACCGAGAGTATTGCCCCAACCAACAAAAACTCCCACTTCGAGTTCGTAGTCCATTGATCGCGAAGGGCCAAAGATCGGTTCCGGGCTGCTTGCAGGCTTCGTCTGTCCGCTGGGCCGATGAATCTCAGTCCCGCTAATCACGATGGATGAAGCTCGACCGTGATAGCCGATCGGGACATATTTGTAGTTAGGCAGAAGCGGGTTATCAGGGCGGAACAACTTTCCAACACGAGTGGCGTGATGGATGGAAGCGTAGAAGTCCGTGTAATCGCCGATGACAGCGGGTAGCTGCATCTCAACCTCGCGCATCGGGATCAGACAGCGCTTTACCTGAACCTGGATCTGAGGATCAGCGATTTCCGAGGCGAGCAGTGTTGTAACCTCATGGCGGAGTGGCGACCAAACCGCCGGCCCCAGAGACATCAGCGCATTCAGGGAATCCCGCGAACATGCAGCCGTTGTGTCCGGCGGAAGGGCGCCGAGGAGCCCGCTTTGAACGCAGCTGCGAAGATCAAGCACCTGGTCACCAATAGCAAGTCCAATGCGCGTTTGATCCTGATGGCGAAATACGCCATAGGGCAGGTTCTCCAGCGGGAAATCGCAATTCGGCAGGTTGGCGCTCTCTACCCAGCTCTTCATAGCCATCCCATCGCATTCAAATCTTGAATAGGCTCTTCAAACGAACAACTGCCGATACTGATGAAGAATTCGCGATGGAGTGTCGAGAGCTGATCTAGAGTCCACTTTAGATGTCGCCATTGCAGCGTATCTGGGCTGAGTTGCCAGGCAGAAGAGTCTTCTTCCGCGAGAATCTTCTCAGCGTCGCTTGACTGCCCGTTGAAATAAAGAACCGCCGCGGCGCACAGAAGATTGAGAAAGCCGTACATCGTGCCTTTTGCGCTTTGCGCCTCGTACGTGAGGGGGCGGCATGATCGTATCGGGTGATGTAAACCGGCTGTCGCCTTGAATGCAAGGCGAAGCTTTGCGAGCGCTTCGAGTATTTGAACGACAGCCGAAATGGAGGGAAATGCTTCGGCAACCACACCCCCCATCCTGATCTTCGCCCGCATGCCTGAAGTGGAAATCGCTTCCAGCGCGTCTGGCCCGCTTTCGTCCAGAGGGACCTCAAAATAGGCGGCGAGGGGCTGAGGAACTCTGGCCGCCATGCGCTTGATTCCGTCCGGTTGCGCGCATTTGATTTCAACAGCGTCAATCGGCAAACCTTTGCGAATGTGTTCCGTGATCAGATCGAGATCCGCGGCTTCGGAGACGATCACACTGAGTTTCAATTCACCCAGGGATTTGCCAGCCACCGAGCGCAGTTCCTCAAGCCGGTCTGAGTTGATAATGAAGCGACCGAGGGCTGAAGCGTGCTCTCCACGCGAGTACTCCAGGTAGTTGTTCGCGGCAGAACGCAGACTCAGACTCGCGGGCGGATAGAGGCCTGCGTAGTCGAACAATCCCGTGAGCAAAGTCTGGATCGCTGTCATTTTTTCTTCGGATTTGTCGGCTTGCTTTGCTTGAAATGCTTCTTCAGTCCCTGCCAGCATTCAAAATACTCGTGCTGAAGAATACGTGTGTTCATTGCGAATTCCGTCGGACGAACCACCAATTGCGTTTCGAACATAAAGGCGAGCGTATTGGCGAGATATTGCGGCTTAAGGTCGGCGCTGGAGGCTCGTTCGAATGTCTCAGCGTCGGGCCCATGGCCCGCCATACAGTTGTGCAGGCTAGCTCCGCCCGGAACAAATCCCTCAGCCTTCGCGTCGTAAGCGCCGAACACAAGGCCCATGAATTCGTTCATCAGGTTGCGGTGGAACCAGGGCGGCCGGAACGTATGCTCTGCCACCATCCAGCGCGGGGGAAAAATTGCGAAGTCGCAGTTGGCGGTGCCTGGCGTATTCGACGGTGCGCTCAGCACGGTGTAGATCGAAGGATCGGGATGGTCAAATGAGACGGTGTTGATGCAGTTGAATAGCGCGAGATCGTACTTGTAAGGCGCGTAATTGCCATGCCAGGCGACCACATCCAAGGGCGAGTGGTCGATGAAAGCCGACCAAAGTCGGCCCAGGAATTTCGAAGTGATGCGGAACTCGCCGTCGCGATCCTCAAATGCGGCTACCGGCGCGTTGAAATCCCGCGGATTGGCGAGACCATTGGCGCCGATCGCCCCTAACTCAGGAAGGCGAAAAGGTAGGCCATAGTTCTCGCAGATGTATCCGCGCGCCTGCTTCTCAACCAAGACGACACGAAACTTCACACCACGCGGCATGACGCAGATTTCTCCCGGAGCAACCTCCAGAATCCCAAGCTCTGTGTGGAACCGAAGAGGGCCAAGTTGCGGAACTATCAGCAGCTCCCCATCCGCTGTGTAAAAGAACCGGTCATCCATGGATGCATTGCAGGCGTAGATATGGATGGCAACACCGGTCTGCATGGCAGGGTCGCCATTGCATCCCAAGGTCACGATGCCGTCGACGAAGTCGGTCTTCTCTTTCGGGATCGGCAAGGGGTCCCAGCGAAGCTGGTTCGGCGACGTGGGAATCTCCAGGACGGGTCCACTGCGTATCAGTTTTGCTGGGATTTCCTCGTACGGGCGATGCGTAACGGAAGGGCGTATGCGATAGGTCCAGGTACGGCGATTTGTGGCGCGCGGAGCTGTAAACGGGGTTCCGCTGAATTGCTCGGTGTAAAGCCCGAGCGGATGTTTTTGCGGCGCGTTCTGTCCTTGCGGCAGGCCACCTGCTACAGCCTCGGTGGCAAATTCATTTCCAAAACCGGTCTGATACCGGAGCTCATCGGACATGCTTTCTCACCTTACAAGCTGTTTTGTAGAACTCTCTGCTCTGCGGCGTGCATGGCTTCGTACATCTGATCGAAGCTTTCGATCGCGAACAGCACCTTCTGGAACTCGTCCACTTTTACCGGAGTGTCGAGTACCTCGTCCAATGAAAAATCGTGAACAGCGCAGTGCCCTTCCGTCACATTCATGCACTCGCCATGAGAGCTGATCAGACCACTGCCGTACACTTTGATCTCGCTTCCTTCACGAATCAGTCCGAACTCGACCGTGTACCAGAACAGACGCCCAAGCCTTTCAAGTACCTTCTCATCTTCGATGGATGCACAAACGCGGCCATAGTGTTGGAGAAAATCGGCGAAGACCTTGTTGGCGTGCATGGGAACGTGGCCAAAGACGTCGTGGAAGATGTCCGGCTCCGGCGTGTACTCAAGTGAGTCGCGGCTGCGAAGCCACGTTGTGGTGGGAAACCTGCGCGCCGCCAGCATTTCAAAAAACGCTGGGGCCGGAAGGAACCCGCTCACCGGCGTCGAATTCCACCCGGTTCTCGGCTCCAGCCGCGCGCTGATAGATGCAAGCCGCGGAAGCCTATCTCTTTGCAGACCGATGATGTGGAATCCGTCGAGATAAGCTCGAGCCGCATGCTTCTCCAATTCAGGAAGCACCCGGCCCACAAGCTCTGCCCAGACCGCATGCTGTTCGTCTGTGTAGGCAAGGTAATTCTGCTCGATCAAATACGGCGCGGCAGCGATGAGCGTTTCGGTATTCATTCGATCCTCTACAGATTGCCGCGGGCCTGCTGCTCGCGCTCAATCGCCTCAAACAGCGCCTTGAAGTTACCCTTGCCGAAGCTGCGGCTACCCTTCCTCTGGATGATCTCGAAGAACAGCGTGGGCCGGTCTTCGACAGGACGCGTGAATATCTGCAGCATGTAGCCTTCGGGATCGCGGTCAACCAGAATCCCAAGTTTTTCGAGCTCGTCTACGGGTTCATCGATGGTTCCGACGCGACCCTGCAGTTCGGTGTAGTAGGTGTGGGGAACATGCAGGAACTCGATACCCTGCTCGCTCAACCTGCTGACAGTGTGCAGAATATCGTTGGTTGCAAGTGCGATGTGCTGGACGCCGGGCCCCCCGTAGAACTCGAGATATTCCTCAATCTGAGATTTCTTCTTACCCTCGGCGGGCTCGTTGATGGGGAACTTCACGTATCCATTGCCATTGGCCATCACCTTCGACATCAGCGCTGAGTACTCGGTCGAGATGTCTTTGTCATCGAAGTGCTGATAGAGCGAGAAGCCCATCACGTTTGAATAGAAGTTCACCCACTCATCCATCTCGTGCCAGCCGACATTACCCACCATGTGATCGATGTGGAGAAGCCCGGTCGGTCGCGCGACCCGATCGTTCTGGATTGCACGATATCCCGGCAGAAAGGCGCCGGAGTAGTTGTTCCGCTCCACAAACGTGTGGATCGTGTCGCCGTAGGTGCGAATACTTGAGAGGACCACCTGCCCGTGCTCGTCGGCCAGAACGTACGGATGCGCCGCGCTGATCGCGCCGCGGCTTGTTGTCTCCTCCCATGCCTTGCGTGCATCGTCAACCCAGAGCGCAACTACTTTCACCCCGTCGCCGTGCCGGCCGATATGCTCCGCAATCAAGTT
>Ga0157372_10002874_pt1 | contig 18616 bp, 18 predicted proteins | sample C55metaG_FD_115307 | JGI IMG/M metagenome (GOLD analysis project Ga0157372, IMG submission 115307) | Corn rhizosphere microbial communities from Kellogg Biological Station, Michigan, USA - C5-5 metaG | ecosystem: Host-associated > Plants > Roots > Rhizosphere > Soil | place: USA: Michigan... | reverse complement strand
TTTACATGGGCATCGGGCTGGAAATCTCCAATTTACTGCGATAACCGCGTTACACTTTCTCATCCAACTATCCGCACTTACATCAGGCAGCAATTAGTGGCAGCCATACAGGATAAATTCGGGGCGGTTGGCTGCATTGCAGGTGTGGCAACCGCAGGTATACCGCAAGGTGCATTAGTAGCGCAGGAATTAGGCCTTCCATTTATCTATGTACGTTCAAAACCTAAGGAGCATGGTACAGGCAGCATGATTGAGGGCGATGCCGCTACTACTTCAGGCAAGCGGGTTGTAGTTATTGAAGATCTGCTTTCAACCGGTAAAAGCAGCTTGCAGGCCGTTGAAGCGTTGCGTGCCGCAGGTTATGACGTTGCGGGCCTGGCGGCGATATTTACTTATGGCTTTGATATTGCCGACGAAAACTTTAAACAGGCCAACTGCCCATACGTAACCCTGTCAAATTACAACGCGCTTATTAAATACGCTGAAGAACATCAGTTTATTAACGAAAAGGATGTAAACCTGCTCAGACAGTGGCGCGAAAACCCATCAACCTGGGGCGAAATGGCTGCAAGTTAAGAACGTTGATTTTTTTGATTTCGATGATTGCGCGGATTTTTAGATTGTTCGTCAGCGTAATTTGTCTCAAATCTTATAATCTAATATCTCAAATCTATCCATGAATACATTTACCAGTACCATAAGTATTAACAAGCCTTTAACGGAGGTTTACGATTTCCTGGCCGATTTCAATAATCACCGTCAACTGATGCCTGATAATATCCAGGAATGGACATCCACCCGGGATGAAGCCCGTTTCAGTATCCAGAATATGGCCAAACTTGCTTTGAAAATTGAGGAGCGTGTGCCCGGTCAGCTGATAAGGATCATACCTGCCGAGAAACCGCCGTTTAACCTGGAACTAAAATGGTCGTTATCTTTCAATAACGACCATACTGATATTTTATTCACCATTGGCGCAGAGCTTAGCATGATGATGAAAATGCTGGCATCAGGTCCGCTTCAAAAATTGGCCGACCATGAAACCCAAAGCTTATTTAATATTTTAAACTAAGCATAGGGCGTTGCCCTAAAACTTATATATTAATATATTTTTAATATACTTTGCGCTTTTGTGTATTGTTGATGGCTATTACCACATTGATGATAATTAAACCTATAATTAATGCTCCCATGACCATTGTTAAATAATTTAAATAAATTGTTATACTGTATGTTAGTCAAAGGCTGTACCATTATATTATAACTGGTTAGATATAGCAATTAAACGTATTAAATATACTTTTAGTTTACCGTCCATTATCATTTCTGTGTAATTGTATACCCATGGATTTAATTTATGGGGAAAAATTGCTGCTCAAAAAATCCCCATCCATAATATCAGCATCATATATCGTTAAAATGAAGATTTTACCGTACTTTTGCGCCAAATTAGAGGTGCAGCATGATCACGGTATCCAATCTTTCTTTACGTTATGGTAAGCGTACTTTGTTTGAAGACGTAAACCTGAAATTTACACAGGGCAACTGTTATGGTATTATTGGCGCCAATGGCGCGGGTAAGTCCACATTCCTGAAAATTCTTTCGGGCGATGTTGACCCAACCAGCGGCTCGGTGAGCTTTACTCCCGGCGAACGTATGGCTGTTTTGAGCCAGAACCATTACGCTTTTGACGAATTCACAGTTCTTGAAACCGTAATGATGGGCCATAAGGAAATGTATGCCATTATGAAGGAGAAAGATGCCATTTATCTTAAAGAAGATTTTAGCGATGCCGACGGCGAACGCGCGGGTGAACTGGAAAACCTTTTTGCCGAAATGGACGGCTGGAATGCTGAAAGCAATGCCGCTACCCTGCTCAGCAACCTTGGCATTAAAGAAGAATTTCACTATCAACTGGTTAAAGACCTTGATAACACCCAAAAAGTACGTGTTTTATTAGCCCAGGCACTTTTTGGCAAACCAGATATCCTGCTGCTGGATGAGCCTACCAACGATTTGGACATCCATACCATTAGCTGGCTGGAAGATTTCCTTGCGTCATATGAAGCTATTGTACTGGTAGTATCTCACGACAGGCACTTCCTGGATACTGTATGTACCCACGTAGTAGATATTGATTTCGGTAAAATGACCATTTATACCGGTAACTATACCTTCTGGTACGAATCGAGCCAATTGGCCCTTAAACAACGTGCCGAACAAAACAAGAAAGCCGAAGATAAAGTTAAAGAGCTTCAGGAGTTTATCCGCAGGTTTAGTGCTAACGCGTCCAAATCAAAACAGGCAACCAGCCGTAAAAAAGCATTGGATAAAATCAACCTGGATGAAATTCAGCCATCAAACCGCAAATATCCGGGTATTATATTCAATAACCTGGGCCGTGAAGCCGGCGATCAGATCCTGACCGTTGAAAACCTGGGCAAAACCCTTAATGGTGAGGTGCTGTTCAACAACATCACCTTCACTGTAAACAAAGGCGATAAAATTTCCATCCTGTCGCAAAACAGTTTGGCAACTACCGCTTTCTATAATATTTTAACAGGCCGCGATAAAGATTTTACAGGCACCTTTAAATGGGGTGTAACCATTAACGCGGCTGATATCCCTAACGACAGCAGCGAATACTTCGATGGCAAAAGCGACAACCTGATTGACTGGCTGCGCGAATATTCACCGGGCGAAAAAGACGATCAGTTTATCCGCGGCTTTTTAGGCCGGATGCTGTTTTCGGGCGAAGAAGTTATGAAAAAATGCAGTGTACTATCGGGTGGTGAAAAAATGCGCTGCATGTTTAGCCGTATGATGCTGCAGCAAGCCAACCTGCTGATGTTTGATGAACCAACTAACCACCTCGACCTGGAATCGATCACAGCGCTTAACAATGGTATGAAAGATTTCCGTGGCACCATCCTGTTCACCTCACGGGATCATGAACTGGTTGAAACGGTAGCCAATCGGATTATTGAGTTAACACCAGGTGGTTACATTGACAAACTCATGACCTACGATGAATACATCAACAGTCCCGTAGTGCAAAAACAACAGGAAGATTTATACGCCGCTGTATAATAGCGGGCAAGGAGTATATGAAGCCTGGTAGTATAATACTACCGGGCCTTTATATTTATAACTTATAATAAGTTAAACCCGGAGGCCTGCGTTTCAAGCTGATTAATAGTAGATTCGTCGCTAAATAGATAAAAATGATCTTTAGTGTACGAATATTGAACATTTAAGCCGTTTTGGGCAATAAAATCTTTAACAACGCTTTCATACAGCAGCTTGTTAATTTTGAGTAATTTTCTTTTTTTCATGAGAGATAGATATTAAGTTTTACAATTTAAGCAGCTTTTGTTAAAATTCAAACAAAAAAATCAACATTTTGTTATGAAGTTGCTATAATTGACTTTTTTTACCCGAGCCTGGGGATGAAATGAACACCAGGAAGATGAAAAGGAGGTTATTACTCTAACCGTTAAGTTTACATAAGCAGATTAAAATAATTGATAACTATGAATAATTCAGCCTGCTGAAAAAGAAAATAATTTGCATATTTGCAACCCGGCAAAAGCTGGTACATATGACTCCGTAGCTCAGCTGGTAGAGCAAATGACTCTTAATCATTGGGTCGAGAGTTCGAATCTCTCCGGGGTCACCTTTTTAGGCAAGTTGTCAATTTTATTGGCAACTTTTTTTATGGCTTCACAACCGATAAACATGTTGGTTTAGCTTAAAGAAATATTTTACATGAGCCCTGGCTTTAATCAATAACCCATTGAATTTGTATCGATATTTTCTTAGGTTTGAGAAAGCGATAAACTACCTAAACTCACTTGATGCCCTTTACACTCCATTTTACATTTTATTACATTGCGTTTTTAGGTGCTGTATTTATCAGCTTAACGCTATCACTATTTTTATGGATATCCCCAAAGGAGAACCAGTCTGCAAACCGTTGGTTGGCAATTTTAATGTTCGCTGTTGCTTTATGGATAATCCGGATTTTAACAATTGATGTTGGCCTCGTGACGTGCATTCCATTATGGAACGGTCTGAACATTTGGCTGCCAATTACTTTTGGCCCTTTGATCTACTTTTACGTGCGTCAGATAACCCGGCCCAGGTATATCTTCAAACGCAGGGATTTGCTGCACTTCATCCCCTTGGTGCCTGAATTGGGTGCTCAGGTATTTGCTGCAATACAAAACATTGAGACGGGTAACGTTATTTACAACAACGTTAACTCAATCTTACAATTATTGGCATTCCTGTCAATTACTGTCTATTTATTTCTCTGTTATGTACAAATTGATTGTTTTTACAAGGAAAAACAATTTCAAGCGGGAGACCGCTACCGCAATGAGTTACGCTGGTTGGATCGCTCACTTGCCGGAGTCCTTATCTTATGGTTATTATGGATACCGTTTACAGCTGTTAACTATTTTTATTACCGTTATGAGCTAAGCATACACTATTACTATTCCCTATACCTGCTTTTAATATCCATTATCATTTGGATTGCAGGCAAGAGTCATTTAAAAGCAGAAATTATTGATGCAAATGATCATCAAGCAAAACCATTATTACCGGCAGATCTGAAACAAAAAGGTTCCTGGTTAAAAATGGAAGTTAAGGAGAAAGGATATTACCGTGACGCAGAATTAAGTCTGAGCTCGCTTGCTGAAAAGCTCGGCTTGCATACGCATGAATTATCCCGGATCATTAATACGGTCTTCAAAAAAAGCTTCAACGATTTTATTAATGAATACCGTGTCCGCGAGGTTGCGCTTAAAATGCAGGATTCCTCATATGACCATATCACCCTGCTCGGCCTCGCCTACGGGTCGGGCTTTAATTCACAAAGCAGTTTCCATCGTGTTTTTAAGCAATTTACCGGTAAAACCCCTCTGGAGTATAAAAATCACCTTCAAAAAGTTATGCCAACTTATAACTTGGGAGGTTTTACCCGAACTATGCCGTTAATATTGAACCACCTAAGCCTTTCGGGGTGGGCGCGTGACACATTAACCGGCAGTCATATGATAAAAAACTATTTTAAAATTGCATTCCGCGGATTTGGGAGGCATAAGCTATTTACACTGATAAACATTATTGGTTTATCCATCGGTATAAGTGCTTTCCTGGCCATTTACTTTATTGTACACTACGATTTTACGTTTGATAAATTTCACAAGGACAGTGACCGGATTTACCGCGTTGTCATGAACATGTCATTCCAGGGGCATAAAAACTATTCGAGTGGTGTACCTGGCCCGTTGGCCGAGGCGATTAAGAGCCAGGCTGCAGGAATAGAAAATATAACGCCACTATATACTCTGTGGCCTCATTTTGTTTATATCGACAAAGATAAAAATACACAAAAGCGGTTTAGAGACCTGGACAGGATAACACTTGCTAATCAGCAATATTTTAAAATTTTTAATTATGTCTGGCTTGCCGGCTCATCGCGACACGCGCTTGATGCGCCCGGCCAGGTGGTGTTAACATCCCAACAAGCCAGGCTTTACTTCCCGTCGTTATCATATTATCAAATGATTGGTAAAGTAGTTACCTATGATTCTCTCAAGACAACCGTTAGCGGCGTGGTTGAAACACTTACTGAAAATACCGACTTTAGCTTTCATGACTTTATATCCATTAGTACAATTACAACTAACAAACGTCTTTCTGATGATTTACATATAAACACCTGGGAGCGCATCCCTTCGGCATCGGAGGTCTTTGTAAAACTGGCACCGGGTACCCCAGCGCCCCGGGTTGTAAAACAGATCAATACCATTTTCAATAAAAGTAATCCGCCGGGTTTCGGAGTAAAAGGATTTACAGACAAAGTGGATCTGACTTTGCAGCCATTGGATGATATTCACTTCAATCCCAACTACAATATTTTTAACTTCTCATCGCCGGCGAGCAAAACGACACTTTACGGCTTATTGGCTATTGGTATTTTTTTGTTGTTACTCGCATGTATCAATTATGTAAATTTAACTACCGCCCAGGCCACTCAAAGGGCAAAAGAAATTGGGATCCGCAAAACTTTGGGGAGCAGCCGAATGCAGTTAGTGTTCCAGTTTTTAAGTGAAACCTTGCTTATAACCTTCTTCGCGGTATGTATATCGGTGTTGCTTGCGCCAGTTATTTTAAAAATGTTTGCCGATGTTATATTCCCGGATATTCATGCCAATATGCTAAGGCCGGATGTAATGTTCTTCCTGCTGATTTTAACTATTGTGATAAGTATTTTGTCGGGTTTTTATCCCGCAATTGTATTATCAGGCTACAAGCCCGCGTCGGTGCTAAAAAACCAGGTGCAGGGCAATAGTAATAAAACGCGAAACGCATGGCTCCGTAAGTCGCTTACAGTTTCGCAGTTTGTTATAGCCCAATTTTTATTAATGGCTACTATTTTGGTAACCAGGCAGATTTATTACGCCTTACATAAAAACCTCGGATTTAAAAAGGATGCCATCCTGTTAATTAATACACCCTGGCAAAACACTAAGGCCAGCAGCAACCAGGTACTGCTGAACGAGTTTAGGTTGATGCCCCAGGTTGCCCTTGTGGGTTTAGGTAATGACCCGCCTTCGGCTAATGTATATAATTCGCTGCATGGCACCTACAACGATGGAAAAAAACAGATAATAACAGATGAAGTGACATTTAAGTCTGGTGATGAAAACTACATCAATATATACCAGCTAAAATTGCTTGCCGGCAGAAACATAAGTAAAGCCGACACGGGGAAAGGAATCATCATCAACAATACATATACTAAAGTATTAGGATTTACTAACCCCAATGATGTTATTGGGAAGCAGTTAAAATACGGTGGCGGCAAAGGCCGAAATGTAACTATTATTGGCGTAGTTACTGATTTTTATCAATGGTCGCTGCATTTCCCAATTCATCCGTTAGTTTTATTTTCGGGCAGTCCGGACCACCGACCAATGATGACGTTACATGTTAGTTTGAAACCAGAAACCGCTGGCGGCAATGAGTGGAAAACCGCCATTACAAATATGGGAAAGGTCTGGAAGAAGGTTTATCCCGACGATGATTTCGATTGCCATTTTTATGATGACACGATAGCCAGATTTTACGACGAAGAACAACACACCTCAATCCTGCTCAACTGGGCAACAGGTGTCTCGATATTGATCAGTTGCCTCGGGTTGTTAGGTCTTGCCGTTTACACCACCAATCAACGAACAAAGGAAATTGGTATACGAAAAGTATTTGGTGCCAGTGTTGCGCAAATAGTGATCCTCTTATCAACCGAACTGGTATCGCTTATTTTACTCGCTTTTATCGTCGTAACGCCGATTGCATGGTACGCAGTTAATAAATGGATGGAAGGCTTTGCCGACCATGTAGCTATCAGCTGGTGGGTATTTGTTATCAGCGGTGCTGGAATGCTGCTAATAGGATTATTTACCTTAAGTTTCCGAACCATTAGGGCTGGCATGGTGCCTCCGGTGAAGAGTTTGCGAAATGAATAACAGCATATCACTGCTTTCATTTAACAAGTTGCAAAAAAAAACATTATATATTATCTGGCGAAGGTGCCCGAATATTATAGTTACTTTGGGGTTATAAGTCTTAATCCGCAAATAAACGTAAATCAAATAGAAAATAGTTCGAGATTTATAAAGTAGGGATGACTTTTTTAAGCAAGTTGTCAATTTTATTGGCGACTTTTTTTATTTTCATAACCCTGATTGAAGCTGTTTACTTCGGTACTTTATTTACTTCCCAAGGAGACTAAAATATCTCTATAGAGCTTGTCTGCTAATGCATTAATCTCTTTACAATCTTTACTATATCCACCTATGTTTTGTTTTTTATCATAAACATCAACAAGGATAATAACAGTTCTTGTTTGATTATTATTGAGGTCTGCTTCGCATTTTAAGTTATATTCGACATCTTCTACTTCAATATTGATATAGATAGCAAAGCATCTTTTCCATTACCTGTAATATCTTTAATTTTAAATTTTACACTATTATCGATTATTTCTGATTACGTTGATTTCGCTGATTTTTATTGCGAGGTTTTACCGATTATTTCTTGATTTCATCGATTTTGATTAGAAGCACATCTTATCATTAAACCAATTTGCCCGTTTTAACGGCATCTTGCAGGTTACGTACTTTAAATTTGGGGGTGTAACAGTATTGGGCCAGTTGTTTAACCCATGTTGTATTATAGCCAAACATCAGTTTAATAACTTTTACCCGGGTTGAGCCTTTGGGATAGCCATATTTATACCAACTGAATTTAGATGGATCTATATTGAACTGTTCGGCAAAATCGGCAAGAAAAAGGTCTATCTCAATGTCAAAAATATCCAGATCAAGATCAATACTGGTATCGAGGTTCAGGCTATGCGGATCAACCTTATGGATCTTATACCTGTTGCAATAATCAACTATAAATTCTTTTAAGGGTGGCAGTATCTCTTCCATTTAAACGAATGTTAATTTGACCATTTAAGTTATGAGACGTAGCTTTTTAAATAAGGTTGCATACAAATTTACTTTATTTTTAAATCGTTTAAATTGAACCTGATAGTTAATAAATGTTAAATATTTATTGCTGTACAATGGAGCTTTATGCTACTAAAATCAACCTGATGTATTATTATTGCACCAGGTAAACCAGATACTTCAAATGAACCTAAAAGTAATTGCCTTTGATGCCGACGACACCCTTTGGGTAAATGAACCTTACTTTCAAGCCACCGAAGAAAGGTTTTGCAGTCTGCTCGAAAATTTTTCGCCACAGCACACCATTTCCAAAGAGCTTTTTAAAGTTGAGGTTGATAACCTCCCACTTTATGGCTACGGGATAAAAGGCTATATCCTCAGCATGATAGAGGCAGCATTGAGCATTTCTGAAAAAAATATTAGCGTTGATGTAGTGGAAACCATATTACAATATGGTAAGGATATGCTTAATCAACCGATAGAGTTACTGAACGAGGTAGAACATGTTTTATCCTCATTAAAAGATCATTACAGGCTGGTGGTAGCCACCAAAGGCGATCTGCTTGACCAGGAGCGGAAGCTCAAAAAATCAGGGCTGGCACATTACTTTCACCATATCGAAATTATGAGTGATAAAAAGGAGGATGATTATATCAAGCTGATCAAACACCTTGACATCAATCCCGATGAGTTTATGATGATCGGCAATTCCTTAAAATCAGATGTAATGCCCGTGATCAACATTGGCGGGCATGCTGTTCACGTACCCTATCATACAACCTGGGCGCACGAACACGTAGAAACCGTTTTAACACACGAAAACTTCAAACATGTGCATAAGATCAGTGAAGTATTGGAATTTGTGAAGTTCTAAGTCTTGAGTCCTAAGTCGATTATACCAATTTAACTTTTGACTCAAGACTTAGAACTTAGGACTTAAACGCTCTTCTCCATTACAATTAGCTCAATATGCTGTTTGGCGTCACCAAAACGGCCATGCGCATGAAAAGGCTGGATTTCGCCGGTTGGTTTGTAGCCGCGGCGCTCATACCAGCTTATCAGTTCGGAGCGGATGCTGATTACTGTCATAGTTAAAGTATTGCAGTTATGCTTACGCGCGTAAACTTCTGCTTCTTCTATCAGTGCGCGGCCCACACCTTTATTCTGCAATAGTGGCGATACACTAAACATGCCAACATACAACTTTGGAGTTCTGACTTCAAGATAAACAGTACCTGTAATATTGCCATCCTCATCAGTATGCTTTAAAATGATGATATTTTCATCATTCATATACCCCGTCAGGGTTTGTTCATCAATACGGGCACCACCAATTAAGTCGGCCTCAGTTGTCCAACCCCGTTTGGAGCTTTCACCACGGTAAGCGCTGTTTACTAAAACATTAAGTTCGGGTACGTCGGTAAGGGTAGCTTGGGTTATTACAGGCATATGATTAATTTAAGGAGGCCAAAGGTAGTATTTGCGAACTTTAAATAAAAGGTTATAAGCCATATTTTTAAAGTCTGCGCACTATTATCAAATGACATTAAAAAAGCCATAAGTTTTAAAACCAAGCTGTATATTTAGTAGTTAATAACACATCTGTTTATATTAAATCCCGCCATGGCTTTTATAGATTACTACAAAGTATTAGAGCTCGATAAAAATGCATCCGAAAAGGATATTAAAAATGCTTACCGTAAACTGGCCCGCAAATATCACCCCGATCTTAACCCTAACGACGAAGATGCCCACAAAAAATTCCAGCAGCTAAACGAAGCAAATGAAGTATTAAGTGACCCGGAAAAGCGAAAGAAATACGACAAATATGGCGAGAACTGGCAGCATGGCGAAGCATACGAACAACAGGCGCGCCAACAGGCTGGCGCACAGGGAGGTTTTGGTGGGTATGGGGGCTTTACCGGAGCCGAAGGATTTGGCAGTGCCGAAGGGTTTGGAAGTGACGATTTTTCAGATTTCTTTCAATCGATGTTTGGCGGTGCAGGAGGCGCACGTAGCGGCAGGCAGGCAAAATACCGCGGGCAGGACTATAACGCCTCGTTAAGTTTAAACCTTCAAGACGTTCTTGAAACACATAAGCAAACCTTGACTGTCAATGGCAAAAACATCCGGATAACCATACCCGCAGGTATTGAAAACGGGCAAACTATCAAAATAGCCGGGCATGGAGCCCCGGGTGTAAACGGCGGTCCCGCCGGAGATCTGTATATTCAGTTTAATGTTGCACCTGATACAAATTTTAAGCGTGATGGTAATAATTTGTACACCACCTTGAAACTTGACCTGTACACTGCAGTTTTAGGTGGAGAAATAACTGCCGATACATTAAACGGCAAAGTTAAGGTGAAAGTAAAACCCGAAACTCAAAACGGCACTAAAGTAAAGCTCAAAGGCAAAGGTATGCCCGTTTACAAAAAAGAAAATGAATTTGGCGATCTGTACCTGACCTATGATATCCAAACTCCTACCAACCTCACCGAAAAACAGAAACAATTATTTGAAGAACTGGCAAAATCCTCAACCTAAATTAAAATCATTATGAAAACAGCAGAATTAATAGCAGCAAACGATTTTTGTGTATATCATAATGTTGAATACACGTTCATTACATCTTTACATGAAGCGGGCCTGGTTGAGGTAACCATCATTAATGAAATCGTCTTCATCCCTCAAACTGAGCTTCAAAAGTTGGAAAAACTGGTGAGCCTGTACGAATTGGATATTAACGTAGCCGGCATTGAAGCTATCTCCCACTTGCTTGACCGGGTGGAAAAATTACAGGAAGATATGCGGTATTTAAAAAACAGGTTGAGCTTATATGAATAAGAAAGCTATCTTTTCAGTAATGCTTAAACCAAATATTTATTCATCATCCGCTCGCTTACAATATTAGCTTCATCGATAACACGTTCTGGATATCCCATGGATTTGAGTATGGCGATTCCGTTAGTGTTTTTAAGCAGGCCTTGCTTCAGGATATAGTCAAATACCAGTATGCGCCCATCTTTTGATTCTGAAAAGGAATATACAACAAAATCTTCGTCGAGCAGTTCGGCCAGCTCAAGGTCATGGGTTGATACAAAAACAAAATTTTGGTTAGCGGTAATGTACGAAAGCACAGACTTAGCCGCCGCTATACGTTCGATGGTATTGGTACCCCTGAAAATCTCATCGATGATCACCAGGCTTTTTACATCTTCTTTCTGAGAACTGCCATCGATGATATTTAAAATAGCTAAGGCCTGTGCCTGGAAATAACTCTTGTGCTCATCTATGTTATCGCTGGTTTTGATGCTGGTTTGTATTTTGAGAAAAGGAGCCTTATAGGCCTTTGCACAACTTGTAAATATGGTTTGCGACAGTAGCGTATTTAATGCCAGCGCTTTAATAAATGTAGTTTTGCCAGACATGTTTGACCCAGTGATCAATGCCCCCCTGTCCGCATCAGTTGTATAAAGGGAATTGGTTACACAGTTAGCTACCAATGGGTGAAAAAGTTCGGTAATCTCTATTTTGCCATCAGCACCCGTAAACGCGGGCTTTGAAAAAAAAGGCATACCGTCGCGTACCGATTGTATGGCTATCAGCGTATCGGCCCGGCCAATAAATTTATACACTTCTTTAATATCGTCGCGGTATTTACTGACTTGTTTTAATGATGATATATAAGTATTGGGCTCAATCACAAAAAGCAGTTTAAACAAATGGAAGACTGCGTAAGCAATATCACTTTTACTGTTCACGAAGCCACTTTCTATATTTACAAACTTAAGCGCTCGTTTTAAACCCCTTAGGCTGGTCAGAGACTGCTTTACCTCGGGTACCTGACCAAATTTTCCGCTTTTAACTAACGCCACTGCAACTTTATGCATAACCAGCAATTGTGGTAACGACTTGGTACACCCTGAAATAGCCTTGCGGTTGCTGAAGTAAATAACAATGTTGTACGCAAACAACAATAGCAAAAAGATAAAGCTGAAAATGTTAGGAATAACAATCAGCGATAATAACGCAGCCAGGATCAGAAAAGGTGAAACCTTTATATAAAAATTAATTACCGATGCAAATACCGGTTCATGTGCCCTGAGAAAAAGATCGGCTATAAAATAAGCATCGGGGTGGTTAAGTTTTGACAATTCCACTTCAAGCAATTCGCGGCCGGGTATATCCATGTTAAGATCCTCAATATCATTGTCGAGGTCATGCAAAACATCAAGCTCGGTTGTAGGGCAATGTAATAAATTAAACAGGTATTGTTTGCCGGGCTTACTGTTTGTTCTGTCGATATAATTGAAAACACTTATCAGGTCAAGATCGTCAGCTGTTTGAGCCGAAAGCTTGTTTTTACTATCTGCCGAATCCAGGTAAATCTTTATTAAGTCAAAATTTCGGCGGGCGTTAACAGGTTGGCCCCACTTCTCCTGTATTTTTATCAGCCGCCTTTTTGCCCACCGTAATTTATCATAATATGACTTAATATAAAGCACTCCGGCTATGATAATGATAACTATAGCAGAAAAAACAAAGTAATACATGTTTAAAAATATAAAATTTTAATTAAACCAACTCAACCATCGCCAGTCATAATTATGTATTACAATTGAGGTATTAACTAAAATTTATGACCATGAAATTTATCCGATTTTCGATAATAGCGTTTGTGATGATGTTTTCATTTCAATTTGCAAAAGCTCAAAGCATAAGTATAAGCGCACATTTTGGCCGTCCTTATCATAGGGTAGTTTACACAAGCGGATATTACGGAACACCTGTTTATTATGGCAGAGACGTCTATTATGACCGTCCTGTTTATTATGGTCATCCGCGCTATTACGCAACAAGATATTATGACGCGCCAGTATACTATCAAAGGCACTACCGTGTTCATCGTTACTGCAGGAACTGGTAAAAGTATAAAGCCTCCGGATTGCCGGAGGCTTTCTTATAATAAGAAGTAACTATGCCAGTATAAAATAGCCACATGGTTTAACCAATACTATTCAAATGCACAATGTTAAAACCCGCTAAAAATGACAAGTAGCTGATGTATTGTGTGAAAATGCCGGAAATCATTGCTCAAATGTTACTTTGATCTATCCTTAAAAAAAGAATGTAATGCCTGTTGCGTAAATTCCGATAAAACCAATTCACCGCTTATAGCCGCACGTTGTTTAAGCAAATCATCCCAATTAGCAGTTCCTTCCCAAAGCACTTGTTTTAAGCCTGCAAGTGCTGCCGGGTTATATGAAGCTAATTTTTGAGTAAGCTCATATACAGCGGCATCAAGGCTTGGGGTATCTTCATAAACCTCATTATACAAGCCATTTTGTTTTGCCCATTGGGCAGTTTGAAAATCTGAAGCCCTGATCGTGAGTTGGGAAAATGCCGATAACCCTATTTTACGGATCACAGCGGGGGCTATCACAAAGGGGCCAATACCTATGGTAAGCTCGCTTAACTTTATTGATGCCGCCTCGCTGGCCAGGCAATAATCAGCAGCGGCGGCAAGTCCAACCCCTCCTCCAACTGCTTTACCCTGCACCCTCGCAATTATTATTTTAGGACATTTGCGGCAGGCACTAATCACGTTGGAAAACCCTTCAAAAAATAAAGCCCCGGCTTCCCTATCCTTAATTTGCAACAGTTCGTCAAAGCTTGCACCTGCGCAAAAAGTACGATCTCCCGCGCTCTTTAAAACAATGACTTTTGTTTCCGGGTTATTACCGGCACTGAATACCGCATTGGTAAGTTGTTTTAACAGCGCCGAGGGCAGGGAGTTTTGTGCCGGATGATAAAAACAAATGGTGGTTACACCATCAGGCTCATTTGTAAGGGATATATTTTCGTTTTCGGCAGACATATTTATTTTTCTATATAAGATGGCTTTCTAACCAATATCAGAAGTATTTATGTCAACTGCAATTTTGAACCGAAATTAACAATGTTTAATTTTCAAGCAAATGCAGTTCAAAATAAAAAGTAGCGCCTTTGCCAAGCTCGCTTTCAACCCCTATAGCACCGTTATGATTATTAATGATCTCAGCCGAGATATAAAGCCCCATGCCAAGGCCGCTCGTCATAAACTTTTTATCCTCTACACGATAAAACCGCTCAAAAATATGCTCGATCTGTGCGGCCGACAATCCGATGCCAAAGTCCGTTACTGATACACGCACTTTTCCGTTTATATTCCGGGTTTCAATAATGATATTTTTATTCTCGGTTGAATATTTTACAGAGTTGTTAATGAAATTTACGAGTACCTGTTCCAGTCGCCCGGCATTTCCCTCTATAAAAAAATCATTTTCCGATTTATTGATAAAATTAAATTCAGGGTATAGGTGGATGGCGTTTTCTAAAGTTGACGCTACCAGGTCACGAAGATTTACTTTCGCCATGGCATATTCAAGCCCTCCCGCATGAATCTTGCTTACATCAAGCAAATCGTTAACCAAACGCTGAAGCTTATTTAAAGCAGTGCCGGCCTTTTCAATATATTGTTTTACTATTGAGGGTACTTCCTCTTTTTTATAAGCCGAAATAAGCTGCAAATAACCTTTTAAACTGGTTAAAGGTGTTTTAAGTTCATGGCTGGCCACACCAATAAACTCATCCTTCAAATCAAGCTGCTTTTTTTGTTCTTCGATATCTGTCGCGGTACCTACCCAAAAAAGAATTTCTCCGTTATCATCTCTTAGCGGCACTGCCCGGTTAAGGTGCCAGCGATAAGTATTATCCCATCGGAGATACCTATTTTCCAGTTCAAAAATACTCCCGCTTTGCAAAGATTCGAGGTAAGCACTCATTGTTTTTTGCAGATCATCGGGGTGTACAATCTGTTGCCAGCCCCAGCCTGCTGTTTCACCATATCGCCTGCCCGTATAATCAAACCAGCGCTGATTATAAAAATCAACTTCGCCACCCGGCAAATTTGTCCAGGTCATTTGAGTAATGTTATTAGCCAGCAGCTTAAAATGTTCCCGGCTGATAAGCAGATCATTGGTACGCTCCCTTACAGTATCTTCCAGATCATTATTCAGCCTTTCGGCAATATTCTGGGCTTCTTCCAGCTGATCATTTTTAATCTTCAGTTCCCACTCGGTTTCCTTTTGAGCAGTCAAATCGGTCAGGATCAAACTCAACGCCGTTCCTTCATCAAGGTCAAGCGTGGTACATGATAATAAACACGGCGTTAGTTTACCATCCCGATTTGATAACAAAACCTCGCCCTTGCAATCGGCATTCCAGCCATCCCTGATTATCTGCTTATACTTCTCAACGGAAACTTCGGCTACAAAAATTTCAAAATTCAGGCCGATCACTTTTTCCAACGGTTCATCAACCATAGCCGCAAAGCTCGAATTGCTATATAATATAGTACCCTCACCATTCAACGTAACCGCTCCTTCGTTCATTTTTTCAATGAAAACGCGGTAGGTTTGATCGGCCGTTTTCAGTGTATAAAGCTGGTGGCCTTCATCATCTTTAACTATAAAGGCATCAACCTGACCATTACGAATAGCAGAAATGGTGTCGGTAGCTTCTTCTAACTGATAACGAAGCTTATTGTTTTCCGCAAGCAACTGCTCATATGTAAGTTTGTCCGGCTCCATAATTAGCTTTCTGTAAGTATTCCCAGTCCTTTTAAAACTTTGTCTGTGTTTGACATATCTCCGATAAGCTTGCGTTCGATGCCGGGAGATTTTTTAATAAGTAAAGGCAATGCTATGATCTGTTCTTTTTCGGCAATAAGTGGTTGCTGATAAACGTCGATTATCTCCAACTCGTAATTAGGCTTAAGATATTGCTCACAAATAATTTTTAAGTTGGCTATTGCCCTGACAGAATTGGGCGACGCCCCAATTACAAATAAACGCAATCGAAAAAACTGGTTTTCTCCCTGATCTAAAGGCAATTGGCTTTGCTCGGTCATGTAACTATTTACTTACTGGTATTATATTCAATCCAACCAAAACTTTTTCCTCGTTGCTCAAGTCGCCTATTATTTTGCGAATCGGTTCAGGTACTTTTCTTACCAGCGTGGGAATTGCAAATATTTGATCCCCTTCGGCCAGTTGAGGCTGCTGCAGCAAGTCAATTACTTCAATAACATACTGACCTTTTAAATGTTCTTCACAATATTTTTTTAGGTTGGTGAGCGCGGTAACTGATTTAGCAGTTTTGCCCGCCACATACAGCCTTAACTCATATTTTATAACTTCATCCAGTTCCATTATTTTTTACTTTTTGATTTACTTTTAAGCGTATCCGCATTTCCTCGGCGGATGTCGGTTATCTCCTGGCGGTTTCTTTCTATAATATTCTGTTTCAACTCTTCTTCCAGGTATATTTTGTTCAATTCCTCCTCTGTCGATTCAAATTCGGCCTGCAAGCTTGCAATTTTTGATTCAAGCATCATACGCCGGCGCAATATCTCTTTATCTTTACGGGATATAGCAAACTCTCTTAGTGCCACGCCTGTTTTTTCCCTTAATTTTTGTGCTTCCCTTGCCGATCCTGTGAGCACGCCATCGGGGCCAAGATAAACATCAACCAGGCTTAGCCCCTTATCGGTAATGGTAAACTCGCGTACCTGGTTTGAATGACTCATCCCACGCGACTTCATAATGTATAACCCCCGGTTACGTTCACCATTCGATTCGATATCCCTTACGAGCAGCCAGGTATCAACTAAAGATGATACACCTTCGTCGGTTTGTTCGCTTACCACTGTATTTAAACTAAGGGCGGTAAACATAACCGTGATCTGTTCGTCCTGTAAAAAATCTATCAGCCTGATCAGCATCGATTTTACTTCACTTACCGAACCCACCGTAATGAGGTTTGTAATCGGGTCGAGGATAACCGCTGCGGGCTTAAATCTTTTAATGATCTTGTAAATAGCAACGAGGTGCATTTCAATACCGTAAAGCGTAGGACGCGAGGCATGAAACTCAAGCAAGCCGTTGTCAATGTGTTTTTGCAGGTCGAGATTGATTGATTTCATGTTGCGAAGTATCTGCTTAGGTGCCTCCTCGAACGCAAAATAAAGGCACCTCTTTTTGTTGCCGCAAACCTCATTGGCAAAGCTGGCCGCAATGCTTGTTTTACCGGTACCCGCCGTGCCCGAAACGAGGATACTGCTGCCCTGAAAAAAACCTTTGCCTCCAAACATGCTGTCAAGAGAGGGTATCCCCGATGAAATTCGTTCGGATGAGACTTCTTTTTCCAGGCTTAAAGATGTGACCGGAAGTACAGAAATGCCATCTTCATCAATTAAAAAGGGATATTCGTTGGTACCATGCTGTGTGCCGCGATATTTTACCACGCGCAAACGACGGGTTGAGATCTGATTTATAACCCTGTGATCAAGCAGAATCACACAATCTGAAACGTATTCTTCAAGCCCCTGCCGGGTTAATGAAGAGCCGTCACCTTTTTCGCCGGTTATAATAGCAGTTACACCTTTTTCCTTTAAAAAAGCAAAAAGCCTTCTAAGCTCGGCCCTCAATATAGTTTGGTTTGATAAACCCGAAAAAAGATTTTCAAGAGTATCCAGTACTACTCTTTTTGCCCCGATGCTATCAATAGCAAAGCCTAAGCGAATAAACAAACCTTCCAGGTCATATTCGCCCGTCTCCTCAATCTCGCTTCGATCTATATGCACATGATCAAGTCTTAATTTCTTATCATCCTGGAGTTTAAGTAAATCAAAGCCCAGCGATGCTACGTTTGAAGCCAGTTCATCTGCTTTTTCTTCAAAAGCCATAAATACACCGGGCTCATTAAACTCAGTAGCGCCCCTCACGATAAACTCAAGGGACATAAGTGTTTTACCGCAACCCGCTTCACCACATATCAGCGTTGGTCTTCCATTAGGTAAACCACCGCCTGTTATTTCATCTAAACCGGTAATACCGGTAGGAGTTTTGGGCAATTGCTCAAACGTTATAAGCTGCTGTTTTTTATGCAATTTGGTCATAATAAATCCAATCTGTTTAAACTACCCGTATACCACAACCATCAAGTATACAGGATTTTGTTTTATTGGTATGGTAATAGT
>Ga0157372_10002872_pt1 | contig 18624 bp, 19 predicted proteins | sample C55metaG_FD_115307 | JGI IMG/M metagenome (GOLD analysis project Ga0157372, IMG submission 115307) | Corn rhizosphere microbial communities from Kellogg Biological Station, Michigan, USA - C5-5 metaG | ecosystem: Host-associated > Plants > Roots > Rhizosphere > Soil | place: USA: Michigan... | reverse complement strand
TTTAAGGCTGGTGCCGGGAGGGGGAGTTGAACCCCCAAGGTGCTAAGCACCGGCGGATTTTGAGTCCGCTGCGTCTGCCAGTTCCGCCATCCCGGCCTGCGAAGAAGCAATTGTTAGCCTAATTGAGTAATTCCGGCTTTGCAATCCTGCGATGTGTTTGCAGGGCTAGAATGGACGTCCCCCGGAGTTGCTGACTGGCTGACAATACGGTGGTGGTCTGGTGTCCCTCGGATGGCGATTCTCTACCGTACCAAACTCTTACTAACCTGTCTGTCACGGCAATTCTTGCTAGCGTTCACTTCTGTGCCGGAGAATTTCCGTCTCCCTTGCTGTCGCTACGCGCGGCTTTCTTCCTGTAGAAGTTCGCGTAAGCGTTTCGCTACGACCATATCTTCTCCCGGCCGCAGCATCCAAACACCGACGACGATCGTGTTGGGTCCGCCGGGTAAGCCCGCGCTCGCAGGAGCACCTCCGGTGGATGGATTCAGCTCAATGCGCGGCTTGCCTTCGCGCATCTTTTTCATGACCTCGGCGCCGGAGATCTTAATCCGGATTGGGTCATACGTGATGAGCAGGTGGGGAACATGATTGGCGACTTCAGGAATAAAGATCTGCGTCTGCACACTGGGAATTGTGCTCAGGTGCTTGGCGATGCGATCAGCCCGCGTTCGGCACTCCGTCTCGATCGCGGCATCATCCTGCTTGAGAAACCAGTCGACCGCGGCGACCAAGCCTACAATCTCCTCTTTCGCAACTTTCATTCCGCGCCCAATGGTGTTTGAGTTGGGTGAATTGTTTTTCTTAGCGGCTTCGATCAGATCCTTTCTGCCTAGCAGCAAGCCGCTACACTGCGGGCCTCGAAGGCCTTTTCCTCCAGAGAACGCCACGAGATCAAAGCCCATGCGCGTGTAGTTCCACAGGTTGGAAATCGGCGGGACATCGGCGGCAGCGTCGTTGAAACAAGGCACCCCGTGCTGGTGGGCCACCCGTACCCAATCCTCCCGGCTGATCTTCCCGGTCCCTGCGTTAAAGAAGTGCGCCATCGCGGTATGTTCGTTGAACGAAGCTTCGTATTGCTCCAGGGTTTCCACCTCGACAAAACGAATTCCGCAATTGCGGAGGGCATGGTCATATCCGTAGCGATGAGACTTCTGAATAATCACTTCGCTCTTAAGAGCAGCCATCTCGGTGGGAATACTCAGAATGGCCTGGTCAGTTCCCCTGGTGATGCAAGCTGCCGTTCCCAATGCAAGCGCAGCAGCAGCGCCGGAAGTGACCAGAGCGGCCTCGCATTGCAATCGCTGGGCTAGGTATGCTCCGGACGCATCAAGCAGCTCATTGAGGTTGACCGGCTGTCGCGCCGCTAGTGCGATCGCTGCCTGCACTTCATCGGGCATGGTGGAAGCAGAAAGAACCGTGTAAGTCCCCGCCGCGTTGATGAACGGAATCACCCCGAGCTTCTGGTAGTAGTCCGTAGCTTGATTCGCCGATTTGGTTGATGTCCAACCTTTTGGGGTTGAGACTCCAGAAAGGGCAACACCTCCCGCGAGAGCCGCCTGCGCTCCCTTGCCTAAGAGTTTTCGCCGAGTCATTCGTGGCATCGTTGCATCCTTCCCACCAAGTGCATCTTTGTCGTTCGAAGTTCAGTCTCTCGGATAGTCATCTCCCCGAGCGGGTAACGAATCGCTACGATCGGGAACTGTAAAATATTGCGGACGGGCTTTCTCCCATTCCACCATGCTCAGTCCGGTTGGATCGTACAAAATGCGTCCGGCACGCACGGTCATGCGGGTGCTCAATCGTACGTCCGCATTCATTTTGGTCACGCCGCAATCGATGTAGGCAAAATGGCCATGACTCAATTCCAGAATGGCAATGTCTGCGTCTTTGCCGACAGAAAGTGTTCCCAGCTCCGGTCTGTGAATCTCGCTTGCTGGATTGACGGTGGAACGCCGAATGACATCGTCCAGAGGCACACCCATGGCTAGAAATTTGGACATCACGTTGTTCATGGTGACCACGGTGTAATTTCCGGTGTGCAAATCGGTGGAGATTGAATCGGGGATGAATCCCTGTTTCTCAGCCGGAACCGCATTGCGAAACCAGAAGCTGCCGCTGCCGTGTCCCACATCAAAAATCACACCGCGAGCGCGAGCCTCCTGCAGGATTGGGTTGAGCTTTCCGTCATCAAGAAGAATGGGGAATTGCTGGGCGAAGACGTGCGTGTGTATATCGCCAGACCGCATTTTTTTCAGGATGAGGTCAGCATAGGGGCGTTCCGGTCTTGGCCAGAAATCGAACATGACGGGCACATTGGCCAGCGTGCCGCATTCAATCGCGCGGTCCACCGCAGCCCAGGGCGCGTGCATCGCGTCCCAAGTCTCCCTGGTCCAATAGTGGGCGGTTTTTACTCCCACAATAAGGTCCGGATATCTCTTGATGGCGTCGGCACAAAGCTTTACATCCATCTCATCGAGGCTCTGCTCTAGCCCGCCGTTCATTCCATTGGCGACGATGTTCAGAAACGCCAGCACTCGCACTTTTGAACGGTCAATAACCTCTTCCTTTTCCTGAAGGAATGTCTCTGCACCAGCCGTGCCTGCATCCACGACGGTGGTTACTCCCGACTGCAATGCCAGATCGGCTGGAATTCCCAGTGGCAGGAGATGCACTCGCGCATCGGGCGCAAACCAGTTCAGCGGTGCGCCACCATGGCCTACATGAAAGTGAATATCGATCAGACCGGGCGTGACGTAAAGCTTCGAGACATCCACGACCTTTCCGGCTTGGTCGGCGGGAATGTTCTTTTGGACCGCAGCGATTTTGCCCTTGAAAACCGCAACGTCCCGTACCTCGTCGATATGATTGGCGGGGTCAATGACATGACCGCCCTTTAACAGCAGATCATATTGAGGCACTTGGGGACGAACCATGCCCGGTGATCCCAAAGCGATTGCGATCACCGCCATTATGGCAATTCGGATATTGATCCAGTTCTGCATAGGCCTCCGTTTTTGCTGTCGAAGCGAAAGTGTATCCAGTAGACGTGAGATTGTCACCATTCCTCGTGAATACTGTCAGGTGAGTTGTAAAGCAGAATGCCCTATCGTAATCTGAATTGCGCTTTTGGGGTCGATAAATAGCGGACTGCAAACAGGAGCCGACTCATGGATCGCCGCACTTTCGTCAAAGCCAGTTGCATGGGAAGCGCCTCGCTGCTGATGCCGGGGGGGCTCGATCCCACGGTCCGCGCGGAAGTGACTCCACCTTCTGTGCCACAAGTCGAACTTCGCGGCTTATCGAACTACAATCCATCGCCGCTTGGCATGCCAGGTCTTTTTCCAGGCCGAGTGATCGAGATTCGCCAGCCAAACGCTATCGTGCGCAATCGCATTTCGCAGCCGATTGTGCGTCATATGCTGGAGCATGCGATGCAGGAGTTGACAGGAGAAAAGTCCGCGTCGGCGGCCTGGGCAAGGTTTGTGGAACCCCACGATATCGTTGGGATCAAGATCAACCCGTCGGGCGCGCCTGCTTGTTGTTCTTCTCCTGAAATCGTGCGCGAAATCGTTGCCTCAGTCCAATCGGTCGGTGTTCCAGCACGCAATATCGTTGTTTATGACCGATATTCCTACGAAATGGACATCGGCAGCTATCAAACATTGCTGCCCCCGGGCATCCGAATCGTGGGCATCCAGGAGGCTTTCGTGGGTGATACCGGCTACGAGCCAAGCATTTACTGCGACGCCAATTGTTTTGGCGAATGGGAAACCCGCTCCTTCATGGCAAGCATTGTGGCTCACGAACTAACGAAGATTATCAACCTCCCGACGATGAAAGACCATTCGGCGGCCGGGGTCACCGGAGCGCTCAAGAACTTGGCCTACGGCACATTTAACAATGTAGCGCGTACCCATCGTGCCCCCCATTCCTTCACCAGCCCGATGATCGGGCTGATGTGCACCGTCGAGCCCTTACGCTCGAAGGCCGTGCTGCATATCATGGACGGCATGCGGCAGGTGTGGCACGGTGGTCCGCTTACCCAAGTCCAGGATTTCATCGATCAGCCCGGCATTCTTCTAGCAGCGACGGATCCCGTAGCGCTGGATACCATTGAACTTGAGGCCATTGAAACAAAGCGTCGTGAACGGGGCGTACCATCATTGTGGCAGCACGATGCGAATAGCATTACTGAAGACAGTGGGGAATTTTATCGTAACGCGTCGAAAAACTTGTTCTTCCGCCAGCCAGGACATATCGCAGCAGCCGGGAAGCTCGGTCTCGGCGTCGGAGATCTCAAGCAGATAGATCACCGTGTCCTCTCGGCCTGAGTAGATGATGACGGAAACACCCAAAGATAAATCCTTGGACTGGCCCACGCTGCTCAAAGACAACACTCGTAGCGGAGGACAAGGGCAACAGCCCGCGCGGCCGCCCGAACGCGCTATTTGGCAATTTCACGCTGGCAGCTCTGTGCGTTCCGCGCCGATCCTTCAAGACCGCATTTTGTATGTCACGTCGGTAGGCGGAGTAGTTCACGCCATTGACGTCGGCGCAGGTACATCCAAGTGGAAATTTCAGGCGCCGGGGCAGATCCATTCCACCCCTTCGCTCTCCGGGAATCGATTGCTTTTCGGGTGCGACGACGGCAAAGTGTATGCACTTGATCGACATGTCGGAAATAAGCTTTGGGAAGCGGCGTCGGAAGCTGAAGTTTGGGCCTCTCCTGTCGTCTCCAACGGAGTCGTGTTCTTCGGAAGTGCGGACACCAAGGTTTACGGAGTGGACGCTGCAACCGGGAGCCAACGCTGGGTTCGTGAACTTGGCGGCCGAGTCTATTCCACGATTCACGCTGTCGAGCATCGGCTATACGTAGGTTGCGGAGATGGCAGGGTATATAGTCTCGATGCTTCCTCGGGAACAGTGTTGTGGAGCACGCTCACTGGCCAAGGAATCGACTCCTCGCCCGCCGTCGATGGCGACTTGGTTCTGATCGGCTCTGAAGATTTTTGGGTTTATGCCATGACGGCTAGCGCTGGAGAGGTTCGATGGAAGTACGAAACCGGGTTAGGCATCGCATCTTCGCCAGCAGTGTCTGGTGACCTGACCGTCCTTGGCAGCAAGGATGGCTTTCTGTACGCACTGGAGACTCAGACCGGGCGCCTGCGCTGGAAGACCGTCGTGGGCGAAGTTGTGACCGCCCCTCCCGTGATCGGCCACGGCGTTGTCTGTATTCAGGCGGGAGGGACCTTCGCGCTGGACTGCGCGACCGGCAAGGTGGTGTGGCAGGCTGCTCTGGCGGGAGCGGTCCAGGCGGTTCCGGTGCTCGCCGGCGACAATATCTATCTCGCAAGTCTGAGCGGTGAGGTTTATGCGTTGCGATAAGCGACAAGCGGCAACGCTGGTTAGCTTCGTCCTGATCGCTTCCCTCATACACAGCTCGGGAAATCCTGTTCTTGTTTATAAGAAGAAGTACGTCATGGGCACGATTTTCGAAATCGCTGCTTACGATCAGTCGCCGGAACATGCCTCCGACGCGATCGAAAAGGCATTTCAGGAGATCGTCTGTCTCGATGACCTTTTGAGCAACTTCAAACCGGACAGCGCCTTGAGTAACTTGAACCGCTCCGCACATTTTCATCCGGAGGAGGTTCCTTCAGACCTATATCTGGCCATCGATCAGGCTGTGCAGTTTTCCAAGCTTTCGGACGGAAAATTCGACATCACGATTGCGCCCTTGGTGGATTTGTGGAAAGCAGCCTTGCTCGGCGAAGGCGTGCCCTCCCAAGCCCAGCAGGAAAAGGTTCGAGATTGCGTCGGGTACAAGAAGATCCAACTGATGCCTCCAAACCGTATCGGCTTCCTTTCGTCCTGCTTGCAGTTGGACCTAGGTGCTATCGGGAAGGGCTATGCGGTGGACCGAGCCGCTCAAGTCCTGCGCGTCCTGGGAGTCCGCGATGCCTTGATCAGTGCGGGGGGAAGCACGATTCTCGCGATGGGGTCTCCTCCTGGCCAGAAAGGCTGGCTCGTGCATTTGCGGGATCCCTCACGCCGGGTAGATCCAAAGATCATGCTCAAAGATGAGAGTGTATCCACTTCAGAGCAAACCACGCGGAGTCTGCTGGGCGGTTATTCACTCGGGCATATCATTGATCCGGATACCGGAATGCCCTTGAAAACCGTGTTTACGGTCAGCGCCGTATCAAAAACCGCTTCCGCATCGGACGCTTTGTCGACAACCTTGTTGCTTCTCGGCCCCGAAAAGGGTAGGGCTTTGATCAAGAATATGGCGGAGGTTTCCGCGATTTGGATTTCAGATGAGGCACAGGTGGTAGCCGTGACCGGCGGTCCCGAGATTCTATTTGGCAGAGTCCTTTCGACTCCGTTCAGTCCTGGCAAAAACCCATGAACATCGGCGCCAAGTTTCTCCTCGTGGTATTCGTTCTTGTCTCCCCTTACGCTAGGGGCGACGTTTTCGTGCGTTGGGCAAGTGCTGATTTGCTCCCAGCGAAGGAACTCGGTTTCAACAACCTAGTGCTGCCCTGGAGTGATACGGTTTGGGCGCAGGTGAGAGCGGCACAGAAACAGGGCTATCGGGTGTATCTCGAGGTCCCGTGGCGCCAGGCTCCGGCCGCAGCTAAAGGCGCAAGTGGCCTGGAGGCCATCATCCTAACTGGTCGCCAGTCTGAGAGTGCAGAGCTCAATAAGTCTCTGCCAAAGCTGCGATCGGCTCATCCCAACATCAACTTCGTGGTGCTCAGTCCCGTTGGCAAGCGGCCACAGATGCGAGGGAGCGTGGTGATTAAGCGAGGCTCTGTGCTCGAGGTCTCGAGCCCCACTGCCCAACCTTGGATTGATACGAATCTCGCTCTGGTCAAGGTTGAGCAGAGGTCCAATCAAGGGCAGGTTCCGGTCTACAGCTTTTCGTGGAAACAGTCGTCAGAATCGGGATCGCCGGCGCTTACAGCAGCGGATTATTCGCTGGCCGTGGCTGAGGCAGGAGCCTTTCATGCGGATTTGATTCTGAACATTGATAAAAACCTGCTCAGTGGTCTCAGCGCACACGATCCCGCGGCCTGGGCACGCTGGAACGAAGTGCGCTCCCATGCAGAGTTTTACTCGCGCACGGCCGAGCAACGGACCGATGCCGCCGCTAACGTCGCAGTCGTCGTCGATGATCTCAATCCAACCGACGAAAACATGAATCTGCTGGCTCGTCATAATCTTCCGTTCAAAGTGTTAAGCGCCCTCGACCTGAAATTGGGATCCTTTGAAGGTTTCGATGTGGTAGTCGTGTTTGCGAAACCTGATACAGAAGGTTGCCGTCGAATCGTTGACCTTGCGACTCAAGGCAAGACAGTCGTGCTGGTGGAAGCAAATGGTTCTTATCCGTGGCATAACTCTGAAGCCGTTCGGGTGAACGAACATACGGTTTCCTACGCTGTCGGACAGGGGAAAGTGCTTGAGCTCTCTGAGCCCGTCACAGATCCCGAGACTTTCGCCCAAGACATTCGTCGGCTGCTGGGGAAGGGAAATATGCTGATGAGTCTGTGGAATGGCTTGACTACGATTGCCGTGCCCTATCGGCAGGATGACGGAGCCATGCAGGCCATCGAATTTGTGAACTACGCGGTGGAACAACCGCTTCACGTACAAGTGCAAGTCAAAGGATCATATGCTTCGATCCGTTACGAGACGCCTGAACGTGGATGTTGCGAATCCCTCGCCATCAAGAGACACGACGGATTCACCGAGTTCGTAATCCCAGAATTACGAATTGCGGGACGTGTGCATCTGGATTCCAATCAGGCGATCGACTCCCAAGCCAGGTGAGCGAATCCCTGATAGCGGCAACAGCCGCTTGCAACCCAATGACCGGGAGCGCCTCGATTTTGACCATCTGCGATGTGGGAAATGCAGGCAGATGGTTGAGCCCTTAGCTGGCCAGCCCTGATGAGAAGTTGACCCTGAGCAATAAAGAAACTGCACCATCCTTGTAGTATTCCAAGAAGCTGACCTTTATGGAGTGGCTAAAGGTTTCAACAACCAGATCAACTCCGGGCAGCATCTCTGCACATTCGGAGGTACCACCCATGTTGCCCCTGCAATCTACTTTTCTTTCCATCCTTCTGGCCAAACGGTTACCACTGCGTTTCTGTACAAGAACGGCACATTCAAAGTTCTTCCCGTGCCGAACACTCCCACGGATTCGGTGTTCGTCGCGGTGGGAATCAGCGCCCGGCGAGGACTGATTCTCATCATCAACTGGCTTTTGCGTGGGGGGCTACACGGCAACGTGCAACTGAAGGGGGAGAGGTTGGCATTGAAGGTAGGTGCCCAGTCGGATCGCCTGCACTCAATTGTCAAAACCGAAACGCAAGAGCAACAAGCAACCCCCGTCTGATTGAGTACCTACTCGCGGTACATGCTTTCCTGTGTAGCCGCACAAAATGAAACCAGCATCTTTGTCGCATACGAGGTATTACCATGCACTTCCGCATAACTCTGATTGCAGGGCTCGTGTTCTCTGTATCTTCTTTGTGCCACGCGCAAGGAACAGCAACTTGCGATCACTGGACATTTTTCAAAAGCTTCTCGGCCTCAGGAATCAATCGTTGGAACACGGTTGTCGGCACAGGAGTGCTTAGCGGCGGCAGCATCGTCGGATTCGTCCGTTATTCAAACGGAGGCGTCACGACCTATAAGTTTCCGAATGCAACTCAGACGCACCTCTCCAAGCGCAATGCTTCTGGCGTTACCGTGGGCGACGTCGACTTCAGTAGTGGATTAATTGTTTCCGGCTCCAGCGCGACGACGATAGATTATCCCGGTGCCCCCCAGACCATCCTCACTGGGATTAACAAGTGGGACACAATGGTGGGAACTTACCAATACAATGACGATGCCGATTTCGGTCCAGAGTGGACCGGATTCAAAATGTGGAAGAATGGCAGTTTCACGCCAATCGCGCCGCCTGGGGCGATTAACACAAATCCCACGAGCATCAGCGACACAGGGATCGTTGTAGGCTGGTATGTCTCCAACGCTGTACCCTTTGCCCCAGATCCCAGCCACGGGTTCGTGCTGGCGAATGGGGTCTATAAAACGCTCGACTATCCCAATGCCTTCCAAACCTCTTTGAACGACATCAATTCTGCGGGAGTCATCGTTGGCTCGTGGATTGACGCGAACGGCGTCGGGGGCGGGTTTCTCTTCGTGAATGGCAAGTTCAAGAACGTCTTAGGACCAAACGGCGAAACGACGGCGGTTAATGGTATCAACGACGGCGGTTATGTGACCGGTACCTCCAGCGCCGGGTCGTTCATAGCGCACTGCCAATAAGGAGAAGCCTCCGACAAAAACAATCCGGGATTACCTGGAGGCAGCACGTAATGGCAGAGAGGGAGGGATTCAAAAACGCCCTTTCTTCGCAACTCGTTGGTGAACTCTGCTTACCGGCCAAGCGCCGCTATTTCCGAAGTGGGCGTATGGATATTGGCAATGCCGGGAGCGATATCACACCCAGCAGGAAATTCTCGGGGTTGGGCAAGAGTTCCGCACACGGAACCTTCCGGTGGATGCGCTGGTGCAGGACTGGCAATACTCGGGTAAGTACGGCTGGAATGCAATGAGGTTTGACGAGAGCAACTACCCCAATCCAAAGGAGATGATGGAGCGATTCCATGCCATGAATGAACACGTGCCCATCTCGATCTGGTCGCGGTTTGGAGAAGATTCGGACATTTACAAGCGCATGAATACCAAGTCGCTATTGATTCCTGGAACTCCTTGGACTGATTTCTTCAATCCGGAAGCCCAAACGACCTTTTGGGCGGAACTCAAGCAGGGAATCTTCGACTACGGATTAGATGGTTGGTGGATGGATGCATCCGAGCCGGAGTTCGACATTCTCAAAGGCCGTCAGACGTTTCTAGGTTCCGGCGAGTCGGTGCGCAACGCCTATCCCCTGTATGTCACGAAGGCCATCTACCAAGGACAGAGGGCAACTACAGACCGGAAGCGGGTTGTGATCTTTACTCGTTCTGCGTTCGCCGGACAACAAAGGTACGCAGCCATTTCGTGGTCAGGTGACATTTCCGCAAACTGGCTCACATTTCAGCGACAAATCGCAGGTGGCCTGAGCTTCGGTATGTCGGGCTTACCCTATTGGACGACGGATGCTGGCGGGTTCTTTCGGCCTGAGGATCAATATACCAACCAGGCCTACATGAGCTGCTGATCCGGTGGTTCCAGTACGCCACCTTCTGCCCCATCTTCCGCGTTCACGGATGGGTTTCGAACGCGGAGATCTGGAACTACGGTCCGAAGGTACTGGAGATCGCCACGCAGTTCGATGAGTTGCGGTATCACCTCCTGCCTTACATTTACTCCTCCGCTTGGGCAGTGACCAGCACGGGTCAAAGCCTCATGCGCGCGTTACCTTTGGAGTTTTCCTCAGATCCTAAGCTGCGGACCATATCCGACCAGTTCATGTTCGGCGCATCGTTGCTCATTAACCCAGTCGCTACCGAAGGAGCTACGAATCGAGATCTATACCTTCCAGCGGGAATTGGTTGGGTGGATTTCTGGACCGGCAAACAGGTAAACGGCGGCCAGACTATCAGGGCTGATGCACCGATAGACAGGATCCCAATTTACGCTAAACGGGGCTCAATCGTAACTCTAGGCCCGTCTGTACAATTCGCCTCCGCGAAAGCAGACCCCATCGAGTTACGTGTTTATAGGGGATCGAACGCCGACTTCAATCTTTACGAAGACGAGGGCGACAATTACGACTATGAACACGGGGCTTATTCCGTAATTCCCATTCATTGGGACAACAGCTCTAACACGCTCACAATCGGAGATCGCAGTGGCAATTTCCCCGGAATGCTGGAACATAGAACGTTTCGGATCGTGATTGTCAGAGACGGACACGGTACAGGAGTAGCGTCGAGTGCGCAACCGGATGCGACAATCGACTACCTAGGCAAAGAAGAATCAGTGAAGGTCCGAGCGGCTCTAAACTAATGATCTCGGACGTTCCTTTGCCAAAGCCTTTGAGTATTACTGAACAATCCAATAGCATGGGCCAATGCAAGCTAAGCTCTCTTCTATCAAACATTCAAAGTTCTCACGAATTATCTCTTGCTTCGCCTTCGCGCTCATTGGGACGGCCTACGCTCAGCAGCCAGACTCATGTGCGAGTCTGCTGAAGTTCACAACGCCCAAGGTGCAGATCGTGAAGGCTGCGGCGATTGCTGCCGGAACAAGCGAGAGTGTTCCATGGGCAGGGCAAATCGGTCCGCTCCCCGCATACTGTCGGGTAGAAGGCATGATCAATCGTCGAACTGGAGTTGATGCAGAGGAGTTTGGCATCACGTTCGCTTTGGCCATGCCGGAAAAGTGGAACGGCGACTTTCTCATGCAAGGTGGAGGGGGGAGTAACGGCGTCGTGTTGCCGCCCCTTGGTTTGAATGCGGCGGGAGAAGTACCCGGACTCATGCGCGGGTTTGCGGTCGTGAGCACCGATACGGGACATAAAAGCCACCATCCTGGGTTTGATTTCAGCTTCGTGAGAGATCAACAGGCCTATCTGGATTTCGCTTATCTTGCGAACGCTGAGGTCGCAGCAGTGTCCAAGCAACTCATTGCTCAGCATTATGGTAAGCCCGCAGCCTATTCCTATTTCTCCGGATGCTCCACGGGCGGCCGCGAAGGCATGATTCTTTCCCAGCGCTACCCCATGGCATTTGACGGCATCATTTCCGGTGATCCGGCCATGCGTACCGGACTTTCTAACCTCGCGATCGGGAAGTGGATACCAGTTGTGTTCAACCAAATCGCACCAAAAGACGCGGCTGGCAAACCGATCCTTACCCAGGCTATTACCGATAGCGATCAAAAATTGATTGCAGACGCACTTCTGAACAAGTGCGACGCAAAAGATGGAGTGGCTGACGGAATGATCTCCGATCCTCTAGGGTGCGACTTCGATCCTGCCGTCTTGACGTGCAAGGAGGGGCAGAGCCAATCTTGTCTGACTACCGAGAAAGTCGCCGCGGTGAAGAAGGCGATCGATGGTCCTAAGACGTCCGGTGGAATCCAAGTCTATCCCGGTTTTCTATACGACACAGGTATTACCGCGAGTGGCCCTATTCGAGGAATTCTTTCACCCGGCCCAGGCATCTTCGGACCCGCAACCACTGCCATGGAAGTAGACGCCGAGAAGGAGGCGCTCGCTGGTATTCAGCCTCTTGTCGACTCGATGGCTACTAACCTCACCACTTTCTCAAGTCATGGCGGCAAGCTGATCTTTTACCACGGCGACAGCGATCCCTGGTTCTCTCCGCTGGATACTTTCGGCTATTACAAGGATATGGTGAACGCGAATGGCGGTCCCGATACGGTCTCAAAATGGAGCCAATTCTACTTTGTTCCCGGGATGGGCCATTGCGGGGGTGGGCAAGCCTTAGACCAATTTGACCTGCTGAGGGCAATGGTCAACTGGGTAGAAAAAGGTACGGTCCCTCTATCACTAACCGCCAAAGGGAAAGCATTTCCAGGGCGAAGTCGGCCTCTTTGCCCATTTCCGAAGCATGCGCAGTACAAAGGACAGGGAAACATCGAAGATGCCATCAACTTTGAATGTCGTTGATCTCAAGTCCAACTCGGATGCTTCGCCGTTTAAGTCTGGAGTAAGCAATTTGAAATAACAGTTCTGAAGCATTTAGACGGATCCACGGAAAGGCAGCCTAACTCGCCCAATCGTTTTAGCGCGCTATCCGTGGGTCCGCTTGCTTGTTCATCCGTTAATTAACTCCTCACTCAGCGCTTCAATTTTGTCGGAATCGTGCTCCTTGGACATTTCCTCAGCGATCTCGCGTTCGGGTAATCGAGTGTTGCCCACGCGTTATTGTGAAAAATGAATCCATGTTGGGTGTTGTACCACCCCACTATGGTTCCGTAGTCATTAATGCCATTCGGAATTGTGTCTATGGTGCCGGAGTTGAATTGAAGTATTCTGAAGCTTCCATTGCTGTATCGCTTGAACCCGTGCGGATTTTCATTGGCGTCCAAGTACCATCCGACGATGCTGTTGTATTTGTTAATGCCGGTCAGTGTCGTACCCCAAACTGCATTCGGATGCACGATTGAAGTGAAGCTCGAACCCGACAACATGAACCCTTTCGCAATGGTGCTAGCGCTTTGCGAAGAATAAACGCCGATGCTGACGCCGCTATCATTCCCTCCCGTGAAGCGAGTTGCGGCGGAGTTGGGCGCCGAATAGTAGCTGACGCCGCTGCCAGAGTACCTGATGAATCCCTTTTCGGGCTTGGATGTGAAATCTGCTTCCCCCACTACGGTCTTAAAGTCATTGATACCAAAAACCGTTGTTTGCAAGTCATTGAGCTGAAAAATGCTGAATGTGCAGCTGGCCTGCGTTTGCGCGGAGGCCGGGAAAGTCTGGATCAAGCACAAGGCTATAGCGATGACGAAAACTTGACTGGCACTATGTCGTACCCTGTAGACGTACGACAGCCTGTTAAGGCTGTACTCCGAAACTGACATGAACATCTCCTGAACGGCTGGATAATTTCCTGCCCAAACTTCAGCGCTGAGATGGAACTTGTGCGCCTTACAGTTCAGTGGCAGGACGCCAGGAACCCATGCGTCAGGCCCGCCATTCCAGCGATCAGTCCACCTGGAGCGATGGCCCTGACTTCGGTCTGCGCGTAACCGGGCACAGCGATTTCCTTGGCTGTTCCGTTTGCATACATGTATGCGTGGGCCTGGCCCTGTCCAACAATCACACCTGAGTTGCTGATCCCGAAGAGCTCGGTCGACTGTGACGCGTTTGGGAACTGCAACTTTGCCCACTGACCACTTTTGTAAATGAAGCCATGCTCAGCGCTATCGGTTCCGAGATAGGTGCCAACGATCACACCACTGTCGTTGATGCCTACCGCACCGGTGTTGATTGCGCCGGGATAGCTCAAATGAATGGTGTTGCCATCGCTGTAGCGTTTGAAGCCATGGTCATGTCCACTGCTGTCGGTATACGCGCCTACAACACTGTTGTACTTGTTAATGCCTGCCGGACTCGCGCCATAAGGTCTCACGATTGGAGTTAGCGTAGATCCTTTCAGCAGAAAGGCGTGTCTCTGGTTTGCGGAATCCACGAATGCGCCAGTGGTCAAGCCAGCATCCGTGAGATGGTGTTGAAATCGAGCGAGGTTGCTGACCCCTACACGGGCGCTGCACTTCGTGTGAGTGTTGGCCGCCATGATCGAATAGTGAAAGCACCTTCCTGGAAGGAGGTTCGCTCTGGCAAAACGTCCCGCAGGTAGCCAAAAGCAAAAATGACAAGCAAAAATTGGAGGTGGCGGGGCCTCACTTCGTTATCTTCAGAGTGCCATATTGTTATCGTCAGGCTGCTATCTTGTGACCGTCAGAATCTTCTTTTTCCAGTTCAGCTATTTTCTCCCGAAGGATTCGTTTCTGGTCAATGATGTCGAGGTCATCTGGGAGTAGCCTAACGTTCTCCAATTCACGGGCACTGGCCTCTTCCGCGCGTAGATGTCGGGGGACGAACAGCTCGGCGATGGGCTTCCCCACTTCAATGTGTGCAATTCCATCAACAATGACGGTCTGCTGGTGCTAAGCCGGTAGCGAATAGATGGTGATCAACCGCATGAACTGCTTAGAAGTCTCTGGACCTTCCTTTCTGCCAATACCGCTCCGCTAACTGCAAACCATTTCCCCGATCTGAATAGCTTCGTCGCCACATTCAATCGCTCTTCCGGAACCGATGGAGCTGGTCCTCTCTCGGCGACCCAATCTGAACATCTCCGAGTACTCACCGGGTCCAAAGACTTCTTAGGCAGTTTGCGGATTCTTGCCATGGATTCCTGCCGCAGCTCAGCGCACAAGCTTAACGCTGCGGCTCGTGCTCGTATTGCAGCTGCACAGAGAGCACGTCTGACATGATTGAAGAAGACCGCACAGGGCAGGTGATGCATGCCTGCCAGAATGCTAGTCCTTCTTCTAATGACAACGTGCGGTGAAGCCCCGCAGTTTACTATTCACGAACGCATTTGCAGTGATATATCCATTGCCGTTGATTCCGGTCGCCTCACTCGTGGCAGCATTGGGGACTTTGATGTCCTTGAACGTACCCCCGCTGTTCAGGAATGCGTAATCATTCCCGTTAAGGTGGTACGAACCTGCGTCGCAAAAAAAAACCGAGAAGAACCACAGATGTGGTCCCGATAGTATCCAACCGCGTCATAAAAATCGCGATTTGCAGCTTTCAAGTCCTGACGCAGTTCTGCCGGTAGATCGATGCGCAAGTCGCTATCGTCCTCTGCGCACCGCATGTCAGCGTAGTCGAAAAGGATCTTTTCGCCTGCTTCCAGATCAATACGGCAACAATCGGCATTGCCGAGAGGAAAGAAAGTCAGTTTGTGCATAGGCCTCCTGAACGGGCTGGATGGGCCCCTCGATCTGGTGAGCTTTGCAGTTTTAATTGCAAAAGTAAACAAATATAGTGCTAATTATGATTATTACCAAAGTTATTATTGCAAATTACGTATTAAATGTTGTATTTTACAATTATGAATCTACAGCAGAGAGTAGAGCGCTACACGAAGCGTGGGTTTCAGCAGACCGAAGCTGAAATCCTTGTCCTGCTGGAGGAATGCGCTTCCGGGCTCTTTTCTGCATTTCCCGACAGGTTTGTTATGTTCGGAGGTGCGACCCTGGTGCTGTTCTACGACAGCCCCCGGCTCTCTCGTGACCTGGATCTCCTAGCCAAGGCTGAAGAGCTGCCTCCGGTTTCAGACATCACCAAAGTAATTGAGGCCAGCATTCAACCTCTCGGCGAGATTTTCGGGCTGGGCAAACTAGAGTTCCAAACTGGTTCTGGCAAAAAGGACTTTATCAAGATCTGGGTCAAATCGAACGACAGAAGTCTGTTCAGTGTCGACCTCACACGCATTGGGGGCACAGTCTTGAAGTCTGAGGAAGTTCGGAAGGAGATCGCGGACTCCGATCAGAAGATCGTGGTCACGCCGAGCGCCGACGCGCTGCTGTTTCAGAAATGCGAGACCTTTCTTGAACGCCGGATAATAAAGTCGCGAGACGCTTTTGATATCAACGTCCTACTCGCGAGAGGGGCGAACCTTGGAGAAAATCTTAAAGCCCATCTTGACGATTTCATTCAAATGCATGAAATCGATTCGGAATTGATCCGCAAGAGAATCGATCGAATTGACGTTAAACTTTGCACAGCCGAACTCCGCCCCATCTTGCCCGAAAAGGTATTTAAGGAACTGGCTGAAGAAGACTTCAAAACGCTGCGATCTTCCCTCGAAACGGTTTTTACAGATTGGCTCTAGGAGGCATATGAATTGGACGACTATCCTGGCTGAAGAAGCGCGAACGAGCAGTCTCCTTCGATTGGATGATCTAGCTCGCCGATACAACATCCGCGAGATAGCGGCCCGCAATGCTCTGCGCAGGTATGAGAATCGCGGGCTGGTGGAACATGTGTCTAATAAGGTCTATATCAATCGGCTGAATCAAAACTTTTCAGCCCGTGAGCTTGTAAACGTTCTGCGCCCGGACTCTTACGTCTCTCTCGAATCGGCACTAGTGGACCGAGGCATAACGAGCCAAAGCCCTGCCATTCTTACTTGTGTCACGACTGGGTATCCAAAGACCTTTCGTACCCCATCACTCACGATCTCATACAGAAAGATTTCGAGAGATCTCTACTGGGGTTTCGAACAAAAGCGGACTCGCTATACAACGTACCAGATCGCATTGCCCGAAAAAGCGCTGCTCGATTGGATCTACTTGAACCGGCAGGAAGGGCTGCCAACGCCGCTTGATGAACTTAATATCCAGTTCCTGAACCACCAGAGGTTAAAGGAATTTGCCGATAGATTTCCAGGAACGGTGCAGGAGATTGTGAAGGAAATCCTGGTGAATCAGATGGTCGCGGCTTAGCGAAGGCGCCAAGTACTTGCGGAGCGAGCCAGCACCCGACTCCATAGGGCGACAAGCTCAGGTGTGAAACGGATCAGCCATCCAGCGATTTCAGAATCGGAGATTTTGAACTCCTCGGAGAATGTGCCACGGTAGCACCACAGGAATGCGTCGGTCATCATATAGGCGTGATACATAAGCGCGAGGGACTCCACCTCGTCGAATCGATCCAAACTGGTTCTAATGGATCGAAGCATCTCGATAAGTGCTGCTGGAACCTGAAACGACGGTTCGACCCGAGCACAGTAGCCACGATATGCATCCGGTCCGATTCTGCTCACTTCACTTCTCAAACTGACGAATGATCCTTGACGTTTACGCTGAACAAAGTCGTCGACGATAGCCCGAGTCCGCAACGCGCTTACCTGTTCGCGCGCGATTTCGTCCACTCGATATAGAAGTAGAGTTTCGCCTATTGCCGGAACGCCACTGCTTCGGAGATGGAGTGTCGCGGCGCGTGGATGCGGGTCGCCCCCAACGATCGATAGATGCAGTGGTTTGTATTGATCCATCAGGGCGAGGACTCGCGCGATCAGTTCCTGTCCCTTGAAATCGGAGAGACTTCGCAAGTTCGTGGTTCCGAGATGAGAGTCTCATAGGCATAGCATCCTGGACAGCGGAGTGGGCATTCGCAGGTGATCTCAATCGAAAGCGACGGAACTCGTCCCCGTAGCGTGCGTTCCGAGGTTTGCAGAATCGGCTTGATCCGTAGTAGACCCATTGCTTTCCTTGTTAGATGCCTGCGAGTGAAGTGATCGAAAACGTCGTTCCACAAAGCAAGCCCATGCTTCGCGACGAGAATGGCGCCCGGAATAGAAATGTGCGCTTTATTGACCAGATTGGGCAAGCACGGATTGATAAGATTGAGTTAGGGTCGTGGGTTCGAAAGGATCGCCATATGTTCTCCGCCAGAAGACTCCAATTTAAAGGTCGGTCCCGCGCGGATGGCGACGTCGCGCGATTTCCCGATGAGCCCAAGGTTCTTAGCCAAAACGACGATGGCTCTTTACGAATGGGCGATGAAGGCTGCCCCAACGAAAGCCCAAGGGTGGATGATGCGACCGGGTACTCAAAAGAAGAAGAGGAAGCTGACTCAATAGCTTGCGAAGAGGCCTCATGACCGCCGGTCTAGAGAGCACTCAGCAGTCGAAGATGGATCCAATCACCTACACCAGGACACTGACCGTGACCGATCGCCGCCTCATGTGGCTTCAGAAACAGCATCCAGGCGCGCGCGGGCAGAAACTCCAGCTCTGGGCATCCGGAGCTTTCAAGGGTCCATCACGCCCGGCGCAAATTTAAGTGGATCACCCACTGAGAACAACCTGTTGTACAGCCCTAGCCAGCCCGCTCTTGCAACGCTTTCACGAAATAGTTTAGACCACAACGCCAAACCTTTCGTCGTCAGCAACCCCGAATCAGCTTACCCCGCGGCCCGTTATAATCTCGGGCGATTCCTTGACCAAAATCGTACCGACTTGAACGGTTTCCGGCATGAATCCTCTTCCCGAAGAAAAAATTGGGTGGCGCTCAAGCGCGTCTGAGCGCAGCCATTAAGAACAGCAACAGGGA
>Ga0157372_10002871_pt1 | contig 18626 bp, 17 predicted proteins | sample C55metaG_FD_115307 | JGI IMG/M metagenome (GOLD analysis project Ga0157372, IMG submission 115307) | Corn rhizosphere microbial communities from Kellogg Biological Station, Michigan, USA - C5-5 metaG | ecosystem: Host-associated > Plants > Roots > Rhizosphere > Soil | place: USA: Michigan... | reverse complement strand
CCTCCGCGGCGCGCGAAGCGGCGTCGAGAATGTCGCGCGCAATCGGTTCGAGCTCTTCGTCGCCGGGCCGATTCCGCGCCAAACGGCTGATCGTCGATGCCGCGGTCATGATCACGGTCAGCGGCTGATTGAGATCGTGCGCAATCGTCGTCGCCAATTCGCCCAGCGTGGCCAAGCTCTGCATGTGCGTGAGATCGTCGAGCCGCCTCGTCAGCGACTCGGCCGCCGCGTGGTCCGTGATCTCCTCGTGCATGACGAGCGCGCCGAGCGGCGCTGGCTCGAGGCGCACGGCACGAATACGAAACCAGCGTTCGTCGGACTCCCCGGGTACCGACCAGCTGTAGTCCACGGAGGCGGTCTCGTCGACGCCCTCCAGGACTCGCCGGATTCCTTCGGCCGCTTCGCCGGCGCGAGCGTTCCCCCACTCTGCCGCACGCTGCGCGACCTCCAGGTAGCTCGCTCCGAGAAAGGCGTCGTCTCGCCCGAAGCGGCGGCAGAGCTTCACCCACGTGTGGTTGACCTCGATCACGAGGCCGTCGCGGTCGAGCACACCGGCCGACGAAGGCAGGGCGTTCCACGCGGCCTGGTAGGTTCGTTCCGTCGAGCGGAGCGAGTGCGCCCCGCCCACACGCTTGGTTTCAGCTTTGCCGGCGACTTCGCCGAGGCCGCGCGCCTCGCGCAGCTGGCGCGTCGTGAGCCCGAGCGCCTCGAGCGCACGGTGTTCGTCGGTCACGTCGAGGTGCGCCCCGCTCACCGTCCGCCCTTCTTGGTCCGCGCGAAGCACGCTGGTCCGAAGCCAGCGGACGGATCCGCACGCGTCGTAAATGCGATACTCGCAAAAGGCTCCGCGGTCCGGACGGGCGTCGTGCGCGCGATCGAGGAACAGCCGGAGCCGTCGCCGGTCTCGGTTGTGGGTTCGGTCGAGCCAGAACCCGTCAGCCCGCCACGCATCGCTCGCGTAGCCGAGCATTCGTACTACGCCCGGATCGATCGATTCGATGGCCCACGTATCGGCACGGGCGGTCCAGAAGACCACACCCAAGGCATCGATCGCGTCTCGGTTCGCGGCGTACTGAGTGCGCATTGGGGACCGATGGAAATTCGCGCCGTCGCCCATCGCCGGCCGGCCGCAGCAGGCTCCAATATAAGAATGCTCCTGCGCGCACCTAGGGGGCTGGGACCAGCCGGACGTTGGACGTTGGTCCAATAGGCGCAAAGGTCGGCGACCCAGGGCGTTGGGGTCGCCGACCTTTGGACGGGAAGACCGGGTATCCGCGTTACGGCGCCGGAACCGCCGTCAAATACGGCGAGAGCGCGAACATCTTGTCGATCGCCGTCGTCACCGTGAGGGTGGTGATCGACCCGTTGAGCAGTCCGGTCGCGACGCCGGCCCAGGCCGCCTGAATGGTCTCGTTGGCCTGATCGATGCTCGACGTCGGCACGATCGTGACGATCAACGTGCCACGGGCAAACGACGTCGCTCCGACGACCGGGGCCCACGGGTAGATGATGCCCCACGCCCCGCTGAACCCAGGTGTAAAGAAATCGAAAATCGGCGAGAATCCCCAGAAGTTGAACCACGGGAACGTGACGAACGCGTTGAAGTTGTCCGTGGCCGTCGCACCGACGAGCACGACGAAATCCGGTGTGACGCCCGGGGTGTTGCTGACGTCCGTGTACCCGCGCGCGAGCAGGTCGGCGCGGACCTGATTCAGCGCCACCGCGTCGAACTGACCCGTCACGGGTAGCGGCGTCCCGGTGATCGGAACGAGGTGCGCGACGGTGTCCGGCATGGCGAACGTGTGCAGACTGGCAAAGTTGAAATTTGAATCCTTGAACGTCGTGACGATGCCCGCTACCGGGGTGATGAGGTTCGTGTTGTCGCTGCACGCGCCGATGCCAGCCAGCACGGCGACGCCGCTCAACAAACCGAGAGTCCGCCGGAGACCATCCGCGTGGCGCCGCGTCCCCCCCCAAATGCTTCTGACCATGTGCTCCTCCAAAGGTGCTGTCGTGGTTGACTCGCGGCACGCGCCGCACATCCACTTTGGCGGGAGTACCTGCGGCGACGTATTGGCTGTTGGCCCGTCGTCCTTGGTCCAATGCGCGGCGCCGTCCCCGGTTGTGCCCGGCATTGGACTAAAGTCCACTGTGGGCAACCAACCCGGTCGCGCACGCTACACGCCGATTTCCGACGGACGAAATCCGATGGGGTACGCCCGATGAGCCAGTGGGGCACGCCAGCACCGTGACGCGCGAGCGACCGAAGCAACTCGCGCTCATGGCTCTCGTCACCGCGGCGGCGTACTACGCCGCGGCGCGCGTCGGCGTAGCGCTCCGACCGGACTCGCAAGCCATCTCGATGCTCTGGCCGCCGAACGCCGTTCTGTTCGGTGCCCTGCTCCTCGCACCGATCGAGTGGTGGGCGACCCTCATCCTCGCGACGCTGCCGCCACAGCTCTTTGGCGAGCTGCAAGGGGGCGTGCCCTTCCGCATGGCGCTGCTGTGGTATCTCAGCAACGCCGCTGAAGCGCTCGTCGGCGCGGCGTGCATCCGATACCTGATCCCACGACCTGTCCGCTTCGACAGTTTCAAACGCGTTCTCATCTTCGTCGGATTCGGGGCGTTTCTCGCGCCGTTCCTGACCTCGTTCCTCGACGTCGCGTTCGTCCGCCTCGACGGCTGGCACACCGCCGACGCCGACTACTGGACGATGTGGCGCGCGCGATTCTTCTCGAACGCGCTGGCCATCCTCACGCTCGTACCCGCGGTCGTACCCTGGGACATCGAAACGTTGAAGGCGTTGCGCGTGATACGGCCGCGACGGATCGCCGAAGCGGCCGTCCTGGGCGTCGGGCTGCTCCTCGTGTGCACGCTCGTCGTATGGCGCGAACCCGTCTTCCCGCTCACCGCGCACGTGCTTCTGTTCGTGCCGCTGCCATTTCTGCTCTGGGCCGCCGTGCGTTTCGGTCCGGGCGGAGCCGGCGCATGCCTGTTGACCTTTTCCGTCCTCACGATCTGGGGCGTCGCTCACGGCGAGGGTCCCTTCGTCGATCCGCCCGAAGCCGACGATGTTCTTTCCATTCAGCTGTATCTCATCGTCACCTACATCCCGATCATGGTCTTGTCGGCCGTGATTCGGGAGCGGGCGCACGCCGAGTCGTTGGCTCGGCGCAACGAGCAGCGGTTGAATCTCGTGCTGGGCGCCGCGCAGATGGGCACGTGGGACCTCGACATCTCGAGCGGGCGCACCACGCTGTGCGGGCGCTCGCGCGAGATCTTCGGGCTCGTCGACGCGCCCTGCGAAATCGGTTGGTCCACCTTCACCGAGTCCCTCGGCGACGACGAGCGTGAACGCGTCGAAGCAGCGACGACGCGCGCGATCCAAAACGACGAGCCGTACGAGGTCGAGGTGCAGGTCGCGCCGCCTTCATCCGGCACGCGCTGGGTATTGAGCAAAGGAAGCGTCGTCCGCGACTCCGACGGCCGCCCGCTGCGTATGCTCGGCATTCACGTCGACGTCACCGAACGAAAGCAGGCCGAGGCGGCGCTGCGCGAGGAAGCGACGCTTCGCGCTCTCCGCGAAGAGCTGGAGCAACGCGTCGCCGAGCGGACCGCCGAGCTCTCGCTCATCAATCGCGTACTGCTCGAGGAGATCGACGTGCGCGAACGGATCGGACGCGCCCTCCGCGCGTCGGAGGAGCGGTTCGCCAAGGCGTTCCGCGCCAGCCCGGACGCGATGTCGATCATTCGCCGAGCCGACGCGCGCGTCATCGAGGTCAACGAGCGATGGGTGGCGATGTTCGGCTTCGCGCGCGAAGAGGCGATCGGGCAGACGCTGCAGTCGCTTGGGATCACGCCGCGTGATTCGAACCATCGAGACGGCCTCGGTCCGCTCTCATCGCCGCAGGGATCGGTTCGCGACGCGGAGGTCGAGCTGCACAATCGCCGCGGTGAGGCGCTCTATGCGTTGGTGACCTCGGAAACCGTCGAGGTCGCGGGCGAGCAGTGCCTCATCGCCATGATCAGAGACATCACCGAACGGCGCCGCGCCGAGCATGAAGTGGTCGCGCAAAGGCGGCAGCTCGCTCACCTGGGCCGCGTCGCGCTGCTCGGTGAGCTTTCCGGAGCGCTCGCGCACGAGCTGAATCAACCGCTGGCGGCGATCCTCGCCAACGCGCGCGCCGGCCAGCGGATGCTGTTCCGCGACGAGCTCGATCGCGTCGAGCTGAGTCGGATTCTCGAGGACATCGCCGCCGACGACCGACGCGCCGGCAGCGTCATCCATCGTGTGCGCGCCATGCTGCGGCAAGGCGAGACCGAGCCGCAGCGAGTCGTGGCGAACGATCTCATCGCCGAGGTGCTCGACCTCGCGCACAGTGACCTGATCCAGCGGAGCGTGACCGTCACGACGCGTCTCGATCCATCGCTGCCCTCGGTGGCGGCGGACCGCGTGCAGCTTCAACAAGTGCTGCTCAACCTCATCGTCAACGCCTGCGACGCGATGAGCGACAATGCGCCGACCGATCGACACATATGGATAGCCACCGCCAACGAGGGGGCGGCGGTGCGCGTCTCGGTCTCGGACTGTGGCGCCGGCATCGCGCGGCACCCCGTCGACTCAGTCTTCGAGCCCTTCATCACGTCGAAGGCACATGGACTCGGCCTCGGCCTTTCGATTTGCCGGTCGATCGTCGACGGACACGGCGGTCGGATGTGGGCGTCGAACAACGAGGATCGAGGCGCCACCTTCACGTTCCTGCTCCCGCGAACCGAGGTCGCGCTCGAAGTGCCGCCGGCCTGGCGAGCTCAGGACGGTATCCGTTTCAGCGCCGACCCCCGGCCTGCGGGTGCCGACCGTTTCGCCGACAGCCCGATCGTTCGCGGTGCGTAGCCGAAGCGGCGGTCGTCCGCCGGCCCGTTGTATCAATGTGTTCCACGTTCTCGCCGCGCCCGGAACACCGGGATACGATCACCGCTCATCCTGCACGAGCGGCCCGTGTTCGATTTGGCCAGGACGATCCGGTTTGCGATTCCCACCGAGGTGGCGCGAGCGCTTCCCGTGTGGGACCTGTCGGCTCGCGCGAGAATAGACGGCGAGCTCGGACCGCGACTCGAGTACTTCGAGTATCGCTATCCACGTCACGAGGTGGTGCTCACGTGCGCCGCGCCGATGGCGCACTTCGTTCTTCGGCAGCTTCACACGCTTGCCGACCGCGCCGCGATGCAAGACGAGATCAGTCTCGCGGCCGCGACGGCGGCGGCGATCTCGGCGGCGCAGCGGGCGATCGCCACGCCCGACGCGGCGTCGCGCAGCCTGTCGCCGCGCGTTCCCTAGTGGGAAACGCTTTATAACGCGGAAAACCCGGTGGCGCCTCTCTTCGCCACCGGGGTGCTTCCCCGTCCTTCAGATCTGTCGGGCTTGTTTAGCGTTTACTGACAGGCCGGTTCACCTTCGGACGCGCCCGTCACGACCGGGTTCGTCGTGTTGATACCGACGCCGCACTTGAACGGGCTCGCGATCTGCGAGTGGGTCACCGTCGCGTACCAGTTGCCCGTGCCCGCCGTGACCGACGGCTGCGAGACCTGATTCGTGCTCTGGAACTTCAGGTTGCCGACGGTCGCCGTGTACTTGGAGCTGTCGGCGAAGTACGCCTCTTCGGCCGTCACGAGGTTGCGGAGGTCCGACTTCATCGCCGTGATGTACGCCTTCTGCTTCGTGTTCGCGAACTTCGGAATCGCGATCGCGGCGAGAATGCCGATGATGACCACGACGATGAGGAGCTCGATAAGGGTGAAGCCTTTCCGTACGTTTCGCATGGGGGCCTTGGTGAAGGTGAGTTGGGGGCCGCCGCAGTGAAAGGCAAAACGAAGACCCGACTCGACGCGACTACTCAACGCTCACGCGGGTCGCGCTTTGCACTGTTTCATCATTCGAATATCAGACGGTTTTTGTCGTGCGCTCTGCAACGCACCGCGCACTTCGCGCGTACTGCCGGGCACGAACGGGTCCCGATGTATTTGGAGCCATTGTGCACAGCGGCATTATCCGGGGGATGGGACCCAACACTGCACGCGCGTCAACCGCAGTCGGAGTCGCCGCACTCGTACGGCTTGAAGTCGCACGGCACGTTGGATCCCGGCGCCGAGCAGGCGCGCGCGCGATCGAGCGCCGCTTCGATGCTCCGAAACCCGATGTCCGGGCTTGGCACTTCGACGTGCCGCCAGTCCCAGGTGCGGTCCGGTTTTCCTATGATGCGAAACTCGCCGCCGTGATACGCCGCCACCCATTGTCGAAAGGCGATCCACTGTCGTCGCGTGGCGGGCTGTTTCAGCCGTGCGTCGCCGATCACGATGTCGATCGCCCGCCCGTACGAATGAAGCGACGTGAGTGTGTACGTGCGGTGTCCCTGACGCATCAAGTAGGCTTCACGCACGGGTGAGCGAAACGTGGCGACGACGTGCAGGTCGAAGCCGGCCGCGCGCGCGTCGGCGAGCATGCGCTCGACGTCACCGCGCACCCTGGGATCGAGGGCCGAGGTGAGGGTGCTTCCGACGTGCGCCGATTCGGGAAACGCGGCAAGCGGCGTCGATCTGACGCGGCGTTCCGCCTCCTCCCACGACTCGCCGGGCCGTCGCACGGAGACGAAGCCGATCCGGTACGAGTTCACCAGGCACGAGGGACACGTCTTGCGCTTCGTGTCGTACTTGAGCACGCCTTCCTGCGATCGGTCGACGAGATACAGCCGCGACGGATCTTCGACGCCGTACACGCGCCGCAGCAGCGCGCGTTCGTCCGCGGTGAACGGTCGTGTGGTGTACTGCGGAATGGCCTCGGCGGAATCGGAGTCCTCGCCTTCAGTCTCGGCCAATTGCCCGTTTGCCGGCGGGGAACTACGCCCGCAACCGAGCGCGAATGCAGCGAGCCAAACGTACACGGCGGCGCGCTGCACGAACTTCGACAGCGCGGATCTCATGCCCTCTCATAAGGGCAAGGGCGAGGCCCAAGGCGGGGGGCGAGGACCGCGCCTCACCACTCGCCCAATCGGTTCACCGCAGTTCTGTTGGGCCCGCTTCAGTCAACCGCACCATCGTGCTGCTGTCTGACGACGCGATGGGAAGGAGCGTGCTGAGGTCCGGCGAGTCGCCGCCGATCATCTTGCCGATTTTGTCCGACCCGGGCGCCGTGCGACGAGAGAAATCTTCACTCTTGATCGCCAGCCCAATGCGACGAATGCGGGGGGAACGATCCTGCATGCGACACCGTCCGTTGAGGCCGATAATCCTAGGTCAAATTCTGTGCCCCTGCTGTGCTCGGAGTCACGGCGCTCCGCGCGCGCGCGTCGAGCTGCACGTCAGCGCCGCGTAGCCGCCGAAGCTCGTCGCGACATTCGCGACGACGCTCGCGTCGCGGCCAGCTTCCAGAACTGCCGCTCGCCGATCACCGTCACCTTGTGCCCCTTCGACGCGAGGCGCCGGACGTTGATCAGCTTCGAGCCCCCGTCCTTTCCGGCGATTTGCAGGGCGTTCGGACGTCCGCGCACCAACACGTCGGTGCTCTGCCCCGGCTTCGACTGGACGATGGCGCCGGCGCGCTTGGCCGCGGCGATGGCCTCGCGCCTCGGACGCTCGAGGAATCCGGTGAACGACAGGCGCACGCCCTTGAGACTTTTTATACGACCGAGCCGCGGCTCCTTCGGCCGATGTCGCAGCGCCGCGATCAACTCGCTTGCGGCCTCGTAGCGGGCGCCGCGCGAGCCGAGGCAGCGGTGAATGACTTCCTTGAGATGGTCACTGCAGGGAAGGCCCCGCACATCCTTGCTGCGCATCGGACTCGTGATGTCGCCGCGCAGCAGCATCCCGGCGATGAGGCCGACCTGGTAGACGTCGTCGCGCCGTTGCCACCGGCGAATTCGACCCCACGCGATTTCATTCGGCGCGTGGAAGACGTTGAACGCGTCGGCGGTGACGCCCCTTCGGCTCAGCTGATGTGTCGCGATGCCGAAGTCGCCGAGCTTGAGCTTTTCGCCGGCGCAGACGAAGACGTTGAACGGCGTGAGGTCGCGATGCAGCGCCTGACCGCGATGGAGAGCGTCGAGCGCGCTCAAGATCGCGGCGATCTCGCGTCGGACGAAGCGCTCCGACTGCGCGCCGCGCTGCCCGAGCCAGGCGCCGAGGTCGCCATGCTCGGCGTATTCGAGCGCCAAGCAGTAGCGCACTTCGTCTCCGTCGGCCTCGGCAAATCGGTCGAAGACGCGAAGCGCGCGGTCCTCGCGGGCGAGGAGGTCGGCGAAATACGCCTCCCGCAGCCAGCCCGACACTCGGTCGCTGATCTTGACGCAAATCTGGCCCGGTAGCACCGGTCCGCCGATGGTGGTCGCGAGGTACACCTCGCCGAATCCGCCCTTGCCGATGCGCTTGTCGAGCCGGTAGGTGCGTCCGGATTCCGAGCTGTACGCCGTGCGGTGCGACGCCGCTTCGGGCGGCGGATGCTGAGCCGCGACCGGGGGCGCCGGCCGCGTGTGGTGCCGGGTGACGTGAGCGCGAAGCGTGACGTTGTCTGCCATACGCCAACCGAAATGTATCGCCCGGCAACTGTGGCCGAGATCGCGAATCAGCAGCCGTCCTGCCTGAGCCAGGGCTCGTCGAGCTTCGCCGGTGTGGCGGCGGCGAGTCGCTTTCGCCACGCGGACACTATGGTAGTGGTCGCCGGCCCGAGGGGCGTGTCCAAGCTGACGTCCCCGGCCTCGCCGCGCCATAGCGCGCGCACTGCCGCGACGCCTTTCCGACGTTGAAAAAAGTCGACGAGGCTCGCCGCCGTGTAATACGAGGGGAGTTCGGGCAGCGTATCGAACGCGGCGCTGGTGAGAAGCGACAACGGAGGCGCCGCGCGGTCGCGCACGTAGCCGGCCGCGATCGCGTCGATCGCATGTCCCTGGCACGTGCCAGTCGCCCGAGTGGCCAACCCTTCGTCGAGCCACGTTCCGCTTCGCCGGCGCCCCCAACGGTGCGCGGCGTAGGTGTGCGTGAGCATATGACGGTAGAACGCGCGGTAGCCATCGCCGGCGACGAGAACGGCGGTGAGCTCGCTCGGGTAGCCGTTGCCGGTGACCGGGTCGCCGATGAGGCGGCGCATGTCATCGCGCGTCTCGACGAGAAAAAGCTCGACCGGTTCTTCACCGTCGACCTCGGGCTCGTCGATCAACGCGAGGACGATCCGCCGCGCGTTCTCGACCGAATCGGCGATCACATCGATCCGCGCGGGATTCATTCCGTTCGCCAGGTGGATGCGAAAGTGCGTCGTGGCGAACGACTTCCAGGTGAAGTTCGAATCCGACAGCAACTCGCCCGCGATCGCGCCGGTCGTCTCCACCGCCGTCGACGGAATCGGTCGCGGCCGCTCTCGTGCCGGATGATGGCACGCGGTAGAAACCAGAAGCGTGAGCCAGATCGTCGCGCGCGTCGAAGTCGAGGCCACGCCCCGTATGCATCATGACCCGTTCCCGGATGCGTCGTCCGCGCGAACAGCGGCGCGCGTCTGGCGGGCGGCCCCGGCCGCAGGCAATTTCCCGTATGAAATTCGTCTTGTTCTACGAGTCGGCTCCCGACTTTCGGTCGAAGGTGCCGCTTCACATCGAAGCGCACCGTGGGCAGTGGCGGTCGTTCTCGGCCGACGGCCGGCTGTTGATGATCGGGCCGTTCGCCGACGAGCCGGCTGGGGGCGCGATGGGCGTTTTTACGACCCGGGCCGCGGCCGAGGAGTTCGCGCGGAGTGATCCGTTCGTGACCAACGGCCTCGTCGCCAAGTGGACCATTCGAGAATGGATGGAGGCGCTGGTTCCCGAGTGATTCGCCGGCGCTTCGTGGCGTTGGACTCACGCAGGCCGCGCATCGTCTTCTTCAAGAAAGGATCACGGTGACACTGCCCGAATCGTTGTTCGCGCCGTGGGAAACGTTCTATGTGATCGTCGGCTCGGCCGGCGGCGCGCTGACCGGTCTTTTGTTCGTCGTCGTCGCGCTCGCCGCGGACCGCGCCACCGCCGGCACGGAGCGCGGGCTGAGCGCGTTCACCACGCCGTCGGTGTTTCACTTCGTGCTCGTGATGGCGATCTCCGCGATCGTCACGATGCCGCGCCGCGGGTTGATGAGTCTCAGCCTGGTGCTCGTGGCGTGCGCCGTCGTCGGCGCGACCGTCACCATCGTGGCGACGTGGCGCATCATGACGTTCGAGCAGTACAAGCCGGTGGCCGAGGATTGGTTGTCGCACGGCGTCGTTCCGGGTGCGTCGTACGTCGCGCTGCTCGTCGCGGCGATCGTGCTGCCGGCGGCGACCGAGCTCGCGTCGTATCTCATCGCGTCGTCGACGCTGGTGCTGTTGTTCGTCGGGATCCACAACGCGTGGGACGTGGCGCTGTACAGCGCGACGAACATGCCGCGTCGCGACGACACGCGGCCGCCGGCGCCACCACAACCGCCGCCGCAATAACGGATCACGAGTCGCCGCGCAATCCCCGCGGTGACGACTGTCCCGGCACAGCGGCTCACGCGGCCCCACCAAACGTTCTCGCGACGCCCGGTGTAGTCGTTTCGGCGCGCAGCCTCTTCGTCCCACGCATGCGCCGGCTGGTCCGCGCGAGGCGTGCCTTAACAATTCTTAATGCGTGTTTTGTGACGCGCCGCCCGACGCGAGCGGTTGCACCGTCGACAACACGCTGACGCGGGACGGCGACGGGGGGCCGCCGTGGCGACGACGCGCGCCACCGCGGGACGTGTTCCAACCACATCCTCCGTCATGAGACCATCTGTATTACGAAGAGACCGTCCCGGTCGCGGCCGAACGTTCGCGCTGGTCGCCGCGCTGCTTCTGCCGTCGCTCGCCGGCGCGCAGGCGACGGTGACCGGCAAGGCCACGGCGGCCGGCCAACCGATCGTCGACGTCCGCGTCCTCGTTCGCGGCACGAACCTCACCGCGACGACCAACGCGCAAGGCGTCTACACTCTCCGCAACGTGCCGGCCGGCGCGCAGACCATCGAAGCCCTCCGCGTCGGATACCGGGCGCAGCAAGCCAACGTCCAGGTGACGAACGGTGACACGAAGACCGTCGACTTCACCATGGAGGCCGCGGTCGTACAACTCGCCGACGTCGTCACGACGGCGACCGGCGAACAGCGACGCGTCGAGTTGGGCAACGCCATCACGACGCTCGGCGACGTCAACAACACGGTCGAGACGACGCCGATCAACTCGCTCGCCGACCTCATGGTCGCGAAAGCGCCCGGCGTCGTCGTGCTCCCCGGCAACGAGACGGGATCGAGCCCGGTCGTGCGCATTCGCGGGACGAATTCTCTCTCGCTCAGCAACGCCCCGATTTACGTCATCGACGGCGTCCGCATGACGTCGGCGTCGGTCGGCGTGAGCACCGGCGGCACGACGACGAGCTTCCTGAACGACGTGAGTCCCGAGGAGATCGAGGACATCGAGATCGTGAAGGGACCGTCGGCCGCGACGCTGTACGGTACCGACGCGGCGAACGGCGTCATCGTGATCACCACGAAGAAGGGGCGCGCCGGCGCGACGCGGTGGACGTACTTCGGTGAAGCCGGCTCGGTGGACGACCGCAACCAATACGCGAGTCAGTACGCGCTCTTCGGCCACAACGCGTCGGGCGCACTGACGCGCTGCGTGCTCGAGACGGTCGCCATCGGCTCGTGCACGCCCGACAGCCTCCTGTCGTTCAACCCGCTCATGAACTCGAGCGTGACGCCGATTCATCTCGGCCATCGCGACGAGTACGGCGCGCAGGCGAGCGGCGGCAACGAAGCGGTGCGCTTTTTCGTCTCGGGCGACCTCGAGAACGAGATCGGCCCGATCAAGATGCCCGGCTTCGCCCAGACCTTCCTCGACTCGGTCGCCGACCCCGCAACCAACGGCGAGGTGTATCCTGAAGCGTTCCAGCGTCAGAGCCTCCGCGCGAATCTGAACGCGACGCTCTCGTCCAAGCTCGACCTGAACGCGTCCGCCGGTTTCACCAACCGGAACCAACGCCTGCCGCAGACGGACAACAACAGCACCAGCATCTTCGGCACGGCGCTCAAGAATCCCGGCTTCCAGCCGAACCACGCCGTCTGCAGCGCCACGCCGGCGAACTGCCTGGGTTACTCCGACGTCGGCAGCCTGGGTGAAGACCTGCACGGATACGGCAATTTCATGCCGGCGCAGACGTTCCAGGATCAGCTGACGGAGGGCGTGCAGCGCTTCATCGGCGCTCTCGACGCGAACTGGCGACCGTTCGGATGGATGCAGAACGAAGCGAACGTCGGCGTCGACCTCTCCGACCGCGACGACTGGCAGCTGTGCAGGCTCAACGAGTGCGCCAATTCGGGAACGACGCGCACCGGGTTCGTGCAGGATCAACGCGGCGACAACCGCAACTTCTCGGCGAAGCTCGTCAGCAACTCGAGCTGGCAAGCCAAGACGTGGGCGAACCTCAAGACGACGTTCGGCGCCGACTACATCAACACGATGAGCGACTTCGTCGCATCGAACGGCACCGGACTTCCGCCGGGCGCGCAGAACGTCGGACAGGCGGCGGTGCTGGGCGGCAGCAACCAGCTGGAGACGGCGAACAAGACGCTCGGGTTGTACGCGCAGGAGCAGGCGGGCATTCGCGATCGTCTCTTCCTCACGGCGGCCGTTCGTACCGATCAGAACAGCGCGTTCGGCACGCAGTTCCAGCGCGTGTTCTATCCGAAGCTGAGCGCGTCGTGGATCCTGAGCGACGAAAGCTTCTTCCCGCGCGTCGGCTGGCTCGACCAGCTTCGTCTGCGCAGCGCGTACGGTGCGTCGGGCGTCCAGCCGGGCGCCACGACGTCGCTTCAGACGTTCAACGCCGTGACTCGCGCGATCAACACGGTCACGCCGGGCAACGCGACCGGCACCGATACGCCGGGTCTCATCGCCAGCGCGCTCGGCAACCCGGCTCTGCGCCCGGAGAAGTCGGCCGAGTTCGAGGGCGGGTTCGAGTCGCGGATGTTCAACAACGTGGTGAACCTCGATTTCACGTACTACAACAAGAAGACGCACGACGCGCTGATCGCGCAGCCGATCGCCGGATCCGCCGCGCCGTCGGCGACCAGCGTGACGCGCAACCTCGGGTCGGTCCAGAACTCGGGGATCGAAGCGACGATCAACGCGCGGCTGCTCGACCGCCGCGCACTCGGATGGGACATCACGCTCGCCGGGTCGCACAACTCGAACAAGATTCTCTCGCTCGGCGTCGACGCGACCGGCAAGCCGAATCCGACGATCGGCACCGGCTCGACGCGCGACTCGGTCGGGCTTCCCGCGAACGGGTGGTTCTTCCTGCCGTACACGTTCGCCGACGCGAACCATGACGGTCTCATCGCGCCGTCCGAGGTGACGGTCGGCTCGCAGGCCATCTACATGGGGTACTCGCAGCCGCGCGACATCTTCTCGGTGCAGAACGGCTTCGACCTGCTCAACCGCAAGCTCCGCGTGCAGGTCCTGCTCGACTACAAGGGCGGATTCAGCGTGTTCAACAACACGGTGCAGTTCTACTGCTCGAACCAGCCGACGTGCTACGAGGAGACCAATTCGAGCGCGCCACTCTGGCGGCAGGCGCGGGTCGTCGCGCAGCGCTACGAGCCGGTGACGACGCAGGCCGGCTACCTCGAGAACGGACAGTTCTGGCGGCTGCGAGAGGTCTCGGCGACGCTGAACATGCCGAATGCGCTCGCGCAGCGGCTCCGCGCGAGAGACGCGAACCTCGTGTTCAGCGGCCGCAATCTGCATCTCTGGTCCAAGTACACCGACGTCGATCCGGAACAGAACTACACGACGGGCGACGTGCAGACGGACTTCGAGACGATCGCACCGCCGACGTACTTCATCGTTCGCCTGAATCTTCACTACTAAACGCCGACCGGATCGAGGACTATCTGATGCTACGATTGCTTCGAAGCGCCGCATCGGCGCTCGTGACCGGCGCGACGACACTTGCGTTGCTCGCCACGACGGCGTGCAACGCCAAGGATGAGCTGCTCGCGCCGCAACAACCCGGGGTCATTTCCCCCGGCAACGTGCAAAGCCCCATCGCCGCGGAAGGTCTGTACAACGGCGCCGTCGGCCAGTTCAAGCAGGGGTTGCTGGGCGGCAACGGCAACCAGGAAACGATCTGGCAGTTCACCGGCCTGTTCACCGACGAGTACCGATCGAGCGACACCTTCTCCCAGCGGAACGACGCCGATCAGCGGGTGACGCAGACCCAGGACGCGGTTCTCAGTCCGCTGTACATCACGCTGCAGCAGACCCGCGGCTTCGCGCACAACGCGCTGCTCGCGCTGCAGCAGTTCGAGCCGACGACGAGCAACACGCACCAAGCGGAGATGTACTTCGTCATCGCGTTCGCCCAGATCCAGCTCGGCGAGGATTTCTGCAACGGGATTCCGCTGAGCTACACCATCGGCGGCATTCCGCAGTACACCGATCCGATGACCGACTCGGCGGTCTTCGCTCTGGCCGCCGCGCAAGCCGACAGCGGACTCGCGCTCGCGACGGCGACAGACGCGGCGACGACGCAGGTAAGGAACGCGCTGACGATCGCCAAGGGCCGTGCACAGCTCGATCTCGGGCAGGCCGCGGCCGCGGCAGCGACAGTAGCGTCGGTGCCCGCGAGTTTCCAGTACGCCGGGAACTACTCGCAGACCACCAACGACAACGGCTGGTGGATCATGACGACGAGCAGCAAGCGCTACTCGGTGGGCGACAGCGCCGACGCGACCGGCACGATCACCAACGCACTGCCGTTCGTCTCGGCGAAGGACCCGCGCGTGCCGACGACGCGGATCGGCAACGGCTTCGACAGCACGACGCCGTACTTCCAGCAGGGGATCTGGAACCGCGACGATCCGGTCGCCATCGTCGACGGGTTGGACGGCCAGCTCATTCAAGCAGAAGCGAAGCTGCGCGGCGGCGACATCGGCGGAATGATGTCGATCCTCAACGCGCTCCGCGCCACTCCGCCGACGCAAGGAATCTTCAAGCTGGCGAGTACGCTGTCTCCACTCGCGACGCCGGGAAGTCAGTCGGCCGCGCAGTCGCTGTTCTTCCGCGAAAAGGCGTTCTGGACGTTCGGGCGCGGCCAGCGGCTGGGTGACCTGCGGCGTCAGGTGCGTCAGTACGCGTTGCCGATGAATCAGGTGTACGAGGTCGGCTCGTTCTTCAAGAATGGCCAGTACGGAACGCTCACCCAGTTCCCGGTTCCGGACAGTGAACGAAGCAACCCGAATTTCCACGGGTGTCTGGATACGAATCCGTAGAGTCGGTAGGCCGGTGGACCGGTGGACCGGTGGACCGGAACGACTTACGGCGGGCGGTCGGCGTTCAGCGCCGGCCGCCCGTCCGTGCAAGGTAGCGGTGAATTCGGCGAGCAAGACGCGCGGCGGTTCCCGCCGCTCAGAAACGCGCGACCGCGGTCGGCGTGTCCACCAGGTGCTCGGCGACGAACCACACTTGCAGCTCGTTCGTCCGCAGCACGTCCGAGACAAGGATGTCATTCGACGATTGATCGTCGAGATCATCGGCCCGCCCGGCGAGCTTCCGCGCCTCGTCGATGATCAACTCGTGCGCCTCGAGCAGCCGCGAGAGCATCGACGGGACTTCTTCCGCGCCGTCGGGCGGACGTGGAATGCTCGTGAGCTCCGCGACGTGCCGGCCGTCGCCGACGGCGATGGCGCCGAGCGTTTGAATGCGTTCGGCGAGGAGGTCGATCAATTCTTCCTGCTCCTCAGCGTGTTTGTCCATGAGCAGATGCAATTGATAGAACGTATGTCCTCGCATCAGCCAGTGAGTCTTCTTGTACAGGTCGTACAGAACTCGCGTGTCCGCCAGGACCCGGTTGAGGCGCTGAGCCATTTCCGCCCGCACGTTCGCGGACAGTCCGATCGGCATGTCGACGAGTTGGTCGAATCGCTGAACCTCGGCCCCGTGCTGATGGAGCCGCGGCTGGGATTCGCCGTTGGCGAGGCGCGAGGCGGAATGGGCGGTCTGTGACGGTTCGCCGTTGTGGTGGCGGGCTTTTTCCCCGTTGTGGTGGCGGGCTTTGGACAGTGCTCGCTTGATCATTGGACTCTGCTCTCTGCGCGATATGGGGGGATGGCGACTGACACGGCCGGCGTCAGCCGCCCGATGAGACTGTGCAAGTAACGGCCCGTAATCAGTCGACGCTTCTACGGCGACGCGGCGGCGACGCAGCTGACCACGCCGTTCGAGCAGCACATCAGCATCGCCGGCGAGCTCGTCGCCGCCGCCTTGACGTTCGCCCTTTGGCACCCCTCGTGGTTTCCCCTGGCGTGACGCTTGCATCCAGCGTGGCGCCCGTGATCGAGCGCCGAGGCGATTTCGGAACGCGCGAGCGATTCGCGGCGACATGCGGGGAGATTCGAATCCTCATGGAGCGGACGTCCCCCGGAATGCCTGCGCCGCAGCTCGAGCGGTTGGTCGCCGAGATGGCGCGCGTGCAGCTCCGCTTCGAGCCGCTCGGCGAGTCGCTCGCCGATCGGTACTTCGTCCCGCACCGCCGCGGTTGAAAAAGCGGCACTGTCTTGGCGGGGGGATCTCCAGCGCAATCGCGAGGAGACGCTGCGCGCGCTGGCCGGATCGACTAATGTGAATGTCGTGCGACCCGATGACCTTCCACCCGGCCGGCAATCGCGGTGAGCGCTCCCTGCCCGACCCTCGGCTACACGATCAGCGTCGAACCGCGCGCAACGGTGGACTTCTCCGCGCTGGCGGACGACTTGCGCCGACTGGCCGTGGCAAACGGCCTCGTCGTCTCGCGTCATGGACCGCGCGACCCACGCCCGCTCGCGTTCGAGGTCACCCGCGAGGGAAGTCAGGCCACACAAGCCGATCGCGAGCTCCTTCTGAATTGGGCCGCGCGCTGGAACCGCGTCGCCATGATTTCCGTTTCTGATCTGGAGGATGTGAGTTCCGCCGAGGGATGAGCTGGAGTCATACGGCTCGGCTCGCTCGGCCTTCAACCGAGGCTTCGATGCGATCTCTCCGGGCTGCGGCACTCCTGCTCTGGTTGTTCCCCGCCGCTCTCGTCGCGCAATCGGCAACCCCGACGTCGTTCGTCACCACGGTCGGAAAGGACACGTTCTGTCTCGAGCAGTACGTCCGGACGGGCAACGTCGTCTCGGGAACGTGGGTCGTGATGCACCCACCGGGCGTGTACGTCCACGACTACCGAATCACGCTCGGCGACGACGGCATCCCCACGCGCTACGTGATGAAGTACAGCACCCCCGGTTCGCCGACACCCAGCCTCGATTCGCTGACGGTAGCCTACGGGCGTGATTCGGCCGAGCTGCGATTCTTCGAACGAGACTCGTCGTTCACACGGCGGATCGCGATGCACGAAGCTTTTCCGCTGCTCGGACAGTCGTTCGTCGGCGTCGAGCTCGCGTTGACCCGGCTTCGCCGAATGCACGCGGACTCGATGACGATCACCCTCCACCCGCCGTCGGAACCGAACCGCCCGATGACGGTCGCTCCGATTCGATTCGTCGGCAAGGATTCGGCGTACTTGGGCGCCGCGGTGCGCCTGAGCGTCGCGGCCGATGGCGGCATCCTCGGTCTTCGATCCGGAGCTCTCGAACTTCGCCGCGTCGCACCCTACGACATTCGCGCGATCACGGACGGGTTCGTGAAGGCGTATGCGCCGCGCATCGCCGCGCTGGCCGCTGCCGCGGCCGCCCGAGTGGAAATCCCACTCTCGGGCGTACAACTCGACCGTTTCGTCGGCGAATACTCACTCGGCGCGACGACGATCCCGGTCGTGCGCGCCGGTGATCACCTTCAGATCCGTTTGCCGCAGGCCAGCCCGCTGCAACTCCTCGCGATGTCGCCAACCGAGTTCTTCATTCGCCAGCCGGATCTCGTGATCGCCTTCGAGACCGATTCGGCCGGCCACGTCACCGGCCTCACCCTGACGCAGGGCGAAGCGAAGCAGCAGCTGCGCCGCACGAAGTCCCCTTAGCGCCGTCGTTACAATGAGGGGTGAGCCCACCGCGCGCGAAAACCAACCTAGACACGAACGCCGTGGTGGCCGGTCTGCTCCGCGACCTGTCCGCGGCAAAGTCCGATCGGCAATCGAGCTTGGGTTACAAGCGCGCCGCCGGCGCCGTGTTCGATCTCGAGGAACCGCTCGAGAGCTACGTCGAGCCTGGTGGCGCGCTGCGCAAGATTGCGAATGTCGGACCGAAGTCCGAGCGAGTCGCGCTCGACGTGCTGCGCACTGGTGGCTCGGAGTATGTCGAAGCCACCGTTCGCGCGAGTGAAAATGCGGACGACGTAGCACAGGGTCGCGCGGTGCGCGAGAACTTCATGAGCCGCGCGCGAGTCCTGGAAGCGCTCGCCGCGCCTGCGCCGGGCGCGATCGAGGTGAGCGACTATCGGGGTGACTTGCAGATGCACTCGACGTGGTGCGACGGTCGCCAGACGCTCGCCCAGTCGCGCGCCAATGCCTAATTCATACGCAGCAAACGCGAATTTGGCAAGTCGGAGGCGCTCAGGCGCCCTTCTTCCTGCTCCCCGGAGCCTT
>Ga0157372_10002868_pt1 | contig 18639 bp, 16 predicted proteins | sample C55metaG_FD_115307 | JGI IMG/M metagenome (GOLD analysis project Ga0157372, IMG submission 115307) | Corn rhizosphere microbial communities from Kellogg Biological Station, Michigan, USA - C5-5 metaG | ecosystem: Host-associated > Plants > Roots > Rhizosphere > Soil | place: USA: Michigan... | reverse complement strand
TTTGTCATGCAGGCCGGAGTTCAAGGAGCTTGGGGCGTAATTCCGGCACATCTGAATGAGTTGTCACCAGACCAGACACGCGGATTGCTGCCCGGTCTCGCGTATCAACTGGGAATTCTGATTGCCGCGCCCGTCAACAACATCGAGTATGCGCTGCGCTCCCGCTTCGGTTACGCCTGGGCGTTAGCGGGATTTGAAGCTGCGAATATTGCTTTGCTCATCATCGTGCTGGCGCTGGGCAATGAGAGAAAAGGAAGAAACTTTTGATCCTACTTCGCCACCACCGCGGATTGCCGCACGGTGCTGATGAAAGTCGTTGTTGCGCGGGTCAGCGTGCGATCGCGCCGGTATGCCACGCCCAGCTCGCGCCACAATTCCTCGCCTTTGATGGGGATCAGTTTCACGCGTCCGGCAAGCACCTGATCGCGTGCAAAGCTGGCGCTGATGATTGAAACGCCCAGTCCGGCCGCGACAAAGCTCTTGATCATCCCTACACTCGGCAATTCCATCCGCACTTGCAGCGTCGCCGCATATGGACGAAAAAGTTTGTCCATTACGCGCCGGCTGAAACCCGTCTTGGGAAGCAATAGCGGCTGCTTGGCGATTTCGCTCACCGGCACAATTTCCAGCTTGGCCAGAGGATTTTGCGGACTCACCATTAACATCAGCTGATCGCGAAAGATGGGATGGGTCTTCAGATTCGAACTCTTGACCGGCATAGTCACAATGCCGACATCAATTGAGCCGTTCTCCAATTTTTCAACGATCTTGTAACTGAAGTTGCGATAAATGCTGATCTGCACGCCCGGATAAAGACTGCAATACTTGGCGAACACGTCGGGCAAAACGTAAAGGCAGGTGGCTTCGTTCGCACCCACAGTAATCGTGCCCCGCGGGGTGTTGCCTTGATCAGCGACGGCCAGTAGCGATTCGTCGCGCAACTGCAGCATGCGTTCGGCGTAAGCAAACAGCGCCCGTCCCGCAGGCGTCAGCGTGACATCTTTCCCGGTTCGATCGAGTAGGCGATCCCCGTAAGATTGTTCCAGTTGGCGAATCTGCGCGCTCACCGCGGATTGCGAGCGGAAAACTTTTTGCCCCGCGCGCGAAAAGCTCCCCAGCTTCGCCACTTCCAGGAATGTGATCAGTTGATCGAAATCCATTGGTGCGGTGAATTATAGCGGAAGACTGATGGAGCCAGTGGGCAGGTAGCTGTGAGCAGTGGTGGGCTAGCAATCAAACATTAGCACTAAGAACTGCCCTACTCTTCCGCCCCAACCGGAACCAACTGTACCAGTGTTGAGGCAGTGCCGGCCGGCGTATGGAGTCCGCACTCGGTCTTGCCAAAGCCCGACCATCGTCCGGCGCGAGCATCTTCTCCGGGATTAACAGCGCGCGTGCAATGTGTGCAACCGATGCTGGGGTAATTGCGGTCATGGAGAGGGTTGTACGGAACATCGTTCTTCACCACATAACTCCACACCATTTCGCGAGTCCAATCAGCCAGCGGGCTGATCTTCACCAGACTGAATTTCGCGTCCCAATCTACTTTGCGAATCGCAGCGCGCTCAGCGGTTTGAGTGCGGCGAATCGCGGTGACCCAGGCATCAAGCGTCGCCAGCTTCCGCCGCAGTGGCTCGACCTTGCGGATGGCGCAGCATTGGTCGGGATCGTGTGCCCATAGCTTCGGCCCGAATTCTTTCTCCTGCTCTTCCGGTGTCAGTTCGGAATAAAGTTTCTCGATCTTGATCCCATACCGGCGCTCGACTCGATCGATTAGATCGTAGGTTTCCGGGAAGAGAAACTCTGTGTCGCCGGTGAATACTTTCGCGTCGGGATTGATCCTTAACGCAATGTCAAGCAGCGCCATGCCTTCAACGCCCATGCCGGTGGCGATGGCCAGGTCGTCGCCATACGTCGCGAACGCCCATGACAAAACCTGTTCAGGCTTCCAACTCTCGGCAAGAATCTTGACGCGATCAAAGTCGACTTTCACTTGGCATTCTCCCCGGCTCGGCTGGCCGAATCATTCGAAAAGTCAAAACCGCTAAACTGCTCGCCCAGACGGCTGGGTTCTGCGAAACGAACGACCTCACCGATCACCAACATGCGCGGTGCGGCCAAACTCGGCGATCCGGAAAGACTGGCGACGCTGGTGACATGCACCTGTTCAAATTCCGTCGTTGCGTTGGAAATAACGGCGCATGGTGTTCCCGCCGCGACCCCGGAAGCCAGCAGTCGTTGCTGCAGAGCCGCGAGGTCGCTTCCCGGCATGTAAACCACAACGGTCGCGTTGGAAGGAAGTTTCTCTGGCCAGTTGTTGATGTGCTCAGAATTCCGGCTGCTGCCGGTCACCAGAATCAGCGTTGACGATATTTCGCGGTGCGTGAGCGGAACCTGCAATCCTGCGGCAGCTCCCAAAGCAGCCGTCACTCCCGGCACTACCTCGGTCTCGATTCCCGCCCGCCGCAGCGCTTCCAGCTCTTCTCCGCCCCGGCCAAAGATGAAGGGATCCCCACCCTTCAATCGCACCACTTGCAAGCCAAGCAAAGCATGCCCAATCAGCAACTTGTTGATTTCTTCCTGCGGAACGCTTTTCTGCCCGGCGCGCTTACCTACGTTGATCAGATCAGCGCGTGCGGGGATGAGCGCGAGAATCTCGGCGCTCACCAGTTCGTCATGCAAAACCACATCTGCCGAGCGCAGCGCCTTCGCCGCTTTCAGCGTTAACAGTTCCGGATCACCAGGACCCGCGCCAACCAGAAAAACTTTGCCAATCTCCATTTACCAACTCCACCTGCCCAGATTCAGTGCAAAAACAAAAAGCCCACCGCCAGCGTGTACTGGCGATGGGCTTCTATACCGTTTAAAACTAAATTCTCAGGTCAGCAGCTCTCCCGCGCCAGTGTGAGCACACGTACAACAACAAGTACAACACTGGCACCGCATTTGCCGGGAAAGGCTCATTTGCTCCAACTATGGTAGGTAGATGATCACCTGCGTGTCAACGTTACTTCTTTTCTTTTTACATTCAAAATTCAAATGCCACCCATCGAAAATTCATTTAATGCACCATGGCAGGGCCTTTGCCCCCCTTGGGCTTTTTCATAATCAGCAATAGAGGCACCATTATCAGGAACATACCGCCCAAAAACCTGAAAACATCGTTATACGAAAGCATGGCCGCCTGTCGTTGCACGATTCCCCAAAGAGCAACTTGGGCCCGATGCGCAGCGGTTACCGGATCCGCTCCTTTTGAGATAAAGCCGCCGCGCAACCGCGCCAGGGCTTGCTGTGCCTCTGCGCTTCCCAGATTTACGTGCTGCACCAGATAGTTGGTGTGCGCCTGCATGCGCCGGATTTGAAGCGCCTCGACCGTCGAGATTCCTATACTTGCGCCGATATTGCGCATTAGATTGAATATGCTGGTTGCATTTCCCATGCGTTCTCGTGGAACCGGATCATTGGTGACCGTGGTCAGCGGCACGAAAATAAGTCCCAGGCCAACGCCTTGTAACACCAGTGGCAGCGCGAAGTCCCAGAATCCTACATCCAGGCTGAAAAACGAGGCCTCAAACATTGCCGCCGCAGTCAGCAACAGCCCCCCGGCGAGCAGCTTGCGCGCGTCCACCTTTCCGGTAAGGAATCCGACGAACGGCATAAAAACGAACGACGCCAGGCCGCGAGGAAAGTTTGTCACTCCGGCATGCGTAGCGGTGTAGCCAAGCAGCTCCTGCATCATCAATGGGTACAGCACGGTGCTTCCATAAAGCACAAATCCCACCGCGGTCATCAAAAACGTTCCAACTGCATACGACCTATAGCGAAATACGCTGAGGTCGATGACCGGATTTCTGGTCTTCAGCTCACGGATAATAAGTGCGCCCAGCCCGAGGATTGCCATCACCGCCAGAGCTACGATGAAATGCGAACCGAACCAGTCTTCTTCCTGGCCTTTGTCCAGCATCACCTGCAACGACCCCATACCTACTACGAGCAGCCCGATACCCCAGTAGTCAATGCCGGTGCGCTCTCGCCGCAGGTAAGGCGGATCGAAAATAAACGCCTGAGTCAGGAGGATCGCAAGCACTCCAATCGGCACATTGATATAGAAGACCCAGCGCCAGCTGTAATTGTCAGTGAGCCACCCGCCGACTACCGGGCCAAGCATAGGCGCGACCACAATTCCGAGCGCCCAAAACGCCATGGCCTGGCCACGTTTTTCCGCGGGGAAAGACTCCAGCAGGATCGCCTGTGAGAGTGGCTGCAATCCTCCCCCACAAGCTCCCTGAACGATGCGGAAAAATATGAGAAATCCCAGTGACGGCGCCAGTCCGCAGAAAAACGACGCAGTGGTAAACCCTATGACTGCGCCCATTAACAGGCGCTTGCGGCCAAAACGTCCGGCCAGCCACCCGGTAAGGGGTAAAACGATAGCGTTGGCTACCAGGTACGACGTCAATGTCCAAGTGGCTTCGTCGACTGAGGCCGACAGATTGCCGGCTATATGGGGCAGCGACACGTTGACAACAGTCGTATCCAGCACCTCCATGAAAGTGCTCGACATAACTGCAATCGCGATCAGCCAGGGATTGATGTCGGGTTGTGCTTGCAGCTGCGCCTGGGAGCTCATCGTAACTCGTGCAGCAAGTTCAAGCTACATTCGATTCATTGCAGCCCTGAAGGGTTCCGGAAAAAGCCGGGTTCCGGAAAAAGCCGGGTTCGAGAAAAAAGCAAGGTTCGTGGGCCGCCAGTGTTCAGCGGGTCTGCGGCAATTGTGAGCTGCCCCTGATGCGATCTTGCCCACGGTAACCGCTGCGGTAATCCGGTGTTTACGGTATTGCGTTTAAGTCCCACACGAATCAGATAATTAAAACGTAACTTGCGCGGTGTACGCCTGCAAGCGATCAAGAAGTGCCGCGTCTAGGACTCTCCTATGGCAGTACGCATTCTGATCGCCGACGATGACGCCGCAATCCGCCGTCTTCTCCGCCGCCTCATAGAAAATCATGAGAACTGGAGTGTTTGTGGAGATGCGCAGGACGGCAAAGATGCAATCGGTAAGGCCGAAGCACTAAGTCCTGACGTTATAGTTCTCGACCTTGCCATGCCTGAGATGAATGGATTTCAGGCCGCCAGGGCAATCACCCGAGCCCATCCAGATGTTCCGATCCTGCTTCTCACGGTGCAGCAGCTCTCAAAAGAACTTACCCGGGAAGCTCAACACGCAGGTTTCAGGGGCGCAGTCTCGAAGAGTACCGGCAGCGAAGTTGTGCGCGCCATCGAAAGTCTGCTCACCCATCAAAACTTCTTTCAGCCGGTTAGCAGTGACGTTTTTGTGTGAACGATTCCCCCTCGACTCCGCGTTCCCTGTGCGTCCTTTGCGGTTAAAAACTTTCGTACAGTAACTGTTCTTGACCAGTTGGCTCCGCCTTTTACCCTTATTTCTCAACGAGACTCCCGAGCGCCACGCTGAGGCCTTCCACTGGAAGCGATGGCATCGCCCCGACGGAAGACGCCACCCATGCACCCATACGATTGGCCGTGTCATTCATCTGCAGGGCCGACGATCCGCGCAGTAATTCGTGCACTAGCCCGGCGGTAAATGCGTCGCCTGCACCAACCGCGTCTTTGAGTTGCGCCCGAAATCCCGGATGCTCGTGCACTCCGTTTTGATCAATCAGCAAGCTGCCCTTGTCGCCCCGAGTCACACAGATTAGACGCAATTTGAACATTGCGATTGCTCTCTCCGCAAAATCTTGTTCAGGAATTCCCAGCACGTTAGCGATTGTGGGAACTTCTTGTTCATTCAGCTTCACTACGCTCGCTCGGCGCATCGACTCTTCAATGACTCCGCCTGAGTAGAACGATTGTCTGAGGTTTACGTCGAAAATTCGCAAGGCCTCTTCCCTCGTCTCGTCGAGAAATTTAAGAATTGTTTTCCGCGACCCCTCCGAGCGCTGCGCCAGTGAGCCAAAGCAAATCGCGTCGGCCGCCTCCGCTAATCTATGGAGACCTGCGTCCCACTCAATAAAATCCCACGCCGCCGGATATGTGATCTCGAACTTAGGCTGGCCCGCCGCATCGACTTCCACGTTGACTGTTCCGGTGGGATGAACAGGATCAGATTGCACCAAGTCATCATCCAATCCAGATTCCTGCAAGCGTTGTCGTAGTTCCAATCCAAGATCGTCTAACCCAGCGCGGCTTGCGACTATGGTTTGGTTTCCGAGAAGGTGAGAGCAGTATGCGAAATTGGCTGGCGCGCCGCCAAGTTGCCGGCCCGAGGGTAAGATATCCCAGAGAATTTCACCCAATCCAACGACCAGCGGAGAGGTATTCATAAGAAGATTCGCAGAAGAGACGGCGCCCTGGCGCACGCACAATCACCGCCTGAAGTATCTCGAACTTTCTATTAAGCGATCTTCGTGTACTTTGCCGTTAAAAGCTCTTTTCTAACGTAGACACGACAGGCCACATCCTTACTTCTTCCTCTGCAACTCGGCCTTAGCTGTCAGCAATTCTTTTCTCTTCGCCGCATCCACTGTCGGGTATTCGAGTTTCAAATCTTTGAGGGTCTCTACGATCGCCGCCGCGACCACCAGGCGCGTGTACCACTTGTTATCGGCTGGAACCACATACCACGGCGAACGCTTTGTGGAAGTCGCTGCTATCAACTCTTCATAGGCGTTCATGTAATCGTCCCAGCACTGCCTTTCCTTGATATCTCCCGCGGAAAATTTCCAGTTTTTCTCCGGCTTATCCAGCCGTTCCAGAAACCGCCGCTTCTGCTCTTTCTTGGAAACATTCAGGAAAAATTTCCGCACCACCACTCCGTTGTTCGCAAGATACTGTTCAAAGCAGCAGATATCCTGAAAACGCTGCTGCCAGATATCCTTTGTCACCAACTCTTCTGGCAGTCGCTCGTTCTTCAATATCTCGGGATGCACCCGCAAGACCAGCACCTCCTCGTAGTAAGAACGATTAAATATGCCGATGTGTCCGCGCTCAGGTAGGCACTTATTCGTCCGCCACATAAAGTCATGATTCAATTCTTCAGGCGACGGCTGCTTGAATGAGAAAACCTGACACCCCTGCGGATTCACACCCGACATAACATGCTTGATCGCGCCGTCTTTGCCGGCCGCATCCATAGCCTGAAAAATCAGCAGCACCGCCCAGCGGTCCTGAGCGTAGAGCTTGTCCTGGAACTCCGTCATTTCCGAAATTCCCTTGGCAAGAAGCTCCTCGGCATGCTCCTTGGAATGGATATGGGCAGTGCTCGCCGGATCAAAATGCTTCAGCTTGAAATCTTTTCCTGAGTCGATGCGATAGGTTTTGGAAATCTTGCTGGCCCAGCTCATGCGCTCTCCTGTCGTGACAAAGCGGGAGTTTACCACCGATCAGGGTTGATACGGTGATTGTCGGGCGGTAATTTGGTCTGGACACTTGGCCTTAGCTCAAGGTCAGACAACTAGTAGGTTGCTTGGCTTTGCTTGCGCGCTTCGCGGTTACAAGCTCTTCTTTACAGAGGTGAGGATTTGCGACTATTTAGTAACCGCTATATTGGCCGCCTGCGTCGCACCCAGCTTCAGCGAAACCATGCCCCTGGCAGAATCGTACCGCCAATCCGAAGTTCTGTTCCCGTCCACGGCGAGCTCGCGCGGTTTACTCGCGAAGCCGTATATCAAGAACTGCATTTCGCCCCACCAGGTCTTATACCTTGCCGCTGGCGTCGAGAAATTCACCTTCAGCGATTCCGGGCTCGATTCGCAGGTGAACTGCATACGCGTGTACTCGCCGTGTTCATACGCGAGCGTGTTGCCATCGTCCTGGTACAGCGACCCCCGACAATCCGGTCCGGGATAGACCGAGATTTGCAATGGTCCCTGCGGAACTTCGTCGGTGTTCTGCACCACCGGCTGCTCCGCTAGAATGCTGCCACCGCGAACGTAAACGGGAACTGTGTCGAGCGGCGGATTGACTGTCAGACTGCTTCCCGAAACCGGCTGCCCGGTCCAGAAGTCATACCAGTTGGCCACTGGAAATTTGACGTCGTAAGGCTCAAACTTGTCATCCACCTTGGGCGCAACCAGCAAGTCTGGTCCCAACATGAATTCGGTTTCAATGGTTTCCAGATCCTTTTGGGCGGGAAATTCCAGGAACATCGGCCGCATCAGCGGAATACCAGTCCGCGATGCCTCTTCCATTTCGGAGTAGATATAGGGCAGCAGTTGATAACGAAGTTCGATGTAACGTTTGCGGATGGCTTCGTGCTCCGGGCCATCGACCCAAGGCTCGCGATTGCGGGTACCCTTGGCTGCATGGTTCCGGTAGATAGGATTGAACGCGCCCAGTTCCATCCAGCGGGTGAGCAACTCCGGCGTCGGACTTCCTGCGAATCCGCCGATATCGTCCCCCACGAAGGAATACCCTGATAATCCCAGGTTCAGCAATTGCGGAATTGAAATACGCATGTGGTTCCAAGTGGCGCTGTTGTCGCCGGTCCAGGTTGAGGCGTAGCGCTGAGCGCCTGCGAACGCGGCGCGAGTAAGAACAAAAGGCCGCCGATTCGGCTGCAGCGTGAGCAAGCCTTCATATGTAGCTCGCGCATTCTCCATACCGAAAACGTTGTGAATCTCGCGGTGATTGGTCTTGCGGCCTTCGACCGAGTGCACGATATTGAGTGGCATGGTCTTGTCGGCGCGCTCGAAGATTGCCGGCTCGTTCATGTCGTTCCAGAAGCCGCGAATTCCCATCTTGACGAAGTCGGTGTAGAGCGTGCCCCACCACTTACGGACTCCCGCGCGCGTGAAGTCGGGGAATACGGCGTCGCCGGGCCAGACTTTGCCGACATAAACCGAGCCGTCGGGATTCTTGACGAAGTAGTCGCCCTTCATACCTTCGTCGTAGGGCTTGTAACCCGGCAATTTCGCCAGATGCAAATCGGTGATAGCAACGACCTTGAACCCCTCCCCTTTCAAATCCGTGATCATCTGTTCGAATGTTGGGAAACGCTCGCGATCTATGGTGAATGGGCGGTTGTTCTGCTGATAATCGATATCAAGATAAATTACGTCGGCCGGGATTTTTCTTTTGCGGAACTCTCCTGCCACTTCCCGCACACGCGCTTCCGGATAATAACTGTACCGGCATTGCTGATACCCGAGGGAGAACAGGGGAGGTAGCGGAGTGCGCCCTACCAGCGAGGTGAATTCCTGGATCACCTGCTTGGGATCGGGTCCATAGATGAAGTAATAGTCGAGTTCCCCGCCGTCGGCGCCCAAGGAGTAGGCGTCCCGCAACTCTTTCCCGAAATCGAAGCTGCTGCGATAAGTATTGTCGAGAAAAATTCCGTAAGCCAGGCCACTCCGCATGGCCAAAAGAAACGGAATGTCTTTGTACAGGGGATCCGTCGATTCTTGCCACCCGAACGCGTCCGTGTTCCACATCGTAAAAGCCAGATTGCGATGGTCGAGAGGTCCGGTCTTGTCGCCCAGCCCGAAGTAGTGCTCATCTTCGGGCATTGATTTCCAGACGCGGAACTCGGAGCCGTCGAACGAAACCGGATGGTCCGCCCGATCTTCGGAGATCGTGCCCCCGTTTTCATCGAGAAAAGCAATACGCATCGGTGAGCGGTATACCTTGGCCCGTACCGCGCCGGCATTCAGCATGACGAAATCCGGGGACTGCTGCACGCTCACGTTGGGCGCAGGCTTCGAGATGTCAGAGACAATGGCCAACGAATGGTCGGGTGGAAAACTCCCCGTGGGCGCGTATTGAACCCGGATAATGTTGGGGGTGATCGCATTAAGTCGGACGCGGGCGGGCCCGGCACTTACTTCAACTCCCTGCGACACTTCCTTCACGGCTGTCACGTCACCGAATGACCGCCAGCCTTCATCGGCGAAAACAGGTATGCTGCACGCAATCAGGCAGAAGAGCTGAACAGTTCGGATTTTCATTGAAGAAGGGTCTCTCCCCAGCGCGGTCGCGCAAGCTTACACCTTCACCGTTTTTCCACTCCGCGCCGATTCGTAAACCGCCTGGATCAAGCTGATGTCGCGCAGCCCCTCTTCTCCGGGCGTGAGCGGTTGCCGGTTCTGCATCACGCAATCCGACATGTGGTCCATCTCGGCGGCGAAGTGGTCCACCTCCGGCAGGTCCTTCTGATCGATATCATTGCCGCGTTCGATCCACATCCGTAACCCGCTGTACCAGGTTGCGGGATCCATCTCCAGACGCGCGTCGGTACCCAGCACGCGGAAGTGGCTCTGATGGAAATATCCGTAGCTCGAACTGCAGTTCGCCAGAATTCCGCTTGGAAATCTCAGCTGAAATGTAACGTTCTCCTCCACTTCTTTAAAGCGTGGATCGTTCGGCGTGGTGTAGATCATGGCATTGACTTCGGTCGGTTCTTCTCCGGACAAATATCGCGACGCATTCAGCGCATAGATACCGATGTCCATCATCGACCCGCCGCCCCCCAGTTTTTTGGTGAGCCGCCACTGATTGGGATCTCCTATGGCGAAACCGGCATCGGCGAAAATCATCTGTGTCGGCCCCATTTCGCCCGAGCGCGCAATGCGGATCGCCTCGCGATTGTAAGGCTCATACCGGCAGCGATACGCCACCATCAGTTTCCGATCTGCCTTCTTCGCTGCATCAATCATCTGCTGGCATTCCGCTGGCGTGTTCGCCATCGGCTTCTCAGTGAGCACGTGCTTGCCCGCCTGATGTCCGCGCACCGTGTATTCCGCGTGCATGCCATTCGGAAGGACAATGTAAATGATGTCCACCTCGGAATTGTCCTTGATCGAATCGTAATTCTCGTAGTTGTAAATGTTCTTCTGATTCACTCCGTAGCGGAGCGCCAGTTTGTTGGCTTTATCCGGATGTCCGCTCACGAGAGCTACGACCTTCGACTTCTCGCATTTTGCGAACGCCGGCAGTATTTGATTGATCGCCAGGCTTCCAAGTCCCACGACCGCCCAGCCCATTTTCTTTCCCGGCGGATCGGGAACTACCAGTTGTGCACTCGCATCCTTGAGCAACGCTCCGGCAACGTTCGCCGCAAGCAAACCACGTCCGGCTTTCGATATGAACCCTCTGCGCGTAATGTCCTTGCCGACGTTATCAGCCACCGTCACCTCCTCAAAACGCTACTTTCCCGCGCGTTGCTTGTGAATCTCATCCAACCGCTTCTTCAAATAGTCCTCATATTCCTGTTTCAGCTTAGGATCGCTGGGCGATCCGTAAATTTCGCCGGACTTATACTTCCCTTCGGCGAATTTTTTCTTTGTCCACTCATCGTGAATGTGGGTCTCATCGGCTTTATCGAGCACTTCCTGGACGAACTGCGGTGGAACAAAGTACACGCCTTCACGATCGCCGACCACCATATCGCCCGGCATGACAGTGACCCCTCCAATTCGCACCGGCACATTGATTCCAGTCAGCATGACTTGCCCGATCGGCGTCGGATCCACCGACTTGAAATAGGCTGGCATGTCGATCTCGGAAATGCCGTCTAAATCGCGAACGCTGCCATCAACAACAAGGCCGCCGCCGTGGGTCGCCTGGTTCACATAAAAGAACAAATTGTCGCCTACGATAGTCCCGTTCACCTTCTTGCCGAATAGATCAACGACAAGTACGTCCCCAGGTTGCAACATATCGATGGCAGTCTGATTGTAGAGATGTTTGCCGGTTGCTTCTTTGCTTTTGGCCTGTGTCACCCCGTTTACGTCTTCACGTAGAGGCATGAACTGAACGGTGAAAGCCCGCCCCACCATCGTCTTTCCCGGATGCAGCACCTGAAAGCCATCCGCGTACTGGTTTTCGTATCCCTTCGCCTGCATCACCGACCATACTTCTTCGGATGAAATATCGCGGGCACGATCGAGCAGAGCATCCGGCACCTTTGGACGACCATCTGGCAGGCGGTCAAATGGATTCTGCGCCGTGTACTCGATAAGCTGCTGTTTGGGAAAACTAATAAGCTGAGCTGAAGCGGACGGTACAAAGCTCGCTAACAATGCTGCTGCCACGGCAAGCGAAAAAATGCGCAATCTATTCAATTCTTCCTCCAGGATCGTTTCCGAAACTCTCAAATCGACCAAGATTTGTCAATCGCAAATCCTGAGCCGCAAGCTTACAATCCTTGTCTTGCTTTTAACATGAGTTTTTTTCGACGCCTATGCGCTGGGTCCTGATCTTCTGGATGTTCGTCATTAGTGCGATCGCATATCTCGATCGCGTCAACATTTCCATTGCCGGCGGCTTCATTGAAAAGGAATTCGGCTTCGATCACGTTCACCTCGGCTGGGCCTTGAGCGCCTTCCTGCTCGGATACGCATTCTTTCAGGCGCCCGGCGGCCGCTTGGCTGACCGCTTCGGACCCCGCCGCATACTTGCTTTGGGCACCATCTGGTGGGCGGTTTTCACATCTTTGACGGCGGCCGTTCCCGGAAAATTGGCAGGCGCGCTCCTCGTACTCATGGCGGTTCGTTTTCTTCTGGGCGTAGGTGAAGCGGTCGTTTATCCCTCCAGCAATCGCCTGGTCGCCAGTTGGATTCCTTCTCAGGAGCGCGGGCTTGCCAACGGATTGATTTTCGCTGGAGTGGGCGCAGGCGCAGGCGTTACTCCGCCTCTGATCACATTCATTTTGATTCACTATGGCTGGCGCTGGTCTTTCTGGGTAAGTGCCGCGATCGGACTCGCCGCGGGTGTGGTCTGGTTTCTGCTCGCTCGTGACAAACCGGAAGAACATTCTTGGGTCAGTGCGGAAGAAGCCGCACACATTCGTGCAGGCCTGCCGAGCAGAGTGACCGAGAAAAAACCGCTCGCGTGGAGCAGAATTTTTGCCAGCCGCGATGTACTTGCCGTTACCTTCAGCTATTTCTGCTACGGATATGTGGCATACATTTTCTTTTCCTGGTTCTTCATCTACCTCAACCAGGTCCGCGGGCTGAACTTGAAGTCGAGTTCCTACTACTCCATGCTGCCGTTCCTGGCTATGGCGGTCTGCTCGACCCTCGGCGGCTTGGCCAGTGACACTCTCACCCGGACCGTCAGCAAGCGCATAGGCCGCTGCGGCGTCGCCTGTGCCGGTATGCTGCTCTGCACAATCTTCCTGGCCCTGGGAAGTTACGCAGCGGATGTTCGTCTGGCCAGCGTAGTTCTTGCCGGTGGCGCGGGCGCTCTGTACTTGTCCCAGAGTTCTTTCTGGTCGGTCACGTCTGAAATGGCCGGAGCATCAGCCGGATCAGTCTCCGGCGTCATGAACATGGGCAACCAGATTGGCGGGGCGGTCACTGCATCCCTGACCCCTGTGATCGCAGAGCACTTTGGCTGGGAAACGTCATTTTTTTTCGCGGCCGCACTATGCGCCATTGGCGGCTTGCTCTGGCTTGCGGTAGATGTAGATCGAGGTCTCGCACATTTGAGTGATAATCCTCGCCTCACTTTAGGCACATCAGGAGTACATGATGATTAAGTTGCTTATTCGCATAACCGCCGCATTTCTGGCTTTCATTGCGTTGATAATCGCGGCGGTAGTTCTCACTCCGCCGCGCGCGTTCTCACATCCAGCCGGCCAGCTTTCCGACACGGAACTGCTCGACGGCTATCGTCATACTGAGGTCGCCTCAGTCTCCGATGCCCTGGAAAAACTGACCGGGCGGAGGATGTATCTTTCGCATCATATGCAGCCTATTTTCACTTCGAAATTCGCCGGCTTTGCGCTGACTGTGAAATTGAAAAAAGAAGAAAATAAAGATCCCGACGCTCTTGGCGGAATGCTGGCCGCCATTGACCAGGGCGGTCCAAATTCTGTGTACGTGATGGTCGTCGAAGATGGCGCCGACATCGCCGGCATGGGCGGCCTGATGGGCACCGCCATGCAGGCGCGCAATTTTTCCGGGGCGGTCATTGACGGCGGCGTCAGGGACACCGCCTATCTGCGGAAGATCGGCTTCCCTGTTTTTGCGCTCGGCGAGGTTCCTTCTACTTCGGTTGGACATTATCGCTTTGCTGCCGCGAACGTTCCCATGATCTGCGATGGCGTTTCCGTCTCACCCGGAGATATCGTCACCGCCGATTCCGATGGTGTCGTCATCGTACCCCGTGCCAACGCTGCCGAGGTCCTCACAACTGCTCAAGACATGGACTTCAAAGAGCACTCGATGTATGCCTACATTGAGAAGCTTAAATCCATTGAGGAAGCCGTAAAGAAGTTCGGCAGGCTCTGAGTACTGGCCTTACGGATCGCTCAAGCTGAGAACGGTATTTGAGAAGGCCGCTTTGGAAAAACGATTTTCGTAAGAGCCGCCAACAAGGTTATAATTTGCGACTTGCCGACAATCCTGTTCTGCCTGCCACAACCATTTCGATTCCTAAGGAGTGATACGCCATGAGCAACCGCACTCGCCTGAACCGTCGTGATGTCATGAAAACCTCCGCCCTCGCATTGGGAGGAAGTCTGCTGATGAGTGAACCACTCGAGGCTTATCCGAAGGCAGTCAACACGAACTCCAGTCCTTCCACGCTCAAGATCACTGACATGCGCGTCGCCACCGTGGTCAAGCCTGGTCCAAGCCCCTGCCCTATTATTCGTCTCGACACCAACCAGGGGGTGTACGGCCTTGGCGAGGTTCGCGACGGCGCCAGCGCCACTTATGCTCTCTTTCTCAAGAGCCGCATCGTCGGTGAAAATCCGCTGCAGCTCGACAGAATTTTCCGCAAAATCAAGCAATTTGGCGGACCGGCTCGCCAGGGAGGCGGAGTTTGTGCGATTGAGATGGCGCTCTGGGACATCGCCGGCAAAGTCTATAACGCGCCAGTTTATGCCATGGTCGGCGGCGGCAAATTCCGCGACAAAATTCGCGTCTATGCCGATACAACCGAATCAAAAGATCCCAAGATCTATGCCCAGCGCATGAAAGAGCGCAAAGAAGTCATGGGCCTGACATGGCTAAAAATGGACTTGGGAGTCGAGATGGTCTCCGATACTCCCGGAACTGTGACCGGTCCTTCCGAGCTCACTCAATGGGAGGAAAACAACCTTGAGCATCCGTTTATCGCTAACGAAGTCACCGACAAAGGCATTGCCATGCTGTCGGAGTACGTCGCCGCTGTCCGAGATGCGGTCGGTATGGAAATTCCGCTCTCCATGGACCACCTCGGACATCTGGGCGTGAAATCAATCATCCGTCTGGGCAAAGCTTACGAAAAATTTAACCTCGAATGGATCGAGGACGTAATTCCGTGGACCTATACCGACCTGCTGAAAGAGATTTCTGATCAGAGCCCTACCCCGATTCTTACCGGCGAAGATATTTACCTCAAAGAACCGTTCCGCGTGCTTTGCGAGAAACATGCGGTCAGCAAAATACACCCCGACCTCGCAACCTCAGGCGGAATCCTCGAGACGCACAAGATCGGCGACATGGCAGAAGAATATGGTGTACCCATGGCAATGCACTTTGCCGGTACTCCGGTCAGTTGTATGGCCAACGTGCATTGCGCGGCCGCGACCCTGAACTTCCTCGCGCTTGAAAATCACTCGCTCGACGTTCCCTGGTGGTCGTCTATGGTGCAGGAGTACACCAAATCTCCAGTTGTCAATCATGGATGGATCGAAGTTCCGGATCGGCCCGGCCTCGGCGTCACACTCAATGACGACGTAGTCCGCCAGCACCTCGCTCCCGGCACCGGCTACTTCGAGCCCACAACTGAGTGGGACCACGAGCGCTCATGGGATAGGCTCTGGAGTTAAATACCAACCTTTGCAGGGCGGGTTTCAGCACCCGCCCACTTCAATACCTTCAACTTTCCTGCCGATGTTATCTTGGTGATGACCCTTGCCATCATGGACATCCTTTCCCAACTTTTTGAGCAGCATTTCAAGTCTCCGGTCACTCGCGTTCAGCCCCTGCAAGGCCAGCTCGGCGGCTCCGGGCGCCGCATCATCCGGCTACATGGCGAAAGTCACAATGCGATAGGAATTCTCTACAACGTTCGCGAAGAAAACATCGCATTCCTTGAGTTCTCGCGTCATTTTCATCGCCACGGTCTGCCCGTGCCGGAAATCTACGCCGAGGATTTAAGCCAGGGCGCATATATCGAGCAAGACCTTGGCGATACAACTCTGTTCGAATTTCTTTCCAACAATCGTTCCGGAGCGACCATCGGCGCATCCGCAATCGAATATTACCGGCAGGCGCTCGCCATTCTGCCCCGCTTTCAGGTTGAAGCCGGCCGCGACCTTAACTACAAGGTTTGTTATCCACGCGGAAGTTTTGACCGCCAGTCGATCGCCTGGGACCTGAACTATTTCAAATACTATTTCCTGCGGTTGGCGGGAATTCCTTTCAGCGAGCAAGCCCTCGAAGACGATTTTTCTCGGCTCACAAAATTTCTGCTCTCCGCTCCGCACGACTACTTCATGTACCGCGATTTTCAATCGCGCAACATCATGCTGCACCAGCGCGGCCTGTACTTCCTCGATTACCAAGGCGGCCGCAAAGGGGCTCTGCAATACGACGTCGCTTCCCTCCTCTACGACGCTAAAGCCGACTTGCCCCCAGAACTCCGCCAGCAGTTGCTCGATCATTATCTCGACGCGTTAGGTCAATTCATTCCTCTTGAGCGACCGGCCTTCACTCAGCACTACCACGCATACGTTTACGTGCGCATCATGCAGGCGCTTGGCGCTTATGGATTCCGCGGTTTCTACGAGCGCAAACCGCACTTTCTCCAGAGTGTTCCCTATGCTTTGAAGAATCTTCGCTGGCTGCTGCACAACGTGACCCTGCCCGTCTCTTTGCCCACATTGACTGAGGCGTTCATGGCAATGCTGGGATCCGAGAAGCTGCAAAGCCTGGGTTCCGAACCGGATCGCTACGCCGCGTCCGCCAACGCTCCGGATGGTTTGACCGTCAGCATTTTCAGCTTTTCGTTTCATCGCAACGGCATGCCAAAAGATAACTCTGGAAACGGCGGCGGGTTTGTTTTCGACGGACGGAGTTTGCCGAATCCTGGGCGTGAGGAGAGATTCAAGAACCTTACTGGCAAAGATTCGCAGGTGATCGAATATCTCGAAAAGCAAGAGAGCGTTCACAAATTTCTTGAACACGTCACATATTTGGTCGATGGCAGTGTGGCTGCGTATCAGAGCCGGGGATTTAAGAATCTAATGGTCTCGTTTGGTTGCACCGGCGGCCAGCATCGCTCCGTATACCTGGCTGAGCAACTCGCGAAGCATCTCCGCGCCAGGAATGGCGTGAAAGTCGTGCTCCATCACCGCGAACTGGAGAAAATGGGCCGATGAAGGCCATGGTTCTGGCTGCCGGGCTTGGTACCCGCTTGCGCCCGCTGACCAATGATCGTCCCAAAGCGCTGGTCGAACTTAACGGCCGCACTTTGCTCGAGATCACTCTTTCCCGGCTCCGGCAGTTCGGCGTGCAAGAAGTAATTATCAACGCTCATCATTTCTCTGATCTTCTCGTTGAATATCTCGCCGCAAAAAATAACTTCGGCATGACGGTTGAAGTTTCGCGCGAAGAAGTCCTGCTCGACACCGGAGGCGGACTAAAAAAGGCGTCGCATTTCTTTATTGATCGCACTAGTTCCGACGACGAACCTTTCATTCTGCATAACGTTGACGTCATCAGCAACATCGATCTTGCGCGCATGATGTTATTTCATCGCCAGCAAGCCGCATTGGCTACGTTGGCCGTACAAGAACGGAAAACATCCCGCTATTTGCTTTTCGACGAAACCGGCCGGCTCTGCGGCAGGAGTTCAAGAGACGGCAAGACCGAACAGGTTCGACCCTCGCCAAATCCGCGGGCGCTCGCCTTTTGCGGCATTCACATCATCTCAACAAGATTCCTGAAATTAATGACCGAGGATGGCGTGTTCTCGATTTTGCAGCCATACCTGCGGCTCGCCGGAGTTGGAGAACAAATCACCGGCTTTCGCGCCGACGAATACTACTGGAAAGATTTAGGAAAACCGGAAAACCTGGAGCAGGCGGAAGACGACGTAAATCGTGGACGGATGCTGCTGTGAGATTTGTTGCAAACTAGAATACAAAAGGCTGAGCTTTCGCTCAGCCTTCCTGTTGAACAGGCAATCTTCTCTGATCCAACTTAGTTGGTCCGTAGCCTGGTTGCTGCCAGGCGGGTGTGGCTGATCGCGAGACGGTTCGGCTTCATAGAAACTGCGTTCGCCTTCACCGCAACCGCATTCGGCTTCAGTGCCACTGAGTTCGGTTTCAAGGCCACGCGAGGAATCGCCGCAGTGCGCGCCATAATCGTCTTGTTGGAGGCTACTTTGCTGCCTTCGGGCTTGGTCACGATGGCTTTCTTGCTTGCGATGCGGTTGCTGATCAGAGATTTCTTTTCGATTGACATTACCTGCTCCTGAGTTTGTTTTGATTGCTTGTTACGGCTTGTACATTAGCAACACGCGTTCCAAACTCACCGGCTCGCAAGCATCCTGCTTAACCCACGCGCAATCAGAGGCTTAGCTGCGGACTAGAGCAGGATCTCCTCCCATGATCTGAAGTAGATTTTCAGTCTAGTTAATTTTTAACCATAGATTGGTTATAAATTTACCGCTTTTACCAGCTATGGG
>Ga0157372_10002864_pt1 | contig 18647 bp, 13 predicted proteins | sample C55metaG_FD_115307 | JGI IMG/M metagenome (GOLD analysis project Ga0157372, IMG submission 115307) | Corn rhizosphere microbial communities from Kellogg Biological Station, Michigan, USA - C5-5 metaG | ecosystem: Host-associated > Plants > Roots > Rhizosphere > Soil | place: USA: Michigan... | reverse complement strand
CACTATAATCTTTTTTATCTTCATTTGCCAATTGATAAAAGTATTTTAAAAAGCATGACCGTAAGATTTACGATTGTAATCTTTTTTGCCGCCTTATTTTTAAACTGCAATAACAATTCAAAAGAAAATAAAGCACTTCCGGAAAAAGAACACAAAGAACTTACACGAAAGTTTGTTGCAAAACAATCGTCATCTTTTGAAGACACCCTAATAATACAAATGGCCGCCGCGATTTTTTATAAACCTGATTCTGTTCAACTGCAAAAAATAAAAGCAGTTAATCAACCAATGATGTTTGAAGGCCTACTGCATGATTGCTTTTTTCAAATGAGAAACGCCCATATTGTTCTTGAAAAATATTATCCAAAAATTAAAATAATCGAAACCACCAAAGCCCGTTATCTTTTGTTTGTAAAAGAAGACGGAAGCCAAAGCTGTATTGATCTTGACAAGAACAATGACATTTGCGGGATGTACATTTTTAATAAGAAAAAAGATCCTCAACTGGTTGATATGACCAATGTTGATACCCAGCTTGAATTTTATTTTAAACAGTAAAACTTTCCCTGGCCTCTTCTTTTATTTTTTGATAAGCTGATTTGTTTATTAAAAAATATTCTAATTTTGGCGATACAACTTATCGCAATATGAAAATGTAATAAGGGTATTGTTTCAATAAACAATCCCGCCTTTCCCTCAGAAACAATCCTTCCGGATTGTAAATAATTTTCATTCAGTTTATAATTATTATCACTCATGATAACAACTTATTCAGCCGATAAGAGTGTAACAAAAATCTTCAACTTTATTAAGGAAGCGCTTTCTACAAAGCAACATGACTTCACCAGTGGTAGTATCAGAAGGGCCGTATTTCTTCTTGCGATTCCGATGATTCTTGAAATGTGCATGGAAAGTGTTTTCGCCATTGTGGACATTTTTTTCGTAGGCAAACTTGGCGCCGCTGCAACCGCTTCTGTTGGCTTAACAGAATCAATTTTGGCGATTGTATATTCTTTAGCTTTTGGCATCAGCATAGCGGCAACTGCTTTGGTAGCGCGGCGCGTAGGAGAAAAAGATAATGAGAGCGCGGCAAGAGCTGGTGCCCAGGCAATAATTCTTGTAATTGTTTTGGCAATATCGATAAGCCTGACCGGATTATTTTTTTCAAAAAATCTGCTAACACTTATGGGAGCTACGCCGGATATTGTTGAAAAAGGTTACCGCTTTACCAGTATTATGCTTACAGGAAATATTGTGATACTCCTGCTTTTTTTATTAAACGGCATTTTCAGAGGCGCGGGCAATGCCGCAATTGCTATGCGCAGCTTATGGTTGGCGAATATCTGCAATATTATTTTATGTCCCACATTAATTCATTTCTTTGGGTTGCCCGGCGCGGCAATGGCAACAACAACAGGACGCGGAATTGGTGTGTGTTACCAGCTTTGGCACTTTTTAAAAGGTAAAGGAATTATAAGAATTCACCTTCATCATTTTATTCCTGAAAAGGAAGTGATGAAGAACTTGTTGAAAGTAGCCTCTACCGCCAGTCTGCAATTTTTGGTTGGCTCAGCAAGTTGGATTGCTATGGCGCGTATCATGACCGATTTTGGAAGCGATGCGGTAGCCGGCTACACCATTGCCATTCGGTGGATTGTCTTTTTTATTTTACCAGCCTTTGGTTTGAGCAATGCAGCAGCCACTTTAGTAGGACAAAATCTTGGCGCAAAAGAAGCAGCGCGCGCAGAAGAATCTGTGTGGAAAGCGGCCAAATACAATGCAATTTTTATGGCTTTTGTATCGCTGCTGTTCTTAGGATTCGCAAATTTTTTCGTGAGCATCATTACAACAGAACCTTCAGTAGTAAAGATTGCAGTTACGGCATTGCGTATAGTAAGCCTCGGCTACGTTTTTTACGGCGTTGGAATGGTGATGATGAACGCCTTCAATGGTGCGGGCGATAGCAAAACGCCTACCTGGGTAAATCTTTTTTGGTTCTGGATCTTCCAGATTCCTCTCGCCTATCTTGTTGCGATTGTTTGGAACTGGGGACCAAAGGGTGTTTTTATTTGTATTGTAGTAACTGAAACGTGCATTACCATTACCTCGATGATACTTTTTAAAAGAGGGAAATGGAAACTGGTAAAAGTGTAAAATAAAAATTAGAAGAATTTGTTGCAACGGTAAAAAAATTTTTTTCCCGATGTTCAAAAACGCACAGCGCCTGTATCAAAAGCGAACACTGAAGTGAAATGAGTTTGTCCTAATGAATTAAAAAACAAGCGTTTATCAAATGGCATATCCTTGGCTGCGTATTCAATCAACTCAAACCGAATAACAACCATAATTCACCGATATGTTCAGTAATTACTTTAAAGTTGCGTGGAGAAATCTTTTCCGGAACAAAGGTTTTTCAGTTACCAATATCCTGGGGCTCAGCATAGGCATGACCTGTGCGATTCTTATTCTCCTTTGGGTTCAGGATGAACTGAACTACAATAAATCGCAAAAAAATTATAAAGAAATCTACCAGGTCATGGCCAACCGGAATTTCAACAATGAAGTTTTCACCGATCCAAACATGGTTTTTCCGCTCGCCTCATCTATAGCTAACCAGGTTTCACAGGTGAAGAATGCAGTGGTTACCAGTTATCCTACACCTATCAATATTGCTTATAAAGATGACATCCTTAAGAAGACAGGGCTTACAGTGAGCGATCATTTTTTTGATCTCTTCACTGCAACATTTGTTGAAGGAAATCCAGCCACGGCGATCAATGATCCTTCCTCAATTGTGCTTACAGAATCAACCGCAAAAGCCTTGTTTGCAAATGAAGATGCAATCAACAAAGTAATAAAAATTGACAATCAGAATGACGTAAAAGTTTCTGCTGTTGTAAAAGACATGCCTTCTAACAGCACAATCCAATTTGATTATGTAAAACCCTTTAATTATTCTGAACCTTATATAAAACAGTCGATGAATGAATGGGTCAATTCTTCCTGGCTCGTTTACCTGCAGGTCGCACCTGGCGCTAATATTACCTGGATCGATAAAAAAATAAATGAGATAAAACAGCAGCATGATCCTGATGACAAAAAGATCAGCAGCTACTTCTCATTTCCAATGAGCAAATGGCGGTTGTACAGCGATTTTAAAGATGGTAAAAATATTGGCGGCATGATTGAATATGTGAGAATGTTTTCCATTATTGCATTGATTATCCTATTGATCGCGTGCATCAATTTTATGAATCTTTCAACAGCCCGTTCTGAAAAAAGAGCAAAAGAAGTTGGCATCAGGAAAACGTTGGGCTCGGCAAGAAAACAATTGATATTCCAGTTCTTTATTGAATCTGTTATTCTCGCCTTTATCTCATTTGTCATTTCTGTTTTTGCAGTGTATTTATTGTTGCCTGCTTTTAATTCACTTGTGAACAAACAATTGCTCGTGCCTTTTTCACAACCTGTTTTTTGGCTTGCCGCTTTGGCGATGATACTTTTCACGGGCATAGTTGCCGGCAGTTATCCTGCTCTTTATTTATCTTCATTTAATCCTGTAAAAGTTTTAAAAGGAACATTTGCTTCAGGGAAAAAGACAGTGTTACCAAGACACGTATTAATTGTTGGTCAATTCGTGGCGTCTATTCTCCTCATCTCCGCCACGATCATCATTTACCAGCAAATAAAAATGATCAGGAACAGGGATATTGGCTACAACCCGAATAATCTTATTACCATTCCCGGCACCCCTGATACTCAAAAAAACTATGACATCATCAAACAAACTCTTCTTCAAACAGGGATGATAAATTCGGTTACCAGGACAATGGCTCCTATTACTGAAATCTGGTGGAAAACACCGGCGCCGGATTGGGAAGGCAAGCCCGATAATATGAATGCCATCTTCACGGGATTAACGGCCGGGAAGGATTTCACAAAAACAATTGGAATAAAAATGATTGCAGGAAAAGATTTTAGCGGAAATCCTTCAGATACGCAATATATATTGCTTAATAAGGCTGCAGTAGCTGTAATGAATGTAAAAGATCCGGTAGGAATGAAATTACGATACGGAAGGCAGCAGAAGACTTATACAGTGCTTGGCGTAACGGATAACGTGATACAGGAATCGCCATTTAAACCTGTAGAACCGATGATGATAATGTACAATCCCGATAATTCTAATATTATAAATGTTCGTTTAAACAAGACTGTACTACCTCAGAAGGCTCTTGCGGCTATAGAACCGGTCTTTAAAAAATACAACCCCGGATACGCTTTCGATTACAGTTTTGTAGATAAGGAATTTGAAAAGAAATTCATGAATGAAAAATTGATCAGCGAGGTGAGCCTATTATTTGCGGCACTTGCCATCTTTATTTGTTCTATCGGTTTAGCCGGCCTTGCCGCTTTCACGATTGAAAAGCGAATTCGGGAAATCGGAATCAGGAAAGTATTAGGAGCGACTGTGCAGCAATTGCTATTGCTTATTTCGAAAGAGTTTTTGAGACTTGTTGCTATTGCTTTCGCAATCGCGATCCCGCTTTCATGGTGGATCATGCACAACTGGTTACAGAAGTATCAATATCGTGTACCGATAAGTATCTGGATGTTTGGCGTCGTCGGTGCGCTGATCCTTTTGTTGACATTGGCGATCGTGGGCATCAACACTTTAAGTGCTGCAATGCGAAACCCGGTGAAAAGTTTAAGGACTGAATGACGCGAGTGGTTAGCAGTGAATGAACTTTAAAAGGCAATTTTTATTTTACACAGCAGCTATTTTTTCTTTTCAGGAAAAATGGCTGCCTTTTCTTTTTTTATTTAATTTCGGTTTTTCTCTTTCTCCAGCATTTTTTCAAAACGATTCCTCATTCCTGATACCTGATCTTCATCAGTAATTATCCCCTGTGATCGTAAAATAAATACCTTGCCGCTTTAAAATTATTCTTGCTGAAAAACTGAAAACCACTCCGGAGCCATGAAAGGAATGTTTAGGCCCAAACTATTCGATACCCTGAAAAATTATAACCCGAAACAATTTTCCAAAGATGTATTGGCAGGGATCATTGTCGGAATTGTAGCGTTGCCATTGGCAATAGCCTTTGCAATTGCATCCGGCGTAACGCCTGAAAAAGGTTTGATAACTGCTATAATAGCGGGATTCTTAATTTCCGCTTTTGGTGGAAGCCGCGTGCAGATCGGCGGGCCCACGGGTGCATTTATTGTTATTGTTTACGGAATCGTTCAAACCTACGGCATCAATGGATTGATCATTGCCACTTTTATGGCTGGAATAATGCTCGTCATAATGGGAATTGCGCGGTTAGGAACCGTTATAAAATTTATTCCTCATCCGCTTATCATTGGTTTTACAAGTGGCATTGCGCTAATCATTTTTTCTTCACAAGTAAAAGATTTCTTGGGATTGCAAATGGGAACCGTTCCCGCTGATTTCATCCCCAAATGGAGCGCCTATTTTAATCATTTTGAAACGGTGAATTGGTATGCTTTGATGATTGGCGTCGCTACGATTGCCATCATTCTTATCTGGCCAAAAATAAATCAGAAAATACCGGGCTCCTTGGTCGCGATTTTATTAACCACTATGGCTGTACAATTTTTTCATTTGCCTGTAGAAACGATTGGCAGCAGGTTTGGAAAGATATCTTCTTCATTTCCTGCGCCGGAAATTCCGGTAATCGACCTGGCAACCATCAAACATTTAATACAACCCGCCTTTACCATTGCCATTTTAGGTGCCATTGAATCTTTATTATCGGCCGTAGTTGCCGATGGAATGATTGGCGGTAATCATCGCTCAAACATGGAATTGATAGCGCAGGGAATCGCCAATATTTTCTCTCCCATCTTTGGAGGAATTCCTGCAACCGGCGCCATTGCAAGAACAGCAACCAATGTAAAAAACGGCGGACGAACGCCGGTAGCGGGAATCGTACATGCAATCACGCTATTGCTCATCTTATTGCTGGTGGGTAAATGGGCTTCTTTAATTCCAATTGCAAACCTCGCAGGAATACTGGTAATAGTTGCTTTCAACATGAGCGAATGGGAAAATTTTAAGTCAGTCTTAAAAGGCCCTAAGGGCGATGTGGCTGTCTTGCTCATCACTTTCTTTCTTACCGTTTTAATTGACTTAACGGTTGCAATAGAAGTGGGAATTGTACTGGCCGCCTTTTTATTCATGAGAAATATGATAAAGACAAGCGAAGTAAGTGTGCTCACCAATGAAATTGAAGATGAAAATTTTGGGTACGACCTGGCGGAAGGAAAATTTAAAATTCCGAAAAACATTGAAGTATTGGAAATAACCGGACCTCTTTTCTTTGGTGCCGCTTATAAATTTAAAGATGCTTTAAAATACCTGAAGAAACATCCAAAAGTGTTGATTATCCGCATGCGACACGTGCCGCTTATCGATGCAACCGGCATACAAACAATGAAAGGAATTTATAATGACTGCAAGAAAAATCACACCAAAATAATTTTGTCAGAACTTACTGCAACGCAGGTGGTGAAAGAATTACAGGAAGCACGTCTCCTCTTTGCCATTGGTAAAGGAAATATTACAGCAACTTTTGAGGAAGCGTTGGAAAAGGCGAAAAAAATGGACACACAACAGTTTCCAATTCAAACACTGAACAACACTGTCATCAGTAACAGAAAATAAATCTGCTCAGAAAATTGTAACACAAGCTGCGCCTTCATCACTCTTCATGATGAACCTTGGCAGCAGTGAATGAAGTTTTAAAGAGAATTTTTATTTTACAATTTGTGAGTGGCGTTTTTCTCTATGCAATTCACTACTCACTTCAAAATATTTCGTCTCCAGGAGATGTAAGATGTCAGCGGTTGTCCATTTGCAATCAAAATATAAATCATCGCCTTTACCAGGATTATAATGAACCATGCAAGGAAGGTTCCGTGAATAAGAATTTAGTTCCCACATGGTAATAGATTGATTTTGCTTTACCTCCAACATGATTATCCTCCACCAACCGTTATATGCACAATAACCCAGAAGGTCATTGCGTATATTAAGCACATACAAATCCTTATTTAACCGGCGAAGAAATGCATTTTGTCCAAGATCAATCAAAAGCGTATCATTGTCGAAAACAGTAAGCGTATCGTTATCTTTTCTATAAGAACGGCCTTTCTGTAAATAACCTTCTTCCGTTATTTCGTAAATCTTGTCTCCTTTCAGCAAGTAATTATCAACAGTATCTAACGGGTTTTTTAAGGAGTCAAAATTTATACTCCTGAATGGGTGCTTGTCGGTTGGTGGATAAATATAATCTCCCTTAGCATTAACTTGGGGCCATGCGCCTTTTACAATACTTGCTTCATCAGCTTTTTGTATAAATAAAACATTCGTACTGTTTACAAGATAGGAATCGTTACTGCTGTCAACAAACCACTTACCCAAAAACTCATCAGGAAAAACATAAATATTTTCCTTATCAACCGGCTGGGCTTCTGTAAAATTATAAGTATCGCAGGAAGACAATAGAAACGCAATGAAAAAGAAGGTAAGTAAATATAAAAAGTTATGCCTGATTTCAAATGCTTTCATAATCATTTAATTTGTGAGAAAGTTAAAGTGATTCTTATTCAAATTCATTGACTTGCATCAGTGTAAACCTTGATTGAAAGCATTCTCGTGATCGTCATCCTTTATTGATCGCAGCAGGATATGTATTATCAGAAAAACTTGAAAAATGCTTATATTCACTTTCTCACAATCGTTAATTTAGATTTTGTCAATTTGCAATAAAATGAAAAAAGCTCGCTTCAACTTCTTAATTCTTTTTATCACGCTTAATCTAACTTCTATTCGTATGAATGCACAAAGCGCTGAAGTAAATTATGATGAATCAAAAGTTCCTCCTTACACTTTGCCTAATCCATTACAAATGGCAAATGGCACACGAATAACGACCAAAAAAGAATGGCTGCAATACCAGCGACCACGAATGTTACAATTATTTGCTGACAATGTGTACGGACGAATGCCGGCGAAACCGAAAGATGAACATTTTGAAGTAACATCAATTGACTCTTCTGCATTAAATGGAAAAGCGATCCGCAAGCAGATAACTATATATTTTACCAAAGATGCTTCTTCGCCTTCCATGCATCTGTTGTTGTATCTTCCAAAAAATGCAAAAGGTCCGGTGTCCGTTTTTACCGGTCTTAATTTTCATGGTAACCAGGCCGTTGATGCTGATAAAGGAATCGATTTGCCAACGGTTTGGATAGATAACGACAAAGACAAACAAATCACCGGCTTTCATGCAACTGAAGCTTCCCGTGGCACTGATTCTTCAAGATGGCCTTTGAGGGAAATTATTGACAATGGTTACGGTGTTGCCACTGCTTATTACGGCGATCTTGAGGCCGATTATCCTGAAGGATGGAAAACAGGAATAAGAACAACTTTGAAAAAAGAATTAGGGATTAAAGAAAATGATTGGGGAGCGATTGGTGCATGGGCATGGGGATTGTCAAGAATGATGGATTATCTTGAAACAGATCCTGCAGTAAATGCACAACAGGTAGTAGTAACCGGCCATTCAAGATTAGGCAAAACTGCTTTGTGGGCAGCGGCTAATGATACCCGTTTTGCCATCGTTGTTTCAAATGATTCCGGCGAAGGTGGTGCAGCGTTATCCAAAAGATTTTTTGGCGAAACCATTGAAAAAATAAACACTGTTTTTCCGCATTGGTTTAGTCCGGCATACAAAAATTATAATGGCCATGCAGAGCTGTTACCGGTTGACCAGCATATTTTACTTTCATTAATGGCTCCAAGACCTTTGTATGTTGCTTCAGCAGAAGATGATCTGTGGGCCGATCCGAAAGGCGAGTTTCTAAGTGCGAAAAATGCAGGAACTGTGTATGCACTATTTGGAAAGAAAGGATTAGGTGTAGATTCCATGCCGGCTGTTAATTCGCCTGTTGGTGAAACGATTCGTTATCATATCCGGACAGGCAAGCACGATATAACCTTTTACGATTGGGAGCAATATATTGATTATGCAGACAAAGAATTTAGGCAAATCAATAAAAAATAGAATTTATATTTCAGCTTCTCCTCCACAACGAAAAGAAAAAAGGAAATATTCTTTGTTCACTATCTTCTTTTTGAAATCATAATTAAAAATTTGTTGAAAGTTTATAAAAAGCGCTTTTGTTGAATTAATATAAATAACTTTAAGGAAAAGGAATTGAATGAAGCGAAAAGTTATATTGATTTTAAGTAGTTTGTTTGTTATGATTTCATTTCAAAGTTTCAGTCAAACAACTACTACAGAATCTGCTCATCCTAAAATGGACAAATATTATCCACGGCCTCAAAAAACGCAGGTGCTGGATAATAATGCGGATACAAGTTCGGTAATTCCTGCACCTGCAAGGCCAATTGCTCAAACTTCACCTGCGCCGGTTATGACAACTGCACCGGCTTCCAACAATACCGTAGTAAATCCGGCGCCTGCAGTAACACCTACTGCTCCTCCTGCACCGGTTGAGCCGCAAATCCAGGCAGGACCTGCTGTTACATCTACGCCGGTAACTGTTGAGCCTTCGAACACAACAGTTTCCAATTCAAATACTGTAACAACTCCTTCGGCGGTAACAGTAAATAAACCTGTTCAGAAAATTGTGCCGCAAACTGCGCCTTACGTCGATCCTGCATCCCTCTTCACGACGAGGCTTGGCAGCAGTGCACCGCAATACAACACATGGGAAAAAAATAATGATGGTACGGGCTCAGTCACCACTCAATCCAAACAATAAGGAAATCGATAAAGCAAAAAAGTAAGTTAGCAGTAAGCAAAGTTTTTTGAAGAAATTTTATTTTGTTTATTTATTTCAAAACCTTCAACTTAATACTTCTGTAATAGACCTTGTCTCCATGATCCTGCAAAAGAATAAAACCTTTATCCCACAACCCAAAATTCTTCCAGCCTTTATATTTACTGATCGCAATAAGGCGTTTAAATTCTGCTGATCCACGCTGGTATTCAAGCATTTTGTAACCATTCAGCCAATGCTCCACATGATTATCTGGATAAACGACGATCCTTCCCCAATTCCATTCGCCTACATCTTTTAACGCAGCAGGTATATTTTTTCTGGGAATAAGATCATATAAAGAAGACAAAGTCCGATCCCCGTTTCTTCCAAGTTTGGCATCCGGGTGAAGCTTGTCATCAAGCACCTGGTATTCGAGGCCAATGCCTGACATTCCATGAGTATCATAACTTTCTTTTACAAAATATTTTACACCACTATTTGCGCCGGGAGTAAGTTTAAATTGAAATTGAAGATCAAAAGTGGCGTATTCTTTATCTGTAATGATATCCCCTCCCAAGCCTTCCTGTTGACCGTTTGAGGGAAGAACCGTCAATACACCGTCTTTAATAACCCAACCGGAATCAGGAAAATGATCTTTGTTAATTCCGCGCCAGCCATTGGTTGTTTTTCCATCCCAAAGAAGCTGAACGCCATTTTTCTTTTCCTGTGAAGAAAGCGTGTTGGGCACTAAATTCATTACAAAAATATTATCCGGAGGCGTTGGTTTTAAATCATCCGTTTTGATCCTGATATTTTTCCAACGGATCTTTTCGCCGGCATGTCCACCATCCGGAACCTGGTGCACTTGTAACGCAATAAAACCTTTGTGTGTCATATCATCCACGAGGTTGGCTGCCGGAACTCCATTTACCCATGTGCGGATTGTATTTCCAATACATTCAATATGATAATGATTCCATTGATCATTTTTGAAAGCCGTTTTTGCAGAAGGATTTAATTCCAAAGGATATAACCATCCTCTTCGCGCCTCATCATAAATGCCGCCGCTCCATGCTCTTTTTGAAGGATCAATTTCTACCTGGTAACCGTGCACGCGGCCGTTGTTATAATCAGGCGTACTTTCACTCCTGATTTGAATTCCGGAATTCATTGAAGTATCCACCTTAAAATCCAGGTCGAGAAAAAAATCGCCATAATCCTTGTTGGTAACCAGGAAAGAATTGGGTGTATTGGCAACCGTAGTTCCAACAATCTCGCCGTTTTCAACCGTGTATTTTGCGTGACCATTCAGTTGATGCCAGCCATCCAGATTCTTGCCATTAAAAAGATCTTTCCAGCCATCATCTTTTTTATCGGGCAAATGAACAAAGGAGAGAAACGGTAATAGTGCTAATGCAATGAGGAAAGATTTCAATTTCATTTTAAAAAATATTAGAGTAAGAAGTGAATGTGTTTGTCAGGTTAATTTAATATCGGGCCGCCAGCCATTTTCATATTCGCGGCTCCAAAGAGCCTCGGCTTCTTTATCATTTAAAATCTTTCCACCGTTGGCTGCATCGCAATGCAATGTTCGGCTCACCCTTTGAGAAATATTTCCAAGATGACAAAGCAAAACGCTTTTATGTCCTTCAGTGATCGGCGAATTCAAAGGCTTTCCTTCCCTCACTGCATCAATAAAATTTTGAAAATGATAAGCATCGAGTTGAACACCAGGTCCTGTCGTGTTGATTACATCCGACTTTTCTTCCTTCTTACTTTCCCTGATCAGTTTATTATCCTTATCAAAAATTTTGTAATCATCGTTGCCGCTGTTTACGAGCGTGCCGTTCTTTCCGTAAATTTTAAAACCTCTTCCTCCCCCAGCTTCCGGATAATTATTACAACTCCGTCCTTCCCAACTAATCGCTTTTTTTTCAGGGAATTCAAACGTTATCATTTGCGTATCCGTAGTTTGCCAATCGTCATTGTAGGCATAACGCCCGCCACCTGAAACTACTTTGGAAGGATAATTTACTCCCAACGCCCAACGCATACAATCAATTTCATGAGTGCCATTGTTGCATGATTCGCCGGTTCCCCAATTCCAGAACCAGTGCCAGTTGTAGTGAACCAAATTATCACGGTAATCTTCACGCGGAGCAGGTCCTTGCCATAACTGCCAATCCAGGTTTGTAGGAACTGCTACCACTTTGCCGTGACCAATAGAACCGCGATTGTTCGCGTACCAGCCTTTTGCATAATAAACCTCGCCGATGATTCCATCATGAATTAGCTTCATCGCTTCGTTGATATTCGGCCACGACCGTCGCTGGTTGCCCATTTGTACCAAATGATTGTATTTTTTTGCCGCAGCTACCAACATTTCTCCTTCCTCCGGATTATGGCCGCAAGGCTTTTCTACATAAACCTGTTTGCCTGCAGATAAAGCAAGTATGGCGGCAGGAGTATGCCAATGATCAGGAGTGGCAATCGAAACCGCATCGACGTTTTTATCATCAAGAATCGTTCGGAAATCACGGATGGCTTTCGGTCTTTTGCCATTTAATTTTTCGGCAAGGTTAATGCCTTTCGCAAGTGCATTTTGCTCAACATCGCAGATATAAGCTATCTCAACATTTGGAATGGTGTGATAGGCTTCGATATGAGCAAGCCCACGGCCATTAGTGCCGAGAACCGCCACACGTACTTTATCAGCAGATTTTTTTTGAGCAAATGAAGAAAATTGTAAACCGGTAAGGCCGATACCCACGCCGGCAACAGCGCTGTTTTTGATAAATTGACGTCTTTGCATTGGTTTTGTTTTAGTAAATCAAACTATATTGAGATTATTGAATCTTCTGATCGTTATAAAGTGCATCAAGCAAACCTATTTCTAATCCGCGCATTTCTGCAAGCCCACGCAATCTGCCAATCGCCGAGTAGCCGGGATTGGTTTTCTTTTTCAAATCATCCAGCATCTGGTGACCGTGATCAGGCCTAAAAGGTAGTGATTTTTTATATTCCTTCTGCAGTTTCAATATTTCTTTTACGATGGCTACCATATTATTATCGCCTCCCAAATGATCCGCTTCATAGAAATTTCCTTCTTCATCTTTGGTAACATTCCTTAAATGAACAAAATGAATTTTTTCCCCGATCGATTTAACCATTTCCGGAAGATTATTTTTTGCAGAAGCTCCAAATGAGCCCGTGCAAAAACAAACTCCGTTCGCGCTGTTGTCTACTTTTCTGAGAAAATAATCAAAATCTTCTGCTGAACTTACGACCCTCGGCAAACCTAAAATGGGAAATGGCGGATCATCAGGATGAATGGCTAGTTTAACGCCGCATTCTTCTGCCACTTCGCTTATTTCTTTTTGAAAAAAACAAAGATTTTCCTGTAAAGTATTTCTGTCAATGTCTTTATATAATTCCAGTTTGTTCAACATCTCTTTGGTTGTACCTTTCTTCTCACCGGGAATGCCCGCCATCACCACATCTGCCAGTGCCTCCAATTGTTCTTCAGAATATTTTTTAAATCTTTCTTCCGCCTGTTGTAAAATATTTTGAGGATAAGAAAGTTCTGCACCTTTTCTTTTCAAAATATAAATATCAAAAACAGCCAAATCAATCCAATTGAAGTATAAAGCCAGCGATCCGTCGGGCATTTTATAACTTAGGGAAGTTCGCGTCCAATCATTCACCGGCATGAAGTTGTAAGTGATAACAGGAATGCCGGCAGCAGCAACATTGCGAATAGAAGTTTTATATTTTTCGATGTAATCTTTATAGTTACCGGTTCTTGTTTTGATACTTTCATGAACGGTTATGCTTTCCACAACTGACCAACGCAATCCTTCTTTTTCTAATTCAGATTTTCGTTTATTGATTTCGCCGGTTGTCCATATTTCGCCATGAGGAATATGATGCAAGGCTGTAACCACGCCTGTTGCTCCTGCTTGTTTCACGTCCTGAAGGCTTACCGGATCATCCGGCCCATACCAGCGCCACGTTTGTTCCAATTTGTACATTATCAATTCTTTTGTCGTTTGCTAATTTAAAGGGATAAAATTAGAATTAAATAATTTTTACCGGACGGAATGTGAGAGAAGCGATGGAATTATTTGTTTAAGGAAACAGGAAAACGTCCTAAAGTTTTGCATCTTTCGATATTTTTTATATGTTTATTTTTTAAAAAATAAATAATGACACCCAAAACTATCGCAAGTTGTTTCATCTTCTTTTTTCTTTCATCTGTTTCTTTCGCCCAGCAAAATGAATACGTTTATTATTTTAACACCAACTTTGACATTTGCCAAAAAGAAAAATCAACTTTTACAGGCCATGGTATTATCAGCAATGACCTTTTAAATCTTAAAGTCTATTCAAATAGATTTCCTGCAAACCCATTACTGATCGCGAATTTTACTGATAGTACATTATCTGTCAACCAAGGGCTTTTTCAAAGCTTTTATCTGAATAGTAAAAAAGAAACGGAATGCAATTATGAAAATAATGTACTTAGCGGTGTCTGGAGGAAATGGGATAGTACCGGTCATTTGATTGATTCTCTAATTTATGTGAATGGACAAGTGAGCGACAGCTGCAAATATTATTATTCGCAAAACGGTGTTTTAAACAGTTTTAGTTGTACCGACTTTAAAAATGATAAATTTCAGCAGACATTCTATGATTCGGGAAAAGTAAGTTCAGAAGTTTTTTTTACGGGCCAAAAAGGTATAAGAAAAGATTACAAAGATGGAACCGTTGGGATCGATTCTTTATTTACAAGAGAAGAAAAAGAAGCGTCTTTTCGTGGAGGCGCAATGGGATGGTCGCGCTATATTTCCGGAAGGATTACTCTAAATATTGATAAGTTTAGTGAGCGTGATTATGGAACATGTGTAGTGCGGTTTATCATCGACACGGATGGCAAGGTAAGTGATGTCGAAGCTACCACGATGAAAGGTACGTTACTTGCAAGAGTTGCGGTGGAAGCAATAAAAAACGGACCAAAATGGATACCTGCGATGCAATATGGAAGGTTGGTAAAAGCTTATAGATTGCAACCGGTGACACTTCAGTCGCATTAAGAAATATGCCAGAAGGAGATTTCTTGATTGGCACTTTGTATATCATTTCCGCCGAAATAATGGAATGTTTTTTGGGAATTTTTCCAAAAAAACAGCAAATGAAAACATTAAAAAATTACAAACAACAAGGCGAGAAACTTGCAGAGAAACAAAGAAAATTGCAGGCTGAACAGGAAGAGCGACAACAAAGTGAGCAGTCTGGAAAGCAGGAGAAACCCATGCAAGCTGGCGCCAGGAAATATCCGGAGCCGCCAGTGGATAAACAGCATTTGAAAAAGCCTGGCAAAGAAAAAGATTTAGAGGTAAAGCCAATGTGTGATGCGCCTTATTATAAAGGTTCAGGAAAATTACAGGATATGGTAGCGCTGATCACCGGTGCTGATTCAGGAATTGGAAGAGCAGTTGCCATTTTGTTTGCGCGAGAAGGTGCAGATATTGCTGTTGTTTACCTGAGTGAACACCAGGATGCGGAAGAGACGAAAAAGTTAGTAGAAAAAGAAGGACGAAAATGTATTTTGATTCCCGGCGATGTTACCGATAAAGATTTTTGCAAAATGGCAGTTCAGGAGACGGTAAATCAATTAGGGAAATTGAATGTGTTGGTAAATAACGCAGCATTCCAGTTGCATGTTGAAGAATTTGAGAACTTGACTGAAGAGCATTTCGATCTTACAATTAAGACCAATCTTTACAGTTATTTCCATATGGCTCGTGCAGCCGTACCATTTATGAATTATGGAAGCGCGATTGTGAATACCGGCTCTGTTACCGGAATTTTGGGTAATAAATATTTGCTGGATTATTCAATGACCAAAGGCGGGATACACGCATTCACAAGATCATTGAGTTCGAATTTAATTCAAAAAGGAATCCGTGTAAATGCGGTTGCACCGGGGCCCGTCTGGACACCGCTGAATCCCTCTGATAAAAATAAAAAGCATATTGCGAAATTTGGATCAAGTACGCCGATGAAAAGACCTGCGCAACCTGAAGAAATAGCACCGGCTTATGTATTTCTCGCTTCGCCGCAATGCTCCAGCTATATTACAGGTGAAATAGTACCGATAATCGGTGGATATAAAGGTGGCTGATGTTTTATTTATAGTAAACGAAGAAATTAAGCCATTTTTCGTTTTAAAATTATTATATAACGGTAATGGATAAACGAAAAATAATAAGGTCTTTTTGGAAATAAAAAAGCCCGGCAATATTAACCCGGGCTTTTATTGTTAAGAAATAAAAACTATTTTATAGAAACAGGCACTTTCAAATTTTCCCACTCGAGCGTAAAGCCGCTTTTGTTTACATCAAATTTCATTCTTTCATTAAAAGTGGATGATTTCATTGGCTTGGCCATTACACGTAGCACTTCTGTTTTGGGATCATCAGTAGTATTTCCCTCTTCGTCTTTTATACCCCAAATTGGCTTACCGTCTTGTGTCAGCTTGGAATTAAAAATAAAAGTCCATTCATTTTGAGTTGGCAAAGCATATAATGCATATGTACCTGCAGGCAGTTTTTTCCCTTCTACCGTAATATCCTTGCTCGTTTTAAAAGTTGTTGCTTCATTAGCACCTAATCGCCAAACTTTGTCATAGGGCACAAGGTCGCCCCATATTTTCCTTCCTTTTACAGCCGGGCTGCTATAATTGATTGTGATGGTCGAGCCGGCTACTGTTCCGGTAGCAGTTTCCGGAGGGCTTGCTCTTTTTGATTTATCCTGCTGCGCAAAAATCAAAGAAGACATGAACAAACCAACCAATGTTAAAACAAGTCCTTTTGAGAATATCTTTTTCATTGTTGTAAAAGTTTAAGAGTGAAAATTTATTTGAAGAATAAAATTAAACATTTCCAAAATGCATAAGCAAATAAATATTTATCCGGTAAATATGAAGTTTAAAAGCTTTAGAATCGCGTTTAAATAATTCTTCAACAGTAAAACAACAAACAGAAACTATTTTTATTTTTAATTAGTCTTTGTTTTTATCAAATAAGCGAATAAAACAAATAACGCCGCAGTTTCTCCCCATATAATTTTGCTTTTTCAAATTACAAAAACGTACGTTAAAAAGTTTTCTACGCTTAAATTCGTAATATTCTTGTTCTAATATTGTAAATCATTTTGAATAAAAAACTGATTGTAAAAATTTCCTGCCTGTTTGTTTTTTTACAGGTGCTTAAGCCCGCAACAACAGTGGCTCAGATCTCGGTAAGCGGGAATGTATATGATGTTTCAAAATTATATGCAGTGCCAAATGTACAAGTGCACAGCACTTCGGGTTCTTCTGATATCACAGATTCTACCGGTTCGTATCAAATTAATGTTTCTTCCGGCGATTCTATTGTTTTTACTTATGAAGGCAAATCAACCGTAAAATTTCCGGTAAAAGATATTAAAAATTTTAGCGCCTTTGACATTTCAATACATTCAAAAGTGAAACAGAAGTACAAACTTTTAAATCCTGTGACTGTTTATACAGATAATTACAAACTGGATTCTATTGAAAACCGCGAAGAGTATGCAAAAATATTTGGTAATGAAACGTCTGGTATTCATTCCACTTATGATCCGGGAGGCGCTGCCGGTTTGGATATTGATGCACTTATCGGAATGTTTCAGTTTAGAAAAAATAAAGAAAGGCTGGCTTTTAAAAACCGGTTATTGGAAGAAGAACAGGACAGGTATATTGATTACAAATTTTCATCTAAAACTATTAAGCGTATTACCGGCCTCACCGGAGATTCATTGGAAACCTACAAAAGGCTATACCGGCCTGATTATTATTTTGTATCGAATAGCACGATCGCAGAATTTTATGAATACATACTAACTACCTCCTACGACTTTAGAAAAAAAGACAAAAAAAAATAATTTTCCTCCTTCCAATAAAATAATAATAGTATTTGTTCGTTTAAAACATTTGGTTTTATTTTACATATTCGAATTTTAAAAATTAATTTATATTTTATTGACATTGAACAATTTTAACCCAAATTAGCTATTATGAAAAAAACTTTTACTCTAATTATCCTGTCCTTAATTTTCAGTACTCTTAAAGCGCAGGTTCCCACTTGTTCTACTAATGTTTCTCCGGCAAATGCAACTACTAATGTAAGTCCTACGCCATATATTACTTTAAAATGGAATCCCGTTCCCGGTGCCGTTGCTTATAATGTTTACCTGGATGCAAAAATACCTCCTACCACATTAATTGGAACTGTGTTGACTGATAGCATCAATTTTCTGAATGCCAATTATAGTACTATTTACTATTGGTATGTTGTTCCTGTGAACGGAAGTGGAGCTGCAATTGGCTGTGGTGCAAATACTACAACATTTATTACCAGCCCTCCTCCTACACCTCCATCTAATGATGATTGTGCCGGAGCTACAAATCTTACAACCTCTCAAACAGGAACCACCCTTGGTGCGAGTCAAAGCCAGCCAGCTGATCCATGTGGCGGATTTACAGGTTCTGCTGATGATGACGTTTGGTATCAGTTTACCGCTCTCACAACAGGACCGGTATCAATTAACCTTCAGGGAGGTAGTAGTTTCGATGGAGTTCTTGAAGTATTTAAAGGAAGCTGCGGATCATTAACTTCTGTGACTTGCAGTGATGTAAATCAACAAGGAGGAGCTGAAACAGTATCCATAAATGCACTTGCAGGAACAAGCTATAAAATTCGGGTATATAGTTTCGGGCCAAACCTTAGTGATCGTGGAGCATT
>Ga0157372_10002859_pt1 | contig 18657 bp, 11 predicted proteins | sample C55metaG_FD_115307 | JGI IMG/M metagenome (GOLD analysis project Ga0157372, IMG submission 115307) | Corn rhizosphere microbial communities from Kellogg Biological Station, Michigan, USA - C5-5 metaG | ecosystem: Host-associated > Plants > Roots > Rhizosphere > Soil | place: USA: Michigan... | reverse complement strand
TTGCAGCCCCCTTTTTTCCAGCCTCTTATCATTGAAGAGACCGGTGTAGTCAGGAGTTAGCGGATGAAGTTCCATAACAAAGGATTTCCCAAAATTAAAAAACATGTGGGTACACAGTAGCCCTATAAGGTCCCTATAAAGTCCCTATAAGGTCTCTGTGAAAGGAATGAAAATTGAAGGGGGGAAAACCTGAAAACGGTTCATTTGATAATATGATGGGATAGGTACCACGCAGTTTTGCAAGTATAGAAAAAAACTATCTTTTAGACAAGGGACTGTGGGCGAAGCGCTGCATTAACCTGGGTGAAAAAGTTGATGACCTTACCAAGATAGTCAGCGAAGCGAAGTTCGACATATTTTATGGGAGAAATGTTCAGTTGTTTTCGATTCTCCATTTTCGCTTTAGTCTTCCGTGAGCGCCAACCTGCAAACATCAATGTACAAAACGACGCAGCCCTTCGAAAAGCGTCGAAGGGCTGCTGTATAGCTTTTTAATGTAGTAGAAGATTACTCCCTGATCTCCCAAACGAGAGCACTAGCACCAAGGATGGCAGCGTCTGCTTCTTTCAGCTCACTAAATATCAGCTTCACTTTATCCTGGAAAATGGGAAGCAGATTTTTTTCCATATGCTCCCTTGTTGGATTCATTATGAGATCCCCGGCTTTAATTACACCTCCAAAAAGGATAATAGCCTCAGGCGAGGAAAACATGATGAAGTTGGCTAAAGCTTCTCCGAGGATCTGACCTGTAAACCGATAAACTTCCTGTGCGATCTTGTCACCTTTCATCGCTTGTTCGTAGACAATCCTGGAATCCAGTTTACCATTGAACTGGCGAAGTAAACTGTCTTCCTTGCTTTCATTCAACATCTCTTTCGCCGTGATAACGATACCGGTTGCCGAACAATAAGCTTCCAAAGAACCATCCAGTTTCGTTGACCAGTGCTTTCGACCGCCTGGCCGGATGATCGTGTGTCCCAGTTCGCCTGCAAAACCATCATGTCCCAAAACGAGTTGGCCATTCGACACGATACCGCTACCAACACCAGTTCCGAGCGTGATCATGATAAAATCTCTCATACCTCTTGCGGCACCGTAGTTCATTTCGCCCACGGCGGCTGCATTGGCATCATTTGTCAGAGCTGCAGGCAAACCAAATTTGGCTGTAACCAATTTGGTCAGGGGAATAATGCCTTTCCAAAGAAGGTTCGGAGCATATTCGATGGTGCCTGTGTAGAAGTTTCCATTTGGTGCGCCGACGCCAATGCCTTTAACGATACCGCCATTGACATGCTGTTTGATCAGCGGGGTAAGCGTGTCGTACAGAGCATCTACATAGGTTTCCACTTCAGGGTAGGCATCTGTTCTTATTTCCCCTTTTTCTAAAATTTCCCCGCGGTGATTTACAATACCATATTTTGTATTGGTGCCACCGATATCAATTCCAATTGCAAATTCATTTGATAAGTCAATCATCTATCTATTTTTTTGTAACGTCGAACGGAGTTTCAGGCACGGTCTCGAGTTCTGCCAGGTCTTCATCTGCCAGGTTTTCATCAATTCCTTGTTTACGAAGGATACCTTTCACAATAAAACCGAAAAAGGCCAAATATGCAAAACAAAGAACCGGTACCCAATACGACTGGTGAATTCCATAGCCAACAACGCTTGATTTAGACTGGATGTAGTCGGCCATCTTTCCCTGCAGAGGAGGGATAATTCCCCCGCCCAAAATCATCATCACCAGGAAGGCTGAACCTTGAGTCTGGTATTTACCAAGACCCAAGATAGACAGGTTGAAAATAGCAGGCCACATGATGGAACAGAAAAGACCTCCACTCAGGAATGCGTAAATCGCAACGGGTCCTGTATTGAGCAACCCAATCAGCATGGCAGCTAATCCGAGTGTGGCAAATATCAATAAAGTGCGTGCCGGTTTTTCTTTGCTGAAGAAGAAGGCCACCATCTGTACGATCACACAAAGTATATAGTACAAAAGAGGTCGAACATCATACTGTGATATGGCGTTTACACCTATCACAATTCCAAAGGCGACGATTGGGACTATGAGCGTCAACATCTGCCGGGTAGACTTCTTAAACTCAAAGGCGGAGATGGCGCCCGTCCATCGACCTATCATTAAGCTTCCCCAATACATAGAGATGAAAGGAGCGACTTGTGAAGACTGGTAGCTACCGAATGATGGTTGCTTCAATAGTTCACTCAGGTTACTTACAATAGTTACCTCAACCCCGACATATACAAAGATGCCGAGCATACCGAGAACCAATTGCGGGTATTTCATGGCTCCCCAACCATTCGCATTTTTTTGAGCACTTAGATTCGCAACCAGCAGGCTGATGACCACAACTGCCAGCGCGCCAAACAACCATTTCATCCGGTATGTTTCGAGTTCGTGCTTTTGAATGTCGGATAAAGTAGCAGGGTCGGTTTTGTAGCTATTGAATACCGGGACAAACATGATGACCAGTAATCCAGTCATTATTAGCAAAGTGTAAAGAGCTTTATTCGCAGCCTCCGTCTTTTCTGTTGAAACCCCGGCAGGCACTTTTTTGGAAAAGTAGAAAAGGGCAGCAGCGGCGATGAACAGGACGCCGACACCAGCGTACAGGACAATGACCTTGCTCAAACTAAGAGCGGCAATCTTCTCATCGGTTATCGCCGCTGTTGTCCCAAACAATGCAAAGGCAACAACAATGGGGCCTATCATCGTACCGAAGGAATTGACACCACCACCGAGGTTCACACGGCTTGTTCCTGTTGAAGGGTCACCCAAGGTGATTGCGAATGGTTGTGCGGCAGTTTGTTGCAGTGAAAAACCCAACGCCACAATAAATAAACCAGCAAGCATTCCTGCAAAAACGTTGGCGTTTACAGCGATGATCATAACGGCTGCACCAAGTGCTGAGAACAAAAGGCCATATACGATACTTTTTTTGTATCCCCATTTGGCAACCAGGTCTTTTCCACCGAAGGCACCATACATGAACAAACCAAGGGCGCCGATGTAATAAGCGGTGTAAAACGCAAAGTCGACCAACTGGCTTTGGAACTGATCGAGTTTGAAATAGTGTTTGCAGAAGGGAATGAAGACGCTGTTACCAGCTGCAATGAAACCCCAGAAAAAGAATACAGTTACTAGTGTGCTTAATGCTCCGTAGTTTGTTGGAATTGGAGCACCTTTCGTTGTAGCAATCGTGGGCTTAGTGGGGCCCATGGATGTAGCCATATGCTGATGGTTTGGTAATTAAGCGTTGAAAATAATAAGTTTAACCGATAGAAAAGTTGACCCGACAAGGTTTGTTGAAAACATTTTTGCTCTAACTTCAAACCTATGATGTCAATCGTATGGAGATAATTCATGTATCGGCAGAGTGTTTTCCCGTAGCTAAAGCCGGTGGATTGGGCGATGTTGTTGGAGCTTTACCAAAATATCAAAATGACCTTGGGCACTATGCAAAAGTTGTCATGCCCATGTACCGGACAAAATTCCTATATAATAATGAGTGGGAATTGGTTCATGAAGGCAGTCAGCAAATGGGGCAGCATTGGTTCAATTATGCAGTCATAAAAGAAAAAACAAACAAGCTTGGTTTCGATCTTTACCTGGTTGACATTAACGGTTTGCTGGATCGTGAAAAGATCTACGGCTATGATGACGACACGGATCGGTTCATGGCGTTCCAGATTGCGGTTTGTGACTGGCTTAGCAAATGGCAACATAAACCGGATATTATTCACTGCCATGATCACCAGACAGGGCTGATCCCTTTTTTCATAAAACATGCCTACCAGTTCGCTCATTTATCGAGCGTACCAACGGTCTTCACCATTCATAATGCACAGTACCAGGGTTGGATCGGTTGGGACAGGTATAACCTCCTGCCGCCCTATGATACCTATAAATGGGGATTGCTAGACTGGAACAATACGATCAATCCACTCGCATCAGCGGTGCGCTGTGCATGGAAGGTCACTACTGTTAGTCCCAGTTATCTTGACGAACTCCGCTATTCAGCTAACGGGCTCGAGAACCTTATGCAGTATGAACGGGGAAAGAGTGTCGGGATTCTTAACGGCATCGATTCTGACGTGTGGGATCCTTCGACGGACAGCATGATCATTAAGAACTATGACGATCACCTGGTAAAGGAGGGCAAGAAGAAAAACAAGAAGGAACTCTGTGGTATGTTTGGTCTCGATCCTGAAAAGCCTTTGTTCACCTTTATAGGACGATTGGTAGGAGAGAAGGCTGCAGACGTTTTGCCAGACGCGATCCGCAATTCTATTTATCAATATCATGGGAATGCCAACTTCCTGGTTCTTGGCTCGGGTGAGTCCCACGTGGAAAACAGCCTCGAAGAGGTAAGAAGCCAACTTAAAGGTTATGTAAACACCTATATAGGTTATAATGAAGCGCTGAGCCACCTGATGTATGCGGGCGCGGATTTTCTTATGATGCCGAGCCGTGTGGAGCCTTGTGGTTTGAACCAGATGTATGCACTCCGCTACGGTACTGTGCCCATGGTGCGGAGTACGGGCGGATTAAAAGATACAGTGAAAGACTTTGGAGATTGGCAAGGATACGGAATACGGTTCGACCGGGCCGATGCTAACGATATCACCTATTCTGTGGGCAGAGCTATAGATTTATACACCAACAAGCGCGACCTTTATAACTGGATGCGTACCTATATGATACACATTGATCACTCCTGGGACGCTTCGGCCAGTGAGTACATTAGGTTGTACGAATCGCTTAGAAGCTAAAGATGCATGTACAACAATAAAGATCTTTGACTCGAATTCAATTTGTGTACCAGCGACGGCAATTACCCATTTTAGTGCTGTTACGATCCGAATACGAAGCAAAATAGCTGGCTATACAAAGTTTGGGAACAGCGAACTGCAATTCATAACAATAAATCAAGGAACAAAAATTGATATTACTAAATCAAAACATCAAATCAACTAATCAACTGTATGAGCAAACAAATTCTATCGGTGATCTTAGGAGGGGGAGCAGGGACCAGGTTATATCCGCTGACAGCAAATCGTTCAAAACCGGCTGTACCGATTGCCGGGAAGTACCGACTCGTCGATATTCCAATTTCTAACTGCCTCAACTCGGGAATCACCCGCATGTTCGTGTTGACGATGTACAACTCAGCCTCGCTCAACAGGCATATCAAAAACACCTATCACTTCAGTGCTTTCAGTTCAGCCTTTGTCGATATCCTGGCGGCTGAACAGACCCCTGATAACCCGGCCTGGTTCCAGGGAACTGCGGATGCTGTTCGCCAGGGCCTGCGCCACATCGCTCCTTTTGATAGCGAGTATATTTTGATTCTCTCAGGAGATCAATTGTACCAGATAGATTTCCAGGATATGCTGATGAATCATAAGCAGCAAAATGCAGATATAACGATTGCAACGATACCCGTCTCTGAAAAAGAAGCTTCGGATTTCGGCATCCTGAAAACCGAAGAGGGGATGATCGCTTCCTTTATTGAAAAGCCCAAGTCAGGTTTGGAAAATTGGGTGAGTGACACCGGTGAAGAAATGAAGAATAAAGGAAAGGTTTACCTGGCTTCGATGGGTATTTACATTTTCAACCGGCAACTTCTTTTTGATCTGCTGCAAAACGAGTACAGGGATGCAACAGATTTTGGCAAGGAGATAATTCCACAATCCATCGCGAAATATCGTGTTGCTTCTTACCAATATGAGGGTTACTGGGAAGACATCGGAAACATACCTGCGTTTTTCCATGCCAACCTTGGTCTGACAAAGGATCTTCCTGAGTTTAACTTGTTTGACAATACAAAGACGATCTATACACGTGCACGTATGTTGCCCCCGGCAAAGATCAGCGGGACTACTTTGATCCACACCGTTGTTGCTGATGGCTGCATCATCAACGCTGCCCATATTGAAAACTCGGTAATTGGACTTCGCTCCAGAATTGGTCACGATTCTGACGTAAAGGACACGTACATGATGGGTAGCGATTATTACGAGACGCTCGCTGATATCGAGGCGGATCATCAACATGGATTGCCGCAATTAGGCATCGGCAACAGGTGCCAAATTCAAAATGCTATTCTCGATAAAAATGTTCGAATTGGTGACGATGTAAGGATTTTGGGCGGCACTCATCTTGAGGACGGTGACACACCCCTCTATACGGTGCGCGAGGGAATCATCGTAATGAAGAAGGGTGCGATTGTCCCGAATGGATTTACCATTGGGGTATGAGTCAACCAACAATAGCTATTTAATGCCTCATCTCGAATGAGGCATTTTTTTGGGTTGATAAATTTTGTGTAGTAAATACACATTTACTTTTTATCTTTCCATGATCAATCTAATGCTTGCTTATGGCCAGTACTGCAATTGCTTCACTTTCACCAACAGCAAAGCCGCGCCTCTCTATTTCGCAGATCATCAACATGAGCGTCGGATTTTTTGGTATCCAGTTCGGCTGGGATCTGCAGAGGGCAAACATGGGTCCTATTTATGACGTGCTGGGCGCCCATCCCGATGATATTCCACTTTTATTTTTGGCCGCACCGTTAACAGGATTGCTTGTGCAACCCATAGTTGGGTATTTAAGCGATAGGACGTGGCATCCGAAATGGGGAAGGAGAAGACCGTACTTTTTTGTCGGTGCTGTGCTTAGTTCAATCGCCATTATCCTTATGCCTCAATGTAGCGCGCTGTGGATGGCCGCAGGATTACTTTGGGTAATGGATGTTTTTGGTAACGTGGCGATGGAGCCGTTCAGGGCTTTTGTTGCGGATAAGCTTCCCGACAGTCAACTCAATCGAGGTTTCATCATGCAAAGCTTAATGATTGGACTAGGCGGAAGTATTGCATCCGCACTGCCGTGGCTACTTCGAAATTTCCTGGGAATGAAGAACACGGCAGCGAAGGGAGTCATTGCGGATAATGTGAAGGTCTCCTTTTATATTGGCGCTTTCTTCTTTTTGGCTGCAGTGCTTTATACCGTATTCACCTCGAATGAATATCCTCCTGCGGATGTTGGTTTCAAAGACAAGGTTAAGGAATCAAACAAAGGCTTTGGCGGTGGTTTCAAAGAGATATTTTCATCAATCAGGGAAATGCCACCGCGCATGCGAATCGTGTCGTTGGTACAGTTTTTCACTTGGCCTGGCTTGTTCTTAATGTGGTTCTACTATGCCATTGCGGTTGCGTACCACGTGTTTGGAGCAAAGACAGATACCGACCCGGCATTCGGAGACGGGAAGGATTTTGCAGGACTCACGCTCGCCTTCTACAATGTTATTACTTTCCTTTTCGCATTCATTCTTCCATCGATAGCGGATAAGTTGGGCAGAAAAACGACCCATGCGCTGTGCCTTCTAATTGGGGCAGCAGGCCTGATCAGTGTGGCCTTCGTGCAGGATAAAAACGTGTTGTTTGCCTGTATGACTTGTGTGGGGATCGCGTGGGCAAGTATTTTATCCATGCCGTATGCTATGCTGGGAAGCGTTATTCCTCCAGCGAAGGTTGGCATCTACATGGGGATATTCAACTTCTTCATTGTACTTCCGGAGATCATGGCTTCACTCGGGTTTAAATACTTAATGAAGTACGTGTTGAACAACGATATGATGCTTGCTGTGCAACTGGGGGGTGTTCTTATGGCGCTGGCAGCAGTCATTTGTTTTGTTTTCATTAAAGAGCGAAAGGACGAAAAGGTCAATGAAGGCCTTGTATCTGAATTGGAAATCAGGGAAGAAAGATCTGTATAAATATGAAAAAGCTTCTTGCATTCGTTATTTGCATCGTAACTATTCAATTTTCATTTGCCCAAACAAATATAGAAGTCTATCCCACCAACTGGTGGGTTGGAATGAAGAATCCCAAACTGCAATTGATGTTGCGGGGAGAGGGTGTTGGTTCCTCTGCTGTCAGTATAAACTATCCGGGCGTTAGGGTCACAAAAATAAATAAGGTTGAGAATGGGAATTACTTGTTTGTTGACCTAATTATTTCAAAAGCGACAAAACCCGGAAGTATTCCCATTCGTTTGTCGAATGGAAAAACAATTCCTTTTGAATTAAAGGCTCGTCGTTCCGGCAATGGAACAGCATTTGCACAAGGTGTGCGTTCGCAAGACCTGATCTACCTGATCATGCCTGACCGATTTTCTAATGGGGATTACAGCAATGATAGATTGCCTCAATACAAGGACCAGTCGCTGAACCGTGATTCCATGTATCACCGGCATGGCGGCGATATACAAGGAGTAATCAATCACCTGGACTATTTAAAAGACCTGGGAGTAACGACGGTATGGCTGACTCCCATTCTCGAGAACGACATGCCGAACCGGACCGAACACGGTTATGCGATCACAAATCATTATAAGGTCGATGAACGTCACGGCGGAAGTGCTGTATATGAGGAGCTGAGCGACGAATTGCATAAACGAGGAATGAAGCTGATACAGGATGCTGTGTACAATCACGTCGGGCTGTACAATTTTCTTGTACAGGACCCGCCAATGAAAGACTGGTTGCACCAATGGCCGAAATACACGCAAACGAATTATAAGGACCAGACCATTTTCGATCCGCATGGCTCTAAAGAACAAAAGAAGATCATGGAGGACGGGTGGTTCACCCGTTCCATGCCAGACCTGAACCAGGGCAATCCTTATGTTGCCAACTTCCTTATTGAGCATGCTATCTGGTCCGTAGAAGAATTCGGAGTGGATGGGTGGAGAATTGACACTTACATCTACAATGACCTCAACTTCATGAACAGATGTAACCAGGCGCTGTTAGATGAATATCCAAAGATCACCATGTTCGGAGAGACCTGGGTGCATGGTACCGCGAATCAATCTTATTTTGCCCGCAATACCATCAACGTACCTTTTAAAAGTAATCTTATCGGAGTAACTGATTTCCAGGCTTTGTTTTATGGTATTACTCCCGCACTTACGCAGAACTTTGGTTGGACCGACGGGGTGAACAAACTTTACGAAACGCTGTCAAACGATTTCCTGTACCAGGATCCCTCCAATAATGTTGTATTCCTCGACAATCATGACATGACTCGCTTCCTTTCAACCGTCAATGAAGACGTTGATAAATTGAAAATGGGAATTGGTTGGCTGATGACGACACGTGGCGTTCCTGAAATGTATTATGGAACAGAAATACTGTTGAAGGGCGTTTCAGATCCGGATGGCAAAGTGCGACAGGATTTCCCTGGTGGCTGGAAAGAAGATCCGCAAAATAAGTTCACTGCACAGGGTAGGAGTGAGAAGGAAAATGAAGTCTTCAACTGGACGAGAACTATTGCCAACTTCCGTAAGACGTCATCCGCCATTAAGACTGGAAAGCTAATGCAGTACGCGCCGGAGGACTGGGTCTATACTTACTTCCGCTATGATGATAAGCAAACCATCATGGTTGTGATGAACACGAGTAACGAAGAGAAAACAGTCGATGCAAACAAGTTTTCCGAAAGAACTGCTGGTTTCAAAAGCGCCCGGAATGTTGTGACTTCATCGGTTAATGATCTTTCATCTTCGTGGAAGGTTCCGGGGAAGACGATTTGGATCATGGAACTTCAGAAATAAGTCAGAGCGTGGAGAACCAAACTGCCCGGTGATAATATTTATCGCCCCAGTCCTTTATCCCGTCTTTGATCTTTCCCATTAATTCCTTTTCACTTGCTTTCTTTCCCTTGACAGGAGCGATCATTTTCCTTTCTTCGGCAGGAGAGAGGTTTTCAATCTGTGTTGCAGTCCATGTGGTATACAGACGTGGAATGGCCAGTTCGAGGATTAGTCCTGGCAGCCCCCCAAAAGATTCCGGCCCAGTTGAAGGGATTATTTCATCGGTATAGAAGGCAACTACTACAACAGAATCGCAGATCTTCGAAACGGCCTTATGGCAATCATAGCCTGCAATGGTCCTGGTTTCGGGGAGAATTTTCCATTGCAATTTTTGCATAGAATCCGATACCAGGAACTGGCTTTCGAAAATCTGCTTTTGGCTTACCAGGGTCTGCTCTTTTAGATCTTTATAGACGATGTTCTCGGCCGCGGGGCTTTCGAAAAAGCCCGTTTTTTGTTCGTCAACTTCTTTTCCCGGTTTATAAAGCGATTTATCCGGCGTAAACAGCAAATCAAAATAGCTCAGTTTGAATTGTGGTACCAGTTTTTTGAATTGGTCCACCCATGATCCTTCCTCTCCCGAAAAAAATAATCGGTGCGAATTCGTTTTTCTCTCATATTCTACCTTGCCCTGTGAGACGAAGACTTGTTGGGATTGTGCAAGAATACAGGCGCACAGGAAGCTTATAAGCAATACAGTTTGTTTCATCATTATTTGTTTTGTACAGGAGGGGCCCCGGGATTTTTAGTAAAGTTCCATGTAAAACTGAGCATGGCATAGCGGCCGAGTGTGTTGTAGTGTCTCTCATAGACGTAGTTAGAGCTGAATGTACGTTCATATCCTCTTCTTTGTTGCAGGATGTCATTCATTTCGAGCTTAAAAACGCCATTTCGCTTCTTAAATATTTTATAGTTGACATTTGCATTCCAGACGAAGAAATTATTATTGCCTGTAAAAGCATCCGTCTTTTGCCGCAGAGTTAAGTCTCCGTCTGTGCCAATTTGGAAATTCTTTGTAATGTAGACGGTTACATTGGCATTTTCGGAGGAACTCCAATAGCTAACTTGCTGGGTGCTTGACTGGGATTTGTTATAATTGAAATCACTCGAAATATTGAATTCAAACTTATTCTCTTTGTATTTGCTCAAGTTGAAGCCTATCCCATTCGTGCTCTGGCGTGTACTATTCTTGAGTCCATTTACAAAATTAACATAACGCCCGCCATTGTTATTGACGTTAAAGCCCAGGTACATGTCCAGCTTCTTGATCTTTATACCGTATGAACCATAGAACCAGTAATCAAAATTTCCGGTTGTATTCACGTAACGTTGCCTGGTAATTCCGCTATCAATTAACTGGCTCGTCACAATAGCATTATGAACTGGAGTCACTGAGCCATTGATCCAGATGCTTCTGCCCGACAGTGTCTTGAAATCAGTGAAGAATACAGACACATTGTGTCTGAATGCCTGGCGTAGAGACGGATTTCCCAACGTGATAAACAGGGGGTTCGTATTCTCGAGGATGGGTTGTACCTGTTCTATGGTTGGTGACTGTGGGGTTCCCGAATAATTAAGATTAATACTACGCTGGGGGGCAAAGCGATAGGTGAGACGGCTGGTCGGAAAGAGGTTGGTAAAGTTCAGTTGGCGTATTTCTTTGCCGACAGAATCCCTTTGGGTTTGATCAGATGTACCCACGTTGGTTCCAATATTCGCAACGAACTTTTTGCTATTGTACTGATACTTAACGCCACCACTATTCGACAAATAGTTCAATTGGTATTTGTTGCTGTAAAGTGGATTAAGCGCTTCGTATTTTCCAGCGACTCTATCGAAGCTTTTTCGATCTGAATGACTTACTATATTATTCAGGGTGTAATTGAATTCAACGATTCCTTTCTTGCCTGCAGGCTCAGTATATACCAACTTAGAGTTGATAGTAGCTGTAGTTGTGGCAGCGGTTTTATATTGATTCACACTGTCAATTCTATCCAGGATGCCATTTTGGTAAAACTCTGTTCCTGAATTAAGATAACCGTCTGAGTTCTGGACACCATTCTTGTAGGACCCTGAAAGCGAAATAGTGCGTCCTTTCTTCCTAAACTTCTGACGCCACAAAGCACTTCCGAGAAAAACTTTATTGTTTGTATTCGCCGTATTCAATCTTCCGTTCCTGTTCACCAACAGTTCGTTTTCATCCAAGGTCTCGGTGTTCGTTACGGTATAATTCTTCTTGTCTTCAATCTTACCGTTGAACTTCAATCTAACTGAAGACATTGAGTCGATCTTGAAATCGTATGTCCCGTTAAATAGGTGTTGATCGTGTGCCGACTTGCTGATGTGATTTTCATTCGAATAATACGAGGTATCGGGAAGCAGAAACTTCTTCAGCGAGTTGCCAGCAGCGTTGACATTCATGTCTTTTATCGAATAGTTGCCATTGACACTTTGTTTATCAGAATTCCATTTGTCCGAATAATGGCCTCCCGCTTTAATTGTCCGGGGGATTCCTTCATCCCTGTACTGGTTTTCCCAGTCATTGAAGTCCTGGTCATTGTCGCCGCCTGTAATCATAATAAAACCGGCACCCATTTCCACTTCTGCGTCTCCGAAATCGTTTTGTGCTCCGAACTTGTCCCTGTCGCCCCAACCCAATCCCGTCTGACCCGTGTTAGACGCAATACCATAAACAGAAACCTTCTTTTTTCCTTTGAAATAATTCAACATAGCTTGTTCAGAGTATCGCTCATTGCTTCCTCCTCCAACTACGACTTTTCCGAGATATCCTTTTTTCTTGTCTTCCTTCAACACCAGGTTCAATGTCTTCGACCTGCTTCCGTCATCTACTCCGGTAAATTCAGCCTGGTCGCTTTTCTTATCGAAGGACTGCACCTTATCAACAGCATCGGCGCGCAGGTTTTCAATAACCACCGCGGGATCATCACTGAAGAATTCTTCGCCATCAACTAAAACTTTATTCACCTTTTCCCCTTGCGCTGTGATCTTTCCATCTTTATCTACCTGCATCCCGGGAAGCTTTTTCAGTAGGTCCTTTACAGAGGCTCCTTCTGCCACCCTAAAACTGTCGGCCTTGTATTCGATGGTGTCGCCTTTAATACGAATGGCAATGTTTTGCCTGATCACCACTTCATCGAGCAAATGCGACTGAAGGGTAAGTGGTATCGAGCCAAGATTTGTTTCAGAGCCATTTACTTCTATCGCATCTGTATAGTCAACGAATTTTGGATAGGTAACTAGCAATAAATATTTGCCGGCAGCCACGTTAGGAATCAAGAACTCTCCATCCTTGCCAGTGCGGGTAAATTTGAATAATGTGGAGTCTGACGTTTTTAGGAGCGAAACGACCGCATTGTTGAGAGGTTTTTTATCCAGGGTGTCGGCCACCTTCCCTTTCACGACCGATTGCGTGAAAGCAGTATAGAAGGCTGCCGTCAACAGGAATGATAAAAGCAGTTTCCTCATGTTGGTTGTTGGTTAGGTGAACAATTTACTGCGTAAAACCTTAGTGACTTGTTAACTTTACTTGAACGGTAAATAAAATATGATATTGGATGCATGGGAGGATCTTTTCCATAAAAATCCCAGATTAATTTTTGACCCGCCTGTTTCTGCATCTAATAATCCCTACCTTGAAAATTAATTGAACAACTATGGCGAATAAAGAAGGCACAGCCATCACTGACCCCTTAAGTCCAACCTCCACCGAGCGCTACGAAGACAGGAATTTTGTGGATACATCAAAACCGGTGTGGAACTATTCAATCCTCTACGACGATGACATTTCCACTTTCCAGCAAGGAACTAACTATTCTCTATACAACAAATTTGGCTCTAAGCCGATGACCGTCCTCGGCCAGGATGGATACCATTTCACTGTGTGGGCACCAAATGCCACTAAGATTTCTGTCGTAGGTGCGTTTAACAATTGGGACCTTGAATCTCATCCGCTACAACCACGTTGGGACAAAAGTGGCGTCTGGGAAGGCTTCATTCCCGGGATTCAAAAAGGAACCGCATACAAATATCGAATCCACGGTTACCAGGGCACAATTACTGAAAAAGGTGATCCTTTCGGCAATTATTGGCGCAAACGTCCCGATACGGCAACTATTACCTGGCAGTTCGATTACGAGTGGAAAGATGATGGATGGATGCAGGAACGAAAGAAGCATAACGCTTTAGACGCACCCTGGAGCGTCTACGAGGTGCACCTGGCCAGTTGGATGCGTCCCGACCGCTACAACGAAACCTGGTATAATGACTATCATCAAATTGCCGAACGACTAGTCCCTTACATAAAAGAAATGGGCTTTACTCATGTCGAGCTGATGCCTGTTATGGAGCATCCGTTCGACGGTAGTTGGGGATACCAGTGTACCGGCTACTTTGCCCCAACAGCACGGTTTGGCGAGCCCGAAGGTCTTATGTATCTAATTGACCAGCTCCACCAAAACGGCATTGGTGTGATTCTCGATTGGGTGCCTTCACATTTTCCCCATGATGACCATGGCCTGTTCATGTTCGACGGAACGCATACCTACGAATATGCCGATATGCGCAAAGGCTTTCATCCTGACTGGAACAGCTATATATTCAATTACAAAAGGGGAGAGGTCAAGTCCTTTCTCATCAGTAGCGCAAGGTTCTGGTTTGAGCTCTTTCATATCGACGGTATCCGGGTCGATGCCGTGTCTTCTATCATCAAACTCGATTACTCAAGAAACCACGGTCAGTGGGAACCGAATGAGTTTGGTGGCAATGGCAACCTGGAAGCTATAGCGTTTATAAAGGACCTTAACGAAACCATCTTCCGCGACTTTCCCGATACCCAAACAATCGCTGAGGAAGCAACCGATTGGCCCGGTGTCTCCAAACCCACTTTCATGGGCGGCCTCGGCTTTGGAATGAAATGGATGATGGGTTGGATGCACGACACATTGGATTACTTTAAGATCGATCCTTTCTTCCGGCCTCACCACCAGAACAAGTTTTCCTTCAGCATGATGTACTTCTACGATGAGAACTTCATGCTTCCCCTAAGCCACGACGAAGTAGTACATGGCAAATCGCCGATGATTTATAAAATGCCGGGTGATGAATGGCAGAAGTTTGCCAACCTGCGCACCCTTTATAGTTACATGTGGACGCATCCCGGCGCACGTCTCCTATTCATGGGTAACGAATTTGGCCAAACTTCAGAATGGAACTATAAATCTGAACTTGACTGGCCGCTACTTCAGTATGAACCTCACAAAAAGCTCCAGGAATGTGTCCGAGATCTTAACCACCTGCTGACCTCAGAGCCGGCGCTGTACGAAAACCAGTTCAATGTGTACGGCTTCGAATGGGTTGACCTCAACCATCGCGACGATTGCGTATTGGTATATCGCAGGCGAGGCAAAAAGGACGAGGATGATCTGCTGGTTATTTTAAACGTAGCTCCTGTACCAAAATGGGACTGGCAAATTGAAATAACAGGGCACAGGTACGGGAAAGAGATATTTAATTCCGACCTGCCAAAATATTGGGGCTCGGGCAACGTTACTAACCCGGATATAAGAATGGAGGAGATCAGCGCCGGCGATGAATCGGAAGACGGCTCAAAGAACTATAGACTACTGGTTAATTTACCTCCATTGGCGGCAATTGTTTTAAAGTAATTCCTTAGCGGGTAACATTTTAGCAATTTCCTGCCGTATTCCGCTTGACGAAGCGGAATCAAATTTCTATTTTCGAAAGCTCGAAACACCAATATTCTATGAAAAAGTGTCTGTCTATAGTGACCTCGTTTGGTATCACGTCTGTTCTATTTGCACAATCTGATAGCTCTGCATTTTATTTCCAGAAAGGCCTCGATGAAAAAGCGAAAGGCCATTCGATCATTTCCGTTCAGCAGTTGGAAAAGGCCTACAACTTTAACAAGAACGATAAGCAAATCGTAAGTGAACTTGCTGCGGACTATTTGGTACTTCGCCGTTACGCCCGGGCCAGGGATAAATTTCTGCAACTGGAGACAATGGGCGATAAGAGCGATAGCACCTATCGACAATTAGCCCTTCTTTCATTCAATGCCCGCAAATGGGATGATGCGATCAAATATGCCTTGCTCCTTAAGAAACAAAATGTGAACGAGAAACTGGCCTGGTACATCGGTAAGTCTTACTATGAGAAAGAAGACCTTGGCAATGCTATCAAGTACTTTGGCTTTGCTGCTAAAGAAGATCCGACCAATCCGGAGATTCCATATACCATCGCAAGGGCCTATGCCGACATGATGAACTACAAGGAGGCGATTCCCAATTTCCTAAAGGCCATCGAGTTGAAGCCGGACCCACGCTGGATCTATGAAACGGCATTGATCTATTATGCAGTTCCTGACGAACAGAATTCATTAAAGTACATGCTCATGGCAGGGGAGAAGGGTTACAAACAAGACAACGAGTACCTGCAAAATCTCGCCATCGCCTATACCAATGCCGGCAAACAGGCTGAAGCCATCAATCTTCTAAAAGGAATATTGGAAAAACGTCCTACTGACATTAACGTCATCAACATGCTGGCGGAAGCGAACTACGACAGCAAGAAATATGATGATGCAATTGCTTACTACGACAAGCTAATGCAGATCAGTCCAAACAATGCAGAAGCTCTCTACATGACCGGCATGTGCTTCCAGAAGAAAGGCGAAAAGCAAAAAGGCATGGCTATTTGTGACAAAGCCATTCAGCTCGACCCAAGCCTTCAAAACCTTAAACAGGAAAAGAAGATGCCTGGTGGGTTCTAATTGTCTGAACCTGGATTTGGGTGGATTAATAAGATTTAAAGGATATAAAAAGAGTCTTCAAACCCGAAGACTCTTTTTATATAATGATAACACTAATAATCCCACTTATCCCATCAATCCCAAACATCCCAGTTCAGACTATCCCATCCGTCCCACAAATCCCAGTTCAGATACTTTACATCCTCTCCGGCACCCTTATCCCCAGCAAACTCATTGCATGCTGAATGACACTCGAAGTCAATTGGCAGAGTTGCAGACGCAATTGCTTCTTTTCTTCACTTTCTGCTTTCAACACACTGTGTGCAGTATAAAACGTATTATAGGTCTGCGCAACACTGTAGATATAGTTGGCTATAACCGCAGGACTATATTCCATTGCCGCCTGCTGAACGATATCGCCATATTGATCCAGCAAAACAAGAAGCCCCTTTTCAAGCTTCAATAACCCCGTAGCGCCCGTAAGCTGGCTGTTGACCGCCTTTTCTTTTCTTAAAATGGACTTTATCCGCGCGTAAGTATACTGAACGAAGGGGCCTGTAAATCCATGAAAGTCTATCGATTCTTCCGGGTTAAACACCATTCTCTTCTTCGGATCCACTTTCAGCAGGTAAAACTTCAAGGCACCGAGTGCCAGGGTTTCATACAGCTCCTTCAATTCAACCTCGGAAAACTCTTCAACCTTACTTTTCTCTTTTGTTTTCTTTTCAGCTTCCAAAACCATTTCATCTACCAGGTCGTCTGCATCCACCACCGTTCCTTCGCGACTCTTCATTCTCCCGGTAGGCAGATCCACCATCCCATAGCTTAAATGGAAAATGCCATCAGCATACGGCTTACCAAGCTTCTTCAGAATCAGCTCCAACACCTTCATGTGGTAGTTCTGCTCATCGGCTATGATATAAATACTTTGGTCATAATGGAAATCCTTGTATTTCTCATCTGCAAGACCAAGGTCTTGCGTGATATATACCGACGTACCGTCTTTCCTGAGAACCAGTTTCTCATCCAGCCCTTCGTCGGTCAGATTGATCCAGACACTTCCATCTTCCTTACGATAAAAAACGCCCTGTTTTAAACCCTCTTCTACAAATCTTTTTCCTAACAAATAGGTTTCACTCTCGTAATAGATCTTTTCAAAATCACTGCCAATCCTTTTATAAGTTTCATCAAAACCCTTATAGACCCAACCGTTCATCCGCTTCCACAGCTCAATGACTTCAGGTTTGCCCTTTTCCCAGTCCACCAACATCTGTTGAGTCCTTTGCATAATGGGAGCATTGCGTTCCGCTTCTTCCTTGCCTTGACCCGCAGCAACCAATTCTTCTGTTTCCTTCTTATGCTCATTGCTAAACTTCACGTAATAATCACCGACAAAATGATCACCTTTTATACCCTCTGTTTCTGGAGTAGCGCCTCCTGCAAACATTTCCCAGGCTATCATGCTCTTGCAGATATGAACTCCGCGATCATTCACAACGCAGGTCTTCGCCACCTCATTACCGCTCGCTTTTAGTATCTCCGCCACGCTCCATCCCAAAAAGTTATTCCTTAAATGGCCAAGATGCAGAGGCTTGTTGGTGTTAGGAGAGGAGTATTCAACAACGATCCTCCTGCCTGTCTTTTCATGGCTCGCCGGATCGGAACGTTCAAAATTGCTTAAAAGAAACTCATTGAAGTACGTATCACCAACGGTCAGATTCAAAAATCCCTTGATAATGTTGTAGTCCCTAAACAGTTCCTTGTTGTTACCAACCAGGTAATCACCGATTTGTTTTCCCAATTGTTCCGGTGATGTTCTTAATTGTTTTACCAACGCAAATAACACCACCGTGTAATCGCCCTCAAACTCTGGCTTCGTCTGGTTGACCAGGATGCTTTCCGCCGATGCATCAACTTTAAATAGTTCTGCTATTGCCTTTGCGCTAACCTCTTTTATATTTTGGACTAAACTCATTTACCTAATTCGATTTGCCGCGCAATTTACTGAAATATGTTCCAGTGCTCGAAGACACCAATAATTTCCGGAAACCGACCTGTCCATCATTCAACCATTCAACTAATCAACCAATCTACACCGACGGCTAATTCCCTCATTGTCACATTGCCCCATGGTCACATCCCCTCATCAGCTAATTCTCACATCAGCTAATCACTAATCTCATTGGCACAT
>Ga0157372_10002858_pt1 | contig 18659 bp, 21 predicted proteins | sample C55metaG_FD_115307 | JGI IMG/M metagenome (GOLD analysis project Ga0157372, IMG submission 115307) | Corn rhizosphere microbial communities from Kellogg Biological Station, Michigan, USA - C5-5 metaG | ecosystem: Host-associated > Plants > Roots > Rhizosphere > Soil | place: USA: Michigan... | reverse complement strand
TTACGCAGGCTTTTATGACGATGAAGAAAGTTGACGTCGCAGCCTTACAGCAGGCCTCTGATAGCCGTTGACCCATGTTGGCGTGATACCACTATTTAGTTGTTAATTTACCCAATTTGGCATATTCCACATCATTAGGTTCCCATAGTTCAATTTTGTTGCCCTCGGGGTCCATCAGATGTACAAAGTTGCCGTAACTGGCTTTCTCTACTGAATCGGTCGGCAGGATGCCGGCCGATTTGAGATTGGAATCATGAATCGACGCATCTGCAGCTTCAGTACCGTATGCTTTTACTGTTGTTGTTTTCATAATCGTTTATTTTGAATATTGATCATCACTTACTTTCTCCAGCCAGGTAACCACCTCGCCGTTAACGGCTTCCTGAATGGCTATATGACTCATAGCTTTACCCGGCGATGCACCATGCCAGTGTTTCTCGTTTGGTTCAAACCAAACTACATCACCCGGCCCTATATCTTCGATCGGCCCACCTTCGCGTTGTACCCGGCCAAGACCGGAAATAACAATAAGTGTTTGACCTGCCGGGTGAGTGTGCCAGGCTGTTCTGGCGCCAGGCTCAAAGGTTACCAAAGCCCCTGCGCCTTTGGTTGCTTCTTTTTTTGCAAATAGGGGATCTATACGCACCGCGCCCGTAAACCAGGCTTCCGGGCCCTTTACTGATGCTTGCATGCCGTTTTTAATAATTTCCATAACAAATAGACTAAGAGAGTTTATATGGTTTTGACATCAATGACATAATGTAGTGTATTTTGCAGCCATTATATTTTCCTGGCTTCGTTAACTTGTCGTGCTTTAATAACCTGTATTTGTGGGTAAATGTTATTATCTGTATAGTAATTAACTTTTTAAGTTTCCGATATGCTAATGCGCCATTGTTCTTCATTGTTCAATAGTTTTTAAAATTTTTGCCGGAATACCCCCGACAACAGTATTTGCCGGCACATCTTTGCTAACAACCGCACCCGCGGCAACAACGGCATTCTCTCCAACGGTTACACCCGGCAATATAGTAGCGCCAGCGCCAATCCAGGCGTTGCGCTTAATAATGATAGGTTTGCAAATCATACCCCGCCGGTTAACCGGGTTGAGTGGATGATTTTCAGTGATCAGGTTTACCTTAGGGCCGAGGAGCACATGATCTTCCAGCGTAATACCGCCCATGTCAAGAAACGAGCAGGCATGATTAATAAACACATGCTTGCCAATACTAATGAAACGGCCAAAGTTGGTATGGAACGGTGCGAACAAAGTGGTGCTTTTGTCTATTGTTGCGCCAATAATGTTGCTAAGCTGCTCGCGGACCTGCTCAACGGTGGTTGCTGCATTGAGTGCAGGCGACAACGCCAGAGTGCGGGCCACCACAGCATTTACCTTGTGAAATTCTGGGTCAGTAAGCGGAACAAATTCCCCTGCTTTCAACCGTTCGAAAATATCTTTCATAATAATGTTTTTATTTAACGCTATTGTATTCATTATCAGAAATATGTAGCCATATCGCAATGCCTTTTTCTATATTGAAATTGATTGCTATTTGCGTAAAGCTGTTTTGGAACGTAGTACCATGCCAGTGTAAGATGCCCGGCGAAATGGTGACCACATCACCTTTGTGTAGAAATTTTTGCGTCGTGGCACTTAGTGAAAACAGACTACCTGCACCTAAAATCATCAGCTGCAGTATGATGGAAGTTTTGTATCTGCCGATGTTTTTCATTTTGCAAAGTTAGTGCTGTTGCCAACTTTGCTGTTTAAGAAAATCAAACCAATGCTTATGAAAATCAAACTTCCATGGTGCGAAGCGAGGTTGGATTGGTGCCCGTCATACGTTTAAAATAATTGTTGAAGTAGCTGGGATATTCAAAGCCAAGTGCATAAGCAATGTCGGCTATGTTCCAGTCAGTATGTTGTAACAGTGCTTTTGCTTCGCTGATAATCCGCTCTGCAATGTGCGCAGATGTTGGCCTGCCGGTAACTTCCTTTACCATACGGTTGAGGTAATTTACGTGAAGGGCGAGGTTTTGGGCGTAGTCCTGGGCCGTCTTCAACTGCAACGGCTTATTTGGGCTTTCTACAGGAAATTGTCTTTCAAGCAATTCCATAAATACAGCAGCAACCCGGTAGGCAGCGTTTTTATGCTGATCAAAATTTTCAGAGGGCTGCATTTTCATCGCTTCATGCATGATCAGGTTGATGTAACTACATATCAGGTCGTCTTTATATACGTAACTACTGTTTTGCTCATCTATCATCTTCTGAAAGAGGATGTTCAGAGACGCTCTTTGCTGTTCGGTGATCTTTAATACCGGTGTGCCGCCGATCTTGAAAAAGGGTGATTGCTGCAGCATATCGGTACGTTCTGAAACGCACAGAAATTCTTCGGAAAAGAGACAGGTATAACCCACATAAGTGGTTGAGATAGTTTCCCAGGAATAAGGAATATGCGGATTGCCAAAAAACAAAACAGTGCCCTCCACTTCAAAGCTGCGGTCGGCATAGTGAATCTTGCTTTTGCCTGTTGTTAAGCAAATTTTGTAAAAGTCTTTTCTACTGTAAAACCGGACAGCCTGATCGTCTTCTTCTATCTGGAAAACATTGAAGCCTTTTAACCTGAGTTCATTGTTAAAGGGAGAAACCGATCGCGCTATTTTATTGTCCATGATGTAAAGTTATGAAACTCAAACTTTCAATTTCCAATTAAAAGGACAAGCGCTGACCTTTGATGTAATAGTATATCCTGTTCCCGAATTGTAAACAGGCGGTTCCGCTATATTAAGCAGCGCTGATCGATTTAAGCAAAATTACTCTCCCATATAACCTTTCACATTAAAGCTTACTTATTTTGTAAAGATTGCCATTGTCCGTAACACCGTATAATGCGCCGTCCTTGCCGGTAACAAGAGAACGCCAGCGTTCGCCCTTGTCTTTCAGCAGGCGTTCTTCCGCTACAATCTTATTGTCTTTGATAATAAGCCTGATGATATGTGATCCACCTAAGGCGCCTACAAATAGATTTCCTTTCCATTCGGGAATCAGGTTGCCTGTATAAAAGGTTATGCCGCACGGTGAAATACTTGGGTTCCAGTAATAGATGGGTTGGGCCATGCCTTCTTTTTGCTGTATGCCATCGCCAACTTTTACACCCCTGTATTCGATACCATAAGTAATAACCGGCCATCCATAGTTCTTTCCCGGCCGGATAATGTTAATTTCGTCACCTCCGCGCGGACCGAATTCCGATTCCCATAATTCGCCGGTATTTGGGTTCATCGTCATGCCTTCAGGGTTTCTTAAGCCATAAGCGTAAATTTCGGGCAAAGCGCCGGCTTTTTGCGCAAATGGTCCATCGGGTACCGGTTTCCCGTCACGAGTTATGTGCAATACTTTTCCGATTGCGGTATTCAGGTCCTGGGCCTTGACACGCATTTCATCATCCCCATGTTCGCCTGTGCTTACAAACAGGTTACCCTGTTTATCGAAAACGATTCGTGAGCCGAATTGCAGGTGACCGTTATAGGCGGGTTTAGCATGATAGATCACCTTTACGTTTTCGAGCCTGCTGTAATCTGACGAAAGTACACCAGTGGCGACAGCCAATTGGAATCCCTCAGGAACTTTTTCGGAGTATGACCAAAATAACGTCCGGTCTTTTACAAAAGAAACGTCAAAATTAACATCTAACAAACCTCCCTGGCCACCCACTGCTACTGCCGGCAAACCTTGAATATTCTTGTCCAAACCGCCATCAGCCCTTAATATCCGCATGTTACCGCCTTTTTCTGTAATTAAAAAGCGCCCGTCGGGCAAACAGCGTAAAGCAAAGGGCTGTTTCAGCTCACGATTGATCACGTTTACACTGAGTTTGGTTTTAGTTTGTGCGCCGGGGGCTCTTGTCTGACCCGGAAAAGCAGGCTTGTAGTCGGCCGTTGGTGATTGCGTTTCAACGGGCGGCAGTGACTGGGCAACAGCCCGCGCAATATCAATAAAAAAGCAAAGTGAAGCAATTGCACAGGTAATTAACAAGGGTTTGATTGGTTTTGACATGGGTAATATGTATTTGTTGTGAAGATAAATAATATGCAGGCAAATGTTAAAATGTGTTGAGCAAATAAATCTGCTTGCTCCGGTAATATTAACAGGTCATCAGGTTGTAACAGAGCCCAAGGACAATGATTTATTATCAGTACATATAAAGAGCGTTGCGATGTTTGAGATATCTCCCTCCGGCCGATATGAAATTGGCTGGTTAGTGTCTACAGCTTAGAATTTAAGTGCCCGCGGTATTTTACACCGGCATTTAAAAAGGTAAACGGCCAAGCACGTCAGGAATATAGAACATTGAATTGAGAAATGGCCGGGTCGGTTCACCCTGGCGCCAGATTTAACCTGCAATAGATTTAAAGAAAAATAACTATTTTATTTACACTGGTATTCCTGGTAGAAATATTAAATTTAATTATTAATTCCCGATCTCAAGCCTAACTTAAACTCTTCAATATGATAGCGATAACAATCAATGGGAAACAGCAGGAGGTTGCCGCTGACCCGGACATGCCTTTACTGTGGGTTATTCGTGACCTTTTAGGCCTTACCGGCACCAAATTCGGTTGCGGCGTGGCGCAGTGCGGAGCATGTACTGTACACCTGAACGGCGAAGCTGTACGGTCATGCGTAACAAAGGTGAGCCGTGCGGCAGGGCAGCGGGTTACTACAATTGAAGGACTGTCTAAATTAAATGACCACCCTTTGCAAATTGCCTGGGCCGAATTCGATGTTCCGCAATGTGGTTACTGCCAGTCGGGCCAACTCATGTCGGCAGCTGTTTTACTGCGGGAAAACCCCAATCCAACAGATCAGGATATTGACGATGCGATGTCGGGTAATATTTGCCGTTGCGGTACATATCCCCGCATCCGGTCGGCTATACACAAAGCGGCAGAATTGCAGCGGGAAGGAGCAAAATCATGAACAGGCGTAACTTTATACAATCAGGTGTATTATTGAGTGGTGGCTTGCTCATCTCATTTACTATTCCAAAGGCCAATAAACTGGCTGCCCTTGCAGATACGGCTGATTTAAATGTGTTTGCCCCGAATGCATTTTTAAATATAGGTACAGACAATAGCATTTCGGTATATCTGAGCCACGTGGAAATGGGGCAGGGGATCTGGACTACACTGCCCATGCTTATCGCGGATGAGCTTGATGTGGATCTGAAAAAAATCAATATTAAACATGGCGGTGCCGATAAGACGTTTAACCATGTTATTTACGGTGCCCAAATTACCGGCGGGTCAAGTACCACCTGGTCTGAGTTTGACAGGTATCGTAATGCCGGCGCAACCGCGCGGACGCTCTTGCTTCAAACAGCCGCTACCCGTTCGGGGACTGCTGTTGAAAGCTGCAAAACGGAAGATGGGTTTGTTATTGCCGGGAGCAAAAGATACACTTATGGAGAGTTAGCTAACGATGCCGCAAAGTTACCTGTACCAGCAAAGGTTCCGCTGCGTTCATCTACCGACTGGAGGTATATAGGCAAAGGAAGCAAAAGGATGGATGCGCGAGTAAAGACTGATGGTAGCGCAAAATTTGGCATGGATATCCAGTTTCCCGGGTTACTTACCGCTGTTGTTGCACATGCACCTGTTTTTGGTGGTAAAGTTAAATCGTTTGATGCCGGTAAGGCGAAAACAATTCCCGGCGTAAGGGAGGTTTTACAAATTCCGACGGGTGTGGCTGTTATTGCCGACCACTTCTGGGCGGCACAACAGGGACGGAAGGCCTTACAAATAACCTGGGACCATGGTGCCGGCGTGCAGTTAAACACCGGTGCGCAAACTGCGGCTTACCGAAAACTGGCTGCCTCGGATGGCCTCCTGGTTCAGGAAAAAGGCGATGTTAAAGCAGCGTTTCCAAAAGCGGTAAATACCATTTCGGCAGAATATGTTTTTCCTTACCTGGCCCACGCACCTATGGAACCACTGAATTGCACAGTAAAGATTGAAAATGACAGCTGCGAGATATGGACGGGTACACAGTTACCAGGCGGGGAACAGACCGCTGCAGCAAAAATTCTTGGATTTAAGCCGGAGCAGGTAAAAGTAAATATACCATTCCTTGGGGGAGGCTTTGGCAGGCGTGCTACACCTGCCTGCGATTTTGTTTCGGAGGCAGTTCATATTGCGAAAGCAAGCGGTAGGCCGGTAAAAATGGTATGGACACGGGAAGATGATATGAAGAGCGGCTTTTACCGGCCTTTTTATGTCCATAATGTAAAGATTGGCGTTGATAAGGGCGGTCTTCCCATTGCCTGGAACCATAATATTGCAGGTCAGTCAATTATGGCGGATGCGGCAGTGCTTTTCGGTCCGCCTCCGGCAATAGATGATACAACGGTGGAAGGCGTAAAAGGATCACCATATCTGGACGAGATACCCAATCATTTTGTAGGCCTTCACACCACCAAAGAAGTAGTGCCTGTTTTGTGGTACCGGTCTGTAGGTGGTACGCATACTGCATTTGTAATGGAAACGCTTATAGACCAGCTTGCCCACAATGCAGGTATCGACCCTGTGGAGTACCGCCGCGGGTTATTTAAAAATCATTCGAGGCACCTGGCTGCTCTTAATCTTGTGGCTGAAAAAGGCAATTGGAACCGAACGCTGTTACCAGGGCGGTTTAAAGGCATGGCGGTACATGAGGCTTTTGGCAGCGTCGTAGCTATTATAGCCGAAGTAAGCGTTGATAAAGGAGTTACGAAGGTACATCAGGTAGACTGTGCAATTGAGTGCGGCCTGGCCGTGAATCCCGACGGTGTAAAAGCCCAAATGGAAAGCGGGATAATTTTCAGTATCTCGATGGCAATGTACGGCGAGCTGACGTTCGTTAATGGAGAAGTACAACAAAATAATTTTTATGATTACCGGATCACCCGGATGTATGAAGCACCGCGGATCAATGTTTACATTGTGGACAGCAAGGAAAAAATGGGAGGCGCCGGAGAATGTGCAGTTCCGCCAACAGCACCGGCTGTAGCTAATGCAATTTTTGCAGCAACCGGAAAACGGATTTACAATTTACCTATCGTTAACAACCGACTCGAAAAACAGGCATGAAAAAACTAATAATCACCATGATCGTTTTGTTTATGTCAAGCGCGGTCATATTATCGTTCAAAGAGGAAAAATCAACATTTAATTATGCGGCACTGCCCAAAGATAGCGTAGCTTCTGTTGCAGCTTTTAAACAGGTTTACACTGTATTAATGAGCGCCCGCTGTATGAATTGTCATCCTTCAGGTGATATACCGCTGCAGGGTGAAGATAATCACTTGCACGCCATGTTTCCCAAACGAGGGGTGGACGGTAAGGGTGTTTATGCCATGAAATGCGCCAATTGCCATCAGTCAACAAATACCCCGGGCTTGCACACGCCTCCGGGCAATCCCAACTGGCATCTGCCACCTGCCGATATGAAAATGGTTTTCCAGGGCAGGACGCCCCGTCAGTTGGCAAAGCAAATCATTGATCCCAAGCAAAACGGGCATAAGGACATGCAGAAGCTCATTGCACATGCAGATGATGGACTGGTGCTTTCGGCCTGGAAACCGGGAGAAGGCCGTAAGCTTCCGCCAATGAGCCATGCGGCATTCAAGAAAGCCTGGCTTACCTGGCTAAAAACCGGTGCGTATGCCCCGGCTAAATAAAGTGTGACAAAGCCGGGATCATTAAAGACGGAGGAAGCGGGGTTTTTAATAGCTCAGCTATCTAAGTTGTTGATTTATAATGCTGCTTATTTAAATGCAGTTTGAGTTAATAATAATGCGCAGGCCAAAGCTTCATCCTGGTTATCAAAATTGCCGGCAAACCTCCTGCAATAGTCATCAGATATAAAAAGTTTAAGCTATTTATAAGACAAAAAAAAGCCCGATACATTTGGTACCAGGCGCTGTTAGTTAATTGTTTGATATTTTATTTATTAATTGCTACTGACCGTTTTATTATCAAGCTGACTTAGGGATGCGGTACTAACGGTATTAAGCATCCCGTTTATAATGCGCTGATTGATGTACGCCGAAAACTTTAAAGCTCCTTTGAAATTCAAATGCCCAAAATCGGCAAAGTCATCATTTTTTAGCGGAAAGTTATTGAAGTCCAGGAATTTTATATCGCTAAAGTAACGCTCCCGGATCAGCGAAAATTCGGCCTCATTATTTCTGTATTCATACAAAGGATGTTGCGGGCTCCTGATCAGGAAGACACTTTTATGCATGCTATTGCAATAATTTATTATTTTCCTGAGATATTGAATATTGGTTGTTGAGATTGCACTTTTATTTGATGGTGTTTTAATATTTTTACCCGCCGGATTATTTGAAGGTAAAAGCATGGAACCTTCTATTTTGAAATATCCTCCTGTTTTTCCTGTATAATCGTAATTAAATGAAAGCGCTTTAATAAAATTGGTACGTGCAGCTATGCCTACACAATTCATAAAATATTTTGAATTGTGCTTAGCCAGCAATTCAAAATCGGCCGGACTCATAAAAGAGGCATATTGCGGAAACATGTTTGACATGTAGGTATATCCCCATGTCCAGTCATCCATTTTTGTGTCAATCTGGTTATTTGAAAATTCTATAAGTACAGTGGTTATCTGAGGGTTTTGCGACAGGTATTTTTTAACCTTCTGAAAGGTGTAAAAATAAGATTCGGCAGAATGCGACAGATTGGTTAGCTTGGGTATTAGGGTATCATTGTAGGCACATTCTGAATGCGAATGACCAAAAAGTGCAATAGTATTGTCTTTTTTTACACTAAACTTTGAAAATTTATTTACCATATAACCCGGGATGAGGGCAATAGCTAAAATGAGCAGGCAGCTCATTAAAACAAATGATATGGTTTTTATTAAAAAGCGGTGCATTGCTTAAAATTGAAAGTAAATAAACTGCTGCTCTTTTCCTGTAAATAAAAAAATCACCACAACCAATGTATAGTAAAAGGTCAATCTGTACCCTCTTTTTCTTAACCAACTTAACTTCTCAATGGCATATTGGTTTTCCCGCCCCTGCCACTCAACTATTATAAAACATAGGATAAGAATGATCACTTCAAGCAATTGTGCTTTGTTAACATCTAATTGAGGTATGGAAAAAAGCGATCGCGAAAAAATCCGGCCAATATATTTAAATGCTTGTGTAACACTATCAGCCCTAAAAAAGATCCATGCAAAAATTACCTGCAGAAATGTGGCTATCATTTGCATGACTTCGGTGAAAGTTGGCATAGCTTTACCTTTGGCTGCTATCTCGAGGTGGTTTCTGTTTGTTTTTAAAAGGATAGAAGGGAGAATGAATAAAGCATTTAGAAGACCCCAGATGATGAAGGTCCAGTTGGCGCCGTGCCAAAAACCGCTAACCAAGAAAATGATTAATGTGTTTCTTACTTTGAGCCAGGTGCCTGTTTTGCTGCCCCCAAGAGGTATGTATAAGTAATCTCTAAACCATGACGATAGTGAGATATGCCATCTGCGCCAAAACTCGGCCATATCTCTTGAAAAGTATGGGAATGCAAAATTTCTCAGCAGTTCAAATCCAAAAAGTTTTGCTATGCCTAATGCCATATCAGAATATCCCGAGAAATCGCAATAGATTTGGAATGTAAAAAATATGGCGCCTAAAACAAGGGTACTGCCTGAATAATGCGAACTATTTGCAAATATCATGTTGGCATAGTCGGCACATTGATCGGCAATTACAGCTTTTTTAAACAGGCCCCATAGAATTTGCCTCAGGCCATTAATTGCGTCCTGGTAGTTAAATTCTCTCTTTGTTTTTACCTGGGGCAAAAGGTGTGTTGCCCGTTCGATAGGGCCCGCCACCAAAAGCGGAAAAAAACTTACAAACAATGAATAGTCGATGAAGTTCCGTTCGGCTTTAATACGGTTTTTATAAACATCAATTACATATGATAAACCGTGAAATGTATAAAAAGAGATACCGACAGGGAGGATTACATTTAGGGTAAACGGGCTTAAATGGATACCGATACTGGCGCATATGCTGGCAAGCGATGCTGCAAAGAAGTTGTAGTATTTAAAAACACCCAGAAAGCCCAGGTTTACAGATACGCTTAACCAAAGCCAAAAGGTTTTTAGGCTTTGTGTTTTTGCCTGGTACATTTTTAGCCCGGTAAAATAATCTAAAAGGGTCGAAAAAATTAACAGTAAAAGAAACCGCCAGTCCCAGCAAGCGTAAAAAAAATAGCTTGCAGCGAGCAGCAACAAATTTTGCTGTTGCATTTTTCGGTTAAGTACAAACCAATAAAGCACAAAAACCACAATCAGAAATATTCCGAACCCAAAGGAATTAAAAAGCATGATGGTGAATTTTAAAAAATAGCCATAGTGGCCGACTTAGGGATATTCAGTATGTACAGGCTGGGAAATAGGCAGATGTAGATGTATAACAAAAGGCAACAAAAATTGATCGCTGTTTTGCAGCAACCAACTTATAACTGTATAAAAAAAGTAAGTAAAGGTCTTTTGTCAATATAATAATTTTGTGATGTCTGGAAGCTGTCAATCTGCCTTTAGCGTGTTTTCGTTGCGCAACGCTTCATTGAATTTTTCAAGCAATTTTATATACTTGTCCATCCAATAATATATGGCATCAAGCGGAGCGTCTTTTGCTTCATGGGTTTCGATATCCTTTTCGGCATTCGGCGAATTAAATCTCAAAGCAAATTCGTTGGGAAATTCCTTTGAAAAATCATGTTCGATAACGATTCCGATCTGACAAATTATATCAAAGCTAAGCCTTTTGGTATTAAACCAATTGTATAACGTTCTGCGGCTTACGTTGAGCTTCCGGGCGATTTCACTTATCCCCATATGGTCACGTCTAACAATTCGCTCTACAATTTTGCCAAAATGTAAATCTTGAGTGTCATTAATACCAATAGATCTTTGATCGTTATTGATATATGAGCTAACAGGGTAATAAACTTTGCTGTGCATAAGATTAGATTCGATTAGGTGTCAATTTTTAGTTGGTTAGCATAATTAAATTTAGGTTATAATAAACTGCAAATTACTTATAGATATTTATGATCATAAATATCGGGTCTCGGATTTTTCTGAATCATGATTTAAGTTTAGGTTATTCATTTGTTTGGTATTTAATGCTTCACATTCGTTTATCAATAAACAAGCAATGACCTTGTTGATAATTCGTATCATCGTTTGTGAATTAAATTTATGTATACTTCCTATCTTAATTCAACCTATAAAAGGCCAAATTATACCTGTAGAAGGCGTTAATGCACACTAATTAGGAATAGTAAAAATGGCTCTGCACGTTTTTGGGGCCGATATTTGCCAGGTTTTGTGAGTGGTAGTTAAGTTATTAAACTGTTATCCATCCAATGAAGTGTTATTTTAGTTAATTTTACTAAAGGTGTAATTTTTTTCAAAATAAGATAAATTTAACACATAGCGCTATTGCAAACGCATATATTCGTAAAATATTGGCGAATTATCATTTTTTTTATCTTCCGCTTGGAGATCAGTACGATAAAATATTTTTCTAAACAGCTCAGTCCGTTAAAAAATTGGCCGTTTTAAACGGTGAAAGAGGAGTAATATCCAGAAGTATTCCTGATAGCTTTTTACACTTATTATTTTGAAATTCAGGATAACCAATAATTCTTATCTTTCTTGAATTACCTTTGGCGGTTATCATATCAACTTCAATATCAAAAGAGTTTCCGTATTTTAACGCGTCTTTTAAAGCTTTTTTACTAAGTCTCTCGCTTTTGCCTTGTTTAAAAAGTTTCCATATCGTTTTTATATCAGGTACGAAGTACTCAGGTACTTCAAGGATACTTTTTATAACGTTATCCCATTGCATGGTATGGGTAAGCAGATCTCGTGTCCAGGTACCTATTTTTGACAAGGTAGCGGCTCTTTTTAGAAGCTTCTCGGCCTGTTTGTTTTCTTTCTCTATGGCTTTAATTTGGGAGATATCTTCGGTATGGATAAATAGTCCGCCTGTTTCTCCCGAAGTTGTAAACCAAGGTTGAATATTCCACTTTAACCAAACGCGGGTGCCATCATTCTTTTTTAAGAGCAGGCCATCATATTGATATATATTACCTTTTAAGCAATGATTATGGAGCTTTTCGCATTTCTTTTTTGTATCTGGTAAAACTTCATATATACTTTTTCCAATAAAACCTGTGTTTTCAAGTTTGTATTCGGCAACCCATTTTTTTGAAGCAGCAATAAATTGCATCTGGTTATTGAACATGGCAATAGCAATAGGGGCCTGTTCTATAAGCATTTTATTATGAGTATTATTTTCTTTTTGTGTTTCGATGAGCTCACCATCAGATGATTTTTCTTCTAAATACCGATGATAACATGCCGAAAAATTTGACGGATTGGAAAAATTAAGCATCACCGCCATTTGGTTTTTATTGCAGCGCTTTTCCCTGATATATCTGTCTGCAATTTCCATTTGCAGATACCGGTAATAGGAAAAAATCGTTCTGCCGAAACTCTGCTTAAAATCTCTTTTTAATTTTGACTCAGATACAAAATGTTTTTTTGAAAGTGCAGAGATACTCGGAAATCCGATAAACAGGTTCTCATTTAGTGTTTTTGCAACATTTTCAAGGAGCTGGTCGTTTTGAGTTACAAACTCCGGTAGTTTTTCTACTCCTATTTTATTATTATCGTGGGATTTATTATTTAGCGGGCTAATGTCTGCCATATGTGCATAAAATCCCTTTATTTCACCTTCAACATAGTTGGGATGATAAGTTACCCGCACGTTTTTAGCTTTGCCCGAATACAAATGAATTACCTGGTCAAAAACCTGTATTTTACCACCTAACACACCATTAATATAAGGAAGCTGCGCTTCAAATAATGTTCCCAAAATTTCTGAAAGATGTGATTTATTGATCATATGCTCCGGGGTTATCCCAAACCAATCGGCCGTAGCTTTATTGGCATAGCGGCAAATCAGGTTTTTATCCCAATAAGCCAGCATGGCTTCAGTATGCTCCGTCACGTTGAACGCTATCTCAAAAAAATCAGAATTCGGATCAAAGGACATTAGATTTCCTCTTTAAAAAATAACAATCATCAGCTTTACCCATCGTAACGCGAATGGGATATTAGGTTTTAATTTGCTTAAATCTGCAAATTATTATTGAAAACCTATAAGATAAATCATATAAATTAAAAAAAAGCTTAGTTCACCATTTGTTTGTCAATCAATTTTATGTCGAGCTTTTCATATTGAGAATTATTGCTGATGTAATCGGGCAATATGGTTTTCATTTTCGATACCATCAAATCAACTTCATTATGCAGGTTGAGCTCCAAAAGGTCCTTTATTAAATTATTGATCTTAGCATAACTAACCGGGATATTTTTGGAGATTTTGATGTCTTTGTTATAAGTAGGTATTACCTCTTCTTCCGCATTTAACAACTCTTCGTATAGTTTTTCGCCTGGCCGCAAGCCGGTATAAACAATCTGGATATCTTTTCCCGGAACAAGACCAGCCATTTTTATCATATTCGCCGCCAAATCGGCAATTTTTACAGGCTCGCCCATGTCAAACAAAAATATTTCGCCCCCATTGCCCATTACGGCTGCTTCAAGTACCAGTTGTACAGCTTCGGGTATAGTCATAAAGTACCTTGTGATATCCGGATGGGTAACGGTAACGGGCCCGCCTTTTTCAATTTGTGCTTTAAAGCGAGGGATCACGGAGCCGTTTGACCCAAGGACATTGCCAAAGCGGGTTGTTATAAACCTGGTTTGGTTGCCTTTTGACGGATCAGAGTTAAAAAAATGCTCTTCAAATAACACGTTATTTAACGATTGAATATACATTTCGGCTATCCGTTTTGAGGCACCCATGATGTTTGTTGGACGCACTGCTTTATCTGTTGATATCATTACAAATTTTTCGACATTAAATTCTATTGAAATATCTGCCAGGATTTTTGTGCCCCATACGTTTGTTAAAATAGCTTCAGTTGGATTATTTTCCATCATCGGTACGTGCTTGTAAGCTGCCGCATGAAATACTATTTGAGGCCTATATAAATTAAATAGTGTTTTTATACGACCGGAATTTTGGATATCGGCAATAAAGATCCTGGTGCGGTTACCGTACAAGCCGTCTTCAATTTCCATTTGAATATCATGCAACGGGGTTTCGGCCCTGTCACATAATACAACAAATTCGGGACTATACATTAACACTTGCCTTACCAGCTCAGAACCTATTGAACCAGCAGCACCCGTGATCAAAATCCTTTTACCTTTAATGTCATCCAAAATATGTTCATTGCAGATTTTTATGGGTTTTCGCTCCAACAGGTCTTCTATTTTTAAGTCTTTAAACTGATTTGGGTTTGGCTTGCCATTGATCCACTGGTCTGATGACGGCACAACAATTACTTTTATGCCAAGTTCAATGCATTTCTCAACAGCCTTTCTTTTTCCATCGATTTTTATATCCTCGGATGTTATCAGCATTGACTTTATATCGTAGCGTTTTTTTAGCATATCAATTGATTTGATAGGATAAACCTGCTTTTGCTCAATGCATTTTGATATTCTGTCAACCCCGGTGTCGATAAAGCCCTGAACATTGAGTATAAATCCTTTTTGTGCTTCAAGGGCATTTTTAATTAGTATGGAAGGTTCGTTGGAGCCGTAGATCAGTACATTTTCTTTTTCAACTTTATAACTTGTTGCCTCAATGTATTTAAAAACATCCTTGATTATAATACGCATACACATAAGCATAGACGAAGTGATAAAGAAATTGATCAGCAGCACATCCATCAATCCGGTGACATCGATTTTAAGATAGAAAGCGAAGAACACATGATAAAACAGCAGAAACGTAACATTACTTGCCAGTACGGTTATTAAAATCCGCATCATATCGCGTGTGTTGGAATACCTGATAATACATGTATGTATTTTCATTATCATAAAAACCAGCACCGCATTGCTGCAATAAAAGAGCATATAATAAAGACTGATGGGATCAAACTGAAGCCGGTTTTTAAAGTATAGTGATGTCCATAATGATAACAAAACTACCATCAGGTCAATTACCAGGATTAGCCATCTTGAATGAAACTTATCCTGGAATAACAAATTTTTGAGGTATATCATAACTGGTTTATTTAGGTATTATCTTAAGCGTATCTGTATAGTGGAAAAAAGTCTACTTCGGCGTTTTCTTCAATGCCCTTATCCTGCAAAAGCTTTTGGTATATTTCGGGATTGGCAATATATCTCCATGTTTTAAAGTCAAGATGGAGGTCGGAGAAGGCACATTTCCAGTCAAAGAGCTTGTCGTTCTTAAATCCAAGGCCACCGCCCAGGTTGTAATATTTCATTCCTTTTTCCCTGCCTATCTGCGTTATGCAATCGGCCAGAAATTTGGTTGGGCTATGGTGTAAATATTCTGCCCGGGCACCTACTAAATGGGCTTGAATAATACCATTTGTAAAGGTTATTATAGTGCTTGCAATTGCAATGTCGTTATAGTAAACAGTTAGCAAACGGGCTTCATATTCAGATGTGTTTAATATTTCTGAAAAGTATTTTTCATTAAACAGGTAGTAGCTACTGGCGCCAACGCGTTTCATGTTTTCGGTATAAATTTCGACAAAGGTGTTTAAGCCGTCAGCATTGGTTTCATCCTTTACTTTAAACCCCCTTTTCCATGCGTGCTTAATAGCATCCATGGTTGATTGCCTGTATTTTTTGCGCTGTTCATCAATAGGCACTGAAAGGTCAAGTACTACCGTTTTTCCGTTTTCGTGAACACCTCCAAATTTCTCCAGTAATTTTTGCTGCTTATAAAAAGGATGAAGTCTTACAAAAACAGACACATACTTTTCCTTTATAAGGAAATTATTGAAAGCGCCTTTAAAATTTTCCAACAGCTCCTCATCTATCTCATCAATCTTTTTGTTTGAAAACGGGCCCGAAAAACCATATACACAGGTTAGGTCGTTGTAGTCAGAACCCGGAATTTTTCGCTGCAGCAGGGGGAAGCCGATATAGGTATCTGACTCCTCATAAATAAATAGAACAGGATCTCCGGCTGTTTCAAGGGAGTGATAATGCCATGTATGATAAAAATCATGTTCGGCCGAATTACCGACGTAAGAAATCCATTCCTCTTTATTGAGCAGGGTAAAGATCTTAATCATTGAATTAAAGTTTAGGAGATGGTAAATTATGACTGTTGATTTTGAAGGCAAACAAACTTACTTTTGGTAATACTCATTGTAATCAGATCATTTACTTTACCTGTAATTTCAAACCCTGCTTTTTCATAAACAGTTATTGCCGCGATATTTGCAGGGTGTACCTTTAAATAAATCTCATCCAGTTCCTTTATTAAAAAACCATATCGTATCATCTGTACTGTTGCCTGGTAACCAATTCCTTTACCCCAGTAAAGTTTGTTACCAACAAACAGGTGTAATTCTGCGTCATGATTAGTAATATCAAGCAGTTGGATATTTCCTATATAGGTATTAAGTTCTTTAACACAAATTGCAAATCTAAGCTGATCGGGCTTGGCCAGCTTTTCACGTAACCAGGCTGTTTCTATTTCCGAACTAATATAATGAGTAGGTTTGTAGCCTGTATATACCCATATCAATGGGTCGTTACGCCATGCGTAAGATACGGACGCATCTTCTATTACAAGGGGGCGTATGTAAACTGAAATGGTCATAAAAAAAGTCTTAGGGTATTTAACATATAAAACATATCCTGAAGGTCATACCGTTGATCGATTGGTAATGGCACTAAGCACCGGGCCAGGTAATTTTCGTTGGTGTTTTTCTTAGTCCATTTAAATACATTAGGCCAGTAGGTGGCAACATATATTTTTTTCTGTATCAAATGAACCTTTAGGTGCCGGTCGTTTGTTAAAAAAGGATAAACCAATGGTACTGTGTGCTCATCAGCGGCGTTAAACTTGAGCAGGTTAAATTCGGCAAGGTGCTTGTGCAGAAAATTAAAGTTTCGCTGCCTCGTAAATACACATTCATTGTAATTGATGCTTGAAAGCATCTTTTGGGTTAATAACGACATAGACCTGATCTCGTTGTTTTCCAGATCCTTGCTGTTGTTTATATAGTCAGAATACCCGGCTTCTATACCTGCGTCAATACTTTTTATGAGGTGCGAAAACCGGTTTACCGAACTATCTATGGGCAACTTTTTAGTGAGTTTTCTTTTAATGCTTAAGTATGCGCCGTCCGGAACGCCAAAAAACTTGCGGCACGAATAAAATGTATCAATGCCGGCAAGGGGCTCTGAAAAAAAGGCTTGCGAATTATCAATTATAAGATTTTTGATTTTGCCGCTAAGCTCTGATGCTTTTGTTTGTTTTATGCCAAAGTAATTGGTATATAAAAAACAGGCGTCAGGCTCAATCTCAAAATCAATGATGGGATCTAACTGCCGGTCGACATGATAAAACTGGTATTGAATACCTGTTCGTAAAATAGGCTCAAGCAGCACATCGCAGGTGAAATAAGGAATATAAATTTTATGGTATTTTTTTTGTATCAATATGTACTCTAACGCGTTGCGTCCTGTGTTTAACCGAACCAGATCGGGATAGTATTCATTCCCTTTGGGCAGTTCCAGCTCCAAATACCCGCCTATGGGTTTTAACGCGGCTTTATTTTTTTGCATGACTGTAAATTGAGTGTGAAAAATAAAGTTGTTAACCCTGGTCACTTTTATACATTCTTAAATGAATGGGCTGATAATATTCTTCCAGGCTTTCTGGGATACGTGAATTATAACCCAATACCTGCCGCTGATCAGCACTAAGCTTATCAATAAAGTCGTAGCCTAATACCCTTGGATAGTCCATTTGTGGTTTAATAAAAGGGCGGGTGAATCCCAGCGTTAATGCCCGGCGTTGCTTAATTGTTTTATTTTCGCCAGCAGCATGCCATATGTTGGAGTCGAAAAGGATGATACTTCCTTTTGGTGTTACAGCCCTGTCGGCGGTTTCGTAGAAATAAGTTTCGTTAGGTTTAATGTCCGTTTTATGTGAGCCCGACAGGAAATAGGTAGCACCGTTTTCTTCGGTAAAGTCATCCAGGGTAACTATCATTTGCACTAATAATTTTGTATCGCCTAAAAATGTGCGCACATCACGGTGCATATTACTTACATAAGGATGTTGCTGCTGGGTGTGTATTACAGCATTAAAGCCATTCAGTATATAATTACCACTCAAAAAATAAGCTATCTCATCGGCGCAATACATTTTTTCAATAAACGGCAAGCTGAAATTGTCCTTTTCAACAAGGTGGTGAAGTGTGCCGACCATATTAGAGCTTATCCCATTTTTTTCCTGAATGGCTCGTCGTTTTACGTACGCTTCCTTTAAATCCTCATTTATAACTGCAACAAAATCGCTGTCTAATGCATTCTCAAAAATAACCCATCCGTAATCACGCATCGCAACGCGGAAATCTTCAAAGTGCCTGTCTCCGTAGTTAAGTCTATTTCTCATGAATTTGTATTGTTGATTTTCGGCTAATTAGTTTAGGTCCAT